>Ga0184632_10000016_pt1 | contig 50744 bp, 42 predicted proteins | sample PLM31_50_b1_FD_133153 | JGI IMG/M metagenome (GOLD analysis project Ga0184632, IMG submission 133153) | Groundwater sediment microbial communities from an aquifer in East River, Colorado, USA - PLM3-1_50_b1 | ecosystem: Environmental > Terrestrial > Soil > Riparian zone | place: USA: East... | reverse complement strand
TGCAGTCGGCGTAGCCACAGGCGAGCCCAAAGACCCGTTGCCGGAACAGCTCGAGCGTCTGATGCTGGACCTTGCCCGGCTGCCGCGGATCGTCGAGGCACGCGGCCAGGCACTTGGTCAGCCCGAACTGGGTATCGATCCCCTTGAGCAAGATCGCGCCGCCGTCGAAGCTGGCGTGCTCCGCGTCGAAGACGGCGACCACCGGCTTCCTTTTCGGATCGAATTCGAACGTGACTTGCGCTATACACTCTGTAGCCATCGAGCCTCCTCGTCGTGGAGTGCGGAAGCGTCTTGTCACCGCTTTTATCGCACCCCTGAGGGGCTCGGTGGCTCTTCTCTTTCATCCTTCGTGAATTATCCAGGCTAATGTAGGGCGCCGAGAGTCTCAGGGCCAGAACAAAAAAAGGACTGCCAGCCGCCGTGAGAAAACGCGAATCGATCTCGTCGGAAGGTGCCTCGGTTCGGTAAGGGTGGATTGCTAGTTTTTGATTGAGGTTAGCTTTGCGGTGATGGGTTTTAGACGGTCCCTGCCCTCGCACAACTGCCGCCGTACAATCGCCCAAAGCGAGGGATGCGAGAGAACAACAGTGTGAGGATCGACGAGATCTGGGTGAACCGAGCTTATGACTACCTCCTCGCCCGGCGTAACGGCAAGAGGTTCCCCGTGGTAGTGATCGACTCTTTCCGGAGGCGACCCAGGTCTCGTCACTGTGAGCCCTTCTCCGAGGTTTCCACTGAGCCAAACTCGGTGAATAGACAGGCTTCTGACCTCTGCCGGTACCTTGAGTCGGATTCTTCGAGAGAACGTCCTTAGGTGCAAAGCCTCGCCGTCGCGGTGCCTGAAAAAGTTCGTTTGGGCGATGGACTTCATATCGCTCCACTGAACTTCACCTATCGAATTGATCAAAGCAGCCAACGTCTTCATCAAGTCCAGCCCATTCGCGAGATCATCGTGGTGTCCAACCGGAATAACTGGTTGTCCCAAGAAGGCCGCGAAACGCACGCAGGTCTGAGCGTCCCATCGAATATTGAATCTTGGGATAATCGGCAAGCCTTCGCCGAGGAATTCGGCTGGATTCAAGCCTGCCGTAGGCGACCACGCGGTACTAGGGTTCCGAGCCATAAGGGAGCTTCTGGAAATGCAAGCGGCTTCGAACCCTGTTCGCATAAGGGCGTTCGCCGTACGATGATCGCAGGCACCATGGGGAGCCGCCATAACACGCGAGACTCTTGCCCCGGCCACGCCCTCTAGGTGCTCGATTCTGCGTAGTGCTTGAGACGCGAGCGCCGTTCGACTGTCGTCAGTCCCTGATTGCATCAGTTCGTAGTAGGTATGATTGTTCCCGTGTATCAAGAGCGACAATTGCGCTGCGTTCTCTCGAAAGAGCGTTGCTGTTTCAGGGTGAACATACCAACTGTCGAGCGGAACGGTTGCGAAGGAAACGTGGTAATTGTGCTGCCGAGCATGCTCGAGCAGCTGATGAAATCGAATATATCCGTACGATCTCCAATGGAGGTTCGGATCGTCAAACATGAAGCACGCACGAATCGGTGGGAATTCCCAGCGTGAAACCTCCCGTAGGAAATGCAAAAGTGGCAAGAGGCGAATCCAGTTATCCTTCTGAAGATGCGGATAGAGATGGTGTCCATCCAAAAGTGTCGGGACAGCCATCGCCACGAAGTCCACTGCCGAAGTCCCTTCAGCGCGATGGATCCACAATGCATCGCGATCCTTCCGGGCAACGACCTGGTCGCCAACCTCCTCCTTCATGCGGGATATGCTCTGTAGTGCCGTATCGGGCAGGACCTGGGATCGCAAACAGCTATTCAGATACGGAATAGAAGCCAGATGCACGTCTGGGCACGTCGAGCTTAGATTGACGGATTCGCCGCAGAGGAATGCCATACAGCGCAAACCCGATCTGGCTGTACGGATCGCATGATCACGAGTAGTGCCAAAAAGCAGCGCCGCGTCGTACGCGCCGACCAGCAAGTCTCCAGTGCGCACGAACTCGACAGAATAGAGTTGGCTCAGGGCTTCCAGCAATCGCCGACTAGGAAAAGAGTCGTCGGCGGAGAAGACCGCTATCTTAGGTACGCGGAGCATCTAAATTCAGGACTCCTGACATGGGCGTAGGAATCTACGCAACGTCAGGCGCCTCGTACACCAGCTTCAAATCGGTGCCGGGATAGCGCAGTTCTAAGCCGGTGAGCGTCTCACACAGATGGGCGAGCGCTGCGTTGCTGCGGGGATTCGCGAGGGAATGGATGCGGATCCGCAAGCGCTCGGCCTCCGGCAGGATGTCGGCGTTCGCGAGCAGCAGTTCGCGGAGCACGGCGTGGCCCTCGTCTGGCGTACGGGCGTAGTGGGGCGCGAGGGTGTGCACCAACGCCGTCTCCGCGCGGTAGGCGAGCATCTTGATCGTGTCGGTCAGGTGCTTGGCCTCCGGCGCGAGCTTGACGATCTCGGCTTCGTCGAGGAGCGTCTTGACCGCAACCCGCTCGGGCAACGCTGCGAGTCGCGTCCGTAGCGCCTGACACTGCGCAGCCTGGGCGCGGATGTCCCGGTTCAGCTCGGCGTGGGCGATCTTGAAGCCCCGCATCGTCGGACGCTGCGCCTCGTGATTGTCGCGGGCCCGTTGGCCATACCGCTGTTCCAATGCCTTGAGGACGATGTGGGCGTCCGCGAGGTGCTTGCGCACCGCCTTGCGTTCGGGATTCGGCACCGTCCGCTCGGGATCGGCCGGCTCCACCGCGTACGTGACCAACGCATCCAGCGCGAAGTGCTGTCGCATGTAACGGAAGAAGTTCTCCTGGGTCCAGCGCTCGAACATTCGATACGCAACGACCTCGATGGCCAGATCGTGGCGCGTGGTCACGATCGCCGTCTGGTGCCCGTTGTCGCACAGACGCCGCACCTCGCGCATCGCAAAGCCCTTGAGCAGCTCCACCGTGCGCTCGGCCAGCAGGTACTGCACGTCCCGGCCGTCCACGACGCCGGTGACGCGACGGAAGGCCCGCCGGGGCCACGCGGGATACGGTCCGCGCCGATAGGTCAGCACGTCGAAGCCCTGCGGATGCATCTCCTGGAAGAACTTCGGGCTCCAACCCTCTCGATCGAACGCCAGGGTCACGCGCCGCTTGCCCACCAAGCGCCGGACCTCCGGCAAGATCGCGCCGCGCAGCATGGCGCGCAGGTCATCATTCGCGGGAGCGGTCACGACGAACAGCGGCTGCGCATCGGTCTGCTGCACCCAGATGTCGGTCGTGGCCGGCATACACAGCCGTCGCCGCGTCACGTACTCCTCGGGGAGCCTGTGCGCCGTGCCGTGGTACGGGCGCACGTGGCCATCGACATACAACAAGCCGACCGCGTCGGCATTGTCCCGCACCCAGCGCTCGGCCAAGGCCTGACTGAACCGCGTGGCCTGCCGGCGCGCGGCCAACTCCCACAGCTTGCGCCGCAGAGTTTTCACCTCCGGCGCGCGGTCGAGACCCAGCAAGATCCCGAGTTCCCCCGGCGGCTCCCCTTGTAGTTGCTCCGGGGTGCGAATGCGCAGCAGCGCCATGAACGCGAACACCAAGAGGGTGGCGCGTAGCCCATAGAAGCCCTTCTTCAGGGAGCTATACGCCTGCTCCCCGGCATCCAGCAACCCGAGGCCCACGAGCGCTGGCAGCGCCACGAGCGCCCCGCCGTAACGCACGGCCTCGGCCGCCTCGAACCGGGGGGCGGCTTCCGACAATTGGCCGAGCCGCGCCAGGGCTCGCTCGGCGTGCCGATGCACCGCGACGCCCCCCGCGGCCTGCGCCGCGCGCTCACTGCGCACGCGCGGCCCGGCGGGCGGCGCGGCCGGCGCCGTCGCGCTGCCGAGATCATCACGCCGCCGCGCGTGCCGAATCGTACCCTCCGTCACGCCCAAGCGCTCGGCCACCTGCCGGATGGACAGCCCTTCGGCGAGTAGCCGGGCCGCGCCCTCACGCTTCGCGGTGGTGAAACGATGCGGGCCGCGTGGCCCGCGCTTGCCGTCCACGACGCCAACGATGCCGTGGGCCGTGAGCTTGCGCTGCTGGCGGTAGAGGGTGCTGCGGTCGATGTCCAGCGCTGCACTCAGCTCGTCCTGCCGCGCCAAGCCGAGTTTCACCAGCTGCGCCGCCGCGACGCGCTGTCCCACGCGATCGTCCTCACGGTGGATGAACACGGGCACGCCGGAAGCGAAGTACGCGACGTCACCGCGCTTCCGGACCACGGCCACGACCGCGTTGATTTCCTGGGCTCCGGCGGGCGGCGTGGGCAAATGCAGTTGCGTGGGCACCGACCCTCCTGGCTTCCGTGATGCACAAATTATTACGCACCACGCATCGGAACCTCAAGCAAATAAGCCCGGGTCTCCGCTCATGTCAGGAGTCCTGAAATTAGACACCGTCAGCAACGAGGTCAAAGTAGATTCTGTCAACCTGCCGCTCGGCGGAACGAGTCGCACGGCGGATACGGCCAGCTGAAGCGAATCCCGCCTTCCGTAGAACTCTCTGCGAGGGGGTATTGCCCTCCATTATCCACGCGTATACCGACTCAAGCCCCATCTCGCGAAAAGCGAGACGCGTCAATTGCCTTACCGCCTCTGAGGTAACGCCCTGCCCTGCTAAACTCGGCTCGCCGAGGAGGTACCATACCATCGCGGTTCTGTCTAACGTATCGATATCGGCTAGAGATGCCAGGCCGCACGCTTGCCCCTGGTAATGCACGACAAAGATACGATTCCGGCGATTTCTCACCGCTACGGCAAGCACGGAGGCGGTGATCGTCCGTTCCCGCCACTCAGCGGTCAGCCATTGGTTGATTTCCTTCTTCGACAGCCATGCGGCAGCCAGCTCGAATTGCTCGGGTTTTAACTCCTCGAGCGTGATCATGTCTTCTGAGCTTTCGCGAGCTTGTGCTTCTCAAGGTCATCTCTGAGTCGTGCAGGCCAACGGGTGGGATCGAAGCCAAACTGACAGAAGATGGCATAGACCCAACGCTCATAACCCCAACCAATACACCCGCTAGTGGCCGGACGATCGCCTACCGTTATGTTGAACGCCTTCCCAAAGGTGGTCGCATGAAAGTTGGAAGAGAACACGCTAATCGCTTGCTGCTCGGCCGGGATGAGAAGCCGAAGTTCCTTCTTCGCTTGTTGCTGCCGCTGGAACGAGGCCTTGACCGCATAGTCTTCGGTAAAGAACAGATCGTTGGCGGTCTCAAACGCGCCTACTAGCTCCCAATCTTTGGCCCACTGGATGATCAGATCTTCAGCCTTACTCCTCGACTCCATGACGTAACGCGGATGCCCAACCCACACCACTTCGCGCATGGTGAAAGCACGTAGTCTGGATAGAGAACGATGGTTGGCACCCTCGTATCGGTGGCAACCTAAGACCGCAGTGACACTTCTCCCGGGAGGCTCGAGGTGCCAGCCCTCCATCGCCTCGTAGCAGTGATAGCAACAGGAGGGAGCGATCGCGAGGTCATTCGGTGCCATCCGTCCTTCATGACCTTCGGCGGACCATCCCCGCTCCCGACACTGCTTGGAAAACGCGTCGATGACGGCCACGTCAGGCTTGAGATGGCTCACGAAGTCGATATGCTCCGGAAATGAAGTGAAATGGTGCACACGGTCTAGAGTCGTGCAGAGGATTGTGGACGGATAGAATTCACGTTCGGCATCGAAGGCATGAGCGAACATTCGATCAATCTTGGCATCCAGTAAATCGACTAGTTGGCCAGCGAGACCCCGCAGGACCACGTGACCTTGGCCTATCGGAGTGACCCATTTGCGGTCCAGCAAGCCCTGCCATGCGTCAATAATCGGCAGTTCGCGGTCGTGCTGGAAGTGAACCGCCGTCACCAATCCGAATTCACGACGCTCGTAGCGTTGCACCAATTCACGGATCTTCTGAGCGGCCTGATCACAGGCGTCATCTGACTTCACCTCTGCCTCGATCGTGAGGTCGGTTCGATTTATGCTGTACGAGGCAATGTCCTCGGAGGCGAATGTAAGGGCGTATTCCAGTTGAGAGAGATATTGCGGGTCTACAGCAGAAATGGGGATGATTATTCGAGGCATCTAATGGTTCCCTTTCTGTCGTCGCGCGAGGAATGCGGAGATCTCACGGATGGTATTCAGCGGGATGGTGACGAGCTCCGGCGCAGTGAGGCGAAGAGAGAATTCCTTTTCGATGAACGCGTGTAGATCGACGGCACCGAAGGAATCGATGTAACCGTAGTTGAACAGGTCAATGTCGTCGGTGAACTGAGGATCACTGTCGGGGATATCGAACCGGTGTCGAATGAAGGCACGTAGCCGCGAGATTATTTCATCCGTTTCCATCTAGATCCTCGTGCTACTCAAACCTTTTCAGATGTTTGAGGAATTCCCTTCTCGACGTGGTTCGCTCAAGCGGGATACCACATTTCGCGAAGCGTTTTGCCGGATTGCCCTGAACGAGGGTCCGGGGCGGGACCGACGCCGTGACGACGCTCCCGGCCGCAACTACCGCTCCCTCGCCGATCGTAATGCCGGGCAGGATCAGCGCACACGCGCCAATGTAGACGTTGTCTTCGATCGTCACTCCCCCGACTTCTTGGAAATGAGCAACGATGGTCGTGCGGATGCCAATCGTCACGTTATCGCCGATCCTCACCAAGGACGGATACGCGGTCTCAATCAGGGAGCCGTGTCCGATCCAGACGCCTTTGCCTATCTGTACTCCTCTGAGACGATGCAGGAATACGCGGAGTCCCATGCCTCCAGGAACCGAGGCAGCAACGTATTGGAGCAAACGGTTCTTTGCTCCTAGCAATCGGTTTTCTGGCATGCCTAAGTCAAGCTGCAGATACATCGCAGAGTCTGAGGAATAGCAAGAAGCTGAGTCAAAAACTCACTTCTCCCCGGCATTGCCGTGAACGGCACCCAACGTGAAGAATACCTCGATCGAGCCATTTCACCACCTCGAAGGTATGGACGTCTTCCAAAATACCTCGATGCTATTCTCGGCGCAGGCGTCAAGCATCGGCGCGAATTCTGCAGAATCGAGCCATCGTTCCAGCGCCAGGCCATGGCGACAGTCAGCGGCATAGTTGAACTTCCCATCGCCTGCCAGGCGTCGCAGCAGCTCAACGCATTCCAGTCCCTCTGGTTTGAACTCGGGCAAATTAACCTCGAACGAAAGGTATGGAACGGGACGCTGCAGACCCCGCAAGACGCTCGGCTCATGACCTTCGACATCGATCTTGACAAAGAGTGGAAGGCCGTGTGTTGTGATCAGCTGTTCGAGAGTAAGCGTCTCGATCTGTTGCTTTTGGCTGAAATGAAGCTTCTGGCCAAACCGCCTCTCGTCGTCTCTCAAGGTCTCGACCCACTTCCAACTGAGCGTGTTCTTCGCAGATCCAGGTGCAGTGATCCACATCGTTTCAATCGTGTTCCTGTCACTCACGGCCTTGTCGACGACGGTTACTGGCTTGGGAGTCAATCGATGCCGCAGGAACTTTTGCTTCAAAGCCTCCTGACTCAGCTGATCTGGTTCCAGTGCCACGACCCTGGCCCCTAGTCGCAGAAAGATATCGGTCTTGTATCCGTCGTTTGCTCCAACGTCGAAGATCAGATCACCTGACCGAAATCCCTTCAGGAGGTGCCGGTAGAACTCAACCTCTCGCTGTCGATCATCAATGACGCGCCGGTCAGCGAACCTCCAATAGAGGTCATAGATGGGCGATGCCGTCAATCGATGATAGAGGCCCGCTCGTTTGAGTAACGTCTGGACGTAAGGTTTGAGTGCTCGCAAGGAGGCATCCACCGTCAGAGGTGAGCTTGGTTCATGGTCACTTCGTGCAGCGAGAAATGGAGCCGGCGGGAGGAATCGAACACTCCATCTGCCGAATACGATTCGGCTGCTTTACCGTTAAGCTACACCGGCGTCCAAGTCGTCCTCCCGAAGGCGGTCGCGAGGCGAATCTTTGCTCGACAAAAATGTCCGCAAACGCTTTTCATAGTACCGCGCGCGGAGACGCAATACCGGGTCGACACATCGTCTCGGGAGTATCCCTGTGATACCACGATGCAACTTGAGCCCCAACGAAATTCTGCCCCATAGGGTGAGTGGAATGAAATATCTCGGCACAAGAATTCTCTCGAAGCCGTTTCGGCGCTTGAATTCGGTCAAAGGGCTATTTGATCGATTCCCGTAATTGTACTGACCGTATATCAGGTAGTCGGCGCCTCGCTGATGACAGAGCTCGACCGCTTTGTTGAGCAAAGCGTTGCTGGCACGCTTGTCGTAGTGGGCTTGCTTTGACACGATATGCAGGATGCTTGAGAGTCTTCCCATATGAATGAGCTTGATGAACCCGATCAATTCTTCCCCATGAAAGGCCCCGAGGAATTCACTACGATCGGACATTGTGAGAACTTCTCGCCTGACCGTGGCGAAATCCTTCCCGTAGTGGGGAAACGGGCGTCCATCGCGGATCGGGATTTCGTTATAGATATCCGTGATTCCCCGAATGATCGTGTCATCGCACGCCATGAGCCGAACGAGCACACCTCGCCGACTCGCCCGCCTCACGTTCTTCCTCGTGACTTGGGGAAGCCCTTCCCACCACTCGCTGAAGCTGCAGGTGCGAATCACAGCCAAGTTATCCCACCTGAGACAATAAGTGTATTGTGGCTGGACTTCAGGAAGTTTCTGGCCAAACGTGAACACATCGGCTCGGAGATTGGCCGCGCGAATCGCCGCGACGAACTTCTCGGGATCTCGAACAACTTGCCCTGCCTGCCAGTCTTCATCCTGGACACGGGCGACCTTGAGCCACTCCCCTTCGACGATGATTCGCTGGCCGTTCACTTCCAGTGCATGCAAGGGTGGCGTGCGCACTCCGCCGCGGATTCTCATTTGCTCAGAGTTCGTTATCTGCCGGGTAGCTCTAATTGAAATCGACCACGCGGTTACCAGGCATCGTACTTCGGTAATCCCTCTCCAGGAGAAGCCTCTGAATGAGTTCCAGCGTCACGAGGCGATTGATCTCGTTCAGATAATTCCCGATGCCTGTTCGATGTGAGGTGACGAGTTCTCTATAGGTCCGACGGTCCAAGTACGCGCGCGTGGCGGTGGAATTGTCTTCTAGCTTGGATTGGACATAGTCGAACAATTGATCCCGAAACCATAGCCTGTAGTGTTCAATCTTATGTGAGCCAAGGAAAAGACCTTCGAGGCCGCGCGCCAATGCATTGTGGTCGAGTCTTGTTAGCCAATGCGGCATGCCGGCGTTGTAATACCACTCGGCTTTGAAAAGGAGATAGCGGTGTACCCGCCGGAGGTGCGCAGCGAGAGATGGGCCGTTTCCTCCGTAGCCCATATCGGTTTCGATTCTCGAGAGTGAAGGACTCATCTCCGATATCAGACGGAGCATTGTCTCACTTGTTGTTCGAAGCCGAGGAGGTGCCTGGTACATGAGAGCAACGAGCTCGTTATCCATATATGGTGAGCGGACGATCAGTTGTGACTCTGCCGCTGCGAGTCGTCCGTAGAGATGCCAGGGAATGTGCTTGAACACGGCAAAGGAGAGTCTGTGTCCGAGGCTCATTTCGGCGAACAGGGCTCTTGCCTCGCTGATGTAAGGGCCCAGGGCAACATCGAACAGTCCTTTAGAGGGTGCTGTGTACTTGAAGGTGGTGGCGCCTCTGAGAACTTCGCTCCCGTAGTTGCCGGTGAGCCGAACCGGTGCGAGTTCCCTGGCCCGCCGGCTCAGGTAGACTTCGTGCGACCCGCAGAGATCCAGGCAGCCGTCGGTCAGCCAGACCGTCTGTTCTGCGAAAGACGAGAAATTCTCGAAGAAATCTGCGCCGAGTGGGATGACGTGATGAGGCTGGTCACATGCCTCAGCGAGGGCCTGTGCCACATGCACGTCGAAACAATCGCGATAGATCCCTCCATACGTGTAGCATACCGCCGGCTTGGGGCGATGAGGTCTCCCCGCCATGATCAGTCTCGTGTCCAAGCCGCCGGTCAGTGAAATCCCGACCGAGGTTCTGGAAGAAAAATAGGTTGGTAGAATCCGTGAGAGCGTGTTCTTCAGCTTTGTGTAGTAGGCGTCCTCCGCGAGGAGTGGCTGCTGCTCCCAGGTGCCGGCGTTGAAGTAATGGCGTCTCTTGACATGTGATGGCCCGTTGAAAGTCCACGCCGACCCGCCAGGCAACGTGAAAACGTTGGAAAACAGAGTACGGTCCTGGAAGGTGCAGCCGAAACCCACGAACTCTCCTAACGAGCGAGGATCGAGCGTGCGGCTCTCGGGTCGTGTGCTCAACAGCGCTTTGGCCTCGGACGAGAAGGCGAACGATTCCTGGTCGTCATGATAGTAGACTCGGTGAAGACCGAAGCGGTCATTGAAAAGCAAAATACTCTTTTTCCTCAGATCAACGAGGACTCCGGCGAACCATCCATTGAGCGCAAGAAGGAACTCATCGCCCTTGGCCTCGTAGAGGCTCAATAACTGACTCGCAGTCGCGCCGTGATGTTTGTGCTGTTGCTGTTGTTCGCCGATGGAAAGCGCGTCTTGGTGCGCGAAATGCTCTCCGGAAAATATGATGACGACATCTCGTGTTGGGCTGATGATCGGGTTGCAGTCCGAAAAAGAATCCGCGTGATTGACCCAGCCGAGATAACATCCGTGTTCGGGAAGGAGATACGTCCCGTGCGTATAGAAGGGCTCGTGGAGCATGCATTGAAGCATCGTCGCGAGCTGTGCCTTCGCCTCTTGTTCCGGGATACTGCTGAGGATCCCCAGGATGCCTGGCATAATACCTTCGCTGATCTTAAGCCGGGTCTGGCTTACAACGGAGCTAGAGAAGTCCTTTGTTCGATGATAGACGAAGCGTCACGGCGCGCGCCGGTCGGCGACGACGTGACGGTAACCTGAACTGGTGAGGCGGTATATTCCTAAGGTCGGGCTCGCGGCAAGTCGTCCGGGCGGCTGACGAAAGGCGGCTGCCGAAACGCCGCCGCAAAGCGGCGTGGCTGGCCTTCAGTAACCACGGCCTTGTCTCGATCAATTATGGCCCGGTCCGGTCACCTCTCATAGACGTGGGGCTAAAACACCGCGCACGCGAAAGCCGATAGAGGCAGCAAGACACCCATTTGGTACATCACCATACTGTCACACCGGTTGGCAGAGATGGAGCGGCAGCGGCAGATGAGCCGCCGACCAGCGGGTGCGGATACGTGTACGGCGTATAGCCCGGTTTCGCGCTCGTGATGATGTCGCGCCCAACTCGGATATTGGTGGTCCCTGCGGCCACGCCCTTCGTCGTCGTGTTGTTCCAGACGTAAGTCGGCTCCGAGATCTGATTGGGCCATTGCGCTGGAAGCGCGGGATTCCCGGAGATGTAGCCTCCGTGGCCGCGCCCGACCTGATCCATGCAGGCGTAGCCCGCTGACGTATTCTGGTCCCATACGCTTGAACCATCACACTTGCCCCACGGGGGATAGATTTGCAAATCGCGATAGTTGTCGCCTTTGAGGAACCAATTGCCTCCCGCCTCGTTCGTCACCCGATTGTTGTAGACCACGCCGCTTCCGCTCCGCAGGTGGACGATCGCGTCAGGACTGAGACCATCGATATTGAGGTCGTTCTCATACACTTCAAAGGCGCGGAAACCGCGTCCCCGACCGCCTGATTCGAGTCCATGCGTCTCGATGGTGGCCCTCTTCAGGGTGTTATGGCGAAACACCCATCGCCCACCCTGGAGACTATCCGTGATGCCGCCATAATTAGTCGTTTCCCTGGTGAAGATGTTGTCTTCGATGAAGACGAACTCGCCGCTCCCGTAATTCACCGGCGTAGCCCAGGAGTTGTCCCCGTCGGTGCCGACCGACTGCCAGCCGCTGTGATAGATCATAAGCGGGATCGAATTCGAACTGTCATCCGTAACGCGAAAGGTGTTGTGGTCGATCACGCCCCAAAGATCGCCCGATAACCAAACCCAGTACGCGGCGGGGAGATTATCGAGATACACGTGGTCCAAGCGGAAACAATGCGAGTTGCCCGCCACGGCGATCCGCCCGTTGTAGGCTTGCGCCGTTTGCGTTCCGCGGGTAAATGTCATTCCCGACACACGCCAGCACTTCGAGGTTCCGGAGACGTTGATGGAAAGAAACGGAGCTCGATTGCTATTCACGACCGGAATGTCATCAAGGATGATGGTTTGGCCGATTCCCGCACCGATTAGCGTGATTCCTTTGGTGATCGTCAACGTGGAAGTCCAGCTGCATGTCCCGGCTGGGACCTGCACGGTATCCCCGTCGGACGCCGAGGTGACAGCGTTGCCCACGTCGTTCCGTGAGCAACTCCCCGCTGTGATACTGGCTGCCTCGACTCGCCCGGCAATACTCAAGACGGTAGAGACTGCAAGGGAGACGATGATCTTGACTACGGCCTTTCCCATTAGTGACCCTCCGCGTCCCAATGCCACGGCGGTGGCATTCGAATCCGCCGCCCCGTAAACCGCGGCCTTTTCGCGCTCTCCCTAGCGCGAAGCATGCCAGGTGACGCGACCGCGGGCCATTTTGCGAACATCCGAAGAATCAGTCAGTTGCGCCGCTAGACCCTGATGCCCACTGCACCGCCTACAGGATCACGCGTGCGTCACGTGTACGCTTTGGGTGTCATCGTGCGACATCCTGGCACGATGAGAGCCGAGCGCCCGAGCCCACTGGGCGACTTGCCTCTAAACCAATGACAGCGACGGGTCTTGGCCATTGGAGGAGAAGCGCTGTCGCCGTCAGTCGGTGGGCATGCGGATAAGACCAATGCCTGCCCAGCCCTGATCGCTGTTTTCTATAAATTCCCGGCTCTCATAACGTGGGCGCAGTTCCGCCCAGAGTTGGTCGACGTGGCAGTTGTCAGCGGGCCGATGATGAGCGATGTCGTGGAAAAGCACGAGGCCACCAGGCCGGACGAGTTTCGAGTAGAATTCGAAGTCCTGTTTCACGCCGGCGTAGGAATGGTCGCCGTCGATGAAGAGCACATCGATGATTTTGTCCTGAAGCAGGCGTTTCAATTCCTCGAGCGTGGACGGATCGTGCGAATCCGCACGAAGAAAATCTGCCCGCTGCCCCCTGAGGAGCAATCGGCGGAACACGGGGATCTTCCAGACCTGGTAGCCGCCGCCCCAGTGCCCAGCGGGCAGATCTACGCTCGCCAGATAGGCGTTGGCGTGAGCCGCGCGAGAGAGCAAGAAAAGGTTGCCGCCGCCCGCCGTTCCGATTTCAACCAGGACTTTCGGCTGAATCGCCTCGATGACTTCCATGGCCTCTCGGATCTCCGACCTCACTTGGCCCGGCCTGAGAAACCCGTGGGCAAACGTGAAAGCGAAATCGACGATCTCGGTCCAACTCCGATCAGGACGTCGTACGTACTGCGCTTGTTGAGTCTGAACGAGAAGACCTACCGCCCTACGAAACTTCGTCAGAGCACTAGCCCCGGCCATATGAGTTGATATCCCTCTATGCTGTCCCTACCATGACCTGTCCATCGGCCGCGAAAGCGAGACGTCGCTCATAGCCAGCTCGCAAGGCTGGGTGGCGGCATCGAGCTCGCGGACCGTCGGAAGGCCTCGCCTTCCTCGAGCCACTTCCGAGCCAGCATCATGAGTTGTCCTTTTGGACTATCATTGTGTCGACTCTCTGGGCCAAGTGTAGATTGTCATCGCAAAACTTGCGTGCAAATAGCAGCTCGCCGGGGCCATGAAGATCTTGAACACAGACTGTTCCCTGAGCTTCAAAGAAGGCGAGGTGGCGCTCATTGAGCATGGCGGGATGGGCTCCCTTGGCAGACCAGTCCTCATACAAAAGGCTTCTCCGGATTCGAGATTTGAACGGCGAATTACCCAGAATCGTGTGGAAAAACGTCTCCTCGGGCGCAAAACAATTTGTAAAGAAGTCGGTCAAGGTCCGATCGCGCGCCTTGAACTCAAGAAGATATTGACACGCTTCTCGCGTTAGGGCCCACCAGGTAATTCCAGAATACGGTTCGAGCGTTCCGAAATATCGTCGGTAGTCGCGTTGCGCAAGACCCAGCTTGGCCAATACTCGGAAGATAACGCGATGAACGGGGCGAGTGGATGGAAAGCGAAGGGTGTTGATCCTCGAAAGGGGCTTGCCCGGCGCGGGCATTTTGGCCATCGTGATGAATTCGAGACCCCGATTCGCTTCCAAGAAGTTATGAATATATCGCCTGCTCCTGAGCGGGTATTCACTGCCGCTTAACAGCACAAAATAATCATAGCGCCGGGGCGCGGCCAAAGCGTTACGGATTAGGAGCAGGATGGCCTCGACACCAGAGAATTCTGCCCAATAGACGACTATGCGGTTCTCAGTAAAGAAGACGTTCTTATCGCGGAGAAACTCGAACTGACGTATGTCACACTTGCGATCTATATGGATAAAGAATGAAGAATCCTCACACGTGAGACGTTCGATCGTCTTTTGTATCAGCCGTGGATTCCGATAGGCAAAGATGAGATAGGCTATCTTCATCTTTCTGTTCTTCCATGATGGCGAGCGAGGCGAAATGGACTAGCGGTCGATAGAGGATGTCCGCGGCCAGCGACGGCCGGTTGTTCGTCTGCGCGCTGGACTCCCCTAGCTGCAGCTGGTGGTGGAACCACGATGCTCGCTAGCAGAAACATGAACCACAAGAGGTGGCCCTTGAACGCGGCCTCGGTCACGTTGTAAAGGAGCAGAATAGTGAAAGCAGCTAGCCCAAGCGGCGCTACGCCGGGTGCACGGGTCATCCCGCTACAGATCCTACGGTAGCTCGCGATCAGGACCGCACCGAGCGTACATAATCCGAGGACACCGAGGTTCAAGTAGGTCTCGATGTAGCCGTTGTGTGCCTGATTCGGGCCCCATGGATGCCTGGCCCACAGCCACTGCAGCCGATCACCCAGCCAGAAGCTCTCGTAACCAGCGCCTAACACCGGATTGACGACCAGTCTGAGAACATCCGGCCACAACTCAGTGCGGCCCGTCAAGGTCGCATCGCGTCCAGCGCCGGCGGCCACGAGCGCGGTGATGTCGAAGCTGAAGTCCAGCGCGACGTAGAGACAAAGCGTACTAGGAATCGACCATTTGAGCCACGAGGGATTGGACATCGGGAACCTGCTGTAAGCGGCGAGGATGATCAGACAGGCAATCACGAGACAGAGGCGGGACGTTGCACTGTCTGAGAGATTCAGCAGCCAGAGCGTTATTGCCATGAAGAGACCATTCAAAATTAGACTCCGTTTCGTCCGCCGTTCCATTCGTTCGCACCAGCGTCTCACGGTATCCCAGAAAAAGAACCCCCCGCTGACGAGGCATACGACACCGAGCATGTTCTTGTTCGTGGTTACTCCGGTATACATGGCTTCGCCTGTCCACCCGTTATATCCCCTGCCGAGGTGTGGATAGTACTTGATAAATACGACTGAAAGCGGGATGAGGACGTAGGAGAATCGTCGAACCAGCGTGTCGATCGCGGAAAGCGGACGAGAGTCGGAGAGGACGACTAAAATCATCACATAGTGGCCGAGGTCTCGAACCCAGCGTTTAAAGGAAACGAAGGGAAAGTCCGACCAGGTGACGCTCAGCAGCGTGAAAACAAGAAAGACCAGTAAGGCGCGGTTGCGCGAAAAAATATGACCCCATCGAACGGAGCGGCTCATGAGAACCCACGCCGCCGTCACTATTAAGAGGGAGTAGACGCTGCGGTCGAACAGATTTCCTTCTTCGTACGCCTCGATGGCTGACCCAACTGACACGTAGCCGAACCACTGAGAAGGCAGCCGGGAGCCCATGAGGACCATCCAGATCAAAGGGATCCACAACGCTGCCGAAATCTTGGGATCCCTGGCGGGATCGTAGCGAAGAAGCCACAGAAAAAAGACAAGCCACAGACAGAGCGCCAAGGAAGGAGGCATGGTCTAGTCGAGAGCTCTCTTTCGAAGAAGATGGTGCACAACGAGAGACGCGGTGGCGAAATGTGTGCACGCCGGCCGCTGAAGCAGACTCCTACGAATGAAGATTCGGAGTGGCGTCAAGCGTCGCGTGTGTGTCCGGGCCCCGAAGTCGGCGGCTCTGCGAATAAGCGATGGTACGCCTTCAGAAGATTCTGAGACGTCACGTTCCAATTCAGCTCGTCACGAACCCTCGTACTTCCATACGCTCCCATTTGGGAGCGCCTGGTCGGATCCTCCATCAATCGAGCGATTGCTCTCGCAAATTCGAACTCGTCATTGGGCGTGACGTACAGTGCGGCGTCCCCGGCCGAGACACGCGTCTCCTTGAGGTCGAAGGAGACGATGGGCTTTCCCAGGGCCATATATTCCATGACCTTGATCCATGTCGATACGTCATTGAGCGGGCTGGAAGGATTGGGATCGAGACAGATGTCGGCCGTCGACAAATACCGCATCATCTCCTCGTCGGAGATGAAGCCGGTGAACCGGACATAATCGGCGAGCCCCAGCTCGAGCGCTAGGGATTCGAGCTCTTCGCGGGAGTCGCCGTCGCCGATGAGAACGCAATAGAAATCCGTTCTCTTGAGATCGTGGACGAGATGGCCCAGGGCCCTCAGGAGATAGTCTATTCCGTCTTGCGGGTTCATCGCGCCGACATAACCGAGAATCGTACGGCCCATGCTCATCAGAGACGAGTCCCGCTCGACAATCCTCACACGGCTCAGGTCGGGGCCGTTGCGCACGACAAACACCTTGTCCGGATTGATGGCGTGGCGTCGTATGGCGATAGCCCGATAGCTCTCGTTCGTCGCAATGGCGATGTCGGCCAGCTTGAGGGACAGCTTCTCCAACAGCCGAAGACTCCTCGACACCAAACCGTCTGTCGCCTTCCTATAGCGCGAGAGATATAGCTCTGGAGACAAGTCGTGATGGTCGAAGACGAACTTCTTCCCAAAGATCCGGTGAATCGCACCCACCACGACGAGGGTGTCCGGCGGATTGTGAGCGTGCACGACATCGAATCCTTCTGTCGCGGTGACATAGAAGCTCGCCAACAAACAAGCCGACGTAAAGTAGCTGTGCTCTAAAAAGTAGCCTATGACGACCTGTAATTTCCTGAGGAGCGCTCGGCCTCTGGACGATTCTGCGGCCGGAAGTTTCTTGAAGATGGTGATTCGTGGGACGCGATAGACAGAGACGCCGTTCACGATCTCGCGCGGTGTTTCGGTAGCCCCGCGAAGCGCGATGACGCTGACACGAAATCCGTTCTTCGCAAGCGTGAAGGCCTCGTTCCGAACGCGAGTGTCGGCCGGAAAATTGCCTTCGACCAGCATCAGCACTCTACCAGCATATTCCTTCATAGTGACGCTCTCCCTGATCGCTCGTTCCAGGCAACGCTCTGACGAGATCGACGACAACTATGCCATTGGCCAAGCGCCCGAGTGATTCCTCAAACTCGGGGGAACGCTTCGCGACCACAACGACCTCGGAAGCATTGATCGCAGTGTCGATCGCGTCCTTCATCAGGCCCGCGATATGAGGAATCGTCCGGTCGATATAGAGCCGATTGGAGCCGTGGAGCCGAGCGAGAGCGACATCAGGGTCGTAAATGGCGAGCTCGTGTCCTTTGCCGATCAGAATCTCGATCAAGGCGACGATCGGGCTTTCCCTCAGATCGTCGGTGCCCGGCTTGAAGCTGAGTCCGAGAATCGCGACTTTCTTCTTGCCCGTCTTCTTGATGAGCCGGTAGGCCTCTTCCACCTGGTTGATATTGCTGGCGAGAATCGACCGCAGAACGGGAGGTTCCAGATCGAGCTCCTTGGCCTTGTAGAGGAGGGCGCGCAGGTCCTTGGGAAGGCACGAGCCGCCGAACGCGAAGCCGGGCTGGAGGTAGGCCGACGAAAGATTGAGCTTCTGGTCGCGGCAAAAAACCTCCATGACCTCCGTTCCATCGACGCCGAGGCGCTTACACAGGTTACCGATCTCGTTGGCGAACACGATCTTCAGCGCGTGGAAGGCGTTGCCGGCATACTTGACCATCTCCGCCACGGCCAGCTTCGTCCGGACGATCGGGGCCGATTGGCGTGAGTAAAGCTTTTCGATGACGTCACCACTGCGGGAATCGAGCTCGCCGATGATCGTGAAAGGAGGGCAATGGTAGTCCCGAATCGAAGACCCCTCGCGGAGGAATTCGGGGTTCATACAGACGCCGAAGTCGTGTCCCGCTTTCTTGTTGGAGTGCTGTTCCAGGATGGGAATGATTTGGGTTTCCACCGTTCCCGGCAGCACGGTGCTTCGAATGCACACGACGTGGTAGGCATCCCGCGTGCGCAAGAAGTCACCGATCTGCTCGGTAGCGCGCGACATGTGGTGCAGGCCGAGGCTGCCATTGTCGTTGCTGGGGGTGCCCACGCAGACGATCGAGATCTCCGCGTCCTCGACCATGTCCGCGGTGGCGCGGAGCTTGTTGGAAGCGACGCCGCGGCTGATGAGCTCGGAGAGGCCCGGCTCGACGACCGGGCTCACGCCTCTGTTGATGCTCTCGACCTTCATTCGGTCGATATCGACACCGAGGATTTCATGCCCGTCCGCAGCCAGGCAGGCCGCGGAGACAGAGCCGACATAGCCCAGACCGTAAATATTGATCTTCACAGTTTTGCCTTTCCCGACCTGAGCCATTGCTCGAAGAGGGCCAGGCTGAAGAGCAGCTTGTGGTTGTCCTGCCTTCCCGATTGGTGTTCCTCGAGCAGCGTCCGCACAGGCTCGGGTCTCAAGAGGTCGAACATCAGCGAGCTCTCGTCCGCGAGGAGCTCCGGGAGCTTGCCGGACAGCGACGAGTGAAGCCAGCCGTCGACGACATTGGCAGCGAATCCCCGCTTCTTCCGGTTCACGATGCGGGGCGGCAGGAATTGCCGGCACAGCCGTCGATGCAGCCACTTCCGACTGCCGTTGCGGACCTTGAATCTAGCTCCCAGTCGCTGGACGTATTCGACAACGGTCCGATCCAGATAGGGCACTCGGACCTCGAGGCCGTGAGCCATCGAGAGCTTGTCGGCATACATGAGCAACTCATCGGGAAGCGAGGACCGGATCTCGAGGAGCTGCAAGCCGCCGAGCTCGTCGGTCTGCTGCATCTGTGGAAGCAGCTCCCCCCAATGGTCGAGTACCCGGTCCCCCGCGTCGCGTGGAAGAAGATCCTGGCGGAAGAGGGTGTCGATGGTCTCGCCGGGTACCAGGGAAAGGACGTGCTGGTAGCGGCGCAGGCGATCCTCCACCGCCAGCGAGGCGGCGCCCCGCTTTAGAGTCTCGTTCCGCGGAAGCCGGGCAATGGCGGCGCTGACCGCCGATCGAAGAGGGCCCGGCACCCGGCGCCAGTAATCTCCGTACCGGACGCCGAGGTGACGGTTGTAGCCGCCGAAGAGCTCGTCGGGCCCCTGACCGATCAGCGCTACCTTGACGTCCTGTCGTGCCCGCTGGGAGACGAAGTACATCGGAACGATCGACGAGGTCGCGATCGGCTCCTCGAGGCACTCGACGATCCCGGGCAGCGATCTCTCGAACTCGCCACGGTCGAGCGCGATGGGCACGTGACGGGCCCCAAGCAGCGAGGCCGTCTCGGCGGCATCGACCAGCTCATCGTCCTCGAAGCTCGCCCCGTAGCCGACGGTGTACGCCGGCCAGGGGCCGCCGTGCTCGTTCATCAGCGCCAGCAGCAGGCCCGAGTCGAGCCCACCGCTCAGGAGGACGCCCACCGGCACGTCACTGATGAGGTGGCGACCCACCGCCGCTCGATAGAGCTCCAGCAACTCGTGGCAGGCCTCGTCGTCCCGCTTGGGAGTCGAGAAGGGCGCCGGCGCGTAGCGATACCAGCGCTCTGTTCTGACTCGACCTTCCTCGATGGCCAGCATCGTTCCCGGCGCCAGCTTCTCGACACCCTTGAAGATCGTGAGCGGCGCGGGCGTGTACCGATGGCGCAGGAAGAGAAAGAGGGCGACGGGGTCGATTTCCGGTCGATGCTTCAGTGCCGCGATGATCGGCCTCATCTCCGACCCGAACCAGACAACTCCGTCCCGGACGGCGTAGTAGACGAGCTTGATGCCCATGGCGTCGCGAGCCAGAACCAGACGCTGCCTCTGCACGTCCCAGATGGCGACGCCGAACATCCCGTTGAGCCGGTCGAAGACGCCGGTTCCCCACTGCTTGTAGCCGTGAACGATCACTTCGGTGTCCGACTTGGTCAGGAAGCGGTGTCCCCGCCCCTCGAGCTCCTGACGCAGCTCGTGGAAGTTGTAGATCTCGCCGTTGAAGATGACCCAGACGGTTTCCTCGGCGTCGGACATCGGCTGATGCCCTCCACCGAGATCGATGATGGAGAGCCGCCGAAAGCCGAGCCCGACCGGTCCGGAAACGAAGTAGCCCTCATCGTCGGGGCCGCGGTGAGCGAGGGTCTTGGTCATCTGCTCCACGTCGTGCAAAACGACCGGCGCGCGGTCCCCGAAGTTGAGCTGTCCGCAGATTCCACACATGACGATCAGCTCCCACCGTGATCCAGGAGGAGGCAGAGGCTCCTGAACAGCTGCGATTGAGCCCAGCGATGCATCGGGACGTTGTCCCAGCCGAGGAAAAGCTGTCGAGACCGGAAAGACCCATCCGGCTTCTGCCAGCGGTCGAGCACATCTCGCACGACCGTCGCCAGGATCGCATCGAGCTCCGGAAACCGCCCGCGCAACAGCGTGGCGAGGTTCAGACACTCGGCGTAGTCATAAAGCTCTCGCCGATAGACCGTCAGCCGAGGTGGTTTGGAGAAGGGGCGGGGCAGCCGCTGCTCGTCGAACAAGTGTTTGACGTAATAGCCGACGCCACGCTCGATGGCGTCGGTACAGCGGGCTTCTCCCGTGAGCGACTCGATCTTGGCCAGCGCCTTCAGGACGAAGCACGTGTGGAAGTGATCGACGAAGTTACGCCGTGTATCAAGCGCGTAGAACCAGGAACCGTCGGCGTTCTGGGACTCGAGCACGAAGGCCAGATTTCGGTCGGCCGCCTCACGGTACTTGCCCTCCGAGAAGTCCAGGGACGCCCTCGTGAGGAGGAAGGCCCGGTAGGCGCTGGCGTTGACCACTCGCCCCGGATCGCTCGGGCTCGGGGTATAGCTAGAGGACGCCGCGCGTGAGGACGTCTCGATGTCCCGGTAATCCAGGAGCGCGTGCTGAGCAATCGAGAGCATGACCTTCCGCCATTGCTCGTCCATATCGAGCTCGTAGACTTCCCGAAACGCTTCGTAGACGTACGGCAGCGTGGTAATGAGTGGCGTGCCCTTCTTGATCGTGCCGTATATCGTCTCCCAATCGAACGGGTAGCCCCACCCGGCATGCTCGTAGCCGGGGCAGCGCGTCTCCTCGAGGACCTCCAGGAAGTGCACCGCTCGACGGCGATAGGCCTGATCCCCGAGCGTCCGTGAAAGGAACGCAAAGCCCATAGCGTAGTGAGCGTCCGCGATGGCAAATCGTTGCGGCATCCAGAACAGTCGGCGCGCCGAGGGGATGAGCGCTTCGCAGAGGACTATCGGCGCGACCGCCAGGGTCCCGAGAAGGGGCTGCCGGTAATACAGCGCCTTCGCGCCTCGCCCCAGCGCTCCGGCGTAGAAACTCTGAAAATCGTATGACGTCTCGCCGTAGCGGTCCAGCCACGCCACGAACCGATGGACCGCGGCTCGAATCCTGTCGAATGGGAGAGGTTGCGTCATTCGATCGGCCTAGTCCGGTATGACTCGGAAATTGTCAATGCGCTTGAGCATCAGACTGGATCTTAATATCACTCGCAGCTTTCGCATCTGTTCCTTGCGATGAAAGCGGATGAGGTCATCCGAGACCGGTCGGTCGATCCGGCGTAGGCCTGCGCAGACATACCCGAGCCCGAGAGCCAGACCTCCCAGGAGGTAGGGGCGTTTCCGCATCCTGTAGGCGACCCTGAACAGCTCCCACAGTGGATGGCCGCCCAGGTAGTAGTCCTTCGCTCCGTAGGAGTAGAGCGAGCGGAGCCTGCCTCGGTCCGCCGTGCCGAGAGTCCGGTGATGGAAGAACGACCGCTCTCGGAACGAGCGCGTCCTCCAGCCCCTCATGCGGGCCGTGATCACGGCGATCCAATCGATGCCTCCCGCCTTGTTCGGGACGTATCCGCCGACGTCCTGAAAGCACTGACACCGGAAGAGCTGACAGCCTCCGGCAACATGGGTCTGGCCTTCGAAGCTGTCGGTGGCCGTGCTGTACCCTGCTTCCTTGAAGATAGTTCCAGCGACTCCGAGTCGGGGATCTTCGCCGAAGCGGTCCAGAAGGAACTCAAGATAATCCTTCTCGAAGGAGATGTCGGCGTCCAGGTTCCCGACGATGTCGTGGTCGACGGTCTTGACGGTCGCATACCCCGCGTTGAAGCAATGCACCTTGGCGGCGAAGCTGCGATCGCGGTGCGCCGGCATGGTGACGATGTCGATCCAATCGTAGAGGGCAGCGTACTTGGAGACGATCGCCGCCGTTCCATCCGTGGATCCGTCGTTCACGATCACCCATCGGACGGGGAGAACGGTCTGGTCGACCACCGATCGAATGGTCTTCTCGATGAAGGCCTCTTCGTTGCGAGCCGGAGTGATCAGGATGCACCGCAAAGAATTCACGTCGTCTGGCCTTGCGCCCACTCGGTCCAGTAGCGGACCATTTTGTCGACGGGGCTCGCCGTGATGTCGGCCACCCACGGGGGCACTCCTTCGGCCTTCGTGTAGAACTGGAACTTGGCCCGGAGCGTGTCGGGCATGGGAACCACCCGGATCGGCTCGGACTCCAGGCGCATCCGTGCGTCTCGCGCCACACTGACGACCTTCTCGGCGATCTCCCGATGAGCGATCGCCACACCACTCCCCAGGTTGTACACGCCAGACGGCTGCCCGGACTGCCAGGCTTGGAGCAGGACGCGCGCCACGTCGTCGGCGTGCACGTAATCCCGGCGGATGTCGCCTTCGAAGAGCTCGATGCGGCCCTGGGTCCTGAGGAACTGGAAGAAGCGGGTCGGGATGCTCGCGTTGTGCGCCTTGTGCTCCTCACCTGGGCCAAACACGTTGAAGAACCGGAAGCCGACGATCGGACACTTCAGGCTCTCGAGGTGCGTGCGCACCCAGCGGTCGAGCAGGAGCTTCGAGTGGCCGTATGCGTTGAATGGCCGCTCGCAGGCGGGGTCGTTCACTCGGCAGAGGCGGCTCGTGCCGTACAGAGCGGAGCTGGAGGCGTAGATGACCGGGACGCCTCGAAGCTGTCCGAACTCCAGCCATTTGCGCGCGTGCTCGAAGTTATAGCGCAGCATCTTCGTGACGTCGGTCTCGAGCACGTCGCTCCATGCCCCGACGTGGAAGATCACGTCGAGCGCTGGAAGGCGGCGGTCGAGGTCCTCGAGATCGAGGGCATCGACCGAGAAGTAGTCGAGAAAGTCTTCGAAGCGGAGGTCCGAGGTGCCGGCCAGCTTCTCGGGCCGGCGGGAGAACGAGTCCACCATAACAATGCGATCGCACCCGGCGCCATTGAGCGCTCGGATAAGCCGGGAGCCGACGAAGCCCGCCCCTCCGGTCACCAGGCATCGTCTGGTGTTCATTGCTGGCTCACCACGTGCGACTCGAGGGCGACTCTGAAGGTCAGCAGCAAGATCCATGCCACTTCGTTCGACAGTGGGCCCAACATACGACGGATGTACTTGTACAGTTGCGGCTTCAAGATTGGCGGCTTCACCCGCCCACGCAACTCGGCAGCTAGTGCGTTGAGTTCCTTGAACAGTGCCTTATTTTCCGGATTGAAACATTGCGTCCAGATCTGGAAATAGGATAGCGCGCTGTGGCTCGGTTCTGGGACTGTCTTCTATCGACACAGTTCCGGGGCCTTGGCATTGACTCTCTTGCTCCGGCCAGCCGCCCATGATCAGGACGCGTGGCGCGTACCCATTCTGTGGCTGCTAGGGCGGCAGGACAGGCGTGCCATAAGAGCGGGCCTGTCCAAAGCAAGTGGTTGCCACACAAGGCTCCATGTCAACGTTGCCGGATCGAAGATGGTCGAGGTACCGTAGGATTCGGGTCGACCACTCTCCCGCCCGGCGCGACCTCGCCCGATCACCGCACCGTCCGCTGAGAGATTTCATCCTGAAACTGAGCGGCGATGACCGCCGGCGAAAAATGCGTGATGGCCCGCTTCGCACCCGCTCTGCCCATCGCCTTTCTGGCCTCCGGATGTTGGTAAAGGAAAGTTAACGCGCCGGCGAGGCTTTCAGGAGACTCCTGTCTCACGATGAGGCCTGTCTTTCCATGTAGAATTGCTTCGGGGATGCCGCCTCCCCTTGATCCAACTGCGGGCACTTCGAAAACTGCAGCCTCAAGAAACACAATCCCGAAACCTTCGTGCGAATCTCTCGGGTTCACCCTCGGGGTCATCACAAAGACATCGGTTTGCCGAAACAGAGAAGACTTTGTGTCCTCCGTAACGTAGCCCAGAAATTGCACTCTATCTCTTATTCTCAGTTCACGTGAAAGCTCCTCGAGGCATTTCCGTTCAGGGCCCTCTCCGCCAATCGTATATCGCCAGGGAATCTCTCTTTCATCGAGAATCTTCAACGCTCGCAAGACAATGTCGACACCTTTAGGCTTAACGAGCCGGCAAACGGTCAGCAGGTTGTAAGCTCGATTCTGACCTCTGCCGCATAGGTCGGCTGAGTCCCGTATAATCTGCTCAGATAGAGGCGGATGGACGATTGTAAGTTTGTTGCCGGATATCCCCCACGCTTCGAGCAAGGATTTAGTGTGACGAGAATTGGCGGCAATCCAACTGGCGTTTTTAAGCATCATCCCTCTTCTAACAGAATCGTTTAGCCTTGCCGGAGACCGGGAAACTTCAAAATCATGAGCGACTATTCCATACGGCAACCGATGCTGCAATAGGCACAAGACAAGTGGATAGAGCCTCATGTCCAAGTACCCTAGAACGATTACGCTCGGCCGCTCGCGCGTTAAGATCTCCGTCAATCTCACGATTGCTAAGGATGATTTCCGGAAAAAGGAAGTCCTGTCTAAGAGACTTCGAGCGACTGGCCATAGACATCTCATGATCTCCAACAAACTAACGAATTTGTGACCTAACCAGTGCCGCGGTCTCTCGTCATGGACTATCGGAAGTGGACTAACCCATTCCTCATAATTTTCTAGGAATCTTATCTTCTCTTTTTCATCTGGCTGAACAACGGCAAGGATTTTGACCCTGTGGCCGAGTCTCATTAGACCTCTCGCCAAACTATCGATATACGCGGCAACTCCTCCCGTCTTGGGCTTGTAATCGGACGTGATGAAGAGGAAATAGCTCATTTTCTAATTCTCGACCATTCACCTACCTCAGGAGATTCGAGCCGAGGAGGTCGCCACCTTCTGAATAGCCGCCAAGGTGTCAAGGAGATTGGTCGCTGTTCGGCGCGTGGGAGCAAAAAGTGCCACAAACACAACTGCGGCCAGGAGACCAAACGGAACGCAAATCAACAGCTGAGCCAGTGGACCAGACTCTGCCACCAACGAACGCATCAAGTAAGTTGCACCGGACACGACACCCAATAGAGGGATATGTGGGAGGAGTCCAACCCACAAATCGACTGTCCTCACCGGACCTTGGCGCCCTGCTAAATAGTAGCCGTAAGGCAATAGAATGAGCACACCGGAAGCCGAATAGAGGATTGCTACGCCTGCGGGTCCGAATGGCAGGCCAACGACGAAAGAGGCAACCGTAATAATCGAGCAAATTGAGCTTCCACGTAACGAATCGGTGCCGCGACCCTGGCTGGTTAACAACCATGAGGAGGCGCTGCAGAGCGGAATGAAGATGAACGCGATCGTGAAACCGGCGACAATGACCGCGGCCTGCTCCCACTGGGGACCGAGCACTACGAGTGTCAGTGGACGGGCTAGCGGAAGAAACAAACCGCTGGAAATGAAGCCCGTTAACGCGATGGCGTCGTGCACCTGGAGAAAGGCACGGCGATAACGCTCGGGCTGCGCTTGAAGCCGAGATAGAACCGGGACGAACACCGCACTGATGGGAAACATCAGTAGTTCGACGGGGCCAATAAACAAAGCGGACGCCCTTGAATAGAGACCGAGCGAGACCGACCCATACCACTTGCCGATCAACAGGCGGTCTGCCGCTCTGGCGAGAGAGTATATGAAACCACTGGCGGTCACGTTGGCGCCAAAACCAAGCAATGGCCACGTGTTACTGCGCCGAATAGGGCCCTGCGGCCGCCAGCGAGACGCCCGCCAGGTCAGCAGGAATGAAGCCAGCGGCATGGATAACTGGGATCCGACCAACGACCAGTAGCCGCACTTCAGCCAAGCCATCCCGATCCCGACCAGTACACCGCTCGCCACACCTCCGACCCGAATCAGGCTGATGGTTTTAAAACGCATCTGGCGATTCAGGAGGGCAAGGTGCTGTACGGCTAAGCCACTCAACAAGAACGTGACGGAAAGTGCCAAAGTGATCCCGACGAGACGCGGTTCCCCATAGAACCACGCGATACCCGGCGCACAAGCCGCTATAGCTATACTCGCGAACCCGCTCAGCGCGACGTTCGTCCAGAAAAGATTGGAAACCTGGGCGTGCGTGATGTCTTCACGCTGGATAGTAGCTGTGGAAAGGCCGGCGTCCGGGATGATCCGCAGGATCCCCGTTAGGGCTGTTACCATGGCCACAAGTCCAAAATCACCCGGCTCCAACAGGCGGACGAGAACCATAGTGGCGCCCAAAGTGAGGGCAAACTCGGCGGCCTGGGCCATCATCACGAGAAGACCGTTGGAGACTGTGCGACTCCTAAGGTCGGTGAGTGGGTGCTCCGTCACGAACTGCGGCTCGTTCGCACTCAGCGGAATGCTGGTGACGCCGACCCGAAGATCTTGAGTTCTTCCCCAGTAGGATCCGTTCATTAGCGGGAAAAACTTCAAGGCCCCCCGCACTGCCTTACGAACGACATCGCTAACTCTCCTCCTCATGATCCGCCCACAGGCCTCAGCGTGTCGATTCCACTCGGCAGCTCGGTACCCGGCACCTGAAAGTCGTCGACGACGACAACGCCCTCATGAAGATGAATCCGGTTCCTCAGAGAAAAGGCCGTAACGATGAATAGGCACCCAACAGTGCTGACCGCCATCGGCGTTATACGCTTCGTCTGGCTGAGTCATTAACCACCGCTAACCACCGCTGCAATCAGCAACTCGATTGCCTCGGCGACCGCTGGGGCGCCAAATCTCTGCCGCACCGTATCCTCAGCGGTGTCTTCGAATCGGCTACTCTGAATCACTTTAGTCAATGTCGCCGCAATTGTCTGCGGACTGTTGTCGTTCATATACGTGATTCCGGTCTCGATATCTGGCTCAAGAGCGCCCATCGGGGTGGTGATGACATGCGCGCCGGCCGCCAGATACTCGATGACCTTGAACGCAAACACGTTGCCAGGAGTCTGGCTTGGTGCGCACGGGTTTATACAAATCTTGGCCGAGCGCATGAGCTCCACCAACTCTGGGCGCCTCACAAGTCCATGAAATACGATGCCGGGACTACCCTGCGCCATCTCTTGCAATGTTTCTGTCAGGTCACCGTATCCGGTCACGTGCAATTCCCAATCCAACAACCCCATCTTCTTCCATGCCGCTATCAATTGGTCGATCCCGTTTGATTTTGTGTGGGTGCCGGCGAACAGGACCCGGTTCATCTTCCTGGCACTCTCTTGTCGACGGGTAGCCACAATGTCGTTGCCCACAAACCCCCGCAGGAGAAGCTTGGGTATATCTGACGGCAGCTGCGAGAGGAGGTGCGGAGAGACAGCAATGCATCCAGAAACGGTGTTCAGAACCTTGGCGAATGCAGCACGATGATACCCGGCCCCAAATCCTCTCGATGGCTCCCCTAAGACGTTGAGAAACGCGTCGTCCTCATACTCTAAGATCACAGGAAGTCGAAGGTGGCGAAGTGCATAGTTCGCGCAGGCGATTTGAGGCGGTTTGAGATTAAAGATAATCACAAGATCAAACGGGCAGGCTCGGTGCCTTTCTCTAAAGAGACGAAGCATGGCAGTGCTGGACCAGAGGCCATTCAGCCGTTTGATGGGCAAGGCAGAGACATAGCGCACCGGGATATCATGATGAAAGAGATCCGGCTCACAAAACGCACGATAGAACTTCCACCTGTTTTCAACGACTTCACCGTGGGACAAGATCTCGACGGTATGCGACCTGCTGTGAAGCAACTCGGCAATCAGTTCGATCTTGACCGTATTGGAAAGGCTTCGATTCCAGACAATGGGACGCTCTTTCAGTAAACTCGGCCCCTGATACGGCGTGATGTACGCGATTCTCATCGTGCTAGCTCTTAGCTGGCGGGAGTGGGTTGTTTGAGATGGGCTGCTTGACAGAAAGCTTGGGTCTCCAGCTTACACCACCACGCTCTTGCCTTCCTTGCGCTTGTAGTATTGCTCCCTGATCCAGTCGTAGGTCAGAGCGAGACCCTCATCCAGTGACATGGTCGGTTCCCACTTGAGGACGCGTTTGATGAACGTATTGTCGCTGTTACGGCCCGCTACACCTCGCGGAGCGCTCAAATCGTATTCGCGCTCGAGGTTCACGCCCGCGATCTTCTCGACCTTTTTTACCAATTCATTGATCGATACGATCTCACTCGAGCCGAGATTGATCGGCGAGGCGATGAGGCCATCGCAATGCGTGATCATGTCGATGCCTTCGACACAGTCGTCGATATACATGAAGCTGCGGGTTTGATCACCGTCACCCCAGATGCTGATCTTGCCATTGCCGGAATCGATCGCCTCGATGACCTTGCGGCAGATGGCGGCAGGGGCCTTTTCGCGGCCGCCATCCCAAGTACCGAATGGACCGTAAACGTTGTGGAAACGGGCGATGAAGGTTTTCATCCCTCGCTCATGCCAGTATTCCTCGCAGAGCATCTCGCTGATCAGCTTCTCCCAGCCGTATCCACGCTCGGCCATCGCGGGGTAGGCGTCAGATTCCTTGAGCGCGCGGACGTTCGGGTCTTTCTGGAGGAGCGTATTGTACACGCACGCGGAGCTGGAAAAGAAGTAACGTCGGACGCCTGCCTTGTAAGCCGCCTCCGTCATGTGCGTGTTGATGAGAACGCTGCGGAGGCACTCTACCCTAAAGCGCTCGATGAAGCCCATGCCGCCCATGTCCGCAGCAAGATTGTAGACTTCAGTCGCGCCTTGGCATACAGCATTGCAGTTGAGCTCGTCGCTGACGTCGAGGCAAACGTTTTCCACGCCCGGAAGTCGAAGGTACCAATGGTCGAGCGGCTTCTTGTCAACGGCGCGGATCCGGGTGAAGCCTTGGCCGCGAAAATATCTGGCGAGATTGCCGCCAATGAAACCGCCAGCACCAGTGATGACGATTAAGTCGGCCTTCGCTAAGAGTGAACCTTCGTCGACGAGCCTCTGGTGTTCCATGGAATAAAGTCCTCCTATCATAAAGCGATCAGTCGCGAGTGAGACTCTGATACACGGCAATAGTGCGTTCGACATTGCTCTTCCAGGAGAAGCGTTCGGCCCCGTACTTGGTGATCTTTTGGCTTCTCGTTTCCAGACTCATGAAGCAGTCGCTTCTGAAATATGTCAGTATCTTGGTGACAAGGTCCGGCACGTCGCCGGATCTGAAGACCAGGCCAGTCTCGCCTTCTACGACATCCGTCCGCAAAGAGCCGACGTCGGCAGCGATCACGGGGACGCCCTGCGCGTACGATAGCGCCAGGACCCCCGATTGATAGACTCTGCGGTACGGGAGCACCGACACATCCGACGCCTTGAAGAGGAGTCCGGCGTCTCCGTCCGGAATATATCGAATCTCTTGTCGAACGTGCTTGCTCAGCTGAAGCTCCTCAATCAAGCTCTTGAGCTCCGCCCAGTAAGCTTCGCAAGTCCTGTCCTTCACGCGTCCTGCCAGGATGAGGGTGAAGCGACCATCCTCGCGAACAAGGCTCGCCAGCGCTCGGAGGAGATCTTCTACACCCTTGTACGGCGCGATGTTGCCGAAGAAGAGCAAGACCTTTTGGTCGGGCCCTAAGCCAAGCTGCTGCCTTGCCGCCGTTCGGGTCGCGGTGGAGGCTGGAATGACATCATTGATGCCAAACGGCACCACTGTCACCTTGTGTTCTGGAACGCCGAAGTCCTCAAGCAGCTCACCTTTCATCGCCTGTGTGTGAACGAAGATGTGGTCCACGATCCGGTAAACGAACGTCAGAGACAGTCTGTCAGGGGCACTTCCCTGTCTTCCGTCGCGCGCCTGATCGTCGACATTGTGAGCGGTCAAGACCAGCTTCTTTCCCAGCAGCTTGAAGTACACGTTAAGAAGCGTTCTCTCCACCAGGAGAAACTTGCGGAACCACAGGACGTGAAACAGCTGTGCGTCCGTGCGAGCCGCGAACGTCACGAGACGTGCGTAGTAGCTCAATAGTCGCCAAGCCTTAAAGATCAGACCGTCGCTGGGATCCTGGCCTCCGACGAGATTGTGGAACTCCACGCCCCCGGGTCCGACGTCTTCGCAGCGAGCCACCTCCTCGTTTCCGATCAACGCGACGTGCACCCCCCTCGCGGTGAGCTCGCGCGTCAGCCCGCGCACGTAGTGAGGGTCCTTTCCGCCTGTCAGAAGTGCCACTTTCATCGCGTCACCAGGCAAGCTCTCGCTACGCGAAGGCCCATTCCACACAATCCAGCAAGCTTCCCCTCGTGCAGCGAATGCCGCAAATGCCGACCGATACTCACCCCTGCCCTCAGTGGGGTGGTGCGGACAAAGTAGTAGGTCCGATCGATGCGTGCGCACCGCACGCCGCGAGCTCTCGGTCGATCCAGGCCGTGAAGGCGTGGAGCACGAGGATTCCACGGTCGTTGGCCCATGTGATCGCCTCCCGAGCGCCCTCGATCCAGCAGAAGTCGTCCGGCCGGTGGACCCAGCCGCGGTCGACGTTCAGGGTGCCGTCGCGATCGAGGAGCAGGGTCGGCCGCATCTACATTTCTGCGCGCGGGGCCCTTCATGCGGTTAAGTTCAAAGTCAGCGACTCCACGCCTCCCCGACTCGGCAGCTAACGCCTAGAAGTCCTCGAGTAAGCAGGGTAAAAGTACTGCAGCCAGATCTGAAGATAGGATAGCGCTGAGCCCTGGGTTTCTTCGACTGTCCTCGAGCGAAATCAGACAACCTGTCGACAGTTTCAGTGCCACATTTTTCTACATGATTCCGCCCGGTCCACAGCTCAACATTCACCTCGCTCGCTACTGAATCTGCACCACCACGGTGTTCGAGTAGGCCGAGTTGCCGGCACTGTTGGAGGCGCGGACACGAAAGTAGTACGTCCTCGACTGATTCCCGCCGTCCGTATACGTGGTCACGTTCGCGCCCACTGTGGCGATCTGGGCGAAGGTCGTGCCATTGGTCGATTGCTCGATCTTGAACCCGTTTTCGTTGCTTGAGTTGTCCGTCCAGGTCAGCGTGACCTTCCTCTTAGACACGGTGGCGCCGAGATTGCTGGGGGCGGCGGGCGGCATCGGATTCGACACCGTTGCCGTGGTGCTCTGGTTGCTCGAGGCCCCGCTGTTGTCCGTCACTGTCAGGCTCACGGTGTAGACACTGGCCGTCGCATACGTGTGGGTCGGGGTCGCGCCGGTCCCGGTGCCGCCGTCCCCGAAGGTCCACGCATAGGTCGCGATGGTGCCGTCGGGATCGGAGGAGCCGGTGCCATTGAACTGGATCGTCTGACCCGTTGTGCCGGAGTAGGGCCCGCCGGGATTGGCGGTGGGCGGCTGGTTAGTGCCGGTCGTAACGGTCACGGTGCGCGTGGGCGGACTCGGATCGTTGTCGCCCATGTTGTCCACCACCGTGAGCGACGCCACGTAGGTGCCTGGGGCCGGGAAAGTCACGGCCCCGGGGTTCTGTGCCGTGCTAGATTCGGGGCCTCCGTCGGGGAAGATCCAGGAGAAATTCGCGACGGCGCCGTCGGGGTCGAGGCCCGAACCGGCGAACGTGACCGACTGGCCCGCCTGGATCGTCACGTTACCAGCTGGTTGAGTGATCGTTCCCGTGGGCGGCTGGTTCCCGGAGGTCGAGGAGACCTGGACGAACTTCGCTATCGACGGCACGCCTTGGCGGTTGAGGATGAAGAGCATGTAGTAGCCGGGAGGCGCGATGCGAGCGTTCGGCGGCCCGGACACAGTGAGCGTGGTGCCCGCGACGCTGAAGGTCAGGCCCACCATCCGTTGCTCCATGTCGAAGGCGTGGGTCGGCGACCCCGGACGCATCAGGACGACCGATGCGATGTCCGTGGCGTTCGGCGATTGCACCTGGAACGAGCCGGCATAGCCGATGCTCGCCGGCGCGGTGCTGATCGTCGGGCGAGTCGCCGGGACCACGTTGCCGGATGCGTCAGTGGTGAACAGGTAGGGGGGCTTCCAGATCTCGATGTGGGTTTGGTAGGTACCACGAGCCGGATTCGAGCCTGCTGTCATGACCGTCGCATCGGGAAGGAGCAGAGCAACCGAATGGTAAAGTCGGTTAAACGCTGCAACCCCCGCGGGAGACCACGTCTCGGCGACCGGATCAAAGAGATCGGCAGCACGGCTTGCCGTGGCATCGTCTTCGTTGTTCGCGGAGCCGCCGCTCGCCAGCACGTTGCCGTTAGGCAGTAGGGTCGCGCTCATCTGGACACGTGGCAACGACATGGATGCCGTGAAGCGCCACTGGGGTGTCGCCTGCGACAGGTCGATAATCTCTGCTGTTGCCGTCGCGGTTGCGTCGTATGCGTCGCTGGTGGCACCCCCCATTATCATGACCCGCGGCACGTACCCAGTCTCCGGCCGCAGGGGCAACAGGACCGACGATCCGTAGTAGCGCCACAGCCCTGAGGCTGTCGACCCCACGAGGCTCCACGTCGACGTCACCGGATCGAAAATCACCGAGTTGTAGCTGTTTCCGGAGGCGAAGACCTTGCCGTTCGGCAAAAGATGGAGCCACGGGTAGAGCGGCGGGTAAAAGTACGCCGCCACCGCCGGGCCCCAGCCGGAGGCGATCTTGTAGAGCTCGACGGTATTGTTAACGAGACCCGTCTCGTCATACCCGGAGAACGCGAGAATCCGTCCATCGTCCATCGCGGTGGCCGTCGCGTACCACCGCCCGTGGGCCATGCTCTCGACCTGAACGAACTTCTCGGTCTGCGGATCGAAGACGGTCGCCCGGGCCTCTCCGGTGAACGCGTCGTACTGCTCCGTGCCACCGATGATGAGAGCGCGTCCGTCGGGAAAGAACGCCATGCCGTTGCAGAACACATCCCAGAGCAGGTCCTGGACCATGATCGTCCCGGCCTGAAGGTCCCAGACGGCGGCCTTCGAGCTCACATTGTGCTTCGTCGGATCACCCTCCGATCCCGCGACGATCAGAACTTTTCCCGTCCGGAGAAGCCCGACGTGGATCGGATTGATGGGCATCGTATACGGCAGGGTCGACCACTGTCCCGTCACGTTGGCCTGACCCTCGGCCTCGCCAGGCAAGAGCGGGATGGCCACGCTGATGAGTCCGAGACAAAGAACGATACTGAGGAGCGCCGCGATTCTCGTTCTATCCGTCGCAGGCCACGTCACAGAGGTCTCCCTTTTGGTTAAGGCCGTAAAAAATGGCGGCGCTCACTGTCCAGCATGACTACGGTATGTCGCTCGGCCGCTCGGCTCGGCGCCGGTCGGCCTCCCCCCACTCGCTCGAAATCCCAGCAATTTCCGGAATTTCCTCCCACCAGGAATTCCGCGCCCGGAGCATGGTAGCCGATTTTCATGCTCGAGACTTGATTCCTCTCTCATCGAGAATCTTTAAGGCCCGCAAGACAATGTCGACACCTTTAGGTTTAACGAGCCGACTCCCATCTGGGGCGGCGCGTTGAGAATCTTGAGGCCAGACGTGATCAGGGCCGGGTCGACGATGCGGACAAGGGGGCAACTCGAATCCCGTGCCGGTCAAGCTGGTCCGGCCGCCGGCAAGCGAAGATATTGGCGTACTCCCGAGGCCCCTGTTGTAAGACATCCAGATGATGAACCGAAAATGTGGTGAGCGTCCCGCCCGACAGAAGCTGGAAAACTTGAAATCCCAGAGCCCTGAGTCGCGTCAAAAGTTCCGCGGGATCCGTGCCGAACCGGCGCATTCCATGAGGCCAGAATTCCATGAGCAACCGGATATCCGCGTCAGTTGACAGCGTCTCCCTCAGACCTGCCAACACGGATTGTTCAGCACCCTGGACATCAATTTTGATGAGATCCGGTGCGAACCTCTCTTCCTGAAGAAACTGGTCAAGAGCGATCCCCCGCACCTGAACTCTGTTTTGTCGCGTCCCCAGATTCTCCAGGCTGTCGTCATCGCCATCGAATATCCGGTGATCGCCGAAGTTGTAGGACGACAGATACAGGGTCAGGCTTTGTGGTCGGTCGACAGCGGCATAGTTCACGGCACGTACGTTTCCCAGACCGTTGAGACCGATGTTCCTCCTGAGAATCTTGAAGTTGTGTGGTTCGGGCTCCAAGGCGACTACCCTTCCTGAAGGACCCACGTGCTTGGCTGCCAGGACAGCGAAGTAGCCGATGTTGGCACCCACATCGAGAAAGTACCCGCCCGGCTCGAGACACTTGCGCACAAGATCGAGCTCATCTTGCTCGTAGGGGTAACCACTCAAGAGATAGTGACCGATAACGCGGTCGCGCGCATCGACCCACAGCTGGGCGCCCTCGACTTCGCATCGCACCAAAGGGCCGCGAAACATCGTATGAACTCGCATGAGGATTTCGCTCAACCCTCGCCATCGGGGCAGAACGCTGCGAATGATCAAACCGATGCGGCGCTTTGTCTTGACTAGCGCGGATCTCTCATCCTTCGTGTTCAGCCACCGAATCACCGCCTGCATTCGTGTCACAGCGACGTCTCCGCCAGAAGGCCGTCGGCGGGATCAAGGCTTCCGACCAGCTTACGGAACTCCACCTGGACGTTCCCGACATCTGCGGCGTAATGTGCGCCATTTCCGCCCGTCAGCAATGCCACCTTCACGCGAAGGCTCCCTCGACGCACTCGAGCAAACTACCGCCCGTGAAGCGCACGGCCCGGATGCCGGCGGCGACAGCAGCCTTCATGTCGTGCTCCGCGTCTCCGATCATGACGGACTGGGCCGGGTCGAACCGCCACTCGGCGAGGGCGCGCTCGATGAGGCCCGGCGCGGGCTTGCGGCAGTTGCAGGCGCGCCGGTACTCCCCCCTGCCCTCCGTGGGGTGGTGCGGACAGTAGTAGGTTCCATCGATATGCGCGCCGCACCTGGCGAGCTCTCGGTCGATCCAGGCCGTGAAGGCGCGGAACTCCTTCTCCGTGTAATAGCCGCGCGCAATGCCCGCCTGGTTCGTTATCACGAACACGAGGATTCCGCGGTCGTTGGCCCATCTGATCGCCTCCCGGGCGCCCTCGATCCAGCAGAAGTCGTCCGGACGGTGAACCCAGCCGCGGTCGACGTTCAGGGTGCCGTCGCGGTCGAGGAGCAGGGCCTGCCGCATCTGCCCCGGGTCAGCAGAGGATATGCTCGAGGAGCTCGCAGATCGTATGGCCAATGAGGATGTGGCACTCCTGGATGCGGGGCGTCGAGGTCGAAGGAACGCAGAGGCACACGTCGCAGAGGTCGCGCATCTTGCCGCCGCTCTCGCCCGTCAGGCCGATGACAGCCATCCGCTTCTCCCGGGCAGCCTCGATCGCCCGCACGATGTTGCGGCTGTTGCCGCTCGTGGAGATGGCGAGGAGGACGTCCCCTGCCCGGCCGTGGGCGCCCACTTCGCGCGCGAAGACTTCGTCGTAGCCGTAGTCGTTGCCGATCGCCGTCAGCGACGAGGTGTTTCCGTGGAGGGCGAGGGCGGGAAGCGGCTTCCGGTCACGGAAGAAGCGTCCGGTCAGCTCCGCCGCGATGTGCTGGGCGTCGGCCGCCGAGCCGCCGTTCCCACACACGAGCAGGACGCCGCCAGCCGCCATCGACCGGGCCATGACCGCCACCACGCGGTCCACGGCCGGCGCCAGGGATCGGAGCGCCGTCGCGACGAGGAGATGCTCGTCCCAGATCGTCTCGATGGCGCTCTGGTGGCTCACTTCACCGTCCACGTGCGCACCCCCGGCTCGACAAAGGTAAGGTTGACCAGCTGGCTCTCCGCCTTGCGGAGCGCCTCTTGCACGGCATAGCGGCGCAGGGGGTCGCACACGAAGAGCATGAACCCGCCGCCCCCTGCTCCGCTCATCTTGCCGCCCAGGGCACCCGCCTGCATCGCGCCGTCGTACACCTCGTTGATCTTCGCATTCGAGATCCCCTTCGCCATCTGGCGCTTGCTTTCCCAGGCCAGGTGGAGCAACTCGCCGAACTCGCGCAGGTCGCCGACGAGCAGGGCGCGCTTCATGTCCTGCGTAAGGACCTTCAGCCGATCCATGGCGTGGATGCTCTCGGTGCGCCGCGTCTCGTAGTTCCGGACCTGATTCTCGATGATCTGGTCGGAGAAGTGGCCCCCGCCTACGTAGGCGAAGACGAGGGTGTGCTCGAGCTCCCAGACCGTCTCCGGACGAAGGCGGAGGGGCATGACCAGGACTGTTCCGCCGGGGTGGAACTCGATCAGGTTGAAACCGCCGAACGTCGTCGCGTACTGGTCCTGCTTTCCACCCTTGATCCCCACCTCGAGCCGCTCGATGCGGTAGGCGAGGTCGGCGATCTGGTAGTCGTCGATCGGCAGGCGCAGGAGCTCCACGATCGCGGAGACCAGGGCGACGGTGATCGCCGACGACGAGCCGAGGCCCGACCCGGGCGGCGCGTCGTTGTGAAGTGTGACCTCGAGTCCATCGGTGAGCTTTCCGTCGCGGCGGAAGTGATCGATCACGCCCTTCGCGAGGTCGAGCTGGCCATCGTAGATGAACGGGTCGCCAACGCCATAGCTGACGCTCTGGTCGTAGTCGATGCTCCGCACCGTGAAATTCTTGCCTCCCGGCACGACCGTCGCCGTGGCGTACCGGTTGATCGTGCCGCTCAGCACCACGCCCCCGCGCTCGTCACAATAAGGCGGAACGTCGGTTCCGCCGCCGCAAAAGCTGATCCGCAGTGGAGCCCGGGCACGAATTAGCATGGGATATTCTCCCGAGAGTGCGCCAGCGCCGGCGCCTTCCCGACTTGCTCGAAAATCGAGTCCATCAGTCTCGCCGTCAAGAGGATCTGGCTGGACGGGATCGGAGCGGGGGTGCCTTCGGCGATCGAGCGGTAGAAGGCCGCGATCAACTCTTTCTTCCCCGACTCCATGTGAAAGTCGTTGGCCAGGAACAGTCGCACGTTGCGCGCCGCATTCGCCAGGTACTGGCTCGCGAAGATGACCGGTGGAAGGAACCGCTCGGCGTAGCTCTTGAACGCCGCGCCCCTGAGCTTCACGACGGTCTGCTGCTGCTCGTCGAGAAGCAAGCCATTCTTCGACCCGAAGATCCGGAACTGGTGGAGGAGCGGGCGCATCCGGGACGAGAACGTGAAAAAGGCCGTCGTCTGGTCGTCGTCGACGATGACCACCCTGAGCTCGTCGAGCACGTCCTCGCCGCCGAGGCCTCGAAGAAGCGGGCTGACGAACCCATACGCCATGACTCGCGGATTCGCCCCTTTGACGAATTCCGCGATCCTGGCGACGCCGTGGCTGATGACGTTCTGCAACAGGCCGCCCGGGAGCCTCCGCACCCAGTGGTCCGTGTCTCGCAGAAATGCCCCGGCATAAGCCGCGTCGCCCAGATGGTAGCCGTAATAGCTCTCCATGTGGACCACCGCATCGCCGAGATATCCTTCGCGGATCAGCTCTCGCATGCGCCTGGTGGCCGGACTGAACTGTGCATCATGTCCGACGGTCAACCGGAGTCCCCGTCGCTCCGCCAGCCGCACCAGCTCCTCGGCTTCTCGTGCGTCGAGCGTGAAGGGTTTCTCCACGTACACGTGGCACCCGCCCTCCAGGCATTGCCGCGCGATCTCGAAGTGGCTCTGTGGCGGCGTCGTGATGTGCACGACGTCGGGCTTGCTCTCTTCGAGCAGCCGGCGGAGGTCGTCGAAGGATCGTTCGACCTTGAATCGCTCGGCCAGCTGTCGGGCCATGAGCGCTTCGCGATCGCAGACCGCCACAATGTCGCATCCCTTGATCCGCCGGATCTGCTCGGCGTGGGCGTCGGCGATCTTCCCGCATCCGACGATCGCCACTCTAAGCAGCATCTTGCTCTCGTCCGCGGCAGCTCTCGAAGTATCGCCTCAGCCCTTCGGCGGTCGACACCCGTGGGGTCCAGCCAAGCAGCCGCTTCAGCTTCGCGTTCGTATAACGGCTGCCCTTCCAGTGCGCATGCCACACCCGCCGATTGAAGACGGGCGGCAACTGTCCCTCGGACCACGTGGAGTACTTCTCCCAGAGGGCGCACAGGACATAACTCGCGAGGCGGGGGACGGGAATGGACCGGAAAGACCTGACGTTCCGCTTGTAGAGGCGCAGGAACTGCCTGCTGGTAGGCAGATCGTCGTCGACCACGTTCAGCACCTCGCCGTCGACACCGCTCGAGACGCCGGCGAGGACGATGGCGTCGGCGCAGTTGTCGACATAGGTGAACGGGATAACGTTCGGGCCGCCCAGGTGCAGGTAAATCCCGAACGCTTCGGAACCGACGCGCCCCGTGATCCCTTTCGCGCCGGGTCCGTACACGGCGCCTGGTCGGACGAGGACGTACGGAATTCCGTGCTTCATGCCGTACTCGGTGACGAGCTCATCCTGCTTGAGCTTCGCAAAGCAATAGGCGTCGCCGCGGAGCTCGGAGTGTTCCTCGACCGGGCAAGACTCGTCCAGCAGATTCCGTCGGGGCTTGTCCCGGTTCGTGTAGACGGCGAAGGAGCTGATGTTGACGAATCGCTTGAGGCAGCCGTGGCGAAGGGTAGCGTCCAGAAGGTTTCGGGTCGTGATCACCGAATTCATGAAGGCGTCCGGGAACGACATCTCTCCGGTCCCGGCCGCCAGGTGATAGATCACGGCCACATCCTTCGTCGCGCGCTCGCAGTCTTCACGGGACAGCAAGTTCGCCCGCATCACGTCGATGCTGACCGCGTCACGTCGCCGTGCGGACGCCGCCTCGACCCTGCCGAGATTGCTGGACTGTCGTGCAAAGCAACGGATGTTGCGAAAGCCGTGGTCCAACAAGCTTGCGACGACTCGGGAGCCCAGGAATCCTGTTGATCCCGTGACGAGCACGCGTTCCCCTGCGCCGATTATCATCTCTTAGTTCACCCTAACTAACCTACCCCGATGACTCCTCGACCACCGCCGCTCGATGCTGCGGCTATTAGGGTTCCGGGGATTCTGACGACGCTGGTTTCCGCGGCGCTTGAGGGTGCGCAGCTGGTAATAGATGTTGTGCACCGGGTAGAGACCGTGAAAGAAGAGCTCATATTCCAGCGTGTGGCGCTGCGCGAATCGAGCAGTCGAAAGTGCGACTCGTGCCGATGCGTAGGGTCCGTCGCGAACTAAGCGCTGCCCATGAACGGCATGCGCACGTCGATGATCGCGTTCGACTACGCGCTGCTGGCAAGATCAGAAATATCTTAGTTATCGTCGAAACAGCGTGCATGCGCCTGGCGCCGCACAGACCAGTAGCGAGGAGGCTCATAGTGGTGCTCTGCAGTGAAGGGGACGGAGAACAGATCGAGCTTCTCCGTCGTGCGCACGAAAAAAGCATTCGTCCCAGTCAGGTCACAGCCCACAAGCGCGTAACCCAACTCCTCCGCGAGCCGTTCATAGCTTTTCAGGCTGGCTCCAAAGTACGAGGACTGATTCCATTGGCGGAGTGGGGCATAATTAGCTACCCACTCGACATCCGGTGTAAAAGTCGCGTTGTATTCGATCACTGCGACGCGTGGCTGGAACCGCCTCAATGCCTTCCAGACATGGTACGTATTGCGGTCGATGTCGAGGGATAGCAGGTCGAACTGCTTCGGTACTCCTAGCTCCACCAAAAGCGACTCAACATTCTCGGCGTCAACTAGCGCATTGAGCAGAGTCAGAGCGCCCTCACCCAGCGGTCCGTGAAAGTGGGAGCGGATCATGCGCACAAAATCTTTATCCCCTTCGATCCAGTAACCTCGCCAGCCCTGCGTTAGCAAGTAGGCCGTGTTGTTTTCCAAGCCGTCACCGACGCCCACCTCGACGAAGATCCGATCCTTCGTGCCGATGCGGCGGAAGATCTCGGCCACGATGCCGTCTTCGCCATTCTGTGAAAACACTTGCGCTTCGTGGTGGTTGAGATTCCGTGGATCACGGTATCTAGGATTGTGGGCGAGTTCGTGCTTGAAAAAGCTCTCGATGGCGATGGTGTTCTGAATCTTGGATGTGGCGCGGAGAGCGTCTCGAATGTCCCTGAGCTCACGGATGACGGGTAAGCGCGTGTAGACCCTCTTCAGCCATTGGGCGGTCATTCGTCCCTCCCGAACCAGCGCGCCGAGCAGAGCACTTCGCCTTTCCGGAGTCTGCCTATTTCTTCTTGGGCCGCGTAGCTTGTTTCCGCTCCGGATGTGCGTCGACTGCGAAAGCCTGAGCCTCTGAGCCGATGATCATGTCTCCAGCCTACGACAAGAAGGGAAGGACATAGAAGCGATAGTATTGGAGCTTGACAAACTCTTCGGCGACTTGCTGGATGCCGTGCCACGTGTCTGCCCAGCGTTCGGGAGTCGTTGTCCCGAAGACGGGGACACAGTGAATTTGTGTGCCGACTTCGCCGAGCACGGCCCGATACACGAGAACCGAACGCCGACTCCGAAAGCCGGACGTCACGACGATGAGTGACTTGACATGGTCCCCGGCGAGATGGTTCCGGATCTGAACGGCAGCATTGAGAGTGATGGGCTCGGCTTCCCGTGTGAGGACGATTTCCCAATCTTTCAGGCGAGCCTGTTGGGCCATCACTTCGGCGACACCCTTGCTCACAGGATTGGCCACCTCTGGGTCACGCGACGCTTCGACGGGGACGAGTATCCTTGGGGCGACCCCCGCTGTCTCGAGTGCCGCAGCGCGTTCGAAGAGGAGGTAGTTCGGATCGAAGGTCTCCACGAGGATCGCGTCGCTCGGGGCAAGGTCCTCCCTGCAGACGAGGCCTCGGCCGACGTAGGAAACCAAGAGCCCGCGTATCAGGACGCCGGCGAGGATCACGACGACAAGCGTTGCCACGCGGAGCTTCCACGTCGTCTTGATCGAGGCTTTCGTATAGAAGAAGTGTCGTCGCCACTCTTGCATCCCGGTCACGCCGATGTGTGCCTCGACCCCATCACGCTGGTGACCACCCGTTCCTGCTGCTCGAGAGAGAGGCCGGGGAATATCGGGAGGGAAAGTACCTGGGAAGCTGCCTGCTCGGCGGCCGGGAAGTCACCCGGCCGGAAGCTCAGGGCCTCATAGGCCTTCACGAGATGAAGCGGGATCGGATAATGGATGCCCGTGCCGATGCCGGCGGCGGTCAGGTCCCTCTGGAGCCGCTCGCGATCCTCGACCCGCACCACGTAGAGATGGTAGACCGGGCGCGACCAGAACGGCACGTGCGGAAGGACGACCTTCCCGTGGGTGTTCGCCAAGAGCTCGTCGTAGCTACGGGCCCGCTCTCGGCGCTCGTCGTTCCACTTCGCCAGATGACGAAGCTTGACCCGCAAGAGACCCGCCTGGAGGGCGTCAAGCCTGCCGTTGTACCCTTCGATGTCGTGGAAGTATTTCCTCGACTGGCCGTGGTCGCGCAGCATCCTGCAGCCCCGCACCACTTGCTCGTCGCTGGTGGTGACGGCACCTGCTTCACCGCAGGCGCCCAAATTCTTGCCAGGATAGAAGCTGAACGCCGCGGCATGCCCCATAGATCCGGCTTTGCACCACCGGCCCTCTTTCTTCGAGAAGTATTCCGCGCCGTGCGCCTGGCAGGCGTCTTCGATGACGATCAGGTCGTACCGGGCTGCCAGCTCCAGGATTGGATCCATATCGGCCATCTGCCCATACAAGTGCACGGGAATGACCGCCGTCACCGGGCTTCCAGTGCGCTTGCTCACCACACGGCCCGTGTGCGGATCCGGTGTGCATCTGGTCTCCAGGTGTGCGCGTAGCTCGGCGGGATCCATCGTGTAGGTGCGCGTATCGGTGTCGACGAAGTCGAATTGCGCGCCGGCCTGCGAGATCGCCTCGGTGGTGGCGAAGAAAGTGTTCGGAACCGTCAGCACGGTGTCCCCGGGGCGGACGCCCGCCGCGACGAGCGCGAGTCGCAGCGCGTCCGTACCGCTGGCCATTCCCACGCAGAACCGGGTTTCGCAAAATTCCGCGAAGTCGCGCTCGAACTCATCGACCATTGGGCCGCCGATGAAGCCGGCGGTGTCGAGCGCGGCTTCGAAAACCGAGCGCAGCTCGCCGCGGAGCTCGCGGTGGACAGTGACGAGATCGAGAAACGGAATCTTATCAGTAGTCATTCAATGTCCTTGTGTTTTCTGGCCAGAACGATGTAATCCATCCCGGTCGATCTGATTCCGGGCACGTTGTGGTCGGCTAGCCGCTGCAGCCAGCGATTCCACTTGACCGAGGTGCGCTCGCCAAAAAGCCGACGATAGTGGAACGTGAGAGGTTGAAATCCCACTGTCTTTTCTTTGATCTTCGCGAGTCTGACGGACGATAGCCAACCCTCCAGCTCGCGCAGCGAATCCAGTCGCAACGACAAGCCTGCTGGCTCTGAACGGGGCCTACGAAACCGCCGCAGGATCGCTCGGACAACCCTCTTCACGGGTTGCAGTGCGGGACAGAGCCAGGGGTCGAGGACATGAGTGAGGCGCGAACGATTGCCCGCTGTCACCAAGAGGAATCCGCCGGGCTTGAGCACCCGAGCCATTTCTGCCAAGGCCGTCTTCGGAGAATGGAGGTAAGGTAGCACGCCGATGGTCAGGACAAGGCCGAAGGCGCTGTCCGGAAACGCGAGGCGGTGTGCATCTCCCAGGCTCGTGAAAACCGAAGAGCTCATCCCCGCACCGGCTGCGTACCGTCGAGTGGAATTCAGCATGTCGGCGACGGAGTCTACCGCCTCGACGACATAACCGCGCTGGGCCAATGCCACAGCGATCACTCCGGCCCCGCACCCGATTTCTAGAACTCGGTCCGCGAGCGGCATTGTCAGTTCATCGACCCATTTCAAGACGGCCGCCGAGCGCTCCCGATAGATCGCGCCCTCGCCGCTGGCTTCCTCGTAGACCTCCCCCCATCGAGCCGCATGCAACTGGAAGTGCGCATCGACGAGCTTCTGCTGCTCCCCGCTGAGAGAAATACCGGCGCTAACCCGCGGCATGTTATCGGGGCGCGTTTTCGAGCTCAACCTTGCCGATTGATCCACGTTCGCAGGACTCGAAGCGAGACAGGACTCTATCCCAGGATCGGATCACAGACCACTTGCACCGTGGCATCAGGAGCTGGGCACGCTTGGCCATAGGCCATCCAAAGCTCTTCTGGATCCAGGCGTACTTCCAGGAGAGACGCGGAACCTCCAGTGGACCCCCGAGAGTCGCCGCGAGCTGCTCGGCCTTTTTGACGATATCGAGGCGCTCCGGATAAAAGGTGATCAGCCAATCCTGCAGGTACCTCACACAGGCCGCCCGAACCCGCTCGCTGTCTTCCAATGATCGAAGGTAATCGATGTGCAACTGCATGGCGAGGAACAGGGCCTCCATCTTCCGCTCGGATCGACCGATATAGCTCACGCGATCGTAGCCCGACATGCGGTAAAAGACCCTGGCCTCCGGGACGAATCGAGTACCATCGCTCGCCAGCAGAACGCGGCAGAAATACTCGCCGTCATTGTTCACCAGCAGTCGCGAGTCCCACGACCCGGCGGCTTCCGTCACTTCTCGGCTCACGAGCCACGTCGCGGTCTGCATGTGGAGATTCTGACCGAGCTTCCGGAGCAGGAATTCAACCGGGGTCAGATCACACCAGAGCGGCGTCGGAACAAATTGAGCTGTGTGGAGGCGGTACATGAACCGTCCCCACGCAGCAGAGAGGAGCAGTCGCTTGCTGTCGCCGTGATCCACCGCGTCGAGCTGTCTGGCGATCTTGTCGGGCGCGAGAAGATCATCGGCATCCAACCACTGGATGTAATCGCCCTGGCTAATCGAAAGGGCTCGGTTTCTGGTTGCTGCCGCGCCCTGGTTGACCTGAGTGACGATGGATACTTCTTTCGAGGCAAACTGACGGGCGATTGAAAGCGTATGATCGCGAGAACCATCATTAACGACGATGATCTCTTTCCTCGGCCATGTCTGTCCCACCGCTGACGTGATCGCGTCCTCGATCCACTGCTGGGCATTGAAAGCCGGTATAAGGATCGACACCAATGGTTTCATAGTTGAGCCACTAGAAATCGAGGGTCTTCGTCGCTAGTGTCGATGCGACAGCTCGGTCGGTGGGTAGTCGGCAGGCGGCCGCACTACACCGCGCTGGGAGCCTTTCTCGAGTCGCTTGCGTTTCCAGCAATGTCTGGGCTCGGCTGCGGCCTGAACACTAGAGTCCGTCGAATGGGGGAAAACGCGCCTGCAGAGTTTCCTGATCGCTTGTTCCGGATTCAGTATCTCTTGCAAAGCCGTGATGACTGCAGCCTTTAGCAACATTGCAGTTGTGAGAGGGCAACCTAATTCCTCGAGCCTGCTCCTGTGATAATCCCAGAAGTCCTTCCCCCTGAAGGAGAGGGCGTTGACCGCCAAGAAGCGATGATAGTCGCTGAGCCGTTTCTTCAGCAGTCGTTCAAGCTCTTCCTGGCTAAGATAAGAAGGGCCGTAGTGGATGAGGTCACTGAGGTATGCCGACACATAACGGTTGAGCTCTTCAGACTTCGAACTCTGCGTCTCACTGTGAATTCTCTGGTATGAGAGTACCTGATATGCAAATCCGAAATCAGAACGCTGCAGACATTTGAAGCAGGCGCTTGTGTCGGCGTGGGGCGACGAATTGGGATAGAAGGCTTTGCTGCTTCTGACAAGGTCAGCTCGATACAAGATCGACGTCGGAGTTCCGAATCCGAACGCCGGTTGCCCTTCGAGGAAAACTTTACGGCAGATCTCGAGGCCAGGCAAAACAGCTCGTGGATAAGTGAATCCCTGCCAGTTGACGCAGCTTCCGCTGAGCTGGTATGAGCCGACGATGCCCACAGAGGGATTGGCCTCGGCGACTTCGACCATTTGCTTGATACAGTCGGCAAAAATAAAGTCATCGGCGGAAACGACCTTACAGTACTTTGCCGCTGGAGAGATCAGGCTGAACGCAATATTGTGGTTCTCTATGACTCCGACAAACCTGTCGTTCGTGAGGACTCGGATGCGGCTGTCTTTTGTCGCATAGCTCAGAGCGATTTCCAGCGAGCGATCTGTGCTTCGGTTGTTGACGATTAGGTACTCGAAATTCTTGAATGTTTGCCTCAGAACGCTCTCGATACACTCCGCCAGGAAGTCCTCGCCGTTATAGACGGGGGTCACCACACTAACCAGAGACTCCTCATGCATAGTCGTCATTCATTTACTGGCGTTAGGTATGCGCCGTGCGTGTCTTATTAAAAGGGAGGAGGAAGTCGGACAGGAATTCCCTCAATATTGGTCTCCCTCCAGGTAAGGTCATCCATGCCGCGAGATAGCACATGGCTCCCACGAATGCGGAAAAGGAGATTGCACTAATACTATTCTCGAAGGTGATCAAGCTCGACAGAAGGTACAGAACTCCGGCCATAAGTAAGCTAGAGATCGCCGGACGTACGATCGCCTGCGCCCATAGTGTCAGATCTACAGGTGTGCCCCTGAAGGCACACCATAACAGCGGTAGAAACACAATGTACGTTGCCGCCACGTGGCCGGATGCAACGCCAGTTGGCCCCCAGTTGATTCCGAGACCGACCGCGGCGAGCAACACGATCGAATCAATCAAGCCCAGGACGGCATATCGGGCTGTCTTTCCACACGTTATCATCACGAAGCCCATCGTACTGATCGCTGGTCTGACAAACGCCGCCAAGGCTAGGATCTGTAAAATATTCTCCGCACTGCTCCATCGCGCCCCCAGCAACAACAGAATAATCTGCTTGGGGTACAGGAAGACAAACACCGCGAGCGGCATCGTTGCCATGCTCAGGGCGGTCACGGTCTTTTGGAACGCTCTTCGGTATTTAAGCGCGTCGTTTTGCAAGACACTGAAAGCCGACTCCGACACCGCGTGTATGGGGTAGGTCAAGTGGGCGGCTGGGACCATGATCAATTGAAATGCCTGGCGATATATTCCTAGAGCATTGGCGCCGGAGAACTTTCCAAGCAAGATCTGATCGACGCTCTTCGTGAAGAACGTTATCAGATTGAACACCGTGATATCTCTCCCGAAGAGGATCAGTCGGGCCACGTTTGTCTTTCGGTCAGGAAGGCCAGGAATCCACGGGCACAATGCCCATGTGCCGATGGCCACGAGAATATGCCTCGAGACTTCTTTCCAAACCAGGGACCAGTAGGCATGGCCTCTAAGGGCGAGGACTATGGCCAATATGCTGCTCAGAACGTGAGAGCCGGTGTTGATTACGGCTATGGCGCCGAATTGCATCCGCCGTCTAAGCAGAGCCTGGTATTGGATCGTTAGGCCGCTGAAGACGAAGGTGGTCGAGATCACGATCGCAATGTACGTTACGCGCTGTTCGTGGTAGAAGTTGGCGATCGTGCCAGACAGGAGGGAAATAAATAGCGATATTGTGAAACCCACCGCGGCATTTATCCAGAATAAGTTGGTGACCTCTGAATGACTGATCTCTTTCTTTTGAATTGTAGCCGTGGAGAGTCCGAAATCCTTAAAGCGATCAGCTATTGCTGTAAGGGCGAATACCATTCCGAGAAGGCCAAAGTCGACTGGCATTAAAAGGCGCGCGAGCACCGATGTGGATGCGATATTGAGAATGAGATTCAGGCTCTCTCCTGTGAGCGTGAAAATCCCGCCGCGGATCGACTTGGATTTCAAATCCGCTGTGATCGGGTGGGTCTCAAACAAATGTTGGTATGGCTTCGCGGGGGAGTGCATTAGCGTCTCAGTTCGAATGAATGCCGAACAATGGCGAGTGCCTAAGCGGCTTTGGTGGCTAAAACATCACGATACATTTGCATGAGCCGCGAACAGACGGTCTGCCAGGGGAACTGCTTGGAGACGATGTCGCGGCCAACGCAAGATATCGAGTTCCGAAGGTTGGCGTCCGTAAAGAGCCTGGTAACCCCGTCCGCAATGGCCAAGGGACTGGCTGCGTCCACGAGGAAACCGCTGTGCCCGTGTGAAATCAACTCGGGGACAGCACCTACTCGGGTCGCAACCACGGGCACGCCCGCAGCCATAGCCTCAATGATGCTCATGCCAAAGGACTCGTAGAGAGATGGATTAATGTAAATATCGGCGTTCCCATAGTGGGTGGGAACGTCGCTGTGGGCAACGAGACCGGTAAATGTGACTCGCTTGGCAGCACCTGGGCTTAGGTTCCGTTTCAGTTGCGACAGGTAGCTGCCTTTATAGAACGGAGCGAGGCTGCTGACCGAGGCTTTCTCGAGGCACAGATCGACGAGAATCTGGCGCGGCGCGATCCACTCGGGCCCTACGATAGTGAGGCTTGCATCCGGATACCGCTGCAGTATCAACTCAAAGGCGTCAAGCAAGACGTGAACGCCCTTCTCCGGAGAAATTCTGCCCACATACAGGAGTCGTCTTGGATGGGAGTTATCCGGTTGGAAATTGCGGGGAGAGCGAGAAAAGGCCTCGGGGCCCAGTCCCATAGGGGCCGTCTTACAGCGGGCCGCGATCTGGGGGAACATCGCGCAGATGGACTTGGTAAGAAACTCGCTGCAAGAGACGATCAAATCGATCTTGCGGAGTCTCGTGTTGAGGTTATGGAACTTTACCCGGGTTAACAATTCCCCGTGCATGTTGAGAATAACGCGAAGCTTTGGATTGAGGCATTTGATCACACTCGCGAACTGCGGATAGTTATAGACGTGCACGAGGTCGCAGCCTTGTCTGCGCAGATCTAGTGCGACCTTCAAAATATACGCGGCGTACCACAGGTCGGATGAAAAGATGGGCCGTTGGATGCCGAGGGCATCATAAATGAGCTGAAAGCGTTTCAAAAAACGGTTATCTAGGAGCGTGGAAAACCGGCGATAGCGCACCCCCTCCATATAATCGTGGGGTTGAAATGAGAAGGTGCCTGAATATACGAGGACATCACAGCATGTCGACAGGCGTGTCGTGACCTCCTGATTCCATATCTGCAATGAGCCATCCGCATGTGGGGTCCACATTGGTGGAAATACAAAGGCGATTTTCATCGGAAAGGTCTAAATCAGTCTGTCTAGGACCCGCTGGGCCGCATTCTCGCCGCTCTTGAACGACTCATCGGTCCAGAGGTAGCCCCAGTCGCCATATCGTCCACAGTAGGCGATCCCGAGATCATCGAGATAGCCGTGCACCGTCGTGAGTGCGGCCGCACGGTCGAGGTCGAAGATGATGTTGGCGTAGCGCACCAGCATCGTCGAGGTGAACAGGATGCGGTCGTCCTCGCGCAAGATGCCGCAGCGGCGGAGGTCCGTGATGACGGGCTCGATCAAGGCGTCGGGCGACCCCGTCAAGGGCCTGTACTTGTCGGAGAAGTAGAGTTCCGCCTGGATACTGCCTGTTCCCGGAGAAGCGTTGCCGGCAGAAAGCATGTGCGGAAAGCCGAGGCGCGTGAAACAAATGTCCTCGTCGTAGAAGTAGGTGATGTGGGCATCGGAAAGGTCCTTGCGATCCAGACCGACGTTCACGAGTACGCACGTCGAGCAAGCGAGGCGCCGAGCAGCGTCGACGACGTCTCGGGGCGCGCCGCGGATCATGCGAATGAGATCTGGCAGCGGCACCGAAGAGACGAGCGCGTCATAGCGCGCCACGGCACCGTTCGAGAATCTGAGCTCTCGCGTTCTGGGATCGAGCGCCACCAGCTCGTGATTGAGCTTCAGATTTCCGAGTGGGACGAATTTTTTCAGATAAGACACGAACCCACCATCGCTCGGGTAACGGAAGTGCGTGATGTAGTGTACGTTCTGAGCCGACGGCGAGAGCGCGCCACGCAGCACTTCCTCGAGGCTCGGCCGATAGATGCGTGGGCCCAGCCAATCGATGCTCATGTTGTCGGCGGTGGTGAGGTGGTACTTTCGCGTGTACTGCAGGGGAAAGAGCTCGGCGAACGTCCGACCGAAGCTCGATAACAGCCAGTCAGCGTAGTTCCGCACCGGCCGCTCGGGTGCCTGGCGCTGTTCGACGAAATCGGCGATGACCTTCACGATGACGTCTTCAGGTAGTGCGTGCAGGTGGAGCTGCACGGGATGCCGGGGCCAGTAGCCACGCCAGTAGTTGTTCAGATTGATCTGCACAGTCTCGTACTGCTGGTCGACACTGTCGGCGAAGAGGTCCTGAACGCGGGAATCCTTGGTGAAGGAGATGTGCGGGCCGACGTCGAACAGAAATCCGCTGTCGTAGCGGAACGACGCCGTGTGGCCGCCATGATAGGCGTTCTTATCGTACATGACGGGTGTGAGGCCCTGGGCGTGGAGCTGGTAAGCCGCACCGAACCCGGCCATGCCGCTTCCCAGGATTACGATGTTTGACACTGAAGAATTCCGCTTGAAGGTGATCGGGTGGCCTCAGTTATGTGAGAGTTCTTCGTACCGCTCGATTTGCGCTCGGGTGAGACGCCGAAGATCGTCCCGTGTCTGGAACGCACGGTACCATTCAACGATCCAGTCGAGAGCGAGTTTCAACGGAAGCACTGGATGCCAATCCAGGTACGCCCTCGCCTTGGACGCGTCCAAGTGGAGATAGTGAGTTTCGTGCGGATGTGTTCGGCCATCTTCACTCCACGAGGCGCGATCACCCCACGACTGTGCCAACTCATCCGCAATCCAAGACACGGGCTTGGCGTCGGCTTCGGCAGGACCAAAGTTCCAGGCCGAGGCAAACCGGCCGGCGTCCTGCGCGAGCCGTTCGGCGAGCCTGAGGTATCCGCGCAGCGGCTCCAGGACGAACTGCCATGGGCGGATCGCGGAAGGGCTTCGTATCAGGCAAGGCTGGCCCGCAAGGAAAGCCCTCATGAGGTCGGGAACGAGCTGGTCAGCGGTCCAATCGCCACCGCCGATAGCATTCCCGGCACGAGCGCTCGCGATGGCGACGCCGTGACGCTCGAGCGACGCGGGAGCGAAGAACGACTCTCGGTAGGCGCTGGTCACGAGCTCGGCGCAGCCCTTCGAGCTCGAATATGGATCGTGACCGCCCATGGGCTCGTTCTCGCGATATCCCGAGCCGGACTCGCGGTTCGCGTAGCACTTGTCGCTCGTGACGTTCACCACCACGCACGGCTGTCCGAGCTGCCGCAGCGCCTCCAGGAGATGAACGGTGCCGATGACGTTGGAGGAGTAGGTTTCGATGGGATCCTCGTAGCCGCGCAGCACGACGGACTGCGCCGCCATGTGAATGACCACGTCGGGGCGGCACTCGACGATCGCCGACTTG
>Ga0184632_10000015_pt1 | contig 50800 bp, 41 predicted proteins | sample PLM31_50_b1_FD_133153 | JGI IMG/M metagenome (GOLD analysis project Ga0184632, IMG submission 133153) | Groundwater sediment microbial communities from an aquifer in East River, Colorado, USA - PLM3-1_50_b1 | ecosystem: Environmental > Terrestrial > Soil > Riparian zone | place: USA: East... | reverse complement strand
CGCAGCGGTTCGGTCGGCGCCGGCGGTCACGACCAGGGCACCGTCCGGGCTGAAGCAAACCCGGTTGACCGGACCATCGTGCTCGAGCGAGTGGAGCAGCCCGCCCGTTCGAACGTTCCACAGCTTCGCGGTGCCGTCCTGCCCAGCCGTCGCAGCGATCTGACCTCTGGGGCTGAGGCGCGCGTCGTTCACCGAGGCGCCGTGGCCGAATTTCGCTGCGGGTGCCGCGTTCGCGGTGCGCCATACGATTGCTCGCCCGTCCGCGCCGCCCGTGATCACGAACCTTCCGTCCTTGCCGAAGCTTGCCGCAAGGATCGCTCCGCCCTGTGTCATCGTCAAGACTCGGCCACCGGCGAACCTGAGCCGAGCGGTTCCGTCCGCACCGGCGCTCAGCACAGCCCTTCCATCCGGACTGAAGGCGACGGCGTTGACGGCGAGGCCGTGATTCGCGATCTCGGTGGGCGTGCCGGGCGGCATCGGGCCGGAAGCATCGACACGCGCATCCCAGACACGGCCAACGCCATCCTTGCCTGCGGTCACGAGCGCTTCACCATTCGGCGTGAACGACGCGCCGTGCACCGGCGCTGTGTGCCCGAGCAGCGCCGCCTGCTTGAAGCCGCCGTCGCTTCGCGCGATGTAGACATCACCGTCTCGACCCGTCGTGACCACCGACCGACCGTCCGGGCTGAAGGTCACCGACTCGAGGCCGCTGCGGTGAAAGCCGATGATCGCCAGCGACGCGCCATCGTCGACCCGCCAGACGTGCGCGGTGGTGTCCACCGTTCCCGCACTCGCGATCATCGAGTCGTCCGGGCTGAAGACGAGCTCGGTGATCGGCCCGGTGCTGGAGAGCGTGCTGACGGCCTCACCGGTCGCCGCGTCCCAGATTCGAATCAGGCGGTCCGCGCCGCCGGTCGCGATGAGCTTGCCGCTGTGGCTGAACTGCGCACTGTGGACGAGCACCAGGTTGTTCAGTGCGAGTACCTGTTCTCCCTTCGCGAGATCGAAAACCCGTGCGAACCGGTCCCCGCCGACGGTCAACAAGCGTCGATCGTCGCGACTGAAGGAAACGCTTTGAACGGCGTCCCCCCGCGATCCGCGAGGGTGTCGGAATACGTTCAGCGGCAGGCCGCCCGCGACGCTCCAGACACGCGCCGTCCCGTCGGCGCTGCCGCTCGCCAGCAGCCGTCCATCGTGCGAGAACGCGACACTCAAGACGCCGCCGTCATGAGCGAGCGTGTTGAGAGGGACCCCCGTCTGCGCATCCCAGACATGAACCGCACGATCCCTCCCGGCACCCGCGGCCGCCACCAATCGCCCGTCTGGGCTGAAGGTCGCGTCATTCAGCGGAGTCGCGGGAGCAAGGCGAAGCACCCGGTACCCGTTGCGGCGGTCGAACAGTCGCGCGCCGTGCTCACCCGCGAGCAGCACCTGTGCACCGCTCGGTCCGAAGCGCGCTACATCGACCGATCCGCCGCCTCCGGACAGGACCGCTCGGAGGCGTAGATCGAGCAGGCCCTGTCTGAGCGTGTTCTCGACGTCTTCACCGGGTCGCTGCCGCGCCACGCGGAAGGCCTTGAGCGCGTCGAGGGATCTGCGGATGCTTGTTTCCGGATTCTCGGCCAGCAAGGCTCGAGCAGAAGCGGCGAGCTCCCTGGCACGGCCGATGTTCTTTTGCCGGTTCGCAAGCGCCTTTGCGGTCACTGCGTTGTTGCGTTCCTGCCTGGCGATCCGCGTTTGAGTACGAGCGCGGTCGCGCGCAACGTCTGCCGCCGCGGCAAACGCCTGCGCCCTGGCTTGATTGCCCTCCGCCCTCTCCTTCTGGGCAAGGGCATCGAGGCGCGCGACTTCCGCCGCTCGCTCCTGTTGCTCCGCGTTCCGCTCCGCGCGACGTGCCTCCTTCGTCCTCTGCTTGGCGAGCGCAGTGGCGCGCTCGGCCTCACCTTGGCGCCTCTCCGCAATCCCGGCCTGCCGCACCGCTCTGGCACGTTCGACGTGCGCCACCTCGGCCTGGTGCCGCGCATTGCTGCGCTGGGCGAATGCATAGACCGCGACCGCCGCCATCACCGCCAGCCCGAGCAGCGCGCCCGCACCGATCACGAGTAGACGCCGCTGTCGCCGTTCGTGCGCCCGACGCTCCTCCTGGAGCCTCCGATCTGCTTCGAAGCGCGAACGCCAGGCGAGGACCGCGTCGGCGAGAACGTCATGGAAGATCTCGTAGCGTGTCGTGCTGGGCCCGTTCTCCGAACTCGCCCGGACGATCCGCTCCGATGTGAGCCGCTGCAGAACGTCAGACGCCTCGCCCTCGTCCACGGCCGCGTACCCCGCGAGGTCGGTCACGCCGTGGGCGATCTTCGTACCGGACGGCGTGACGAGGAAGTTGTACATCGCGGCCGCGGCGCCCTTCTCGCGCTGGGAAAGCGCAGCCATCGCACGCTCGAGGTGGTCCTCGACGATGTGCTCGGCGCCACCGAGCTCGCGCAGAGTCGCGAGGCGCAGCGTCGGTGAGCTGCGCTCGGCCTCGACCTCCCAGACGCGTGCAAGCACGAGCTGGAGATACGGGGCCTCGATGCGCCCCTCGTCGACAGCACCCACGACCACGCCTCGTCCGGACACGCCCAGCTCGACACGCCCGGTAGTGACCTCGTCCAGCACCGCCTGTACGAGCGCCGGCTCGATCTCGACCCGGTCTTCCGCTTCCGCAAGCTCGTTGTAACGGCCGATCGGCCCCACGATCGCGTCGGTGCCGGCTGCGCGATCCAAGCGCTCCAGGCGCAGCCGGTTGGCCAAAAGGTTGGGAATGGCTGCCTTCAACGCATCGAGCCGAGCGAGTGCGTCCTCGCGCATCCCGAGCAGGACGTTCACCCGCAGGCCGGGTCGCTGAACGAGTTGGGCCAGTTGCCTGGCAAACGGTCCCCTACTCGGGTGATAGAGGAAGTACTCCTCGAACTGGTCAAGGATGAGGTAGAGATCTCCGCCCGCGCGGTCTGCTGCATCGGCAAGTGCGTCGACGAGCGAGTCCCCGCGCCCTCCGACTGCTTCGACGAGCGCGGCAACCGGGTCGCCGGTCCAGGTCGAGAACACGACGACCTCGACTTCCTGTTCTTGCCGGAGCCGGTGGGCGACTCCGGCACGCAAGACGGAGCTCTTCCCGACGCCACTCGGCCCGTAGAGGACGGTCATGCGAGACGCCATCAGGTTGGCGGCAATTACCTCGCTCTCGCGTTCACGTCCAAAGAACAGGAGCGCGTCGAGATCCGAGTCCTCGAACGGCGCGAGTCCTTTGTACGGCGAAGGCGGCGGCGCCAGGACGATGCTCATACCGACACCTCTACGGCTTCGAGACCTGCGTAGCCCATAAGCGTCTCGACGTAGCGATCGAGCGGCAACTCCTGGACGTCCACATCGCGTCGGCGCCAGAACTCACGCTCGAGAGGCTTGGCCTCTGGCTGGACGGCCCACGAGCGGTAGCTCAACGGCTGATCACTCCAGAGCCGGTTGAGGATCACGCGCAGGTTCCAGTCGGCCATCGTGTAGCCGAGGAAGAGAAAGTGGCTGCGGCGAAGCTTGGCCGCCAGCGCGACCGGCACGGCACCGGCAACGTCCGACTTGGCGAGGTAGTCGATGTAGTCGTCCTCGGTCACGACAAAGCTCTCCCACTCGCGATCGGGGCCGCGGTCGACCTGCCCGTGCAGCTTGAGGATGACGGTCCGTCGTTCCAGCGAGAGCTCCGTCGCATAAGTGTTCGGAAGGTCGATCAGATGTCCGTCTCCTCCGGGCCCGATGTGGCAGAACTTCCCGCGGTTGGGCCCGGTCGCGACGTAGGACACGATGTCGAATTCCTCGCCCGCCTCCAGAAAGGCGGCCTCGAGCGCGAGGTCGTAGCTCGTGGTAACCAGCAGCTGGTGCGGCAAACCGCGCTCACGCAGCACGGGTGGCAGCGACGCCAGGAAGCGGTGGATCGGAGTCGGTACGGCGTCGGAGTCGAGCAGTGCGTGCAGCTCGTCGTACAGAGGGCCGGAACCCTTCATGACCGCGATGTACTGCGCGACGCTTGGGAGGCTGGAACCGTTCGCGGAGTAATCGAAGCGCTGTGCGAGACGCGTCGCGAGATCCGCGACGTCGGCACCCAGCACGGCAACGAGCCTGCCGCTGAACAGAGCGCGCAGCACCTGCTCGAAATGGTCTTCCGACGGCGGAGCGGGACCCGGTGCCTGAAGCTCGGATTCCTGCCTCAGGATTGCGCCGTGCAACTGCTGGAGCTTGCGGCTCGGCTCGATTCCAAGCTGGTCGACAAGGATTCGGCGCCCCTCCTGATACGCCTGCAGCGCCTCGGCCTGCCGGCCCGAGCGGTACAGGGCGAGCATGTATTGCCCTCTCAGTCGCTCGCGCACCGGAAACTCCTCGACGAGCGCCTCGAGCTCGCCAATGAGCTCACCGTGGCTCCCGGAATCCAGATCCGCCTGCACGCGCTCCTCGAGGGTTCCGAGGCGGAGCTCCTCCAGGTGCGCGACGTGCGGCTGCGCGAACGCTTCGAACGAGAGGTCGGCGAGCGCAGGTCCTCGCCACAACGCAAGGGCGTGTCGGAGCTTCGCCGCGCGTTCGGCCGGCTCGGCGGCTCGGGCGCTCTCGACGGCCACACGGAAGCGATCGAGATCGAGATCACCAGGCCGGACTCGGAGCCGATAGCCGGGTGCTTTCGTCTCGAGCACCTCGGCGCCGAGCGTCTTCCGGAGCTGAGAGATGAAGTTCTGCAGTGATGTATTCGCAGTCTTCGGAGGTTGCTCGCCCCAGAGGGCGTCGATGAGCCGGTCGACCGAGACGACGCGGCCGGGGTCGAGCAGCAGGAGCGCAAGCACTGCGCGCTGCTTCTGGCCACCCAGCAAGAGAGGGCCCGTCTCGTCCGAGACCTCGAGCGGGCCAAGGATCCGAAAGTCAGGCATGTGACCTTTGTAACACGGTTTCTTCCTCTTGAATAGCGAGGCCCTGAGGCGGCTGAGGCGGGATTCACGCGCACTCTGATCCGCACGTCTAACCCGCTTCTAATCGGCAGCCCCACCATCGTTAGCGGGCCGTTAGTCGCGCCTGAGAGCTGCGTTGCGACCCCCTTCGACGGTGGCCGCATGGCTACCAACAGACACATCCAGCGCGGCGCCCGGCGCCGCATGGCCACGATGTTCCTGCTTGCCTCGGCGATCGGCGTCGGCGCCCTCGCAGGCCGGACGGCCCTCCCCGCACAGACCTCCTCCGCCGCTTCGACGCCTCAGAGCACGTCCGCATCGCAATCCTCGTCCTACGGCTGGCCGGTGAAGCCCTTCGACCGCCAGCATCCCGTCCGCGGCAGCTTCGGCGATCCCCGGTCCGTCTTCCGCGGCGACCCGACATTGCGTGGGCTCATGACGAGCCGCTGCGCGTGCTCGCACCACGCCGGGATCGACATCTCAGCGGCAGACGGAACAGCCGTCTACGCCGTTCGGAGCGGCATCGTTCGCATCGTGACTCCGCAGTGGGTCGAGGTCGACTCGGCCGCCGGCCTAGCTTTCCAGTACTGGCACATCATTCCGTCGGTCCAGGTCGGCGATCACGTCGTGGCTCGGGAGTCCGTGCTCGGACGCATCGTCAAAGGAGCGGAACACGTCCACGTAACCGAGCTCCAGGACGGCAACCCGGTCAATCCGCTCGCACCCGGCCACATCGGCCCCTACTCGGACACCACGACGCCGAGCGTGAGCGCGATCAGCTTTCGGTCTCGCGACGCGGGCCCCGAGCTTCTACCCGAATTCGTTCACGGGCGTGTCGAGCTCGTGGCCGAGGCGTCGGATACGCCGGCGATCACGGTGCCGGGCATGTGGGGCGGGTTGCCGATCACGCCTGCACGTCTGTCCTTCCGGATCGAGAGCTTCCCGCAGAAGCAGGTCGTCGTTCCGGAGACGCTCGCCAGGGACGTCAGCCGGCGCCTGCCGTCGACAAGCGACATATGGCACACGTTTGCACGCGGCACTCACATGAACATGGTGCAGATGGGCGTGCATCGCTACTGGTATCAACCCGGCGTCTACCTGTTCAAGCTGGCGCCTTCATTCGACACGCTCCGCCTGAAGGACGGCGTCTACCGAATCACCGTCACCGCGTCGGACACTGCCGGAAACCAGGGCTCCGCCTCGCAGATCTTCAACGTCCACAACCGGAAGAACTGGCTCGATAGGTGAGACCTCTGTGAAAGACGTCTGGTCCCCCCGCTAACCTTGCACTCTCCGAGAACGTCCTACGAGCCGTGCGCGCCAGACTGGCCCTCTTCCTCCTCGTCTCGGTCCTCTCGCTCGTCGCGAGCGCGGCGGCCTCGGCCTACCCCTGGCCGGTGAAGCCGTTCGACGCGCAACATCCGATCCGCGCGAACTTCGGTGATCCCCGGACGCGCTTCTGGAACACGATGCTCACCGACGGCCTCAACGGCCCCGGGATGTTTCAGTTCCACAACGGGATCGACATCGCCGCGCCCGAAGGCACACCGGTGTACCCCGTCGTCTCGGGAACCGCCCGGCTGATCGACGAGGCCGCGGTCTCGGTCCGGACGAAGGACGGCCGCACCTTTCAGTACTTCCACATCATCCCGACCGTCATCAACGGTGACCGCGTGCTCGCGCGGCGGAGCGTGATCGGATACGTGATGCGCGCGGCCGACCACGTTCACCTCACGGAGATCCGGCACCGAAGAGTGTGGAACCCGCTCGCCCGCGGCGGCATCTCGCCGTACCGAGACCGCACCGTTCCCGTGCTGGAAAGCATCCAGATTCGACCACTGCTCTCGCTGCTGCCGCTCGAGCCGGCGAACGTCTGTGGGACGGTCTCCCTCGTCGCGATCGCTTACGACACTCCACCGCTCCCGGTGCCCGGCGCGTTCGCCGGTTTCCCGATCTCCCCCGCCCTCGTGAGGTGGTCGCTGGCGAGGGTCGATGGAAGCATCTACGTTCCCGGCATCCCCGTAGCCGACTTCCGCATGACGCTGCCCGTGACGCGGAACTTCTGGAACGTCTACGCGCGGGGGAGTTACCAGAATGCTCCGCGGTTCTCGAATCGCCAGTACTTCATGGCCGGCCGGTTTCTCTACAACCTCACTGGTCACCTCGACACGCGCTTCTATCCGAACGGCGTCTACGAGGCAGCGGTGCGAGTGAGCGACATGCGCGGGAACTCGTCAGGGGCCGGGCTGCGATTCACGATTGCGAACGACCTCGCCGGCGGGAACGGCTGCGCGCCTCAGGCGCCCAGCTCTTCACCGTAGGCGCGGCGGTAGATCCCTTTCAGCTCCTCGACCCGGTCGACATACTCACGCGTCTCGGAGAACCCGATGCCGGTGCCTTCGCGCTTCCACCGGTCGACGTTGTTCTGGCCGGCGTTGTAGGCGGCGAGAGCCAATCGCTCGTCGCCGTACTTCCGTAGCAGGTGGCGGAGGTACCACGCGCCATAGCGCACATTGATCTCGGGGTCGTAGAGATCCTCGACCCGGAACTGACTTCCACCGGTGTGCAGCGCAATCCCCTTCGCGGTGTCCGGAAGCAGCTGCATCAGCCCGACCGCTCCCGAGCTGGAACGAGCGTCAGGCTTGAACTTCGATTCCTGGTAGATCACGGCCGCGAGCAGCGCAGGATCGAGGTTGTAGTTGCGCGCGTGCCCGCGCACGATCTCCTTGTACTCGAGGGGGTACCACAGCCGCTCCCACCAACCTGGTGCCGAGCCCTGCAGCACGAGCACCGCGACGAGCAGCCCTCCGGCGAGCATCAGCAGCGACAACAGCCTCCTCATGCGCGCAGCCGAGCCATCACGCCGGCGACGAAGGCGTCGAGCTCTTCGAGCGTGCCCTCGTTGACGTACGAGTAGTCCGCAAGGCGCACCTTCTCCTCCTCGGACAACAAACGCTGTTCCCGCGTGTCTGCGATCGGGCGTCGCTGCGCGCGCACCTCCGGAGAGGCCGTGATCACGACGACGGCGTCGAAGCGCTTCTCGCCGCCGGTCTCATAGAGCAGGGGCACCTCGGTCACGGTCACCGCGGGCGGGTTCTCGGTCCGCGCCAGCTCCTCCCGCCACGCGTCATGCTCTTGCACGACTCTCGGATGGAGGAGCTCCTCCAGCCAGTCGAGCTCGTGGGGATCATTGAAAACGACGCGAGCGACGGCTGCCCGGTCGACCCCGTCGGGCCCGATCACATCCGTTCCGAAGCGCTCCACGACCGCGCGGCGGACGTCAGGGTCGTCCCGCAACAGACCGTGGACGATCTCGTCGCTCGACCGGGTCGCCGCGCCGTGACGCGCAAACGCTTCGAGCGCGGCGCTCTTGCCCGCGCCGATCCCGCCCGTGATAGCGACCGCTAGGGGTGTGTTAACGGTCGTCGGGAGCGGGCTCGGCGGAGGCGACTTCGTCGGCCGCGGCCGGATCAACTTCGTCGCCCGCATTCGCAGCCTCCCGCTCGACTGCTTCGTCGGCCGCGGCGGGCGACTCCAGGGACGCGTCCTCCTCGAGGGCCGGGGCGTCCGGTGCCGACGACGAGTCCGTGAAGACGTCCTCGGAGAGATCCAGGTGAGGCGTGCCCTCGATCGGCGGCTCGTTCTCGGTGCGGCGGTCGGCGTCGACGCGCTTCAGCGACAGCGAGAGCCGTCGCCGCTCGGCGTCGACCTCGAGGATCAGCACCGGCACCGTGTCGCCCTGCGCGACGACCTCGCGCGGATTCTCGACGTGATGCTGGGCGAGCTCCGAGATGTGCACGAGCCCCTCGACTCCCGGCAGGATCTCGACGAACGCGCCGAACGTGACCACCTTCGTCACCTTTCCTTCGACGACGTCGCCCTCCTTGTGCTGTTCCAGCACCTGCTGCCACGGGTCGGACTGCGTCTGCTTGAGACCAAGCGAGATGCGCTGACGCTCGCGGTCGATGTCGAGCACCTTGACCTTGACGGTCTGGCCGATCTCCAGGACCTCCGACGGATGGTTCACGTGCGACCAGGACAGCTCCGAGATGTGGATGAGCCCGTCCATGCCGTCGAGGTCGACGAACGCGCCGAAGTCGACGATGTTCGAGATCTGCCCTTCGACGACGTCGCCGGGGTTGAGCCGGTCGAGGATTGCCTGTCGCATCTCCTTGCGCTCGTCCTCGAGGACGGCGCGACGGGAGAGCACGACGTTGTTCCGCGAGCGGTTGAGCTCGATCACCTTGCAGCGCAGCTCCTGCCCCATGAACTCGTCGAGGTCCTGAACGCGGCGGATGTCGACGAGCGAGGCCGGCAGGAACCCGCGCACTCCCAGGTCGAGGATGAGCCCACCCTTGACGACCTCGATCACCCGGCCGTTGACCGGCTCACCGGATTCCGCGGCACTCTCGATCGCCTTCCACGCGAGCTCGAAGCGCGCACGCTTCTTGGAGAGGATGAGGCGCCCTTCGGCGTCCTCCTTCGTCATCACGAGCGCGTCGATCTCGTCGCCTACGGAGACCTCGTCGGCCGGGTTCACCGAGCGCCTGATGGAAAGCTCGGCGACCGGGATCACGCCCTCGGACTTGTAGCCGATGTCCACGAGAACTTCGTCCTTGTCCACTCGCACGACCTTGCCGTGGACGACCTCGCCCTCGTTGATGGTGGGGAACGTGGACTCGTAGTCCGGGATCAGGTCGCCGTCCGGACCTGTGATCCAGACGCCGTCCCCTGCGATTCTCTGCTCGGTTTGCTCGGTTGCCATGAGCGGTCGATCAGTATAGCCAGGGCTTGAAATGGCCCTCGGCCTGCTCCCGGCATGGAAAACCGGCGGGCCGGGCGCCGAAACGCCCGGCCCCGACATCGTGCGGACTACAGCCTCGTCGAGAGCAGCTTGAGCAGCGCTCCCTGAGCCTCGGTGAGCGCTTTGCCGGGCTCCGTGCCCGTCTTTGCGTCCACCTGGTTGCGGAAGGCGCTCAGGAGCCCTTCGCGCGAGCTGGCCGTCGCCGCAGTCTCCGCTTTCGCGAGCTTGTCGCACAGCTCGTCTGCCACCTTCGGATCCGTCGAGAACTGACGGACCAGCTCACACAGGCTGGCGTAGGTCACGACTACCTGCACCGTCGCGCGGTACTCCGTGACCCCGCCGTCCTTGTCCCTGATCTGGCCGCCCACGGTGCGACTGCCCGTGTCGCTGGTGCCGCAGGCCGCGGACGAGGCCGCCGCGAATAAGCCGTAGCCCGAGCCACAATCGAACGCGTAGGTGAACCCTGCCGCGCGATCCGCTGCCGACGGATCCGTCGCACCTGCCAACGCGAGCATGAACGGGAAGCCGGCGAACGTCGTCGCCGGAGCGGCGAAGGTCGCGGTGGGCGCGACGTTCGTGATGTTCACCGTGGCCGTGTCGGTCTCCGAGAGGCCGCCGTCGTCGGTCGCGCGCACCGCGATCGATTGCGTGCCGGGGCCGTCCAGGTTCAGCGCCGAGAACGACACGCTCTGTCCGGGAGTCTCGAACGTACCGTTGTTGTCGAGATCCCAGGCATAGGTGACCGGGTCTCCGTCCGGATCCTCGGCCGTGGCGGAGACGGTGGTCTGACTGCCTTCCGCCACGGTGTACGGACCCCCGGCCTGCGGCCTGGGCGGGCTGTTCAGAGCGAGACGCAGCACCGACGGATCGTGATCCGAGGCCTGATCCGCGAACTCGGCGTTCACGTGTACGACGTCGAACTCGAACGGCAGTCCAGTGACAGCGCCGCTCGCGAGGATGTGGTCGAGGTTCTGGGAGTTGCCCTCGAACACATAGCTGTAGCGCTCGTTCTGCGGCAGGGTCGCTACCAGGTCGGTGAGGCCCGCGGACGTCAGCTTCTCCAGTACGTCGGAGAACTCGAAGTCGTTGAAGTCACCGGCCGTCACGACGTTCGCGTTCGGGTCGATCGTGAGGATCTGCGCGATGAAGGCGCGCTCGACCTCCGCCTGTTGGTTCCGCTGCACCTCCGAGCTCCGTGTTGGCGGCTGGAAGCGGCCGAAGAGCGGTTGGTCGCCACCCTTCGAGTTGAAGTGGTTGACGATCACGAAGAACCTCCGGTTGCGGATCTTGAACTCCGCAGCGAGCGGCTTGCGGCTCGAGTTCCACGCCGGGTTCGCCGGATCGATTCGCCCGGGGCTGGCCGACAGCTGCGGCCCGCTGGGAGTCGACACGACGGTCGTCGCCGTCGTCGGCCCGCCGCCTGGGCGGTCGATGAACTCCACGCCCCGGTCGGTGCGGAAGAGGAACGCCACGCGGATGTTTCCGCCCGGCTCGCCGCCGTCCTGATCGTCGACCGGATCGATCTGGCGGAACTCGTACGTCGGCCCACCGGCCGAAGTGATCGCCGCGATGAGCATGTTCAACGTCAGGCTCGCGTCGGTGACGGCGTCGTTGGTCGGTCCGTTGTTGTCCTGCACTTCCTCGAGCGCCACGATGTCCGGGCTCTTGAGGCTGTTCACGATCAGGCCCGCGAGCGTGTTGAACTTCGTTGCACCGTCACCCGGGTCGAGGTTCTCCACGTTGAAGGTCGCGATCGCGACCTGCTTCGGTCCTTGCGGAGTGGTCTGCTCACGCGCGAGACCTCCCGCAACCGTCGTGAGAGCGGACGTGAGGTTCAGCTCGAAGTTGCCGAAGTCGTAGTCGAGGATGCCGACCGCCGCCGCGTTGAAGTGATCACCCACGTTCGCCGGCGGTGTCGAGCCCGCGAGCAAGGCATTGTCGAGCTGAATGCGCTCCGGGTTGAAGTCGTTCTCTCGGATGACGATGCCCCCACGCGTGGTCCGCACGGCGGCATGGGCGCCGTCGTCGCCGACCACGAAGATCTCGCCGAAATCATTCCTCGGCCCGACCGCAACGGGATTGTTGACCTGCACCCTCATCGCCTCGAGGCTCTCGTAGAAGTCGATGCCGTCCGCCGCCGGGTCGAACGTCCCGCTCGTCTCCACGTTGCCCGTGGCCGTGGCGTCGTCCTCGATCACTTCACTCGGTGGAATCCGGCCGCCGCTGCCGATTTCCGTCGTCTGGGGCAGTGGGTTGCCGCTCGACAGAACGCTCACGCTCGGTGACGTGATCTCCGTCAGGGTCAGGTTCGCGCTCGACGCGCCGCCCGGGCGGAACTCGGTGACGCGCCCGGCCACACGGACGGCATCCCCGACGCCCACCGTAGGAGCGGACGAGGTGAAGACGAAGATGCCTTCCGACGTCGCCGGATCGGAGTCGGGCACCGGGTCCTGCATGTAGAACCCGTTCGACCGCTTGGCCGTGACGATGCCGTTGACATTCGCGACGTCCAGGTTGGCCTTCGGAGAAGTGTGCGCCGACCCCTGGATGTCGTGAATCGGCGTCGGTGCCACCGGCGCGGCCGCCGTCATGAAGCTGAAGGTCTGGTCCCCCGCCATGTTGTCCGGCGGGTCGGCCGTGTCCTGATCCGACACGTTGGCCGCCGTGACCGTGACCGTGCACGACTCGGTTGGAGCGAAGTCCAGATCGGGGTTGAGCATGAAGGTCGTCGGCCCGCCGCTCGCAATCGCCGCATGCGTGCCACTCGTCACGCACGAGATCCCGAACCAGCCGCCGGTCACGGTGACCGGCTCGCTGAAGGTGATCGAGACGTTCGCATCCACCGCGACACCGGTCGCGCCGTTCGCCGGATCGGTGCTCGACACCGAGGGAGCCGCATCGCCGCAGTTCGTGGCGCCCGGCGTGATCGCCGCGGTCCGGAAGTCGACGTTGTTCTGATCCGTGTCGACGCCGTCCGGGCAGCGGGAGATGCCTTCGCCGGCGGTGACGCCGCTGTCCACGAGACCCGTTCCAGAGCCTTCCGTGTAAGGCGCACCGCTGTCGCCTTCGTAGCTGACCGTATCGACGAGCGTGCCGGCATGCCGCAGGCCGATAGCGTCGGGATCCCCGTTCTGGATCAAGTTCGAGTCGGGGCTCGCGTCGAGATCGCAGTTGGCCGTCGTCGCGGGATTGGCGCAGATGACGTAGTAGTCGCCTGCAGCAAGCGTCACGGCCGGCAGGTCGATCGTCTGGTAGATCGTCGCGCCGCCGAGCGTCCCGTTCACGAGCTCGACCGAGAACGGATCGAGGCCGATCGCCGAGCCGGTGACGTTCTTCAGCTCGAGAAACTCAGCCGCATCTGTGCCGGGCTGGTCGTAATCCACTTCGTTGATCCGGACTCCAGTCGGCGTTGCGCATGCATTCGTCGCACCTGGCGTGATGTCGGCGGTCTTGAAGTCGACGTTGTTCTGATCCGTGTCGGCGCCGTCGGGGCACCGCGAGATGCTCGCTGTCGATACGCCGTCGTCGACGAGGCCCGTCCCCGAGCCCTCCGTGTAGGGCGCACCGCTCTCGCCTTCGTAGCTGACCGCGTCGACGAGGCTCGTGCCGTTGCGAAGCCCGACCGCATCCGGTGATCCGTTCTGGATCAGGTTGGCATCCGGGCTCGCGTCGAGGTCGCAGTTCGGGGTCGTCACGGTGCTTGCGCAGACCACGAAGTAGTCGCCCGCGGCGAGCGGAACAGCCGGCAGATCGATCGTCTGGTAGTTCGTCGCACCGCCGGCGTTGCCGTTAACGAGCTCGACGGAGTAGGAATCGAGGTCGATCGGCGAGCTGCTGACGTTCTTTAGCTCGAGGAATTCAGCCGCATCCGTGCCCGGCTGGTCGTAGTCGATCTCGTTGATCACCACGGTCGTCGAAACGGCCTGTGCGTTCGACCACGCGTCGGCGGCCATGAGCCCGCCCAAGAAGATGACTCCAGCGACGACAGCCGCGAGCAGCCGGAGATGCTTCGACACCGCAAAACCTCCTGTGAATTGGTGCTACCCGGCCAGGCTGGCCATGCCCCCGGGCGATGGTAGCGCGCTGTCGGCCCGCCCTCAATAGGCCGATCGACCTAAGACTTCGCCTCGCTCCAGTCATCGCCGACGCCGTCGCTCGCCTCCAGCTCGCTCCCGTGGGGAAACCATGTTTCCCCACGAGCCCCTTCTTAGATCACGCTTCGCCGCCCGCGCCGCTGAGATCGCCGCGAGCGGCGAAGAGAAACAGCGGTGGAACCTCCCGGTTCCCCCCAGCCCCCTCCCCACGTCGGCTGCATCACTTAACTCTTGGCTTCGCTCCAGTCATCGCCGACGCCGATCTCGACCGCCAGCGGCGGATCCAAGGGGTAGGCGCCGCACATCTCCTCGCGGACGAGCTCCCGCACGGGGCCGATCTCTGCCTCGGGGACTTCGAGCAGCAGCTCGTCATGAACCTGCAGCACGAGCCGAGCGCCACGGCCCTCCCCGCGGAGCCGCCGGTGGATGGAGATCATCGCCTTCTTGATGATGTCCGCGTTCGAGCCCTGCATGACGAAGTTGACGGCAAGCCGCTCCCCGAGCGAACGTGTGGCGCGATTCGACGCGCGGATCTCGGGTGTCGGCCGTCTTCGCCCGAGCAGGCTCGTCGCATAGCCGTCACGCTTTGACTGCTCGATCGTGCGCTGGATGAAGTCCTGCACGAGCGGGAAGCGCGCGAGGTATGCGTCGATGTATTGCTGCGCTTGCTCACGCGGGATCTCGAGGTTCTCCGAGAGACCAAAGGCCGAGATGCCGTAGACGATTCCGAAGTTGATCATCTTGGCAATCGAGCGATCGCCGCCCGTCAGCTCTGACGGCTCTTTGCCGAGAACCTCGACCGCCGTCGCCGTGTGGATGTCGTCACCGCGCGCGAAGGCCTCGCGCAGCTTCGGCTCGCCGGACACGTGGGCCAGGATGCGCAACTCGATCTGCGAGTAGTCCGCGGACAGGAGACGGTGCCCGGTCTCCGGGATGAACGCTGAGCGGATCTCCTTGCCGAGCTCGGTGCGGATCGGGATCGCCTGCAGGTTCGGGTTGGAGGTCGAGAGCCTCCCGGTCGAGGCAACGGTCTGGTTGAAGTGCGTATGGAGTCGGCCGTCCGTCTCGGAGATGAGCGAGGGCAGCGGCCCAAGGTACGTGTTCAGGAGCTTCGAGTACTCGCGCCACTCCTCGATCACCTCGACGATCTCGTGCTCCTGCCGGATCGAGCGCAGAACGCGCGTGTCCGTCGAGTAGCCGGTCTTGCCCTTTCGGCCCGGAGTGAGGCCGAGCTTCTCGAACAGGATCCGCGCGACCTGCTGCGTCGAGCCGATCATGAACTCCTCGCCGGCGAGCTCGTAGGCCTTCGCCTCGAGCTCTTCGAGGCGGTCGGCCAGCCGCGCGGTGATCTCCCCCATGCGGTACGTGTCGATCTTCACGCCCGCGTCCTCCATCGCTGCGAGGACTGCGGTCAGCGGGAGCTCGATGTTGCGGTACAGATCTTCCGCACCGCGCTCGCGGACCCGCTCCAGCATCGTCGGCGCAAGGCGCCGCGGGATCTCCGCGTGCCGCACGAGCGCAGCCGTCTCTTCGTCGGTTGCCGGCGCCGGGATCGGCTCCACGCCGTACTCCTGCGCCAGGTCGTCCAACTCGTACCCGGCGCGTCCCGGCTCGATCAGGTACGCAAGCAGCATGGTGTCCTCTGCCGGCTCCATCGTCAGCCGCGGCAAGGCCTTGAAGTCGTGCGCGATCAGGTCGGCCTCGTCGAGCCTGCGCTCGAGGCCGGCGCTCCACTCGCCGACGAGCACGCCGCCCTCCTCCTGGGCCAGCGCGAAATGGCGGTCGCGGATCGCGAGCCCGGCGCGGCCGCGCACCTCGGGAAACTCGCCTTCGCGCCACGCCACTTCCGTTCCCTCGACCCGCATAGGCTGCGCGGGAACGGCCTCGTCGAGGATGTCGACGCGCCCGAGCAGGTTGCGGAACTCGAAGCGGCGGAACATCTCGCGCAACTCCGATCGATCGGGCGGCAGAAGCACGAGCTCTGCCGGTTCGCAGTTGAGCTCGAGGTCCCTTCGCATCGTCGCGAGCTGCTTCGACTGTCGGGCCTGTTCGGCGTGCTCCGTGATGTTCTTGCGGCGAGCCGGAGACAGCTCGTCGACGTGGTCGATCACCTCTTCGAGCGAGCCGTACTGGGCGATCAGCTGACCGGCGGTCTTGTCGCCGATTCCCGGCACGCCCGGAATGTTGTCCGAGCTGTCGCCCTTCAGCCCGATGAAGTCCGGGATCTGCTCCGGCCTGATTCCGTAGCGCGCTTCGACGCGATCGGGCGTATAGACCTGCACGTCCGAGACGCCGCGCGGGGTCATCATCAGGCTGACGTTGTCGGAGACCAGCTGGAACGCGTCCCGGTCGGTCGACACGATGCACGTTCTGATGCCGGCTTCGTCGGCTTGAGTCGCGAGCGTGGCGATGACGTCGTCCGCCTCCCAGCCCTCGAACTCGAGGTTGCGGTAGCCGAAGGCCTCGACGATCGGCCGGAAGTACGGAAACTGCTCGCCGAGCAAATCGGGAGTCGGGCGCCGGTCCGCCTTGTACGTCTCGGCAAGCTCGAGCCGTTCGGCCGGCCGGGTGTCCCACGCCACCGCCACCCCTTTCGGCCGGTAGTCCGACAGCAGCTTGAAGAGCATGTTCGTGAAGCCGAGCAGCGCGTTGGTGGGGAAGCCCTCGGTCGTAGCGAGCTCCTCGGGCAGCGCGAAGAAGGCCCGGTAGGCCAGGTTGTTTCCGTCGACGAGGAAGAGCTCGGCGTCGCGGGCGGGCCCGTCGTCGAGCTGGAGCTCAGCACCGGTAAGCGTCTTTGGCATGTACCCCAACGCTATCGTCCGGCGCCCATGCAGGACTTCGCGATTCGCCCATTTTCCGAGCCGTCTCTGGACACTTCTTGACCCGGGTTCCGCTCCTTTCCGGCACGCGCCTCATGGTCGTGACCGCGGAGGACGACGCTCTAGTGCTCAGGCCGCCTCCGCCGGCCGAGGGAGTCGCCGACGTCGGCGCAGCGGTGCGGGATGCCTTGCGCTTCCCTCTCGCCGGTGAGCCGCTCGAGGCGCTCGTGACCCGAGGCGCGCGGGCGACGATCGTGGTCGAGCCGCCACAGCTGCCACTGCCCGGCACCGAACGAGATCCGAGGCAGGCTGCGATCGCCGCCACGGTGGCGGAGCTCGAGCGCCTCGGGATTCCGACCGGGTACCAGACGCTGCTCGTGGCCGGCGGCCTGGCTCGGCGCGCGGGCAACGAGCAACTAGAGACGCTCGTCTCGCCTGAGTTTGCGCGGCGCTTTCACGGCCACGTCGAGGTTCACGACGTGGAAAGCGACGACCTAGTCGAGGTCGGCGCGTCGGGATCGATCCGCTTACGGGTGAATCCGGCGCTCGTCCAGACCGACGTGGTGATCGTCGTCACGGCCGCGGAAACCGTTCTGCACGGCGGACCGGCTGCGCTCGTCGGCGCGGCTGGAGCCGAGGTGCTGCGCGCAGCCGGCGCATACTCGCTGCTGGAGACCACCGGCTCGCAAGGCTGGCGGCTCGGTCTCGAGCTCGAGCGCGCGCTCCTGCGGCGGGTTCCGGTCATCGGCGCGTCACTCGTGCTCAACCATCCGCGGCTTGGCGGGACGCTCGGCGGATACCCATATGAGCCCGAGGCGCTCGAGAGGGTCGTTCACTCTCCGCTTCGCCATGTCTTTCGGGTTCTTCCGGGCGGCGTGCGTGCGTACGTCCTTCGTTCGCTCCCGCTGGAACGCTCTGCCGCGGCAGCTTTCGCAGGCCCGCCGTCGGTTGCACACACGGAAGCACTCCTGCGAGGCGTCGAATTGCGGGGGATCACGCTGGATCGACCGCTCGACGCCGTCTGCATCGGCATTCCGCGCACGACCCCGTATCTCCCGCGCGAGCGTCCGAATCCACTCCTCGGCGCCTACCTCGGCCTCGGGCTCGCACTGCGGCTCTGGCGAGACTCGTTCCCCCTGGCCGAGGACGGCACCGCGATACTCGTGCACCGCTTCCAGCGCCACTTCAGCCATCCGACGCAGCAACCCTACCGCGCCTTCTTTGCGGCGACCCGCTCGGGCCCCGACGCGGCGGCGCTCGTCGAGGCTGAAGGCGAAGCCGCGGTCGATGCGCGGGCGCTCGCGGCCTACCGGGCGGGACGCTCATGCCATCCGCTGCTTCCGTTCGGCGACTGGGACGCCTGCCAGCCCGCACTCGGCCGGCTCGGTCACGTCTTGGTCGCCGGGTGTCGAGATCACGCGGCCGCGCGCCAACTGGGCTTCGTCCCCACGCACGGCATCGGCGCTGCGCTCACTATGGTCCGTGGCTGGGCCGACCGCCCTCCGCGTGTCGGGTTCCTGTTATCGCCGCCTTACTTCCCGCTGCGCGTGTCTAGCCCGTGATGCCGAGGTAGGCCTTGCGGACCTCTTCGTTCTGGCGCAGCAGCTTCGCGTCGTCCGCCAGCGCCACCTTGCCGGTCTCGAGCACGTAACCACGATTTGCGATCTCGAGCGCCATCATGGCGTTCTGCTCCACGAGCAGGATGGTCGTGCCCTGCTGGTTGATCTCCACGATCGTCTCGAACACGCGCTCGACGAAGATCGGCGCGAGACCCATTGAGGGCTCGTCGAGCATCAACAGGGACGGGTGCGCCATCAGGGCGCGACCGATCGCGACCATCTGCTGCTCCCCTCCGGAGAGCGTGCCGGCCTGCTGCTGCGTGCGCTCTGAGAGCCGCGGAAAGAGCGAGTAAACCCGGTCGAGGTCGCTCCGCAGCTCGGCTCGATCATTGCGCTGGAACGCCCCCATCTCCAGGTTCTCGAGGACGGACATCCGCGGGAAGAGCTTGCGTCCCTCAGGCGACTGCGAGATGCCGCGGCGGACGATGTCGTGGGGCGGGTCTCGCGTGATGTTCCTACCGTTGAACTCGATCGAGCCCTGGCGCGGACGGTTCAGCCCGTTGATGGAACGCAACGTCGTCGACTTCCCCGCCCCGTTGGCGCCGATCAGGGTGACGATCTCGCCTTCGTGGACTTCGAGCGAGATGCCCTTGAGCGCCTCGATCGACCCGTAGTACGTGTGGACGTCCTCGAGGCGAAGCAGCGCGCCGTCGCCGGCCGAAGTGGCGCTCATCCGATCGCCGCCTTGCCGAGATAGGCCTCGATCACGCGCTCGTTGCTCTGGATCTCTTGGGGCGTGCCCTCGGCGATCTTCTCGCCGTAGTCGAGCACGGTCACCCGCTCGGAGATGCCCATCACGACCTTCATGTCGTGCTCGATCAGGAGGATCGTGATCGGCCGCTCGGAGCGGAGCTTCCCCAGGAACTCCGTGAACGCGGCAGTTTCCTGCGGGTTCATGCCTGCGGTCGGCTCGTCGAGGAGCAGCAGCTTCGGCTCGGTCGCGAGCGCGCGAGCGAGCTCGAGCCGGCGCTGGTCGCCGTATGAGAGGTTCTCAGCCAACTCGTCGTCGACGCGACCGATCCCCGAGTAGCGCAACAGCTCGCGCCCTCGCTCGTGTGCGTCGCGTTCTTCGCGCCTGACGCGCGGCGTGCCGAAGATCGAGCCGAGGATTCCGCCCTTCAGCCGGGAGTGCATCCCGACGAGCACGTTCTCGAGCGCCGTCATCTGCGGGAACAGCCGGATGTTCTGGAACGTGCGGCCGATGCCGAGCTTGGTGATTGCATGCGGCGGCTTGGCCGTGACGTCCGTCTCGTCGAAGAGGATGCGGCCGGACGTCGGCTTGTAGACGCCCGTGAGCATGTTGAAGAACGTCGTCTTCCCCGCGCCGTTCGGGCCGATCAAGCTCACGATCGAGCGATCCGGGATGGTGAAATCGAGGTCGGCCACCGCCACGAGGCCGCCGAACTCCTTGCGGATGCTCTCGGCGACGAGCAGATCGCTCATCTCGTCTCCTCCCGCTCGTTCTCGGCTCGGTGGTCGTACAGGGGATCGTCGAGCACCCCGTGGGGCGTCCCTTCCTCGAGCTCCCGTTTCCGGCGCCGCTCCGGGATGAGGCCGACGGGCCGGAAGAGCATCATCAACACGATGATCGTCCCGTAGATCCCGAACTGGTACTTCGCCACCTCGACGTTCAGCGGCGTGTGGGCATTCAGCCAAGCCCCGATGTTCGCGAGGCCTTCGACGTTCAGCCAGGCAAGGATCGCGCCGCCGATGACCACACCCCAGAGACTGCCCATCCCGCCCAGGATGACCATGCAGAGCAGGAAGATCGAGATGTTGAAGTGGAACTGGCTCGGGAATGCTCCCGAGTTGAAGCTGGCGACGTATGCACCCGCGACGCCGCCGAAGAAGGCGCCGATCGCATACGCCCACGTCTTCGTGCGCATCAGCGGGATCCCCATCGCGCCCGCGGCCGTCTCGTCCTCTCGAATGGCAATCCAGGCGCGGCCGAGGCGCGAGTCGCGCAGCCGGAAACAGCAGAACACCGTGATGAGCAGGATGACTAGCGCAGCCCAGTAGAAGAGCCGTGCGCGCTCGAAGGACTGCGCGAAGGAGGTGGGTAAGCCGACAGCGTCGTGCAAGCCTTCTCCAAATCCCGGCGAGTCGATCGGGCTGATGCCGAACGTGCCGTGCGTGAGATCGAAGCCCTTGAGGCTGTCGGCGTTGCGCACGAACTGGGGAATGATCTCGCCGAATCCGAGCGTGACGATCGCGAGGTAGTCGCCGCGCAGGCGGAGCGTCGGCAATCCGATCAGGATCCCTCCCACCGCGGTGATCACCCCGGCAATGAGCAGGACCAGCCACACCGAGATGTGGATGCCCTGCGCTTCTCTCGAAACGCCGACGGAGCCGAGGTGGAACCGCACCTGCTCGAAGTGCCCGGACGCGAACCAGCCGGCGGTGTACGCGCCGATCGCGTAGAACGCGACGTAGCCGAGGTCGAGCAGGCCTGCGTAGCCGACGACGACATTCAGCCCGACCGCCATCACGACGAAGACGAGGATCGTGACGCTCGCGCCGACGTCCGGGAACGCGAGGATCACCGGAACGTCGGTCGGCAGGCTGGAGACGTAGTACGGATATGCGGCGGCAAGCACGGCGACGATCGCCACGGGCAACCAGCCGCGGATACGCGCTGGGATACGCCGCCACGCCTCGAACAGCGGGTCGAGGAACTCGAGGCGACGCAGCCGTTCTCGCATCAGGGGCACCTACGCTCCCTCCGGTGTGCGCTCGCCGAGGAGGCCTTCGGGCCTGAAGACGAGGATCGCGATCAGGATCCCGAACACGATGGAGCGCGTCCAGTCGCTGCCGGGTGCATGCCAGGAGAGGCCTTCGTTGAACGCCTGGATGAGCCCGATCAGGAGTGCGCCGAGGACTGCGCCCGAGAGGTTGCCGATCCCGCCCAGAACGGCGGCGGTGAATGCAATGAGACCGAGCTCGAAGCCCGTGTCGTAGCGGATGTTGAACTCGAGGAGATACAACAGACCGCCTACGCCGGCGAGCCCGCCCGCCAGCAGGAAGGTGAACGAGATCGTCCGGTTGACGTTCACGCCCATGATCGCCGCCGCATCCGGGTCCTGGGAGGTGGCTCGCATCGCTTTGCCGTGGCGCGTCGACGCCACGACCCAGCTCAACAGGATCAGGACCGGGATCGTCGCGAGGACGGCAAAGAGCTGGTTCCACTGGTACGTCACGTCGCCGACTTCGAAGACGTGCTCCTCCGAGATCAACGGCGGCACACTCCGGAAGTTCACCCCGAAGATCGCGAGCGAGACGTTTTGCACGATGAACGACATCCCGACAGCCGTGATCAGCACCGCAAGCCGCGGTGCCTGACGTAGTCGACGGTACGCGACGAACTCGATGGTTGCGTTGATCGTTGCGCCGAACACCACGACGAACAGGAGGATTGCAAGGAGCCCTCCGATGATTCCGAGCGTGGCCGTGGTCTCGTCGAGCCCGAACACGGAAACGACGAAGGTGCTCGCGACGAGCCCCGACAGCGCGAACACATCGCCGTGGGCAAAGTTGATGAGCTGGAGGATTCCGTAGACGAGTGTGTAGCCGAGGGCGATCAGCGCGTAGACCGACCCGGTCGTGATGCCGATCAGGAGGACGGTGAAGAAGTCACTCGGCGTCTTGATCAGGTTGACGACGAGCCACACCCCGAGCAGGACCAGGAAGACGATGCCCACCAGCGACGTGGCGGTAGGCCGCCGCGCCGCCAGCGCCGCGAGCCTCGATCCGTTGTCAGATCCGGCTGCGATTGCGCGATTCTAAGACGGTTCCGGGGGAAGGCAAGTGAAGTGCCTTCCCCCGGCCCGGGTTCGATAGACGGTTAGCCCGCTGCCGCCTGTCGCGCCGCCTCGACGAGGTTCGCCTTCGGCGCCGCTGTCTTGAAGGTCACGAGCTTGTTCGTGCCCTTGTAGATCGTGAAGAGCAGCGCAGCACCCTTCGCACCGGTGATGTCGCCGTTCTCATTGATCTCAAAGGAGCCGATCAGCCCGTTGTCGATCTTGGTCTTGAAGACCTCCTCGATCACGCTTGCCCGCGTGCCGTCAGACGCCGCGATCGCATCGAGGAGGACCCGCGCTGCTTGGGCGCCCAGGATCGCGTACGGATCGACCGACTTCCCCGGAATGGTCTTCTTGAAGTCGTCGATGAACGTCTTGGCTTCGCCGGTGTACTTGTCGATCCCGACGCCTGCGACGCTGAAGAAAGCATCCTTGGCGTTCGGCGTGCCGCCTTCGGCGCGCTGGAAGACCGCATCGGCCGTGAAACCGTCGGGCAGGAACAACTTGACTCCCGTGTTCGGCCCGAGGACGGCGACCTTGTCGTTGATCAGCTGGCCCGAGTTCTCGTCAACGAGGCCGCCGATGAAGATCCCGTCGGGGTTCGTGGCCTTGATCCGCGTGAAGATCGCGCGGAAGTTGGCCTGCTTCGGGTCGTAGGCCGAGAAACCGGTGACCTTCATACCCAGTGCTTCGGCGGCGCCCTGGAAGTTCTTGGCGACACCTAGGCCGTAGGCCTCCTTGTCGTTCAGGATGTAGATGCTATTCACACCCTGCGCCTTCGCGAACTCGGCCATGACCGCACCCTGGTTCGGGTCACTCGGCGCAACGCGCGCGTAGTTACGCGTCCCGCTCGGGTAGTACTTCTCCGGCTCGTTGCCGGCGCAAGGCTCCGTCAGGCAGCCGTAGGTGTTCGCCGGCGAGAGCAGCATGAGGCCGCCGCCCGGAGCCTGGTTCAACACCGGAATCTCGATGGCCGCACAACCGGAGTTGAACGTCCCGACCACGCCGATCAGGCTCTCGTTCTGCGCGTAAGCGTGCGCGTTCCGGCTGCACTTGTCCGGATCCCACTTCGCGGCCTGTGCCGTCGAGTCGTCGCAGACCTGGAGCGCGACGTTGTGGTCGCCGGCCTTCCAGTTCTGCTGGTCGAGCAACAGACGTGCTGCGCCGACGATCTGCAACGTCTGAGTCCGCGAACTGCCCTGCATCGGGAAGTCCGTTGCTATGAGCACATCGGGATCGCCTTCACCCTTGTACTCGAGCGGCGAGCAGGACGAGGCCGGCAGCGCGGTCACGTTTCCGCCCCCGCCGCTCGAGCTCGAGTCACTCCCGCCACAACCTGCTGCTACGAGGGCCAATACGCCGACCACACCGGCAAGCAGCCCCAAAAGTGCATATCTCCTCAAAACAGACACCTCCGTCGCCCGATCATCTGATCCCGCAAGAAGCGGAGTATCAGCCCAACTGAGCGGGCATTCAACCAGGAACCGGGAATCCCGGCGGAGGCCATGCCGAAGGTGGGGGTCGAACCCACACGGGCCGTGAAGCCCACTGGATTTTGAGTCCAGCGCGTCTGCCAGTTCCGCCACTTCGGCGCCGGAACATCGTAGCCCTGGCGATGCCGTCCTTCTTCAGACGCTTGCGCGGCCGAGTCCGCGCCTTAGGATCGGCGGATGAAGGTCGGGATCCTCACCGGTGGCGGCGACTGCCCGGGGCTGAACGCGGTCATCCGGGCCGTCGGACGTCGGGTCATGACGCACGACGGTGAGGTCGTGGGCGTCCTCGAGGGCTGGAAAGGGCTCGTCGAAGGGCTCTTCCTGCCGCTCGGGCCACGCGAGATCTCGGGGCTCCTGCCGCGTGGCGGCACGATCCTCCGCACTACGCGGACAAACCCGTTCAAGGTGGAGGGTGGCGTCGAGAAGGTGCTGCAGACCTTCGAGCGCGAGGGGTTCGACGCCCTGGTCGCGATCGGCGGCGAGGACACGCTAGGTGTTGCGTCCCGGCTGTACGCGGAGCACGCGTTTCCGGTCGTCGGGGTCCCGAAGACGATCGATAATGATCTGTCGGCGACCGACTACACCTTCGGCTTCGACACGGCCGTGTGGGTTGCGACCGAGGCGATCGACAGGCTGCATACAACGGCCGAGTCACACAACCGCGTCATGGTCGTCGAGGTGATGGGCAGGCACACGGGCTGGATCGCGGTCGTCAGCGGTATCGCCGGCGGTGCGGACATGATCCTCATCCCCGAGCAACCGGTCTCGATCGAAGACGCCTGTAAGGAGCTGCGCCGCCGGCACGAGCGCGGCAAGGACTTCTCGATCGTCGTCGTGTCAGAGGGCTACGAGCTCGAAGGGCTCAACGACGCCGACGACGTCGACCAGTTCGGACATGCGCGGCTCTCGGAACGCGGCGTCGGCGCAGCCCTTGCGAAAGAGATCGAAGCTCGCACGGGCTACGAGACGCGCGTGACCGTCCTGGGCCATGTGCAGCGCGGCGGCTCCCCCACTCCGCGGGATCGCGTGCTCGCGACGCGGTACGGCCTCAAGGCAGCCGACCTCGCCGAGGAGCGGAAGTTCGGCCGCATGGCTGCGCTCCACGGGGACACCATCGTGGACGTGCCGCTCGAGGACGCCACGAAGAAGCTGAAGACCGTGCCGCCTGAGTGGTGGGCGGTCGCTCGGGCCTTCTTCGGCTGATGGGCTCCGCGGCCCAGCTGTTCGGCGGACAGTCGATGACGAAGACGCTCCGGCGGGTCCTCGTCCGTCCCCCCGCTGCGGTCGGCTTCGGCGCCTGGCGGGAATACGGCTGGCGCGCGGAGCCCGACGTTCCCAAGCTCGCCGCCGAGCACGAGGCATTCTGCGAGGCGCTCGACCAGGGCGGCGCCGAAGTCGTGGCCGCCGGGTCGGCAGTGCCCGACGATCCCGACGCGATCTACGTCTTCGACCCGGCCATCGTCTGCGACGACGGTGCGATTCTCCTGCGCCCCGGCAAGGAGGGCAGGCTGGTCGAGTTGGATGCGATCGCGGCTGACTTCGAACAGGCGGGAGTCCCGATCGTCGCGCGGCTCGACGACCCCGAGCTTGCCGACGGCGGGGACACCCTGTGGCTGGACGGAAGCACGCTGCTGGCCGGGCGGGGCTACCGCACGAACGACGAGGGGATCGACGCACTCCAGAGCGCGCTGCCGGACGTGGACGTGCTGACTTTCGACCTGCCGCACCTGCAGGGCGAAGAGGTCGTGCTCCACCTTCTCTCGCTGCTCAGCCCCTTGGACGCTGACCTGGTCGTCGCTTACCTCCCGCTTCTGCCCGTCCGGCTCGTCCAACTCCTGGGCGCGCTCGAGATCCAGATCGTCGCGGTGCCGGACGAAGAGTTCGAGACGATGGGACCGAACGTGCTGGCCCTCGCGCCACGCGTCGCCCTCGCGCTCGAGGGCAACGATGTCACCAGGAAGCGGCTCGAGCGCGCAGGAGTGGATGTGAGCGTTTACAAGGGCGACGAGATCTCGCGCAAGGGCGACGGCGGCCCGACCTGCCTGACCAGGCCGCTACTCCGAGCTGACCGGACTTAGTGGCTCTGAGCCACTAACTCACTCCGCCCGTCGTCACAGCTGGTAGACGGCTACCCACGGCCCGGCAAGGTCGCCGCCGGGATCGAGGTGGTAGACGCGTTTCGTGCGCCTTCGCAAGTCCTCGTAGAACCGGGCTTCGCGCGGATAGTGCGACCGCGCCGCGAGCACACGGTCGGTGACCGCCCCCGTGACGACGACGTAGCGCACACCGAGCCGGCGCAGCCGCGAGAGGCTCCGGTCGCGGTCGAATTCTCGTTTCGGGCCCGGCAGCTCGAGCCGCAGGACGCGGAGCCCTTCGAAGCGCGGCGTCGACGGGTCGGCGGCGACCTGCGTGCCGGCCGGGATGTGCCCCTCGATCCACCCGTGAGCGACGACCCGGGTGTCCGTGCGCGTGAGCACTTTCGTCTCGCGAACCGACCACGTCAACGGGATGACGAGCAGCAGCAGCGTGACCGGAGCAAGCGACCGGAACCGTCCGGCGAGCGCACCCAGCGCCGGCACCAGCGGCAGCAGATAGCGGTCGTAGTGCGCATCCAGCGTCATCAGGTTGGCGAAGTAGACGAGGACGAACGAGCCGAGGATGAGATCGGTTCGCGTGCGCCGCACGAACGCGACGATGAGCCCGAGCACGCCGACGATCAGGGCCGGTCCGAGCCCTTCCCAAAGCCGGTCGACGAACGCGATCGGCGCAGCAGGGTCGTGCTCGAAGCCCAGCCAGCCTTCACGCGCGATCCGCTGCACGCGGGTGGCTTCGTCCCAGGCCTGCTCGGCATGGACGACGATGAACGGGCTGGAGGCGAGAAAGGCGGCGACGGCGAGGCCGATCGATACCGCCAGCCTGCGCCACGCGTGCCAGCCGGCGACGACCAGCGGAATCAACAGAAAGACCCCGGGATACTTGAAGCCGATTGCAAGCCCGACGGCGAGGCCCGCCAACTCGAGGCGACCCGTGACCATCAGGGCAAGCGCGGCTGCGACGCCGAGCGTGAGCGGAACGTCCGTGACAGCGGCACGCGAGTACGCAACGTGGATCGTGCACACCGCGACCGTCGCGGCGGCGACCGCGCCTGCGGTCGGCGTCCCGAATGCGCGGCGCCCGAGCCACCAAGACGCGCTGATAGCACCAAGCGCGAGCGCGATTCCGACGATGCGCGCGGTCAGGAACGACGGCTCGTCCTGCCACAACTGAAACGGAGCGTTGACGTACATGAGCAGCGACGGGTAGTCGAACCAGTGCGGGTCCCCACCACCGCCGTGCACGATCTTCCACGCACGCGGCACGATCGACTGCTCGTCCGGGTTCAGCAGGTTGCCGAACGGCAGCCCGTACTGGATGCCCACGAAGCGCAGCGCCGCAGCGCCGGCGACAATCGCGGCAAGCGCCGTGCCACGACCGCCCCACCGGGTGTCCGCCCAGTGGGCGAACGCGTTGCCGATGACGCTAGACCTGCGGCGGGGCGTCGCGAACGAGCTCGGCGACGTTTTGCGCTCCGATGATGACCGCATCGACTCCCGCCCGCTCGAGCTCGTCAACCTGTTCGCGAGTCGACACCGGCACGTCGACTACCGCAAGCTTTCCGGCCGGCACGTCCGGCAGTAGCTCGAGCGCGCGGCCGAGCGCATCTTCGTCAGCATCGGCGCCGCCGGCGAGCAAGAAGATCTCCGGGTCGAGCTGCTCGAGTGCGAGCTCCAGCTCCTCCTCGTTCCGCACCTCGACGACGCAGTCCATCCCCAGCTCCAGGGCTTCGGCCTGTTGCCGCGCGAGCCACTCGCCGTCCTCGCCCGCGTCCTCGACCGTGACGAGCCACGCATCGGCGCCGGCAAGCGCCGCTTCGGACGGCGTCCCTGACGCGCGCCAGAGGATCGGCAGGTCGGTCACCGAACGGAGGTCTCCCACCAACCCGTGCACCGCCAGCGCCTCCGCTCCCTGGGCAGTCGCCGCTCGGGCCGAATCCGAATCGGCGACGTCGACGATCATCGAGATGCCGTCTCCTTCGGAGATGGCCTGGCTGAAGCGGCGCTCGCTCCTCACGGGCGGAAAGTATCTACTGGCCGACCGGGTGCCAGACGGTCTTGAGCTCGAGGAACGATTCGATCTCCCATGGGCTTTGGCTATCGGGCTCGCCCCGGACGACCCGCTTCACGTTCTCGGCAGCCGCGCGCTCGAGGTCGGGGGAGTCACCGTCGGCCCCGGTGATGTCGATGGCGTTCACGTCCATGTGCGAGGCCAGCCACGGCGCAAGCTCGGAACGGCGACCCGTCAGGAGGTTGACCGCGCCGCCGGGGACGTCTGACGTCGCGAGCGCCTCGGCGAGCTCGATCGCCGCGAGCGGCCGTGTCTCGGACGCGAGCGCCACGACGGCGTTGCCGCCGGTGAGCGCCGGTAGGACGCGGGACACGAGCCCGAGGAGCGGCGGATCGTCCGGCGCGATGACCGCCACGACGCCCGTCGGCTCGGGCACCGTGAAGTTGAAGTACGGCCCGGCGACCGGGTTCGACGAGCCCAACACCTGCGCGAGTTTGTCCGTCCACCCGGCGTACCAGACGATGCGATCGACGGCGCGCTCGACCTCCTCGCGGCCGGTGGACAGCTCGGCAAACTCGGCGGTGCGCGCTTCGACCATCTCGGCCATGCGGTACAGGACCTGACCGCGGTTGTACGCGGTCAGGCCCGACCACTTCGGGAAGGCCCCGCGCGCAGCGCGAACCGCATCCCGGACGTCCTTGCGAGACGCGCGAGCCACGTTCTGGCCCTCTGCTTCGTACGTGCGGCCCGACTCGGAGCGCGGGAAGTCGCCGCCGATGAAGAGCTTGTAGGTCTTCTTGACCGGCAGGCGGCTACCCATTGGGAGCCTCTGCACGATGGAAGTCGAGGTAGGGCTCGAGCCCGTGGCGTCCGCCCTCACGGCCGAAGCCGGACTCCTTGTAGCCGCCGAACGGCGATGTGGGATCGAACCGGTTGTACGTGTTCGCCCACACGACGCCGGCTCGGAGCTGCTGGGCCATCCAGAGGATGCGCGAGCCTTTCTCCGTCCAGACGCCCGCGCTCAGGCCGTACGGCGTGTTGTTCGCCTTCTCCACTGCCTCCTCGGGCGTGCGGAAGGTCAGAACGGACAGCACCGGCCCGAAGATCTCCTCCTGCGCGATGCGGTAGCTCTGCGCGACGTTCGTGAAGACCGTCGGTGCGAACCAGTAGCCCTTCTCCGGCAGGCGGCAGGGCGGCTGGTAGATGTCCGCGCCCTCTTCCTCGCCGGACGCGACGAGCTCCTTGATCCTGTCCAGTTGCTCCTTCGAGTTGATCGCCCCGACGTCCGTGTTCTTGTCTAGCGGATCGCCGACCCGCAGGGTCGTGAGCCTGCGCTTCAGCTTTTCGACCACCGGCTCGTAGATGGACTCCTGCACGAGCAGGCGCGAGCCTGCGCAGCAGACGTGGCCCTGATTGAAGTAGATGCCGTTGATGATCCCCTCCACGGCCTGATCGAGCGCTGCGTCGTCGAAGATGATGTTCGCGGCCTTGCCGCCGAGCTCGAGCGTGAGCCGCTTGCCTGTGCCGGCGAGCTCGCGCTGAATTGCCTTGCCGACGTCGGTGGAGCCGGTGAACGCGATCTTGTCGACGTCGGACTTGACGATCGCCGCACCGGTGCTCCCGTCACCCGTCACGATGTTGACGACGCCCGGCGGAAGCTCGGCCTGCCGCAGCACGTCGGCGAAGTGCAGAGCCGAGAGCGGCGTCGTCTCTGCGGGCTTGAGCACGACCGTGTTTCCGGCCGCCAGCGCGGGCGCGATCTTCCAGGCCAGCATCAACAGCGGGAAGTTCCACGGAATGATCTGCCCGGCAACGCCGATCGGGCGTGGCCGACGGTTCGGGAAGGCGTACTCGAGCTTGTCCGCCCACCCCGCGTAGTAGAAGAAGTGCGCGGCAGCAAGCGGCACGTCGACGTCACGCGACTCCTTGATCGGCTTACCGCCGTTCAGCGACTCGAGGACGGCGAACTCGCGCGAGCGCTCCTGCAGGACGCGCGCGATCCGGTACAGGTACTTTGCCCGTTCCGCGGGCGACACGTCCGACCAGCCGTTCTCGTAGGCATTGCGAGCCGCCGCGACGGCGGCCTCCACTTCTTCCGGCGTCGCCTGCCCGACCTCGGCGAGCGGCTCTTCGTCCGCGGGCGAGATCGTGGTATAGGTCTCTGTGGGCTCCAGCCACTCGCCGCCGACGAACAGGCCGTAGCGATCACGCAGCGTGACGACGTCGCGCGACTCCGGCGCGGGGGCGTACGTCCACTCCTTGGGGACCGGCGTGCGCTCTTGTTTCCGATCGAGCTCAGTCAATGGTGAAGTAGTCGGGGCTTTGGTACGCGCCCGTCTTCTCCTTCCGCAGCTGCATCAGCACGTCGTTGAGCAGGGAAGAAGCACCGAGCCGGTACAGATCGGGAGTCAGCCAGTCGGGTCCGAGCGTCTCGTGCAGCTGGACGAGATACTGGACCGCCTGCTTGGCGTGCCGGATCCCGCCGGCGGGCTTCATCCCGACCATGCGCCCGGTCTCCTCGTGCACGTCCCGAATTGCCTCGAGCATGCACAGCGTCACCGGCAGCGTTGCCGCGCCCGGGAGCTTGCCGGTCGAGGTCTTGATGAAGTCCGCGCCGGCCGCCATCGCGAGCAGCGACGCGCGGCGGACGTTGTCGTAGGTGCCGAGCTCCGCCACTTCGAGAATCACTTTCAGGTGCGCCTCGCCCGACGCCTCCTTGATCTGCAGGATCTCGTCGTAGACCTTGGCGTAGCGGCCCGAGAGAAAGGCGCCCCGGTCGATGACCATGTCGACCTCGTCGGCTCCGTGCTCGACGACCCAGCGAACCTCGTCGAGCTTCACGTCGAGTGGCGACTGGCCGGACGGAAACGCGGTCGCAACCGACGCGACCTTGACGCTGGACCCTTCCACGCGCGCAACCGCCGCCGGAACGAGATTGGGGTAGACGCAGATCGCCGCAACGGAAGGGACGTCGAGATTGCTCGGGTCGGGCCGGATCGCCTTCGACGCAAGCGCGGCGACCTTCCCCGGCGTGTCCTGCCCCTCGAGCGTCGTGAGATCCATCATCCGGACGGCAAGCTCGAGCGCGAAGACCTTCGACTCCCGCTTGATCGAGCGTCGCGCCAGCGCCGCGGCGCGCTCTTCGAGCGAGACCGCGTCGACCGAACCGATCCGCGGCAGCCTCGGCTCGAGCGGAAGCTCGAACCCACGTGGAAGAACCGGCGCCTGCGCCATCACGGTCCAGTCTAGCCCTCGCGCTCCGAGCGAAAGCTGCGCTTTCGCGCGGTTAAAGACCGAGGCGTTCGAGCAGCCCCTCGTCGCGGCGCCAGCGCGGCTTCACCTTGACCCTCAGCTCGAGGAACACGGGATGGCCGAGGAGAAGCTCGATCTCCGGCCGGGCGCCTCGCCCGATCTCCCGCACGATCGAGCCGCCTTTGCCGATCACGATCTGCTTCTGGGACTCGGTCTCGACCAGGACGTCGGCCCTGACGACCCGGTCGCCGATCTCCTCGACCTCGACCGTGATCGCGTGCGGGACCTCCTCCTTCGTCAGCCGGAGAGCCTGCTCGCGAACGAGCTCGGCCACCTGCACCTCGACCGAGAGGTCGGTCCGCTGCTCACGCGGGAAGTACGCCGGCCCTTCCGGCAGGAGAGCGACAAGATCGTCGCGCAGCGCCTCCACGCCGTCCCCTGTCTTCGCGCTGACGGGATGCAGCGCATGAAACTCGCCGAGCCTCGACGCCGTGTCCATCTGCGTCGCGATGTGGCCCGGCTTCAGCCGGTCGACCTTGTTCAGCGCGATCACGACGGGGACACCGAGCGCGAAGAGCCGCTTCGCGATGAAGCGGTCACCCGCGCCGATCCGCTCGCGCGCCGACAACACGAAGAGGGCCGCCTCGATGCCCTCGAAGGACTGGTCGACCGTTCGCTGCATGTGCTCGGTCAGCGCGTCGAGCGGGCGCTGGAATCCAGGCAGATCGGCGAGCACGAGCTGGTAGTCCTCGCCGTTCGCGATCCCGAAGATGCGGCGCCTCGTCGTTTGGGGTTTATCCGAGACGATCGCCACCTTGCCCCCGCACAGGGCGTTCACGAGAGTGGACTTCCCGACGTTCGGCCGGCCTGCGACCGCCACGATCCCCGACTTCAAGCCGGCAGGTCCCACGTATCCGGCAGCAGCTCGGGCGCCGAATACGTGACCAACTCGCCGGCCGAGTTCATGAACGTGATCTCGTCGATCTTGAACTCGTACAGCCACTGGCGGCAGCCTCCGCACGGCGAGGCCGTGATGCCGATCGCGGCGAAGTCCCCCGGCCGGTAGCCCTCGCTCACTGCCTTGACGAGCGCGCTCTTCTCAGCACAGACGCCGAGCGGATACGCGGCGTTCTCGACGTTCACGCCTTCGAAGATCTTGCCGTCCCGCGTCAGCACGGCGGCACCGACGAGGTAGTTAGAGTACGGCGCGTACGCCCGCTCGGAAATGGCAACTGCCTGCTCGTAGAGCTCGCGGCTCACAGCAGCTGGAAGATGGAGAGGGTCACGAGCGCACCGACTGCACCGCCGTACGTGACTTCGAGAGCCGAGTGGACGCCGGATTCGACACGAGTCTGGGCTACGAGAAAGGCCATCATGAACGTCAGGGCGCTGACCACGAAGCGGTGGGACCCGTCGACGATATAGGTGGCCGCCATCCAGCCGGCAAAGGCAATGGCCGCATGACCCGAAGGAAGGCCGCCGCGTAGCGGAGTCCCCCGCCCCGTCCAGGCCTTCGTCGCTATGACGATGATCACCGTCAAGACGAGCGCAATCAGCGTGATCTCGGCCGGAGCATCCCGGATCCGGTCCAGCACGCGCGCGGACTTGTCCGCCGCCTTGCCGGCGAAGACGAGGTAGCCCACAGCGACAGCGGTCACGGAGGCGATCAGCACCGCGCCGGCGGCGATGTCCTTCGCAAGCTTCGCCATTGGGTCGAACGCGGTCGTCGCCGCGTCGATCGCACCCTCGATCGCGGTGTTGATCATCTCGGCGACCAGGACGAACGCGATCGCGATTAGCAAGACGATCAGCTCGATCTTCGAGACGCCCACCACCACGGCAAGGACAAGCACGATGACGGCGACCGCGAAGTGGATTCGCAGGTTGCGCTGGGTCCGCAACACGTGGACGACGCCCTCGATGGCGAAGTTGAAGCTCTCGATGATGGAGGACCGCCCTTTCATGCGTGCGCGCGCTCCCGCGCCTCCATCTCGCTGCCGTGGTCGTAGCCGACGAGATGAAGCACCGCGTGCACGAGCGGGGCGCGCCAGGCCTCGCCGACCACCTGCGGGCACAGGACGACGTCGCCCAGCTGTCGCGGAACGCCTTCGAGATGCGGCTCTGCGCCGTCGATGGGGAAGGCGAGCGCGTCCGTCTCCTCGTCGATGCCGAGGTGCTCGCGTTTCAGCGTGCGGATCTCGTCGGGCCCGACGAGCTGCAGACCAAGCTCGCCGTCGCGGATCCCCTCCGCTCCGAGAACCTCACGGATCAGCTCCGTCGCGGCCCCAAGGTCGAGCTCAGTGCCGGAGCGGTTCGCCACCTCGATCTCCACCATCCCAGCTACTTCCGCCGTTGCGTCCCCGTCTCCTCCGCATGCAGCTTGTACGCCTCGACGATTCGCTGGACGAGCTTGTGGCGGACCACGTCCTCATGGCCGAACCTGATGAACGCAATGCCGTCGATCGAGCCGAGGATGTCCTGCACTTGGATGAGGCCGGACGCCTGCTCGCGGGGCAGGTCGACCTGGGTGACGTCGCCGGTAACGACGACCTTCGAGCCGAAGCCGAGGCGCGTCAGAAACATCTGCATCTGCTCTGGGCTCGTGTTCTGCGCCTCGTCGAGGATGATGAACGAGTCGTTGAGCGTGCGGCCGCGCATGAAGGCGAGCGGAGCGACCTCGATCGTGCCGCGTTCCATGTACGTGTTGAGCCGCTCGGCATCGAGCATGTCGTAGAGAGCGTCGAACAGCGGACGGAGGTAGGGGTCGACCTTCGCCAGAATGTCGCCGGGAAGGAACCCGAGCCGTTCGCCGGCCTCGACCGCGGGGCGCGTAAGGATCACGCGCGCGACCTGGCGTTCCTGGAGCGCGGCGACCGCAGCCGCCATGCCGAGATAGGTCTTCCCGGTCCCGGCCGGGCCGATGCCGAACGTGACAGTGCAATTGCGGATCGCATCCACGTAGCGCTTCTGCGTGACCGTCTTCGGCGTGATCTGCTTGCCGCGATGACGCCAGACGACGTCTCCGAACACCTCCTGGACGTTCTCCGCCTGGTCGATCGCGTTCAGCACAGCGTCCACCGTGGCGGGCCCGATCTCCTGGCCGGTCTCGACCAGCTCCACGAGCTCATCCACAACCGCCCGCGCTTCGGCCACGTGCGCGCTGTCTCCAGCGATCGTCAAACGGTTGCCACGCAGCAGGATCGTGCACTCGAGCCGGTCGCGGAGCGCGTCGAGGATGCCGTCGCCGATCGACGCCAGTTCGGCGGCGACGTCGTTGGACACATCGAGGGTCTGTTCGGTCTGAGCCACGGGCCCAGTGTAGGCGCCGGGGATGCTCGTTACGCGAGCTTTTCCTTGAGGAGCTGGCTCACGACCGAGCCGTCGGCTCGGCCCGACACCTGCGGCATGACGTCGGCCATCACGCGGCCGAAGTCGCGCATGCTCGTCGCCCCGTTCTCGGCGATCGCGTCGTCGACAATCTCCTCGAGCTCGTCCTCGGTGAGCGGCTCGGGCATGAACTCCTGCAGCACCGCCAGCTCCTGCTCTTCCGCCTCGGCCTGTGCGTCCCGCCCGCCGCCGCGAAAGGCTTCCGCCGCCTCGATCCGCCGCTTCCGCTCACGCTGGAGCACCTGCAGCTCCTCTTCGTCCGAGAGCGGCCGCTGCAGCTCTTTCTCGGCCGACCGCAGGCTCGAGAGCAGCAGCCGCAGTGCATCGCGCCGGGCGGGGTCGCGCGCGAGCGTGGCCGCCTTCACCTCGTCCTCCATGCGGGCGATGAGACTCATGACGGTAGTCCCTGGACTCGGCCGCCGAGCACGTGCCAATGCAGGTGGAAGACCGTCTGGCCCCCGCCTTCTCCGACGTTGACGACCACGCGATAGTCGTCGAGCCCTGCCTCGCGTGCAGTGTCCGCGACGAAGGCGAGCATCCGCTTCGCCTCGTCCGGCGGAAACTCGCCGACCTCGCGGAATGTTGGGACGTGGCGCTCGGGCAGCACGAGCAGATGCGTGTCAGCGCGTGGATTGATGTCGCGCACCGCAACGAACCCGTCGGCCTTCGCGACGTGGTCGCCCTCCCGGACAAGACGGCAGAACAGGCAATCCTCAGGCAGCGAGAATCCCCTCCTCCGAGACGGCGGCGCCGCGAACCGAGACCAGCTCACCCACTGGCGCGTCGACGAGCCACGGCGAGTAGTCGTCGCCGTAGCCTCGACCTGGGCGGTCGACGAGGACGACGTCCTGCATGCCGATCTTCTCGGTCCAGCGTGCGCGGCAAGCGTCGTCGGACGCGCCGCGCAACCGGGCGCTCCGGTCCTTCTTCACCAGGGGAGGAACGGCGTCGTTCGCAGCGGTGACGGTACCCGGGCGCGGTGAGTACGGAAAGACGTGCACCTTTGTGATCCCGGCGTCACGGACGACGTCGAGCGTCCGCTGAAATGCCTCTTCGGTCTCGGACGGGAAGCCAACGATCGCGTCGGTGGTCAGATTGAAATCCGTCAGCGGCTCCAGCCGCCGCAAGTAGGTGGCCGCCGTGTAACGCCTTGCCATGTCCGCCAGGACGCCGTCGTCGCCCGATTGCAGAGGCACGTGCAGGTGACGGCTGACGGTCGGTGTTTCGCGCAACGCAGACACCAGCTCCGCGTCGACGTGGTTGACCTCGATCGACGAGAGGCGGAGGCGGGCGAGCCCGGGCACCGAGCCCACCTCGCGGATGAGGCGCGGCAGCTTGTAGCCCGTGTCGCGGTCGCGGAAGCAGCCGAGATTGATTCCGGTGAGGACGACCTCGCGGTGTCCTTGAGCCACGCGCCGGCGCACCTCGGCGAGCACAGCCGCTGCGGAACGACTGCGCGAGGCTCCGCGCACGAGGGGGATGACGCAGAAGTTGCAGGAGAAGCTGCAGCCGTCCTGGATCTTGACGAACGCACGGATCCGGTCGAGCCGCGCCTCCGCCTGCAGGCAGCCGAGCGAACCGACATCTCCGGCGACGAAGGCAGGCGTTTCCTCGCTGCGGCGGGCGACGACCGTCACGTTGTCGGGAAGGCCGGCGAAGGCGTCCGCACCCAGGTTCGCCGCGCAGCCGGTCACGTAGACGCGCCGATGTGTGCGCGCCGCGCGCTTTGCGGCCTGGCGTGACTTACGGACGGCCTCGTGAGTCACGCAGCAGGTGTTGACGACCGCGACGTCCGCACCATGATCATGCGCGCGCTCCAGATGGCCGGCGCCGAGCAGGGCTTCGCGAACGTCGTGTGCGTCCGTGTGCGAGACCTTGCAGCCTAAGAACCGAACGGAGAACGTCGCCATCGGCCCCGAGATGCTACTCGGGTTCGGCTCGGGATCAGGGTGCTTCGTGGAGATCTGCGGCCCAACCGTCACGCGTGATGCGCTGTACGTGCCGGAGCGGCGGGCACTCCGACGGATCGGTCGGGAGATAACCCGAGCTGATGAGGATCTGGCAGCGAACACGCGGGGCGAGCGCCCTCAAGGCCTGGTGCGTGATGTTCGCGATGGCGACCTCCGTCTCCGGCAGGTCGTCCTCGAGGATGTCGGCCTGCCGCGCATCGACCGTGACGCCGTTGGCGGCCGCATTCGCGACCGTTGCGCGGACCGCATTCGCGTCCGAGTCGAGGGCGATGACAGGTGCGAAGCCGCGTTTCGCCGCAACGATTGCAAGCACGCCGGAGCCGGAGCCCAGGTCGAGCACGCTCCCAGGCTCGAGCTCGAGCAGCAGCTCGACGCAGAGCTGCGTCGTCGGGTGGGCACCCGTTCCGAAGGCGCGGCCCGGATCGATCATGATCGCGGTCGCGCCGGGCGGCGGGGCATGCCACGAAGGGCCGATCCAGAGAGGCCCGACCTGCACCGGCCGGTGGAACCGTTTCCAGCGGTCGCGCCAGTCGGCCGCAACGTCCACTCCGCGCACTCCGCCGAAGGCGTGCCACAGCCGCTCCTCGCCGCCGGCATCTGTGTACGCCACGAGCTCGAGGCCGTCGGCCCGCTCGATTTCCTCGAACCCCTCGGGGAAGAGCTCGAGCATCTGGGCTCGCGCTTCCTCCGCGCGCTCGCGAGGGACTTCGACCGAGACGCGTCGTATGACGCTCAGCGGAACGCGCTCTTCAGCTTGTCGAGAAATCCTTCCCCGGGCTCGTAGGTCGCCTCGGACGAGAGCCGCTCGAATTCCTCCAGGAGGCGCCGCTGCTCCTCGGTCAGGCGCCGCGGCACAACGACTTTCACGAGGACTCGCTGGTTGCCACGGCCGAAGCCCTGCAGGACGGGCAGTCCGCGCCCGCGGAGGACGCGGATCTCTCCGGGCTGCGTCCCAGGCTCGAAGCTCAGCTCCGTGTCCCCTTCGAGCGTCGGCACGATGACGGTCGCCCCGAGCGCAGCCTGTGCGACCGTCAGGTCGACGGTGGAATAGACGTCGTTACCCTCGCGGACGAAACGCTCGTCGGGCCTGACGTGAACCTCGACGTAGACGTCGCCTGCCTGCCTGCCGAGCGCGCCTGCGTGCCCTTCGCCGCTCAGCCGGATCCGCTGGCCGTCGTGGATGCCGGCCGGAATCTCGACCTCGAGCGTCCGCTCCTCCAGGACACGCCCGGTGCCGTGACACTCCTCGCAGGGATGCTCGACCAGCTTCCCGGAGCCGCTGCACGACGGACACGTCCCGGTCCGGACGAACTCCCCGAAGATGCTCCGAGAGACCTGGCTGACGCGGCCGCTGCCGCCGCAACCCGGGCACGCGCTGATCGGCGTGTCGGGCTCGTTGCCGTTGCCCGCGCAGCGCGCGCACGGAACTGCGACCCCGAACGGCACGTCGCGCTTCGTGCCCGTCGCGACCTCTGCGAGGTCGATGTCGACCCGCGCAGCGATGTCCGCTCCCCGGCCGCGTCCGGCGCGACCGCCCATTCCGAAGAGGTCGTCGCCGAAGAACGCGGAGAAGAGATCGGAGAGGCTGCCGAGGTCGAATGCGCTTGGCTGGAAGCCGCCGCTACGCAGACCGGCGTGCCCGAAGCGATCGTAGAGCTCGCGGCGCTCGGTGTTGGACAGCACCTCGTACGCCTCCACGACTTCTCGAAAACGGTGCTCGGCGTCAGGCTCCTGCGAGACGTCGGGATGCAGCTCGCGCGCAAGCCGGCGGAACGCTCGCTTGATCTCGTCGGCGCTCGCGGATCGCGACACCCCAAGGAGCTCGTAGTAGTCCCGCTCGGTCGTCGCCATCAGTGCCACAAGCGTAGCGCCGGCCTCAGTTGTCCTCGTAGACCTCCTCGACGAAGCGAGACAGCTCCTGCGCGGCTCCGCGCACCGAGCGGATCGCCTTGTCGTAGTCCATGCGCACCGGACCGAGCAGCCCGACCGCCCCGAGTGCCCGGTGGCTCAGCCCATACGTCGCACCTACGAGAGCTGCGTCGTGAAACGCAGGGTCCTCGAGCTCGCCGCCGACGCGCACGAACGCGCGGCGTGGATCGAAGGCCTCGCCCAGGATCGCGAGCAGCGCGGCCCGCCGCTCCAGCGTGACGAGCACGTGACGGTAGATCCCGAGCTCATCCTCACGCACAACGTCGAGGAGCCCTGCGGCGCCGCCGACGAACAGCCGCTGCTCGGCGTGCAGCAGGTCGGTGAACGCAGGCTTGAGCGCTTCGAGGAACTCCCGCTCGGACGCCGTTAGGCTCGGCTCCTCCAACTCGCGGCGCAATCGGCTCGTGCCGAGGCGCAAACCCGCGACCCGTTCGTTCAGGTACTCGCCGGCCCATTTGGCCAAGCCCTGATCCACCGGCTCGTCGAACGTGACGACGCGCTTCGCCACGCCGCCGGTCGAGGTGATCACCACCGCCATCGCGGTCCGCGGATTGAGGAGGAGGACCTCCACGTGACGGACGGTTGTCGTCTCGAGCGGCGGAGCCGAGACGAGCGCCATCAGGTTGCTCACTCGCGAGAGCACCTCGCTCGTCGCCTCCAGGGCCGAGTCGACCTCGCGCTGGAGCTCCGAAAGGCCGAGCGGAAACGCACCGGGCCTCGGATCCTGGTGGGCGAGCAGCTCGTCGACGTAGCGCCGGTAGCCACGCTCCGTCGGCACCCGCCCCGCAGAGGTGTGCGGGTGCGTCAGCAGGCCGCGGCTCTCGAGCTCCGCAAGCTCGTTGCGAACGGTCGAGGGCGAGACGTTCAGACCCGCTCGCTCGACGAGGTAGCGCGAGCCGACCGGCTGGCCGGTCGCGATGTACTCCTCGATCACGCGCGCGAGGATTTCGCGCTGACGATCGGTGAGCGCAGGGATCTGGTCCGACGCCATTTGCAGGAATTTTACCGCGGTTTCGACGGGTTAAGCGAGCAGGTCGGCCGTGACGCCCCCGCCGAGCAGCCGTCCGCGCGGCGTCAGTTCCAGCGTCGGCCCTCCGGTAGCGTCCCGCCCGCTTCGCACGAGCCCGAGCTGCTGCAAGCGGGCAAATGCGCTGGAATCGACGACGCCGTCGAGGTCGGCAAGCCCGAGCGGCTCGTCGAGGCGGAGGCCGAGCATGAGCCGTTCGCGCCTGAGCACCTCCGGCGAGAGTGGCTCGACGTCGCGGGTCGGCCGTTCCCCTCCGTCGAGCGACCGGATGTATGCCGCCAACCGCGGCGTGTTCCTCCAGCGGCGTCCGCCGATCGTGGAGACCGCGCCGATGCCGATTCCCAGGTAGTCGCGGCCGAGCCAGTACGCGAGGTTGTGCTGCGCGCGGAGGTCGCGCGACGGTGAGGGGCGGCAGAAGTTCGCCGTCTCGTACCAGCGATAGCCGGCTCCCGTGAGCCGATCGACCACGAGCTCAAAGTAGGTCTCCATCGCATCAGCCTGACGTTCCAGCTCCGCGCCGTGAGCGTGGGTGAAGCGCGTCCCGGGCTTCGCCTCGAGCTCGTAACACGAGAGGTGTTCCGGCCCGAGATCGAGGGCTTCGCGGAGGTCGGCCTCGAGCGTGGCGGCGCTCTGGCCGGGGATCCCGTAGATGAGATCGAACGAGATGTTGTCAAATCCGGCATCACGCAAATGGTAAAACGCACGCCGGACGGTGTCAGGTTGGGCAACGCGCTCGAGCACCTGTAGCAGGTGCGGCTGGAAGCTCTGCACCCCGAGCGAGACGCGGTTGACCCCGAACCGGCGCAACATCCGCGCCAGCTCCTGGGTGACGGTCTCCGGGTTCGCCTCCACGGTCAACTCGCGTGCAGGAGGCAAGGCAGCCAGCAACCGCTCCAGCTCTTGCGCCTCAGTGAACGTCGGCGTGCCTCCACCGAGGAAGGCCGTGTCGAGCTCCGGAGAGAGCGCCGGTCGCTCCAGCTCGAGCTCGGCGAGCAGCGCGTCCACGTACCCGGCGTGCTGTGCCTCGCGGCCGACGACCGTGACGAAATCGCAGTAGCCGCAGCGCTGTGCGCAGAACGGCAGATGCACGTAGAGGTGCCGGCCGCCGCTCACGACTTCTTCTCCCCGTCCAGGTTGAGCACCGCGAGAAAGGCTTCCTGCGGCACTTCGACCATGCCGACCTGCTTCATCCGCTTCTTGCCGGCCTTCTGGCGCTCGAGCAGCTTGCGCTTGCGGGTGATGTCGCCGCCGTAGCACTTCGCGAGCACGTCCTTGCGGCGCGCCTTCACCGTCTCGCGCGCGATCACGCGCGCGCCGATCGCGGCCTGGATGGCGACGTCGAAGTGCTGGCGGGGGATTTCCTCCCGCAGCCGCTCGACGAGCATGCGTCCGCGGTCGTATGCGGAGTCGCGGTGCAAGATCAGAGACAGCGCGTCGACCGGCTCGCCTCCGACGAGGATGTCGACGCGCACGAGCTTGCCGGGGCGGAAGCCGATCACGTCGTAGTCGAAGCTCGCGTAGCCACGCGTGCGCGACTTCAACTGGTCGTAGTAGTCGAGGACGATCTCCGCCAGGGGCAGCTCGTACGTCAGATGGACGCGCGCCTCAGAGAGATACTCCATGTGGTCGAACGTGCCTCGCCGGTCGTTGTTCAGCTCCATGACCGTGCCGACGAACTCCTTCGGGACGATGATCGACGCCTTGATGTAGGGCTCCTCGACCTCCTCGACCTCGTTCGGCATGTCGGCAGGTGTGTGGACCTCGACCCAGTCACCGTTCGGCGGCTTCACCCGGTACGCGACGTTCGGCGCGGTCACGATCAGGTTGAGGTCGAACTCGCGCTCGAGCCGCTCGCGCACGATCTCCATGTGCAGCAGGCCGAGGAAACCGCACCGGAAGCCGAAGCCGAGCGCCTGCGAGGTCTCGGGCTCGTAGAACAGGGCGGCGTCGTTCAGCTTCAGCTTCTCGAGCGCGTCGCGCAGCTCCGGATAGTCGTCCGAGTCGGTCGGGAAGAGCCCCGAAAAGACCATCGGCTTGACTTCCTTGTATCCGGGCAGCGGCTCTGCGGCGGGCCTCTTCTCGGAGGTGATCGTGTCGCCGACGCGGAGACGCGACACGTCCTTCAGGCCGGTGATGATGTACCCGACCTCCCCGGCTTCGAGCACGCCCGACTCGCGCCGGGTCGGCGAGAAGAAGCCGAGCTCCTCCGCTTCGAAGCGTGTGCGCAACGCCATTGCCCGGAGCGGCTCGCGCGTCGAGAAGCGCCCGTCGACGACCCGGACGAAGGCGACGACGCCGCGGTACTGGTCGTAGGACGAGTCGAAGATGAGCGCGCGCGCCGGCGCCTCCGGATCGCCGGACGGGGGCGGCACGCGCTCGACGACCGCGTCCAGCACGTCCTCGACCCCCACGCCGGTCTTTGCGGAGATCCGCAGGACGTGGTCCGGGTCGTCACCGATCAGTTCGGCAAGCTCGCGTCCGGCCGCGTCAGGATCGGCCTGCGGTAGGTCGATCTTGTTGACGACCGGGACGATCTCCAGTTCGTTCTCGACCGCGAGGTACGCGTTCGCAAGCGTCTGTGCCTGCGTCCCCTGCGCTGCGTCGACGACGAGCAGCGCTCCTTCGCAAGCCTGAAGCGAGCGGGAGACCTCGTAGGTGAAGTCGACGTGCCCCGGCGTGTCGATCAGGTTGAGCTGATGGCCCTTCCACTCCACCCTGACGGCCTGCGCCTTGATCGTGATGCCTCGTTCTCGCTCGAGATCCATCGAGTCGAGCACCTGCTCGCGCATGTCGCGATCCGACACCGCATGGGTCAGCTCGAGGATGCGATCGGCCAACGTCGACTTCCCATGGTCGATGTGGGCGATGATCGAGAAGTTGCGGATGCGATCTTGGGTCATGGTCAGGTGCGCCTGAGTCGGCTTCGCAAAGCTAGCAACGCGCCTAGCTCGCGAACCTGCAACGCCCGGCAGCAGACGAGGTAGACCGCGACCCCGACAACGAGAGCGGTCCCCACCGATCCCAGCTGCCCGAGGAAGGATCGCCCGAGCGCCTGGTCGAGCCCGTACCAGATCCCGAAGGAAGCTCCCGCGACGGCCGCCGAGGCGAGGACAATCCGCATGATCGAGTCCGCCGTCTCGCGCAACTCCAGACGTCCAAGGCGTCGACGGAGCAGGAAGAACAAGGCGATCGTTCCCGCGATGTTGGCGATCGACGTCGCGAGCGGTATCCCCCAGGTGCCGAAGCGGTAGAAGACCGCGTCGAGGCCGGCGTTGACGGAGAGGTTGCCGAGCGCCACGAGCGTGGGGATCCAGTTCGACTGCAGGCTGAAGAAGGCGCGGTTCAACAGCAGCATCGTCCCGTTGAAGAAGAGGCCGGCAGAGAACGCAGCGAGCGCGCCGGCGACGACGGGCGTCTGCACAGCGTCGAACTCGCCTCGCTGGTAGACAAGCCTCGTGATCGGCTCGGCGAGCACGGCACTGACCGCGCTCGCGGGAATGAGCATGAACGCGATCTGGCGCAAGCCGAGGCCGACCGTGTTCCGGAACGCTCCCTCGTCGCCACGCGCAGCCAGCCGGGACAGCGACGGAAAGAGCACGGTCGCAACGGCGACCGAGAACATCCCCTGCGGGAGCATGTAGAGGCGGAACGCCTTGTCGATCGCGGTGGGGGCGAGATTCGGATCGATCAGCCGCGACGCGAAGGCGGAGTTGACGACGAGGTTGAAGTTGATCAGGCCGAGGCTGAGGGTCACCGGCACCATGAGCCGCAGCACCCGCCACACGGCGGGGTCCCGCCAGTCGATGAGGACCCGCAGCCGGTCGTCGCGGCCACGCAGCCAGGGGATCGGCAGCAGGACCTGGATCACCGTCCCGACGAGGATCGAGGCGGCGTAGACGTACAGCTTCGCATCGATCGTGTCGGCCCGCGGAACGCCGATCACGAGGCCGACGATGATCGCGACGTTCCAGAACACCGGAGTCAGCGCCGGCACCGCAAAATGCTCGTAGCTGTTGAGGATCCCGACGACGATTCCGGACACGCCGAGCAACGCGACGATCGGGAAGAGCACGCGCGAGAGCCCGACCGCGAGCTCGGCATCACCGCCCGGATCGCCGAACGGCTTGATGATCCAGGGCGCCAGGAGCATCAGGAGCGCAGTCAGCGCGCCGAGCACGAGCAGCACGAGCCAGAAGAGCGTCGAGGCGACGCGCCACGCCCTGCGCTTCTCGCCCTTCTCGAGCAGCTCGGTGAAGACCGGGACGAACGCAGCCGAGAGCGCGGCATCCGCAACCAGCGAACGGACGAGGTTCGGCACCTGGAAGGCGACGGTGAACGCGTTGATCTTGCCCGCGGCGCCGAAGTAGTACGAAGCCACGATCTCGCGAACCAGGCCGAGAATCCGTGAGACGCCGGTGGCGAGCGAGAAGATCGCCGTCGACCTCGCGAGCCGGCGGCCGGAGCGCTCGTCCACGCGGCGAGTATAGGGAGGCGGCTGAACGGCGCGGTTGGCGCCACACGTGGCTTTGCTACCATCCGGCGCGCCCGCGAACTGCGGGCCTTTTCACGCGATGCCGAACATCAAACAGCAGAAAAAGCGGGTTCGGACGGCCACGCAGGAGCGGCTGGAGAACCTGCGTTACCGCTCGACGGCGAAGACGCTCGCCAAGCGGCTCGAGGCCGCCGTGCAGGCCGGCGACAAGAACCGCGTCGCGGAAGAGCACCGCCAGCTCGTCAAGTGGCTCGATCGCGCCGCCGCCCGGGGCGCGCTGCACCGCAACACGGCCGCGCGCCGCAAGGCGCAGGCGGCCAGACTCGTCTCGGGCTCTAGCTAGCCGGCGATCGCGGCCTCACGAGGCCGCGTGATGTCGATCAAGGCGCGTTCGAGCTCCAGGTCGACGGCGAGACGCGAGCCGCCCTTGACCGCATGGTCGAGCGAAGCCAGCCGCACGACCGCGTCGCGGAGCTCGTCCGTTCCGTAGTTCCGTGACTGCGCGTAGAGCTTTTCGACATAGAACGGATGGCGCTTCAGTCGCGAGGCCGCCTCGCGCGCACTCAGCCCCTCCTCGGCCAGCAGCTGGCACTCGCGCACTCGGCCGACATGCCCGACGAGGAGGCCGATGAGTTGCGGGACGGTGCGTGAGGCGGGATCGCCCGATCGGTCGAGCAAGGTCTGGCACGCGGCGAGCGCTCCGGGCAGGTCGCGCCGCCCCCAGGCATCGGTGAGGTCGTAACCGGGGATCTCCGCGCACCCCGCGGCGAGCTGCTCGACCTCGCGCACGCCAACGGGTTGGCCCGCGGCCCACGTCGCGATCTTGTCGACCTCGCTCGCCAGCTCCTCGGGATCCTCGCCGACGATCTCGACGAGGAGCCGCGCGGCCTCCGGGTCGGCGTCGACGCTGCGCTCGGCGAACTGCTGCTTCACCCACTCCGGTAGGCGCCTCTTGGCGACGTCGTAGACGAGGACGTCACCCGCCTTCGCACAGGCTTTCCCGAGGGCCGAGTCCTTCTTCAGCTCACCCGCGACGAGCGCGAGCACCGTGTCCGGCGCCGGGCTCGCCAGATACGCGGCGATCACCTTCGCGTCCGCAGCCTTCCAGCGGTCGACGTCCTCCACGATCACGAGCCTGCGACCTCCGCCCAGAAGGCCCATCGAGTTGCACGCTGCGACGGCGTCCTCTCCCGCAGCGTCGTCCGCCGACAGGAGCTCGACCGCGTCCTCGCCGACCCGGTCGCGCAGTCGCCGTAGTGCGCGCTGGATCTTCGGCCGGTCGCCGCCGGTGATCAGATAGACGGGCTTGAGCTCGGCCGTGGCCACCTCGGACAAGCATAGGCGGCGACGAGGAGGACGCTGGAAAGGAGGAGCAGGAGCGATCGAGTTGACTGAATCTGTGCGAACGGGAGGCCTCCGATGACCCGCGCGACGCCGGCGAGGTACGCCGCGCACCAGCCGTTCAGCCAAGCCAGCGCGGTTGCGGCGCCGGGGGAAAGTGGCGCGACAGCGGCCGATGCGAGCGCGAGCCAGAGCAGCGACACCGCGGCCGGCGCGGCGAGCGCGTTTGCGGGAATGGTCAGCAGCTGCAGCGAATGGAAATGGGCCCACGCGATCGGCGCGGTCGCAAGCCCGCAGGCAGCCGAGACCGCGACGACGAACCGCAGCGGCCGGCCGAGCGGGTAGCCCTCGAGGAAGCGCGCGAAGCGAGGGACGAGCACGAAGATCCCGATTACCGCGGCGAACGAGAGCTGGAAGCCGGCGTCCAGAAGCGTGTACGGGTTCCAGCCGAGCAGGACGATCGCGCCGACGAGCAGGAAGTGCCAGCGGTCGGGAGCGCGTGCGGTCAGCCACGCGAGCGAGCCAAGTGCTCCGGCAACGCCCGCTCTGACGACCGACGGCTGCGCACCGACGGCGAAGACGTAGGCGCCGATCGCGGCCAGCGCGCCGAGCTGTCCTCCGAAGCGCGGCAAGCCGAGCAGCCACGCGAGTAGTAGCGCTCCGCCGGCGACGAGGGCGACGTTCTGCCCGGAGACGGCCAGCAGGTGGTACAGGCCGGCGGCGCGGAACCGCTGTCGCAACTCGTCGGAGAGACCGCTGTCTTCGCCGAGCACGACGCCCTCTACGACTGCGGCTCGCTCCCCGTTCAAGCCGCGCGCGACCGAGACCTGCAACCGCCGGCGCACGCCGTCAGCGATGCCACCAAGGCCGCCTCGATGTCCGACGATCCGCACGGCGGCGAGACGCAGCACGACGTGCACGCCGTGGCGGCGCAGCCAGGTCCGCTCGTCGAAACCGTTCTTCGGCCCTCGCGGCTCACTGAGCTGTCCGATTCCCTCGACGATTGCGCCCTGAGGGGGTGCGCGACCGCGCGGCAGTCGGAGCAGCACCGGCTCGCGGACTTCTGTTCCTCCGAAGCGAACAGCGACAGCCGGCCCCCGCAGGTCGAAGCGGCCGTGGTGCAGCGGCCCGGTAACCGTGGCTCGTGCGCGCGCGGACATGCCCACGCTTCCGGAGAGAACGCTTGCGTCGAACGCGTTCAGGCGGGCGCTACTCCAGAGCCACCCGGCGAGCAGGAGCACCCCGGCGAGCGCACAGAGGCGAATCCGCATGTCCGGGAGCGCTGCGAAGAGAATGAGCGTGCCGGCGCACAGCCAGAGGCCCACAGGCGGCGGGCGGGCGACGTTCGCGGCCGCGAGCCCCGTGCACAAGGCAGCCGCGAAGAGTTGGGGCAGCCGGTACGCGGCGAGCCGGCTCACGGCGCGACCAGGTCGCGTAGCTGTGCCAGTCGGGCGGGCCCGATGCCGGGAATCGCGTCGAGCTCGTCCACCGATCCGAAGGCGCCGTGTTCCTGCCGGTAGTCGAGGATCTTCTGCGCCGTGACCGGACCGACCCCGGGCAGCGAATCGAGCTGCTCGAGCGTTGCTGTATTGAGGTGGACAGGGCCGGATTGCCCGGACGGCGCCGACGCGCCGGCAGCTACGACATTCGAGCCACGGCGCGGAACCACTACCTGCTCGCCGTCTGCAATGCGCGCCGCCAGGTTGACGAGCTCGAGTTGCGCCCTGCGCGTCGTGCCGCCCGCCCTGCGCAGAGCGTCAGCCACGCGAGAGCCGTCGGACAAACGGTAGAGCCCCGGCCTGCGCACTGCGCCCACGACATGCACGAAGAGCGGCGCAGCAACAGCCGTGCGTGCGGGAGCCGCAACGCGAACCGGCGGCGGCACGGACGCGCGGCCCGGCTTCGAGAGTAGCCGCCCGCCGACAGCGAGCACGACCAGCAGCACGACTACGACGACGAGGACGCGGCGACGGTCCAGCGCGATTTCCGGCATGTCGCCAATCGTGACAACAAATCTGTCACGCGTCTGTGTCGGCTTTGTGCCGGGAGTGCGCTAGCTCACGACGAGGTTCACGAGCTTGCGCGGCACGACGATCGTCTGCCGGATCTCGCCGCCGTTCAAGTGCGCCTGCACCTTTGGCGATCCCTTTGCGAGCGCGACTAGCTCGTCCTCAGGCAGGTCGACGGATACGACGAGCCGGTCGCGAACCTTCCCGTTGACCTGCACAACGAGCTCGAAGGTGTCCTCCTCGAGGAGCGCAGGATCTGCCTCGGGCCACGGCTGTTCCCACAGGCGCTCGTGTCCCAGCCGCTCCCACAGCTCCTCCGCGACGTGCGGCGCGTACGGCTGGATCAGCGAGACCGCGGTTTCGGCGGCAAACCGGGCGGCGGGATCGTCGGGCGCCTTCGACAGGTCGTTGACGAGCTCCATCACCGCCGAGATCGGAGTGTTGAACTGCTGGCGCCGCCCGAGGTCGTCGGTGGCACGAGCGATCGTGCGATGCGTCTTGCGCGCCAGCGTACTGTCGCCGGACGCTCCTGCCGCGGGAGAGCCGGCCACCTCGCCGACCACACGCCAAAGCCGGCGCAGGAAGCGCTGGATCCCTTCGACTCCGGACGGGGTCCACTCCATATCCTCGTCGGCGGGGCCGATGAACAGGATCGAGAGACGCGCCGCATCGGCTCCGTAGATCTCGACGAGCTCGTCTGGAGTGACTGCGCCTCCCACGCGCTTCGAGATCTTCGCGCCGCCCTGCGTCACCCAGCCGTTGCCGAAAAAGCGCTTGAAGGGCTCGCGGTGGCCGATCAGCCCGAGCTCGTTCAGCACCTTCATGAAGTAGCGCGCGTAGATCAGGTGCACCGTTGAGTGGTCGACGCCGCCCGTGTAATGGTCGACCGGCATCCAGTAATCGGTGATCTCGCGGTCGTACGGCGCGCGGTCGTTGCGCGGATCGCAGTAGCGCAGGAAGTACCACGACGAGTCGACGAACGTGTCCATGGTCTCGACCTCGCGGCGGCCCTCCTTGCCGCAGCGCGGGCAAGGAACGCGAACCCAGTCCTCGGCCTGCGCCAGCGGCGGAATGCCCTTCGGCTTGTAGTCCTCGATCTCGGGCAGCAGCACGGGCAGGTCTTCGTCGGGCACGGGAACGATGCCGCAGTCATCGCAGTAGACGACCGGGATCGGGCAACCCCAGTAGCGCTGGCGCGACCAGCCCCAGTCGCGCAGCCGATAGCTCACCGCCGGCCGCCCGCGGCCGCGCGTGCCCAGCCACTCGACGATCGCCTTCGCCGCCTCTTCATGCGGCTGGCCGGAGAACTGCGCAGAGTCGACGAGCTTGCCGTCCTCGTCGATGACGAGCTTGATCGGCAGGTCGAACCGCTCGGCGAACTCGCGGTCGCGCTCGTCGTGCGCCGGCACTGCCATGATCGCGCCTGAGCCGTATTCCATCAGGACGTAGTCGGCGACCCAGATCGGAATGCGGGCGTCGTCGACGGGGTTCGTGGCGAAGAAGCCGGTGAAGACGCCTGTCTTGGCACCGCCTGCGCGCTCTGCCACGGGTCTCGCCCCGGCCTTGCGGATGTAGTCGCGCAGCTCGTCACCGTTCGGCGACTGCTCGGCGAGCCGGTCGACGAGCGGATGCTCGGGCGCGAGAACGAAGAACGTGGCCCCGAATAACGTGTCCGGACGGGTCGTGAACACCGGGATGTCGAGGTCGAGCTCCTCAACTCGGAAGAGGACCTCCGCGCCTTCCGAACGGCCGATCCAGTTGCGCTGCATCGCCAGCACACGCTCCGGCCATTCCAGGTCCTTCATCTCGTCGAGCAGGCTGTCGGCGTAAGCAGTGATGCGGAAGAACCACTGGTCGAGCTTGCGCGCCTCGACCTCGAAGCCGCAACGTTCACAGCGACCATCCTTCACCTGCTCATTCGCAAGCACGGTCTGGTCGTTGGGGCACCAGTTGACGACTGCAGCCTTTCGGTAGGCCTGGTCGGCCTCCAGCAGCCTCAGGAAGAGCCACTGTGTCCAGCGGTAGTACTCGGGTTCGTGGGTCGAGAACTCGCGCGACCAGTCGATCGCCCAGCCAATACGCTTCATCGTCCGACGGATGGATTCGATGTTGCGCTCGACAATCTTGCGCGGATGCTCGCCCTCCTTGAGCGCAGCGTTCTCCGCCGGCAGGCCGAACGAGTCGTAGCCCATCGGCCGCAGCACGTCGAAGCCGCTGCGCCGGTAGAAGTGCGCCAGTACGTCGCCAAGCGTGTACACGAGCAGGTGACCGATGTGCAGCGTGCCGGACGGGTACGGCAGCATCTCAAGGACGTAGCTCTTGCGCTCGTTGCGAGGCGCCCCCGGCTCGGGATTCGGCACCTCGAACGCGCGGCTCTCCTCCCAGATCCGCTGCCACTTCGGCTCGATTGTCTGCGGGTCGTACTTGTCCATAACCGTCCTCAGAAACGAAAAAGCCTCTCGCGTGAGAGGCCGTGGGGAGCTGGCGCGGCTTTCGCCGCGGTGACTCCCTTTCCTACAGAAGCAGATCCTTCATCTCCCATGACTGTAGCAGCGCTACAGTCGGAACCATGAGCGACTACACACATCTCAACCTCAAGGAAGTCGAGGATCAGGCGCCCAAGTTCGGGCTCGGCGACAACCTCGAGTTCCGGATGGCCCGCGTCGCGCTCGGCCTCGAAAACTCCGGGCTCAGCTACCTGAGAGTCGGGCCGGGCTTCCGGCTTCCGTTCGGCCACAACCACAAGAACCAGGAGGAGGTCTACGTCCTGATCAGCGGCGGTGCGCGGATGAAGATCGAAGACGAGGTCCGGGAGCTCGCGCCGTTCGACGCGGTTCGGGTCCACAAGGACACGATGCGAACTATGGAGGCAGGAGACGAGGGAGCGGAGTTCCTGGTCTTGGGAGCCCCGAACACGGGCCCCGGCGACGCCGAAATGGTTCAGGACTGGTGGAGCGACTAAGGCGCAGAGCCAGCTGATCGACCTGTTCCCCGACAGTGCCGCCGTCGAAGATGGCGAGTTGGTCGTGGGCGGGCTGCGGGCGTCGGCGCTCGCGGACGAGTTCGGCACGCCCCTTGTCGTTTATTGCCGGGAGACGCTCCTCTCGCGTGCGCGCGCGTACGCGCGCGTGGACCCGGAGGCGCTCGTCGTCTACGGGACGAAGGCCTTTCCGAACGTCGCGCTGTTGCGCCTGTTCGCAGCGGAAGGGCTGGGCGCGGACGTCTCGACCCGCGGCGAGCTCGAGTTTGCGCTGCGAGCCGGGATTTCCGGCGAGCGGCTGATCTTCCACGGCAACAACAAGTCGAACGGGGAGCTGCGAGCTGCCGCCGAGGCCGGCGTGCTGCTCGTGCTCGACTCGCTCGAGGAAGTCGGACGCGCAGCTGCGGCCGGCGTGGTCAGCGTGCTCGTCCGAGTGACACCCGCCATCGAGGCGGACACGCATCGCTCCATCCAGACCGCGCACGCGGAGTCGAAGTTCGGCCTCGTGGCGGACGACGCCCTGGCCGCGGTACGGGACGCGCTCAGCGCCGGCCTGGACGTGCGAGGCCTGCACGTCCACATCGGATCTCAGCTCACGCGAACAGCCGAGAGCCTGCTCGCGGTGGAGCGGCTTGCCGATGTCGCGCACCATTGCCGGCAGGAGCTCGGGTGGACGCCGAGCCTCTTCGATCTTGGAGGAGGTCTGGCCGTGCGTCACACCT
>Ga0184632_10000014_pt1 | contig 51139 bp, 48 predicted proteins | sample PLM31_50_b1_FD_133153 | JGI IMG/M metagenome (GOLD analysis project Ga0184632, IMG submission 133153) | Groundwater sediment microbial communities from an aquifer in East River, Colorado, USA - PLM3-1_50_b1 | ecosystem: Environmental > Terrestrial > Soil > Riparian zone | place: USA: East... | reverse complement strand
GATGAACCAGAAGGCGAAGGCGCTCGGGATGGAGCGGACCCGCTTCGTGCGTCCCGACGGTCTCGACGTCGGGGGTCACTACTCAACCGCGACCGACGTGTCCAAGCTCGCGCGCGCAGCGATGGAGGATCCGCGGATCAGAGCGGTCGTGCGCCGCAGGACGGACACGATCGCCGGCGGGCGGACGCTTCACACCTGGAACGACCTGCTCGGGCAGTTCGGCGGTCTGTACGGCGTCAAGACAGGCCACACCAGGGCTGCGGGCTGGTGCGAGGTGGCGGCGGTGCGGCGCTACGGCGTCACGCTGTACACGACCGTGCTCGGGAGCCCCACGCGGTCAGTGCGCAACGCCGATCTCGCGTCGTTGCTGCGCTGGGGAATCTCTCGCTACCGGCAGACATGGGTCGTGCAGCCTGGCCGCGCTTACGTCCGCGCGAGCGTGGGCTATGGGAAGGAGCCGGTCGCGCTCGTCGCAGCGCGTCCGCTCGCACTACCGGTGCGCGTCGACCGGCCGCTCGTCGAGCGCGTCGTCGCACCGACGGCGCTCGAGCTGCCGGTCCGCCAGGGCGAGCGCGTCGGCGAGGTTCAGGTCTACTCGGGCAAGCGTCTCGTTGCGCGCCGCGCGCTCGTTGCGGGACGTTCGGTCGAGAGGCCGGGCCTGGCAGGCCGAGTCGGGTTCTACGCGGGCAACACGTTCGAGCACATAGGAGACTGGTTCTCGTGATCGTCACGGTCACTCTCAATTCCGCGCTCGACCGGACGCTGACCGTTCCGAACTTCCAGCTGGGCCAGCGCCATCGTGCGAGCCAGGGCCTGACTCTGGCAGGCGGCAAGGGCATCAACATCGCCCGTGCGCTGAAACTTCTCGACGTCCCCGTCGTCGCCACGGGTCTTGCAGGCGGCCGCACAGGGACGCGCATCGTCGAAGAGCTGACCTCCGAGGCGATCCTCAACGACTTCGTACGGATCGCGGACGAGTCGCGTACGTCGACGGCCGTGGTCGATCCGACCGCCGCCACCTACACCGAGATCAACGAGTGGGGCCCGCAGGTGACGCCGGAGGAGCTCGAGATGCTGCTCGAGAAAATCAGCTACCTCGCCCGTGGCGCGGACATGGTCGTGTTCGCCGGCACTCTGCCCCGCGCCGTGGACGACTCGTTCTACGCCGACGCGATCCGCGACCTCGGCCGCCGCAACGTGCGCGCTGTGCTCGACTCGGAAGGCTCGCCGCTGCGGCTCGGCGTCGAAGCGGAGCCGTATCTCGTCACGCCGAACCAGCGCGAGGCGGAAGCGCTCGTCGGGCAGGAGCTGAACGACGACGAGGACTACTTGATGGCCGTCGTCCGCATCGCGGAGATGGGTGCCAGAAACGTCCTCATCACCGAAGAGAGCCGGAGCTTCGGGCTCTTTCGCGAGGATCGTAAGCGGCTGCTCTTCCGCGCGCTCGCTCCGCGGATCGAGCCGATCTCCGCGGTCGGCTCCGGCGACGTCCTCCTGGCGGCGTTCATCGCATCGCGCCTCGCGGACCGACCTCTCGACGACTCTCTGCGGAACGCGGTCGCCGCCGGCGCCGCCTCCACGCTCGAGGTCGGCGCGGGCCGTTTCGAGCCGCGGGAGGCCACCCGGCTTCAAGGCTCGGTGGAGGTCCGCGAGCTCGAGCCCGTCGCGGGCTGATGTCGGGGCGGGGTGCTAGCGTGACCCGATGGGAGTGGGAGTCGAGCTACAGGCGTCGACTCGGCGACGCCGCATAGAGGTCGGCCGGGCTTCGCCCGGAAGACCGTATAGACCAGCTCGGAGTTGCCCGTGACGCACGAATCGCACAGCGAGTTGTTGGACGCAGGGCAGGTCGAGCGGCTCCTCGAGCTCGACCGGAAGTTCGGGAAAGAGGGCCTGACTTTCGACGACGTTCTGCTCGTCCCCGCGGAGTCGCAGGTTCTGCCGAACGACGTCTCGACGGCGACGCGCCTCACACGCGGGATCACGATCGAGATCCCGATTGTGTCCGCGGCCATGGACACGGTCACGGAAGCGCGGCTCGCGATCGCGCTCGCACGCGAGGGCGGGATCGGGATCGTGCACCGCAACCTGCCGATCGACGCGCAGCTCGCAGAGGTGGACAAGGTCAAGCGCTCCGAGTCGGGGATGATCGTCGAGCCGGTGACGCTCTCGGCCGACGCGCTCGTGTCCGACGCGCTCGAGTTGATGGCGACGTACCACATCTCGGGTGTGCCGATCACCGACGCGGCGGACAGGCTCGTCGGGATTCTGACGAACCGCGATCTGCGCTTTGCGCCGGACAAGACGCAGCCGGTCTCGGCGCTGATGACGTCGCGCGACCTAGTGACCGCTCCGGTCGGGACGACGCTCGCGGAAGCGGAGGCGATCCTGCATCGGCACAAGATCGAAAAGCTTCCCGTCGTCGACTCGGAAGGAAAGTTGCGCGGCCTGATCACTGTGAAGGACATTCAGAAGCGGATCGAGTTCCCGAAGGCGACGAAGGATGCGCAGGGACGGCTGCGCGTCGGAGCGGCGGTCGGTGTCGGGCCCGACGCGTGGGAGCGGGCGGGCGCGCTCGTCGACGCCGGTGTCGACCTGCTCGTCGTGGACACTGCGCACGGCCACTCGGCGGCAGTGCCGGAGATGGTGTCGCGGATCAAGTCCGGGTGGGACGTAGAGGTCGTCGCCGGCAACGTCGCGACTGCTGAGGCGACGGAGGCGCTGATCGAAGCGGGCGCTGACGCCGTAAAGGCGGGAGTTGGGCCTGGGAGTATTTGCACCACGCGAGTCGTCGCGGGCGTCGGTGTGCCGCAGGTGACCGCGATCTACGACTGCGCGTCCGTGGCTGCGCGACACGGCGTGCCGCTGATCGCCGACGGCGGCATGACGTCATCGGGCGACATTGCGAAAGCGATCGCCTCCGGCGCGGACTCCGTCATGGCCGGCTCGCTGCTGGCCGGGACGGACGAGAGCCCCGGCGAGGTCGTCCTGCATCAGGGCGAGCGCTTCAAGGAGTACCGCGGCATGGGCTCACTCGGCGCGATGCGCGCGCGCGGGTCCTCGCGCGACCGCTATTTCCAGGGCGACGTCGAGGACGTCGAGAAGCTCGTGCCCGAGGGGATCGAAGGTCGCGTGCCGTACAAGGGCCCGCTCGCGGCGATCTTGCACCAGCTCGTCGGCGGGCTGCGCCAGGCAATGGGGTACTGCGGTGCTGCGACGATCGAAGACATGAAGTCCGCGCGGTTCGTGCGCATCACGGCGGCCGGCTTGCGCGAGAGCCATCCCCACGACGTCACGATCACGAAGGAAGCGCCGAACTATCGGCGCTAGCGTCCTCCCGCTGCCGGAGCGCCCGCCGGAGGAGCGTCCCGTCCTGGTGCTCGATCTCGGTGGGCAGTACGCACAACTGATCGCGCGGCGCGTACGCGAGTGCAGGGTGTACTCGGAGCTCGTCGGCCACGGCGTGACGCCCGAGCAGGTGCGAGCACGGAACCCGCATGCGCTGATTCTCAGCGGCGGCCCGGCTTCGGTGTACGCCGAGGGGGCGCCGCGCGTCGACCCGAAGCTGTTCGAGCTCGGCATCCCGACGCTCGGCATTTGTTACGGCATGCAGTTGATGGCGCTGGATCTCGGCGGCTCCGTCGACCGCACCGGCGTGTCCGAGTTCGGGAAGACGGACTTGACCGCAACCGAGTCGGAGCTGTTCGCAGGCCTCCCCGACGAGCAGACGGTCTGGATGTCGCACCGGGACTCCGTGACCGCACCGCCCGAGGGCGCACGTGTCGTCGCCGGCTCGCCCTCGACGCCGATCGCCGCGTTCGAGGCGTCGGAGCGGCGGCTCTACGGCGTGCAGTTCCACCCGGAGGTGTTGCACACGCCTCACGGCACCGACCTGTTGAAGAACTTCCTCTACAACGTCGCGGGCGCGCCCTCGGCTTGGACTCCCGCCGCGGTGATCGAGGAGCAGGTCGAACGCATCCGTGCGGAGGTCGGACGCGAGCGCGTGCTGTGCGCGTTGTCCGGCGGCGTCGACTCGGCCGTCGCCGCGCTCCTCGTGCACAAGGCAGTCGGCGATCAGCTCACGTGTGTGTTCGTCGACCACGGGCTGCTACGCGAGAACGAGGCCGAGCAGGTGGTCGAGACGTTCGGCGGCCATTTTCGCGTGCCACTCGTCCACGTGCAGGCGCAGGACCGGTTCCTCTCTCGTCTGGAGGGCGTCGACGATCCGGAGGAGAAGCGCAAGATCGTCGGCGAGGAGTTCATCCGAGTCTTCGAGGAGGAGGCGCGGAAACTCGGCAATGTCCGCTTCCTCGTGCAAGGGACCTTGTACTCGGACGTGATCGAGTCGGGCGGGGGCGAGGACGGGGTCGCCGCGAAGATCAAGTCACACCACAACGTCGGCGGTTTGCCGGCCGACATGAAGATGCAGCTCGTCGAGCCGCTGCGCATGCTGTTCAAGGACGAGGTCCGCCGCGTCGGCGAGGAGTTGGGTATGCCCGAGCGCATGGTCTGGCGTCAGCCGTTCCCCGGTCCCGGTCTTGCGATCCGGATCATCGGCGAGGTCACCGCCGAGCGGCTCGAGATCCTCCGAAGTGCGGACGCGATCCTGCAGGAGGAGGTCCGACGCGCCGGCCTCTATCGCGATCTGTGGCAGTCGTTCGCCGTGCTGCCTGCGATCAAGTCCGTCGGCGTGCAGGGCGACGAGCGGACGTATGCGTATCCCATCGTCATCCGAGCCGTCACGTCCGAGGACGCGATGACCGCGGACTGGGCGCGCCTGCCGTACGACCTGCTGGAGACGATTTCCAGCCGGATCATCAACGAGATCCCCGGCGTGAACCGCGTCGCCCTGGATCTGAGCTCGAAACCCCCCGCGACGATCGAGTGGGAGTAGCCGGAACGGACCGGTCCAAGGACAGGTCTAGAGACAGGTCTCGTGCCTGGCACCTTCTTCCGGCCGATGCAGCAGCATTTCGCGAACGGACACGTCTTGGGGTCTGACCCCCAGGCGTGGCCGAGCGGGACGTGTCTTCAGCGGATACTGAAGCCGGTTAGTCCCTCGGGCTCTTCGTCGAGGACTTCCACGCGATCGACCTGAGCGCCTCGCGGGCCTTCGCGAGCAAAGTCAACGAGTCGGTCCACGGCGTCGGCTTCGCCTTCGAAGACCGCTTCGACAGCGCCGTCGCTGCGGTTCGAGACCCAGCCGGCAACGCCGCGCTGCTGCGCCTGGCGCCTGGTGGAGTCGCGGAAGAAGACGCCCTGCACCCAACCATGGACGATCACGCGACGGCGAATCATGCGGCGTATTCTCGCGCGATGGAGTTCAAGGACATCCTCAAGCGCCGCCGGATGGTGCGCGCTTACGAACCTGAGCCCATCCCACGTGACACGCTCGAACGCATCGCCGGCACGATTCGCCGGGCGCCGAGCGCCGGCTTCAGCCAGGGCCAGCGCCTGCTCGTCATCACCGAGCCGGAACGTCGACGCGCGCTGGCCGAGGCAGCTGCCGAGGAGTTCTACGTCGAGCAGGGCTTCCCGCCGTGGATCAGCGCCGCAGCCGCACTCGTCGTGGTCTGCACGCGCGAGGACGACTACCACGACCGCTACCGGCAGCCGGACAAGACGGTCGATGGCACTGAGATCGATTGGCCTGTGCCCTACTGGCACGCCGACGCGGGCGCGGCGGCGATGCTCATCCTCCTCGCGGCGGTCGACGAAGGGCTGGCCGCGGGCGTCTTCGGCATTCCGGCCGAGCGCATGTACGGAGTGCGAGAGCTGCTGGAGCTTCCCGAAGACATCGCGATCGTCGAGGTGATCACGCTCGGCCACCCGGCCGAAGACTCTGCCTCCGACCGGCTCTCCAGCCGAGGAACGCGCCCGCGCAAGCCGATCGACGAGCTCGTCCGTTGGGAAAGCTGGAACTAGCCGCGCCAGAGGGATTCGTCACGCGCCTCGCCGCGGCGCGCATCGGTGACACCTTCAACTTCTACCGCGAGGGAACGGGAGCACGTGCACGTTGCGCGAGGCTCGCGGCTTACCTCGACCGGCGCAGTGCCTCGCGCCTCCTGCTAGTGGGCGAGGCGGCGGGCTATCGCGGGGCGCGGATCTCCGGAATTCCGTTCACCTCGGAGCGGCAGCTCACAGGGCGCGGGCCCGCTGAGGCAACTGCGACGATCGTGCAGGGCGTTCTCGCCGAGCTCGAGCTCGACGCGCTCTGCTGGAACGTCGTCCCGACCCATCCCGGGACACCCACCTCGAACCGCCGGCCGACCCGTGCGGAGGTCGTCGCCTCGGAGCCATTCCTCGAGGAACTGGCTCGGGGACGGCGCGTCGTCGCGGTCGGTCGACTCGCTGCGTCGGTGACGGGCGCGCCTTACGTCCGGCACCCCTCGCACGGCGGGGCCGCCGCGTTCCGCACGGGGCTCCTGGCCCTGATCTGACCCCGGAAGGAGGCAGCAGCCCTGCTACCATTCCGCCCCGGCGGACGCCCATGTCCGCCTTTTCGATGATGAAGACCTACAACGCAAAACCGGATGAGATCGCCCGCGACTGGTACGTCGTGGATGCCGAGGGTCAGACCCTGGGCCGCCTGGCGACCCGGATCGCGGACCAGCTCCGTGGCAAGGGGAAGGCCGAGTACACGCCCCACGTCGACACAGGTGACTTCGTCATTGTCGTCAACGCGGAGAAGATCCACGTGACCGGCAACAAGCTGGATCAGAAGCGGTACTACCGGCACTCGGGCTACCCGGGCGGCATACGCAGCCGCACGTTGCGCGAGCAGCTCGATCGCCGGCCCGAGGAAGTGCTGCGCAAGGCCGTGAAGGGAATGCTCCCGAAGAACCGCCTCGCGCGCCAGCAGATCACGAAACTCAAGATCTACGCGGGGCCTGAGCATCCGCACGGCCCGCAGGCACCGAAGCCACTGAAGTGGGGGGACGCATGAGCCAGATCGCGCAGTACAGGGGTACCGGCAAGCGGAAGACGTCGGTCGCCCGCGTCATCCTGCGTCCCGGCGAAGGGGCGACCTGGTTCAACGGCCGCACGATCGAGGACTACTTCCCGCGGGCGGCGCACCGTACGTCGGCGCTCGCCCCGATGCAGGTCGCAGGCCTCGAGGGAACCTACGACATCCGCGTCCGCGTCCACGGCGGCGGGCCGAGCGGGCAGGCCGGCGCGGTGCGCCACGGCATCGCCCGCGCGCTCGTCGAGGCCGATCCGGAGCTGCGCGTCGCGCTGAAGCGGGCAGGCTTCCTCACACGCGATGCCCGCATCGTGGAGCGCAAGAAGGCCGGACTTCACAAGGCGCGCAAGGCGCCGCAGTTCTCGAAGCGCTAAGGCGACCCAGTGCCGCGCCGGTACTTCGGCACGGACGGCGTCCGTGGCGTCGTCGGCCAGGATCTGACACCTGAGCTGATCGAGGCGCTCGGCCGAGCCGCAGCGTTCTGGTCAGGGCGTGGTCGCATCTTCGTCGGACGCGATACGCGCGCGTCCGGCCCTGAGCTCGAGGAAGCACTCGCGCGCGGGATTGCGTCCGCGGGCGGCCACGCGGTCGTCGCGGGAGTCCTGCCGACGCCCGCCGTCGCGCTCCTGACGCTCGACCTCGGCTGTGTCATCACCGCCTCGCACAATCCGCCCGAGTACAACGGCGTGAAGTTCTTCGACCGCGACGGCCAGAAGCTGACCGACACGCAGGAGGAGGAGATCGAAGCGCTGCTCGAGCAGGCGCCGACCGGCGGAGGCGAGATCGACGATGTAGGCGTTGCGACCGACAGCTACCTGGAGCACGTCGTCGAGCGCTTCGGCTCGGACCTCTCTGGCCTGAAGATCGGCGTCGATTGCGCGAACGGCGCGTATTCCGGCCTCGCGCCTAAGGCCTTCAAGCAACTCGGGGCCGAGGTGACGGCCATCGGCGACGATCCGGACGGAACGAACATCAACGTCGGCTACGGCGCGACCGATCTCCGTGCGCTCCAGGAGACCGTCACGCAGAACGGTCTCGACCTCGGCGTCGCCTTCGACGGCGACGGTGACCGGATGCTCGCCGTCGACGGTGACGGCAATGTTGTCGACGGAGATCAGATCGTCGCCGTGATCGCCCTCGACCGGAGCGTGGAGCTGGTGGCGGTCACGGTGATGGCGAACATGGGGCTCCACCGATTGATGGCGGACCGCGGCATCCGGGTCGTCACGACTGCGGTCGGCGACCGCTACGTCCTCGAGGCGCTGCGGCGCGAGGGCGGCATCCTCGGCGGCGAGCAGTCGGGACACCTGATGTGGCTCGACGGGCACGTCACTGGTGACGGACTCGTTGCCGCCTTGCTGCTCTGCGCGGCGCTGAAGGGCCGTCCGCTGGCGGAAGTCGCCGCAGTGATGCCCAAGTACCCACAGTCGAAGGAGAACATCTCGGTGACCGACCGGCGCCTGACCAGGGCGATCGAAGAAGAGGTCGCGCGGGCCAACCAGGAACTGGGCGAGGGGGGCCGGGTGCTGGTCAGGCCCTCCGGCACGGAACCCGTGATCCGTGTCCTCACCGAGGCCGAGACGGCCGAGGAGGCCGAAACCCTCTGTGCTAGCATCGCGGCTCTCGTGCGACGAGAGCTCGGCTAGCCGCTTCCAACGAAGGAAGTGGACGTGTAGCCGGGCTTTTGCCGTTTTCGGGTGGCTCTGTCCGGGAAAACCGCAAATTCACAGCGATTTGGATCCACTCCGACGTCGGGGCGGCAACTGAGAGGAGCTTCGGGGTGTGCGGGATCATTGGATACGTCGGTAGCCGGGCCGCGAAAGACCTGCTGCTGCATGGTCTCGAGCGGCTCGAATACCGTGGGTACGACTCCGCGGGCATCGCTCTTCGCGAGAGCGACAGCCTCGAGTACGTGCGCGCGGTGGGCAATCTCCAGTTTCTGAAGGACGCGGCCGGCCCGAACGGCTCCACGTCGAATCACGGTCTCGGCCACACGCGCTGGGCGACCCACGGCGCCGTCACCGAGCAGAACGCGCACCCGCTGACCGGGTGCGACGACGCCAAGCTCGCGATTGTCCTGAACGGGATCGTCGAGAACTACCGCGAGCTCAAGGAGTCGCTCGAACGCGACGGCCACACGTTCAACTCTGAGACGGACGCCGAGGTCGTCGTCCATCTCATCGAGCAGAACTACCGCGGCGACCTGACCGAGGCGGTGCGCGCCGCGTATTCCGCACTCGAAGGGCATTTCGCGTTCGTCGTGATTCATCACGACCACCCCGATCTGCTCGTCGGCTCACGCCGGCAATGTCCGCTAGTCGTCGGCGTCGGCGTCGGGGAAATGTTCCTCGCGTCGTCGATCGCTGCGTTCCTGCGCGACACGCGCAATGTCCAATTGATCGAGGACGGCGAGGTGGTCGCGATCACTCCCGAGGGCGCGCGCTTCTTCACCGACGACGGCGAGGTCGAGCACAAGGAGGTCGAGCCGATCGACTGGGACGACGAGGTTGCGGAGAAGGGCGGCTACGAGACATTCATGCTGAAGGAGATCTACGAGCAGCCGGAGGCGGTCCGCGAGACGATCGGCGATCGGGCGCGGCGCGGGAGGCTCGTCCTCGACGGCATCGGGCTCACGGAGCTCGAGATCCAGAACCTGCGCCGGATCGTGATCGTCGCCTGTGGCACGGCCTACCACGCCGGCGTCGTCGGCCGCTACATCATCGAGGAGTGGGCCCGGGTGCCGGTCGAACCGGACATCGCGAGCGAGTGGCGCTACCGCAACCCGGTGCTGTCCAAGGACACGCTCGTGATCGGGATTACACAATCCGGCGAGACCGCCGACACGATCGCGGCGATGCAACTCGCGCGGCAATCCGGTGCGCGCACGCTCGCGATCACAAACCAGCTGGGCACGCAGATCACCCGCGAGGTCGACGCGGTCCTCTATACGCGCGCCGGGTTGGAAATCGGCGTCGCGGCGACGAAGACCTTCACGGCACAGGTCGCGCTGCTCTCGCTGATCGCCCTGAAGCTGGCGCAGGTGCGCAAGACGCTGCCGGAGGACGAGATCGCGCTCATCCTCGAAGAGCTGTATGACCTCCCGGAGAGGATGGAGCAATTCCTGGACGGGGACCATCCGATCGAGGAGATCGCCGAACGGCACTATCAGAAGCCGTTCTTCCTCTACCTGGGCCGTCACATCGGGCTGCCCGTCGCACTCGAGGGCGCGCTCAAGCTCAAGGAGATCTCCTACATCCCGACCGAGGCGTATTCCGCCGGCGAGATGAAGCACGGACCGATCGCGCTGCTCGACTCGGAGACCCCGGTCGTCTGCATCGCGACCGACCAGAAGGTCGTCTACGACAAGGTCGTCTCGAACATCCAGGAAGTGCGCGCACGAGGCGCACAGGTGATCGCGATCGCGACCGACGGCAACGAGGACATCCAGCACCACGCCGACGACGTCATCTACGTCCCGCGGACGCCGGCGTTCCTGCAGGCCGTGCTCGCAGTGCTGCCGCTGCAGCTGCTCGCGTACCGCATCGCGCGACTACGCGGGCTGAACGTGGATCAGCCGCGCAACCTCGCGAAGACCGTCACCGTCGAATAGACCGTCGCCCTCGGGCGGCTAGTCCGACGCTTGCTCGGCCGCCTCGAGCGCCGTCCGGGCCTTTTCCGCGGTGCTCCGGGCACGTAAGGCCGCAGTAGCGGCCTGTTCTGCTTCTCGCTCGGCCTCGTCTGCCTCTTGCTCGGCCTCGTCCGCCGCAAGCTCGGCCTTGCGGGCGTCCTCGCGCAGCCTTTGCAGCCGATCCTGACGCCGCTTGTCAGTGGCTGGTTTCCCGCGCGTCGCAGCAGGCCTGCGTGCAGGCATGGGCATGCCGGCCAGTGCGTCGAAGCCCGCGGGATCGAGCTCCTCGCCCAGCCGTCCCCGCACGAGCAGCTCGCTGCTGGCCGGATCGAGGGCCGCAGCTCGCAACGTAGAGGCGATGCGCTCAATGGTCTGCGACGTCGCCGAGTGGCCCTCTTGGGTGAGGAGGTCGTGGCCGCGCTGCGTCAGCGTCTGCAGCGCTTGCCGCTGCGCGGCCGTCGCCTGTCGCAACGAGCTGGTGTCGCCGCCTCCGAGCGCGCTGCCCTGAGCCGCGCGCAGCTCCTCACTCGACTGCAGCAGGGCCGCAATGTCGTCGGCATGGCGGCGGGCCAGCTGGTTGGCGGCCCAGACCGGAACGGTCGGCTTCCGAAGCTCTTTGACCTCGGCTGCCGCGTCATCGCGGCCGGCCTGCTTCAGGCGCCGGGCAAGATCGTTTCGTGCCGACGTGAACTGGGCGGGCGGAAGCGCATAGATGTTGTCCAGCTCCAGCTCGAGATCAGGCACGACAGCGAGCGGCTTCGCCACGACTGCGTTCTACCAGTCGCGGCCGCCCGGCTACGAGACTGCGGTGTCGCCAGGTCGCGGTTCGATGACGCCGCTCTCGGGCGTGCCCACCACCGAGGGGCGTGGTGGGCGCAGATACAGCCAGTCGTACGCAACTGCGGCGAGCGCACCGCCGACGAACGGCCCTGCGTACCAGACCCACGCGTCCGCCCACTCGCGCTGGAGCAGCTCGGGCCCGAATGCGCGCGCCGGGTTCATTGCGCCCCCGGTCAGGGGCCCGCCCATGAGGATGTCCGCCGTGATCGTGAGGCCGATCGCCAGGCCCGCGATCGACTTGAAGGTTCCTCCCGGGTCGGCGGCGGTCGCAAAGACCACCCACACCAGGAAGAAGGTCATGACGATCTCGATCGTGAACCCTTGCCAGGCGCTGATCCCGCTCCCCAGTGTCGGAGCGCCGAGCTTCATCAGTTGCCGTGGCTGCTCGTCGTAGATCCAGCGCAGCAGGCCTGCTGCTGCAGCTGCGGCGGCGAACTGGACGCTCCAGTACACGGCGGCGAGGTCGAGCGAGATCCGGCGCGTGATGAAGAAGCCGAGCGTCACCGCGGGGTTGAAGTGGCCGCCCGAGATGTGTCCGACGGCCGAGACCATCACCGCGATGGCGAGACCGTTCGCCAGCGCAACGCCGACGAGCGTAAGGCCGCTGTAGATGTCCTGCGCCTGCGGGCCGTTGATCGCCGGCGCGAAGACCTTTCCCACGGTGAGGATCGAGCCCGCACCGAGGAAGACGAGCGTGAAGGTGCCGACGAACTCGGCGATTCCGCGTCGCAGCGGGTCGTGATCCATCGCGAGGAAAGTACGGGGTGCGTCGGACAGCGAGCGGCGGGCTGGGGTCTACGCGGCCTCGACGGAGCGACCCGGGTGGACGGCGTTCAACGCGTCGTCGACCTTGGTGAAGCTCACAAAGCGCGAGCCGAGGCCCGTCAGCCTCAGGATCTGATGCACCTGCGCGAACTCGTCGTCAGGAAGGACGAGTGCGAAGCCGAGGCCTTTCCGCTCGGCTTGCCGACGCGTATTCAGCAGGACGCCGAGGGTCGTGGAGTCGAGGAAGTCGGTGTCGCGGAGGTCGACGACGATGCGCTGCCCTCCCTCGAGGAGGACGCCGAACTCGTTCTCGAGCCGCTCGGAGGAATAGGCATCGTGCTCGCCGACGAGGGCGACCACGGCTGCCGGAGGGTTCCGCCTAGCTAGGGTGACGGAGATCGGCGCCATGAGTTTCAGCTCCTAAACGACCAAGGGGCCGAAAGAGGTACGGGTCAGTCGTCCGGCCGTGGGCGGCGGAGGCGCTTCGTCCTGGCTCGGCGCCGTTTCTGCTCCAGCCGCCGCTCCCTGGAGGCCGCGGTCGGCTGGGTCGCTACCCGCCGGCGCTGGACCTTCAGCGCCCGCCGCAGCTGCTCGACGAGTCGCTCGAGGGCCAGTTCCCGGTTCCGGGCCTGGCTCCGCTCGTCCTGCGCGACCGCCCGGAGGACCGGTCCGGCCCGGGCGACGACCCGCCGCTTCTGCGTGTCGCTGAGCGCCGAGGACGACTCGACGTCGAAGACGGCCTCTACGCGAGTCTCCGTCTTCTGCGCGTGCTGGCCGCCCGGTCCGCTCGACCGGGAGTAGCGGAAGTGGATCTCCCCGAGCGGGAGAACGACAGAGCGAGTGACGCGAATAGACTCGCCGTCCATGGCGGCGATTCTGCTTGACATCGACGGCGTCTTCCACGTCTCGGGCGAACCCATCGCCGGTGGGGCCGACGCGGTGCGGCGTCTGCGAGAAGCCGGGCACCGCCTGCGGTTCGTCACGAACAACACGACCCAGTCGCGGGCGACCATCGCCGAGCAGCTGCGGGGGATGGGCATCGAGCTGGACGACGAGGAGCTGCAGACGACGCCGCGCGCAGCCGCCAGCACCCTGGCCGGCCGCCGCGTGCTCGCCCTGACGATGCACGCGATTGTCGGCGAGCTCGAGGGAGTCGAGCTGGTCGGGGAAGACGCGGAGGCCGTCCTCGTGGGCGGCGCGGACGAGACGCCCGAATCGAATCTCGTCTTCAGCTACATGAACCTTGCGCGCGCCTTCCACGAGCTCGAGGCGGGCGCGGAGCTGTACTGCCTGCACAAGAACCGCTGGTGGCAGACGAAGCACGGGCCGCTGCTCGACGCGGGGGCGTTCGTGGTGGGCCTCGAGTACGCCGCGAACACGGAGGCGATCGTGCTCGGAAAGCCGTCGACCCCGTACTTCGAAGCCGCGTTGAAGGCGCTCGACGCCGACGCGGGAATGACGTGGATGGTCGGAGACGACATCGAGGTGGACATCGCCGGCGCGCAGGCGCACGGGATGCGAACGGTGCTCGTCAGAACCGGAAAGTTCCGCCCTGACGCGGTCGAGGCGAGCCGCGTGCGTCCGGACGGGATCATCTCGTCGATCGCACAGCTTCCCGAGTGGCTGGAAGAGCACGTATGAAGGTGGGGGTCGACCTGATCGAGATCGAGCGCATCCGCCGCGCGCTCGAACGCTATCCGCGCTTTCGCGAGCGCTGCTTCACGGAGGCGGAGCGTGCCTACTGCGATTCCCGTCCGAATCCCGCTCAGAGCTACGCCGGCCGGTTCGCGGGGAAGGAAGCCGTCGGCAAGGCCCTCGGTTTCGGCGTCGCGCGCGCATTTGCGTGGCGGGAGATCGAGATTGCCGGACGCCCGAAGCCATCGGTCCGTCTGAGTGGTCGACTCGCAGCGTGGGCGGAGAACGTCGGCGCGGGTGCGATCGACCTCTCGATGACACACTCACGCGAGCTCGCGAACGCCGTCGCCGTCGTCGAGGGAAGCTGAGTTGTTCGCACCGCTGTACACGGCGGAGGAGATGCGCGCCGCAGAGCAGGGCCACGACCTGGAGGAGCTGATGGAACGCGCGGGCCGCGCCGTCGCGGACTTCGTTCTGCGCCGCTACCCGGACGCGCGCCGCATCTCTGCGCTCTGCGGAGGTGGGGCGAACGGGGGCGACGGGCGGATCGCGCTCCGCGTGCTCGCCGAAGCCGGTTTGGAGGCGGCAGAAGGAGTGAGCAAAGACGCGGACGTCGTCATCGACGCGCTGTTCGGCACCGGCTTCCACGGCGAACCCCGTCCGGAGGCCGTCGACCAGATCGAGGGCATCAACGAGGCGGGCGTGCCTGTCGTCTCGGTCGATGTCCCCTCGGGCGTCGACGCCTCGACCGGCGAGGTCGCGGGGGCCGCCGTGCGTGCCGAGGCGACTGTGACGATGCACGCCCTCAAGGTCGGGCTCGCAGTCGCTCCGGGACGCTTCCACACGGGCGAGATCGAGGTCGCCGACATTGGGCTCGATCACGCTGAGACCGAGACCCGCCTCGTGACGGAAGAGATCCTCGAGCTCGTTCCGCGCAAGCGCGAAGGCGACACCAAGTACTCGGCCGGCGCCGTACTCGTGGTGGGCGGCTCGCCCGGCATGTCCGGAGCCGTCTGCCTGACGGCCGAGGCTGCGTTTCGCGCGGATGCCGGCTACGTCGCGGTCGCGACCCACGAGGAATCGCTGCCCGTCGTGGAGTCCCGGCTGCTCGAGGCGGTGAAGGGAACGCTGGACCGGATCGACCAGTTCGCCGAGCGTGCTTCCTCGCTCGCGATCGGCCCGGGACTCGGGCGCGGGGACGAGGAACGTGCGCTCGTGCGGCGGTTGCTGGGCGAGCTCGAGCTTCCTGCCGTCGTGGATGCGGACGCGCTCTTCGAGCTCGAGCCGGCGGACTGGCCCGCACCGCGGGTCCTCACGCCGCACGCCGGCGAGCTCGCCCGGTTGATCGACAAGGAGAGCGAATGGGTCGACGCGCATCGTCTCGCAGCCGTGCGGGCTGCGGTCGACAGCTTCCGGTGCGTCGTCCTGTTGAAGGGTGCGGACACGCTCGTCGCCGCACCGGGCGAGGGTGTGCTCGTGTGCTCGAGCGGCACACCCGCGCTCGCGACTGCGGGCACGGGCGACGTCCTCACCGGCGTCATCGGCGCCTTCCTCGCGAAGGGAATGGACGCGCGCCTCGCGGCCGCCGCGGGCGCCGTTGCGCACGGCCGCGCCTCCGAGCTCGCGACCCTGCAGGTCGGCCTGGTTGCGTCGGATCTCCTCGACGCACTCCCCGACGCGCTCGTGTAGATGCACCGGTCGGAGCTCAACGTCGACCTGGGCGCGCTGCGGCGCAACGTTCGCACGCTCCTCCGTGTGCTCGACGGGTCGCAGCTTTGGGCGGTCGTCAAGGCAGACGGCTACGGCCACGGCGCGGTGGACGTCTCCGGGGCGGCGCTCGGCGCGGGGGCGACAGCACTCTGCGTCGTGACGATTCCGGAAGGCCTGGCGCTGCGGCAGGAGTATCGGACCGAGCGGATCATCGTCCTAGGCCCGGCGGGGTCGAACCGGGAGGTCGCGCATGCGCGTGAAGCCGGGCTCGAGCTCGCGATCGCGGACGAGGAGGTTCCGGAGGGCATCCGCGTGCACTTGAAGCTCGACACCGGCATGGGGCGGTACGGCCTCTCGGAGCTGCCGGCGCCGCCGGCCGAGGTGGTGGGCTTGATGACGCACCTCGCCACCGCCGAGTCGGACGTCGCCTTCGCCCGCGCGCAGCTGGAGCGCTTCGAGGCGGCGACAGCGGAATTCGCCAAGCTCGAGCGACACGCGGCCAACAGCGCAGCCGCTCTGCGAATCCCCGAAGCACGCTTCGACGCCGCGAGGTGCGGCGTGGCGCTCTACGGGCTCTCGCCGTTCGGGACCGATCCGGCAGAGGACGGTCTCGAGCCCGTGCTCTCCTGGCAGAGCGCGCTTGCGCAGGTGAAGCAGCTCGCCCCAGGAATGAGCACCGGCTACGGCCGCGGCTTCGTCGCCGACCGGCCGACGTGGATTGGAATCGTCCCGGTCGGCTACGGCGACGGCTTCCGCCGGGACTTGAGCGGGGCCGAGGTGCGCGTCGGCGGCGAGTTGCGCCGCGTCGTCGGGGCGGTGTCGATGGACTCGTTCGCGGTTGAGCTCGACCGTCAGTTGCCGGTCGGGACGCCTGTCGTACTGCTCGGGCACGGCGTGCTCGCGGAGGAGCACGCCCGCATTGCGGGCACAATCAACTACGAGCTCGTGTGCAGGATCGAGTCCGGTCCGTTGCGAGCTCGCAGGACGGTGATCGATGCCTGAATCGAATCTCGATGACGTCAGGTCGCGTTTCGGCGGCACGGCCGATCTCGTCGCCGAGCATGCGGCGCGGCAGGTCGAGACGGTTCGCGCGCAGCTCGCCTCCTTCGTCGCACCGTCCGGAGACGAGCGTGCTCTCGACAGCGGCACGGGCGCCGGGACGCTCGCGCTTGCACTCGCGCCGCTCGTGCGCGAGGTCGTGGGCGTCGACATCGTCCCCGAGCTCCTTGAACGGGCGCGCAAGGATGCGCCGCAGAACGTCACGTTCGTCGAGGGCGACGCGACGAGCCTCCCCTTCGAGGCGGGCACGTTCGATCTCTCCTGCACGCGCCGGACGCTGCACCACATCGCGCGTCCAGAGCTGGCCGTGGCAGAGCTCGTCCGTGTGACGGCTCCGGGCGGCCGCATCTTCGTCGACGACCAGATCGGGCCAATCGATCCGCTCGACGCAATCGACCTCGACCGTTTCGAACGTGCACGCGACCCGTCGCACACTCGCACGCTGCCCGACATCGACTTCCGGCAACTCTTCGAGGCGAACGACCTCGTCCTGCTGCGCTCCCGCCTTCAGACCCACCGGCGGGAGCTGGACTACTACCTCGATCTCGCCGGCTGTGAGGGTGAGGCGCGCGAGCGGGCGCGTCAGCTCTCTCCCGGCGGGCCGGATTCCTACGTCGCCGAGAGTGCCTGGTACCTGCTGGTCAAACCGGCCTAGGAACGCTTGTACCCCGAGCGGGCCGCGAGCCGGGCCATCAGTCCCGGCGCGAGCGCCTGTGCGAAAGCTGCGGCTCGGTACCAGCGCGGGATGAACGTCTCGCGCTTGTTGCGCCTGATCGTCTTGAGGACGTGGCTCGCGACCTGGTCCGGGCCGATCACGAGTCGGCGGACGAGAGCGCTCCGGAGCCTCGTCGCCTGTGGGAAGCCCTCGGTTTCGACGAAGCCCGGATTGACCGTGTGGACGTTGATGCCGCGGGGCGCCAACTCCGCGGCTGTGGCACGCGAGAACGCGAGCTGCGCGTGCTTCGACGCGGAATAGGGGCCTGCGGGCGCGAAGGCGACCGTGCCGGCGACCGAGACGATGTTCACGACGTCGGAGTGGCCCGCGGCCTCCAAGGCCGGCAGAAACGCGCGCAGGGTCCAGACCGAGCCGAGATAGTTCACGCGCAGGACCTCTTCGAGGCGCTCTGGGTCGATCGCCGCGAAGCCGGCTCGACCGGGGATACCGGCGTTGTTGACGAGGAGGTCGATGCGGGGATGGCGTTCCGTGACCGACGCCGCGACGCGCTCGACCTCGTCGCGATTGCCCACGTCGCAGACTTCGTATTCGCCGCCCAGTTCCTCCGCGAGCGCACGCAGGCGGTCCTCCCGCCGCGCAAGCAGGACGACGTGCCACCCTTCGCCCGCGAGCGCCCGGGAGATCGCCTCGCCGATGCCGCTGGATGCACCAGTGACGACGGCGACCTTGCTCAGCGGCAGACCCTCACGCCGAGCTTCGCGGAGAGCGTGCGCCCAGCGGCATCCGTCGCCCGCGCGGTCAGCACGTGCTTGCCCCTCCGCGCATTGGCCGTGCGCCACGTTCCGGTGAACACATCTGATGTTCCGCTCCGGTCGATCGCGACCTGTTTGCCGTCCGCGAAGAAGCGGACCGCGCGGACCGGCTCCGTCGAGCCGGCGACCACGAGCAGGCCTGCGATCCGGCCGACGCACTGGTTCGCCCCAGGGGAGACCCAGGTCACGGCGGGGCCGGTCACGCCCCGGATCGTGACGGACTTGAGCGCCGTGTTCGGCATCAGCTCGCCGCCGATCGAGCTGACGTTCTTCGCCTCCTGGAAGTCCGACGCCGAGAGCACTGCCCGCGTCCGTCCCGTCCGGATTCTCGCCGCCGCCCTGGGTAGCGGGAAGATTGCGACGCCCGACTCTGGGTCGTACAGCGCCGCGCCGACGAGCACGCCGCGGTAGGCGATGACGAGCGACAACGGCTCGACACCCGCGCCGCGGTCGAGGACGCGTGCGACGAGTGTCGGCCTGCCGGCTGCGACGCGTTTCGTCAGCAGCTTGATCGTCGGCGGACGGACGTCGTTCACCCACGAGCGCAGGATGTAGCCGCCCGGCAGCGGCCGATGCGTGAACTCGTCGGAGCTCGAGTCGAGGGCGACGTAGAACCGCTGCACCTTCGGGAAGGAGGCACCGGCCGCGCCGATGTTCACCAGGTAGTCGAACATCAGGTTGTTGACGTTCACGGGCGTGCCGGCGTAACCCTGGACGTCGCGCTCGTTCGGCGACCCGAGGAACCACGGGTTGACCACGGATCCCGCGGAAGCCGACTCGACGGCGACGCCGAGGTTGGCGACCGGCTTGTCGATGCTCGTGACGTAGAGCGTCTCGGCGCCGCTCTCCTCCATGGGCGGACCGACGTTGTAGTCCGGAGGCGGGCCGAAGGGAGCCGCCGGGCAGCAGTAGGTGCTGACCCGACTCGGCCCGGTGATCGTCTCGCCGAGCTGGAACTTCTTCAGCTGCTTCGGTTGCATCAGCTCGAGCTGCGGGCGGCCGACGAAGAATTCGTACGGGATCTTCCGCGTCACCGCGCCCTGGCGCAGGACGATGAAGCCGAAGTTCTCTCCGGCCGCTGCGCCGGAACCGGCGCGCGCGACCGCGGCCAGGTCACCTTCGCCGCCGGCAGGGACGACGACGACGGGGGGAACGACGACTGTGGCGCCGGCAGTCGACTGCTGAGGAGACACCTGGACCTGCCACAGGCCAGCGCCTCCGCCCGCGTCCGTGATCCGCGCGAGCAAACCTTCGCCGTCGCTGCCGCGGTTGACGTTCAGTTCGCCGAAGGAGAGCGACACTGGTTCCGTCAGCACGAGCGGGTCGGTCGCTCTCGGCAGGTCGACGAGGCCGGCGCCGCCGAGGGTCACCGGCGCCTCTTGTGTCCGGGCCGTGTCCGCCCAGGCCGTTCCCGCCGTCGAGACGAGAGCTGACTTCACCTGCTGGGGGGTCCAATCGGGGTGGAGCTGCACGAGCAGCGCGGCCGAGCCGGCCACGTGCGGGCTCGACATGCTCGTACCGTCGAAGACGGCGAACGGCGGACCTTCGGTGAACTCCGGCAGCGTCGAGGAGAGGATCGACCCGCCCGGGGCGGAGACGTCGGGCTTGAGCAGGTGCTCGAACCCGGTCGGGCCGCCGCCCGAGAAGCTCGTGACCACGCCGCTGCGCCCGTTGTCGACGCGTTCGATCGCGTTCGAGATCGTCGCGTCGGTGGACCCGCCGGTCGTCGCGAGGTAGGCACGAAGGTGCGCGCCGTCGAGGTCGGTGATCATCCCGGCGGGGATCGGCAGTTGGATCGGGATCGAGCCCGGGCCGCCCACCCGGTTGTCCACGACCACGATCGCGATCGCGCCGGCGCGCGCGGCGCGAACCGCCTTCGAGGCGAACGTGCAGTGCCCGCGGGAAACCAGCACGATCGCGCCGCTCAGCGAGCCTCCGGACAGCGGCGTCTTGTTCTCGTTGTTCGTGTCGTCATCGGGCCCGCAAAGGCGGCGGTCGATCGGGACGCCGCCGGAGGTCAGGGAGCTGACGTCGACGAGGCGCCGCCTCGTAAACGAAAAGCCGCCGGGGAACCGCGCTCCCCCTGCGCTCGCGATCGGGATGCGCCGCAACGCCTCCGGAGCTCCCGGCGCGCGCACTGCGAGGATCGGTGCAAAGACGTGGGTGTTCGACACGGCCGCCACCGTGATCGCGTCGGGCGCCGTCCCCGGCGAGCCGACGGAGCCCATGCCGAAATCGTCCCGATCGTTCCCCGCCGAGATGACCGGCACGACACCGGCCTGCGACACGTTGTGGATCACCTCGATCATCGCGTCGTTCGCCGGTTCGGTCTCCGCGCCGCCGCCCGAAAAGTTGATCACGTCCATACCGTCGCGAACGGCGGACTCGAACGCCGCGGCGATCTCCGGCGTGTTGGCGACATGGCCGATCGGCGTCGGGACGTTGAACACGCGGTAGTTGCCGATGTACGCGCGCGGCGCGACCCCGGACAGTCCGCAGGTCGCCGTATGGTCACGCCCGCCGGGCGAGCACGTGCCGGAGTCGCCGGCGGCGATCCCGGCCACGTGCGTGCCGTGGAACGACGCGCGCCGGTCGACAGCCCACGTGCTTGGCTCGGCGGCGTTGGGGGCCGGAAACGAGCGCGCCACGATCACCTTCGGCGTCGTCCACTTCCTGCCGCCCTTCGGGAAGCCGGCGGGATAGGAGAAGCTCTCGGGAGCGAGGAACGGGTTCGTGTTGTCCACGCCGTCGTCGACGACGGCGATCTTGATTCCGTCACCGCGTGCGCCCGTCACCGCATGCAGCTCGTCCGCGCCGATGACGCCGGGGCTCGTGTCGGTCGCGAGCTGGTAGCGGACGCTTGGGTAGATCTTGCGTACGAACCCGAGGCGAACGAGCTGCGGCAGCTTCGTCACAGGGAGCGTCACCGTCAGACCGTTGAGGACGACCTGGAACCGCCGGCCAATTCGCGCCTCGGGGATCGCGCGCCGGAGCTCGGCAGCGGCCGCGCGCTGCGCAGCCTCGACGCGTGCCAGGTACGCGCGGGAGGTGCCGCTCGAGACGTCCAGCTGCCGCGCTCCGGTCCGGGCCGCGAAGCTACGGCCGTAGGACGCCGCCAGCGGCGGGAGGGGTAGGCTCACGATGAGACGCACCCGTCCGGCGGCCTGGTTGCGCGGGATCTGGAGCGTTCCGACGCGTACCCGGGGCACGGTCAGGTCGCCGAACGTGCGCTCGATCGGCAAGAGCGAGGCGCCCGCCGGCACGGCCGACGCCAGCGCCGCAACGACCGCTACGAGACCCACAGAACGGCGCAAGGCTCGCAATCTAGCCGAATGGATTTACACTCGCACCCGCGTGGGCGGCTTCGAAGGAAAGCGAGGGTTGATCCTCGGCGTGGCCAACCGCCGGTCGATCGCGTGGGCGATCGCCAAGAAGCTGGCCGACGCCGGCGCGGAGCTCGCGTTCACCTATCAGGGCGAGCGGATCGAGAAGAGCGTGCGCGAGCTCGCCGACTCCATCTCGAGTCCGCTGGTGACGGAATGCGACGTCCGCTCCGACGAAGACGTCGCCCGGGTCTTCAAGGAAGTGGAGGAGGCGTTCGACGGTGGGCTCGACCTGCTCGTGCACTCCGTCGCGTTCGCGGCCGCTGAGGATCTCGAGGGCCGCTTCATTGACACGCCGCGTGACCGCTTCTGGATGGCGCTCGACGTGAGCGCGTATTCGCTGGTCTCGTGTGCGCGCGCAGCCGAGCCGCTGATGGAGGCGCGCGGAGGGGGGTCGGTGCTCACGATGACCTACCTCGGTGGCGAGCGCGCAGTGCCGCACTACAACGTCATGGGGGTCGCAAAGGCGGCGCTCGACGCATCAGTCCGCTATCTGGCGTGGGACCTCGGAAAAAAGAACATCCGCATCAACGCCATCTCGGCCGGTCCCGTCCGCACGCTCTCGGCGCGCTCGATTGCAGGCTTCGCAACGATGGAGGCAATCGTCGAGGAGCGCTCGCCGCTCCACCGGCACGTCGAGGCCGATGACGTCGGAGCCGCTGCGTCATATCTGTTGTCGGACGACGCGAAGAACGTCACCGGGACGACGCTGTACGTCGACTCGGGCTATCACGCGATGGGGATGTAAGAACGGACGCACGCGTCCTGCCGGGCTAGAGGTGAGTCCCGCCGAGGAGTATCCTCGTCGAAGGAAGGACAACGGGGTGGGTCAGGAGGTGGTTTCGCGGTGGCCGCTACCGCGCTAACGCCACATGCAGATGCGGATGTCGTCGCCGCACCACAACGCTGGGTCTTCTTCGGCGTAGCGTTGGCGGGTATCGCGGCCGCGACGACCTCCTTCGGGCTCGCACTGAGTAGCGAGGCCGTGAGCGCCGACCTCGGCGAGCCGCTGGTAGTCGCGATTCTCAGCAACTGGATCACGCTCTCGTATGTTCTGTGCGGAGTTCTCGCGTGGTGGCACCGGCCGGCCAGCCGTTTCGGGCCGCTCATGATCATCGCAGGCTTTGCTAATTCCCTTGCCACGCTTTCGTGGGCGAGCAGCGACGTTCTGTACTCGCTCGGGCAATCGCTCGACCTCGTCCCCCCGGTGCTCTTTCTGCACGTGTTCCTCGCATTCCCGAGCGGCAGGCTGAGCGGTCGCTTCGCTAAGACTCTCGTGGCGACGGCATACGTTGTTGCGGTCGGGCTCGAGCTCGTCCGAATGATGCTCGGGGGCTTCGGTCCAGACAACCTGCTCGAGGTGACGTCGAGCCCGGACGCCGCGCTGTGGGTGCTGCGGGTTCAGCTGCTTCTCGTGAGCGCTTTCTGCATCCTTGGAGTCGGCGTCCTGGCGGTGCGCAGGCGGCGTGCGGGACGCCCTTTGCGCCAAGCACCCGCGTTGCTCATCGACGTGTTCGCGCTCGGACTCCTGATGATTGCCTTGCTGTTCGCGTCACATGTCTTCGGCGCCGCTGCAGTCACCGAGATTCGCTGGGCCACCTTCGCCACGCTCGGCCTGGCGCCGGCTGCCTTTCTGCTCGGGCTCCTGCAGTCTCGCCTTGCCCGTACCGCCGTCGGCGAGCTCCTCGTCGAGCTTCGTGCCGAGCCGGGTCCGTCCGACCTCCGCGATGCGCTTGCTCGCGCGCTTCGCGATCCCTCGCTGACCATCGTCTACTGGTTGCCGGAGTTCGAGACCTACGCCAACGTCGACGGCCGTCCCGTTGATCTGGACCGAGAAGGGCGAGGGCGCGCGACCAGGCTGATCGACCGGAACGGCAAGCACGTCGCGGCCGTTCTGCTCGACCCGCTCGTAGTCGACGAGCCCGAGTTGCTAGACGCAGTCACGGCGGCTGCCGGGATCACGCTCGAGAACGGTCGGTTGCACGCAGAGCTGAGGGCGCGCCTTGAAGAGCTGCGGGGATCGCGCGCGCGCGTGATCGAGGTCAGTCAGAAGGAGCGTCAGCGGCTGGAGCGCAATCTTCACGACGGTGCACAGGCGCGGCTCATTGCGCTCTCGCTCGAGCTGGGCCTACTCGAAGAGCTTCTGAATGACGACGCGGAGGCGCAAACTCGCCTGGATCAGGCGAGGCAGGAGATAGCGATGTCGCTCGAGGAGCTACGCGATGTCGCGCGCGGCATCCACCCTGCTGTGCTGAGCGGGCATGGATTGGAAGTCGCGCTCGAGTCGGTTGCCGCCCGCGCTACCGTCCCAGTCCGGCTGACGGTCGACCTCGATGGCCGATTGCAGGAGCGGCTCGAGGTGGCCGCGTACTACGTCGTTTCCGAGAGCCTGGCGAATATCGGTAAGCACGCACACGCCACGCGGGCGACCGTCGATGTCGCTCGGACGAACGACCAGGTCGTCGTGGAGGTCGTCGACGACGGGATCGGCGGCGCCGACACCGAGCGTGGCTCAGGCCTTCGCGGCCTCGCGGACCGCGTAGAGGCACTCGGTGGCCGACTCCGCGTTTGGACCCCTCCTGGCGGCGGAACGCGCGTAAGGGCGGAGATTCCTTGCGCGTAGCCATCGCGGAAGACGGAGTGCTGCTTCGCGAAGGGCTCGTGCGCCTCCTCGGCGAAGCCGGCATGGAGGTGGTTGCGCAATGCGGAGACGCCGAGGACCTGCTGCTCAAGGTGCGCAGCTATCCGGTGGACGTTGCAATCGTCGACATCCGCTTGCCGCCCACGCACAACGACGAAGGGCTACGTGCGGCTCTCGAGATCCGCGCGAGCCATCCATCGGTTGGAGTGCTGGTGCTGTCGCAGTACGTTGAGGTGGGGCTCGCGATGAAGCTGCTCGCCGATTCGGCGGAAGGAGTGGGATATCTGCTCAAAGACCGGGTCGGTGACGTCAAGGAATTCCTCGCCGCGGTGCAGCGGGTCGCGAACGGTGGCTCGGCGCTCGATCCGATCATCGTCTCGACGCTGCTGTCGCGGCAGCGAGCTCAGGACCCACTCGCGGAGCTCACACCGCGCGAGCGAGAAGTGCTCGTCTTGATGGCCGAGGGGAGCTCGAACCAGGGCATCGCCGACAAACTGGTGATCACGGTTCGCGCCGTCGAGAAGTACGTCTCCAGCATCTTCGGGAAGCTCGGGCTGCCGTCGACCGGGAGCGAGTCACGACGGGTACTCGCGGTGCTGGCGTTTCTCCGCTCCTAAGCGGGCGAACCGCAAGACACCAGAAACCCGTCCCCTCAAACGACAAGGTGACCGCCTTCCCGGGCGCCTGTCGGCCTGCGAGGTTTGACACGAGCAAGTCAGCCGAGAGGAGCCACGATGAGGCAGCCGGTATGAAGTCGCGCGTGATTCAGGCCGAGCCCGAATCGACCTGCGGGATCGACGCGCCGGCTCCCCGAGCGGCCTTTCGCGCCGCCCTATCAGAAGGAGTTGACATGGCAACCGTCGTCATCCCTGCACCAGCGGTCGTTGAAGCCCCTCACAGGGTCTCGGCCGTGTCCGCGAGAGATCTCACCCGCCGCTACGGCGAGGGCGAAACAGCCGTGGATGCGCTTCGTGGTGTTTCGCTCGATGTGCCGAAGGGCCAGCTCACCGCGGTGATGGGCCCGTCGGGCTCGGGCAAGTCGACGCTGATGCACATCCTGGCCGGCCTCGACAAGCCGACCGGAGGTGACGTGACGATCGCCGGCACGAGCATTCAAGAGCTGAACGACACGGACCTGACGAAGCTTCGGCGTGAGCACATCGGCTTCATCTTCCAGTTCTTCAACCTGTTGCCGATGCTGAACGCGGAAGAGAACGTCGTCCTGCCGCTCTCGATCGCCGGCGAGAAGCCGGACAAGGCCTGGGTGGCCGAGCTGATGGGCAGGATCGGCCTGAAAGACCGCGCCAAGCACCGGCCGTCCGAGCTGTCAGGCGGGCAGCAGCAGCGGGTCGCGATCGGCCGTGCGCTGGTCAGCCGCCCGACGATTGTGTTCGCCGACGAGCCGACAGGCAACCTCGACTCCAAGACGAGCGGCGAGATCCTCGAGCTGATGCGCAGCTCGGTCGACACCTACCAACAGACCACGGTGATGGTTACCCATGATGCACGGGCTGCGGCGATCGCCGACCGAATCCTCTTCCTCGCCGACGGCCTGATCGTGCGTGACCTCGGCCGCTCCGACGCGCACGAGGTGATCGCGGTGATGGAAGAGCTCGCACGATGATTGGCGTCTCCCTCAAAGGACTGTGGGGACGCAAGCTCCGCACCTTCCTGACCGCGCTCGCGATCGTCCTCGGCGTCTCCATGATCAGCGGCACCTACGTGCTCACGGACACGATTACGGCGGCCTTCACGGGCGTCGTCGACGATTCCTTCAAGAACTCTGACGCGGTGATCAGCGGCAAGGTCGCGTTCGAGAACAACAACAGCAACACCGCAGAAACGCCCGCATTTCCCGCCAGCGTGCTCGCCACGGTCAAGGGCCTGCCCGATGTGGCGGCGGCTGCGGGATCGATCGGAGACGAGGTGAAGCTGATCGACCGCAATGGGAAGGTCATCTCCACCGGCGGTGGTCAGAGCATCGTCGCCAGCGTTGACCCGCAGAACGATCGGCAGTTCAATCCGCTGAGACTTGTCTCGGGTCAGTGGCCGGCCGGCACCGGCCAGATTGCAATCGACAAGCGGACGGCAGACACTGAGAACTTCGCCGTCGGCGACACAATCGCCGTCGCCGCCGACGAAGGCGTCCGTCAATTCGAGATCGCAGGAATCGCGACGTTCGCCGACTCCGCGTCCATCGGCGCCTCGACGATCGCGATCTTCGACGTCGCAACCGCGCAGGAGCTCGTCAACAAGGTGGGTAAGTTCGACGAGATCCAGGTTGCGGCGAAGAACGGGGTGACGCCGGAGAAGCTCGTCAGCGAGATCCGGCCGCTCCTGCCTCCGACGGCGACCGTGAAGACGGCGGAAGCTCAGACGAAGGAAGCGGTCGATGACGTCAACAGCACGCTCGGCATCTTCCAGAAGTTCCTGCTCGCCTTCGGCGTCATCGCCCTCTTCGTGGGCGCTTTCGTGATCGCAAACACCCTCTCGATCACGATCGCGCAGCGAGTGCGTGAGTTCGCCACGCTACGAACGATCGGCGGCTCACGGCGGCAGGTGCTTCGCACTGTCCTGCTCGAGGCACTCGTCGTCGGGCTCCTCGCCTCCGTGATCGGCCTGTTCCTCGGGCTCGGGATCGCGAAGGGCCTGAACGCGGTGTTCGCCGCAGTCGGCGTGGACTTTCCGGAGGGCAGCACCGTGTTCGCCGTGCGAACGATCATCGTCAGCTTGGTGGTCGGCGTCACCGTGACGCTGATCGCGAGCCTCCGGCCCGCGATCAAGGCCACCCGCGTGCCGCCGATCGCTGCGGTGCGTGAGGGAGCGGCCCTGCCTGTTTCCCGCATGTCGCGCTTCGGGCCCATTGCGTCGATCGTCACGCTGGCGCTCGGAATCCTGCTGCTGGTCTACGGGATCTTCGGCAGCGGCCTCACGACGGCGAGCCGGCTGCTGGCGCTCGGCCTGGGGACGTTGATCCTCTTCGTCGGCGTGGCGCTGAATGCGAAGCGCGCCGTCCGACCGCTCGCTGCCGTGCTCGGCTGGCCCGGGAGCCGGTTCGGAGGCACTGCCGGGACGCTTGCCCGCGAGAACGCCATCCGGAACCCGAGCCGCACGGCGTCCACCGCGTCGGCGCTGATGATCGGCTTGGCGTTGATCACCTTCGTGGCTATCCTCGGCGCCGGGCTCCGAACGGGGTTTGGCGATGCTGTGGACAAGCTGTTCGTCGCCGACTACGCGCTGACGGCCGAGAACGGGTTCGACCCGTTCACAAAGCAGGCCGACGACGCGGTCGCCGTGACCCCGGGTGTGACAGCCGTATCCCCGCTCCGGGGCGGAGACGCTCGAGTCTTCGGAGACAACATCCAGCTCACAGCCGTCCAGCCGAACCTGGCGAAGACGATCCGGATCGACTGGTTCCGCGGCACGACCAGGGTGCCGGCACAGCTGGGCGCCAACGGAGCGTTCGTCGACAAGGACTACGCCAAGGAACACGACCTGCGAATCGGATCACCGATCGCGGTCACCACACCCACGGCCGAGGTCCTCCACCTGCGGCTGAAGGGCATCCTCGATCCGCCGAAGGGCGGCTCACCCTTCGGCGAAGTGACGATGTCGGCGGCGACGTTCGACGCAAACTACGCGAAGCCCCGGAACCTGATGACGTTCGTGAACATCAAGGGCGGCGTCACGGACGCCAACACGGCGCGGCTAAACCTGTCGCTGAACGCATTCCCGGACGCGAAGATGCAAACGGCGGCGCAGTTCAAGCAGACGCAGGAGGACGACATCAACCTCGTCCTCAACGTCCTCTACGGACTGCTCGGACTCTCCGTCATCATCAGCCTCTTCGGCGTCGTCAACACGCTCGTCCTGTCCGTGTTCGAGCGGACGCGCGAGATCGGGATGCTGAGAGCGGTCGGCATGACCAGGCGGCAGGTCCGGCGGATGATCCGCCACGAGGCGATCATCACAGCACTGATCGGCGGCGCGCTCGGAATTGCCGTAGGCGTCTTCCTCGCCGTGCTCACGACTCAGGCGCTGTCCGACGAGGGCATCGTTCTGGCCATCCCCTGGACGACGATCGTGGTGTTCGTAATCGCGACGATCGTGGCCGGCATGCTGGCGGCGATCCTGCCCGCTCGCCGTGCCTCGCGCCTGAACATCCTCGAGGCGCTGCAGTACGAGTGATCACTAAGCGTGAATCCGAGGCCCCGGATCGGGGGAGCAGGCGGTGACCGTCTCAGCGTCGTCCTATTCGTTGAGTACGCGTCATCGCCTCGCTCAGCTCGTCGCCGCTGCCCGCCTTGAGGTGACGCTCGCCGAGGTCGGTCTCGCGGTGGTCGCCCTTCACGTGCTCGACGATTCGTTCCTCCAGCCCCAGCCGGGCACCTCGGCCGCCGATCATCTGGCGAGCGGCCTCATCCCGATCGCGGTGCTGCTTGGCGTCGCGGTCGTCTATCCGAGACTCCGAGCCGGCCTGCGTGCCCTAGTAGCAGTGACGCTCGGCATCTTCGGAATGGTGGCCGGCATCGAAGCTGTCTATTACGCACGGGAGATCGGCGCGTCGGGAGACGACTACACAGGCTTCCTGTCCATTCCTGCCGGCCTTCTGCTCGTCGGCGCAGGTGTCGCGACGCTCTGGAGGTCGAGGCGACGGGACGATCACATTGCCCGTCGCTACCTGCGCCGCGCCTTGCTGGCGGTCGGAGCGGTGCTGGTCGGGTACTTCGTGCTGATCTCGCTGATGTTCACCTACGTGTTGACGCATACGGCGCGCGCGGTCGTGCCGCCGCCGAACCTCGGTGCTCCCTTCGAGGAGGTGGCCTTCAAGACCGGCGACGGGCTGCGGCTTCAGGGTTGGTACGTGCCATCGAAGAACCGGGCCGCCGTGATCGTTTTTCCAGGTCGGCGGGGGCCGCAGAGACAGACGAGGATGCTCGTCCGCCACGGTTACGGCGTGCTCCTCTTCGACCGTCGCGGCGAGGGCGAGAGCGAAGGCGATCCGAACGTCTTCGGTTGGGCCGGCACGAGGGATCTGAAAGGTGCGATCGCGTTTCTTCAGCGCCGCCCGGACGTCGACCGCGAACGGATCGGCGGAATCGGGCTCTCGGTCGGCGGGGAGATGCTGCTCCAGGCTGCGGCCGAGACGGATGACCTTGCGGCCACTGTCTCGGAAGGAGCCGGTATCCGCTCAGTTCGGGAGGCGACGGGACTCGGGTGGAGCAGACCACTGGAAGTCGTGGTCTCCGCGGTTGCAACGGCCGGGACGGCCCTCTTCGGAAACGATGTGCCTCCGCCGAGCCTCGAGGATCTTGTCCCGCGGATAGCGCCCCGACCCGTGTTCTTCATCTACGCCACGAATGGACAGGGCGGAGAGAACTTGAACCCGGACTTCTACGCTGCTGCGGGCGAGCCGAAGGAGCTCTGGGAGGTCACGGTCGGCAAGCACACCGGCGGGATCACCGCCGTGCCCGCCGAGTACGAACGCCGCGTCGTCGGCTTCCTCGATCGGGCCCTGCTTGGAGGCACGTGACCGGGTGTGCGGGCTCTCACGCTGCAGTCAGCCTGACGAGCCTTAGGCCGACCCTCCGCTTCTGACCTTCCACCCGGACGAGGCGTGGCACGTCCACGGTGACGAGATGCCAGCCGGGCCGGCCGAGCTCGAGGCCGCGGCGTCCGTCGACGGCGACGCGCCGCGGCAGAGGAGACGGCGCGAAGCGCAGTTGCAGTCTGCCGCTGCCGTAGATCCAGAACGGCGCGTGGGTTTCGCTCATGTACCGCCCCGATCCCGTGTCGGCGTACCAGCCCTGACAGAACATCGGCTCGCTGCGCGCCGGCTCGGGCAACTTCAGCGCCAGGCCGATGCGGCGGCGCTCGAACAGCCAGACGGGACCTGCGGTCTTCTGCACGGTCCAGCCGTGCGCGAGCAGGCCTTGCTGCGCAAACCACACCGTGCTCGGCACGGCCGGGTTGCGTGCGTAGAGGCCGCGATGGAGCGTGACCGCGCCGACACCCAGGCGCGCGAGCCGGCCAGCGGTGTTCTCGCTCCAGTCGCCGCAGTTGAGCCGGTGCAGCCGGTCGGCCGTTCGCTTCGACGCCTTCGGCGCTGTGGTCGAGTAGCCGCCGGGGCGTTCACGCTGCGCCGCGGTGTCGTACCAGAGGTAGACGCTGCCGTAGTGCACGTCCGGGTCGAAGACCGGCAACTCGAGCAACCGTCCGCCGGCCGTGGGAACGACGCTTGCAGGATCGCCCGGGGCGGACTTCTCGTACACGCGCGCGTGAAGATCGACGAGGACGAGCGCAACCGCAACCGCGGCGACGAGCGTGCTGCGGCTTCGCGCGACCACGAATGCGAACAGCGCGGCGATGCACAGGCAGGCAATGGGTAGGAGCCGCTCGGGCACACGGGGGAAACGGAACGGCGGCAGCGCGTGCCACAACACCGAATACAGAGGCGTGTTCGTCCCGAGAGCGAGCACGATCGGCACCAGAGCTCCGACCCCGAGCAGGATCGCCAGCGAATACCTGTGCGCGCGAATCAGGAGGATCAGTCCCGCGAGTGCGATCAGGGGCGTGGCCCAGCCGAGGAAGACAAACTGCTCGCTCCGCCCGTCGTCGACGTGCCGCGAGAGGAAGTCGCCGATCTCCGCCGAGTACCGTGAGATCTCGTCGAGCGAGCGGCCGCCCGACTGAGTCGAGCCGCTGATCAGCGTCTCGCGCACGAGGAGGCCGGCTGCGACCGCGGCGAGCGCTCCGGCGACGGCGCCCGCAAGCAGTCGTCGGTCGCGCGTCCGGCACACGGCGTAGGCGAGGAAGAACGGGATCGCCCCGAGCGCAAGGTGCACCTGGCCCGAGAAGGGAATCGACGCGAGCGCCGCGCCCGACAGGGCCAGCCACCAGGCGCTTCCCCGGCGCGCACGCTCGAAGGCGAAGAGGCAGAGCGGCAGCAGGATCGAGATCGGCCCGAGCAGGTGGCCGACGCTCTGCTGCACGCGGTAGGGGGCGATCGCGAAGACAAGCCCGCCCGCGAGCGCGGGCCCGCGTGGCAGACCGAGCTCGCGCAACCACGCGCAGGCGAAGCACCCCGCGAGGCAGTAGAGGACGAGCTGGAGGACGTTCCAGCCGCCGACGAGCCCGAAGACGGCGCCGAGCGGCCAGAAGAGGATGCCGAACGGCCAGCCGGAGTAGTTCGGCTGCGGCTTCGCCTCGGGCTGGAACGTGTACGGATCGAGCCACGGCGCGCGACCGTCCTCGACCTGGTGGCCGACCAGCCAGAGGTGGTAGAGCGTCTGAAGATGATCGCCGGGTGCGGCCTCGCCGCGCCCGTCGGCGCCGCCCGACATGAAGTGCGAGCGGGCGTCGAGGACCGCGGGCCACGTCGCGGCCACGCCGGCGACGAAGTAGAGCGCGACGGCGAGGGCTACAAAGCCCGTGCGGCGCGAAGCAGCTCGTCGAAGTCCGGCACCTCGACCGTGTCGTAGCTCCATGCGCCGCGGACCGTACCGTCCGGATCGACGAGAAAGGCCGTTCTCTCGGCGACCCCTTCGTGGCCGCGGAACTCACTCTCGACGCCGAAGGCGCGCATCGCCTCGCGGTTCCAGTCCGACAGCAGCGGAAAGTTCAGGTCGAGTGCCTGCGACCAGGCGATGTGAGACCAGGCCGAGTCCGCCGAGATCCCGAAGGGGCGCACGCCTGCCTGCACGAACTCCGCGCTCCTGTCACGCAGGAGCTCCATTTCACTCGTTCAGGTGGAGGACCAGTCGAAGAGATAGAAGACGAACAACGCGCGCCCGTCCGCGAGCACCTCTTCGAGGGTGCGGCGAACGTGCGGCGCGGTCCAGACGGACGCAGCGGGGACCGGGTCGCCTACTCCCAACACCGTTCGGACCCTACTTGGCGAGCTGCGGCTCGACGGCCACTTCGGTCGCGTCCGCGATCTCGCTGACGACCTCGACGATGTCGCGGTTCGCGTTGAACACGCGGAGCTGCCGGTCCGCGCCGTTCCCGTTCCGGAGGATTTCCTCGATCCCCTCGAGCTCGCGGTCCGACCCGAGCTCGCGCGCGTGCGGCTCGATCTCCTTCAGCGTGCGGCGGATCAGCTGCGCCACGGCGACCCGGTTACGCCGCCCGGTCGCGAGGTCCATGAGCGGCGCTTCGAGTCCGTAGCGTCCTGCCAGCCACTTGTTCTCGGTCGTCAGGATGCGGTGGTAGGACGGGATCTGCTCGCCGCGTTCGAAGCGCTCCGAGTAGAGCTTCACGAGTGCCTGGCAGTACGCCACGAGGGAGACGACGTGCTCCAGCCGCGTGACGGCGTCGCAGATGCGGATCTCGATCGTTCCGAGCCGCGGATGCAGCCTGATGTCCCACCAGATATGGGTGTAGTCCGGGATGCAGCCGGTCTTCTCGAGCTGGCCGACGACTTCTGCGTAGTCGGCGTAGCTCTCGAAGCGTGGCGGAGGACCGGAGCGTGGGAAGGCGGCGAACACCATCTGTCGGCTCGAGCGCAGCCCCGTTGGCTCTCCGCGCCAGAAGGGTGAGCTCGCCGACATCGCGAGCAGGGGGCCGATGTGCGGCAGCAGTCCGTTGACGACCTGAATCGCCTTGTCGGGATCGTCGACGGCGACATGGATGTGCATTCCGAAGATCAGCTCACGCCGCGCGACGTACTGCATCTGGTCGACCAGCGCGTGATACCGGTCACGCGCCGTGATGCGCTGGCGCTCGAACAGGCTGAACGGGTGCGTTCCCGCCGAGCCGACGCGCAGCCCCTGTTCGCGCGCGATGCCGCAGACGTAGGCGCGGATGCGCCGGAGCTGTTCGGCCACCTCACTCGGCGTGTGACAGACCGGTGTCGCGATCTCCAACACGGACTGCATCAGCTCCGGGTTGATGACCGGCTCGAGCTCGTGTCCGGCGACGGCGGCGAGCACCGTGTCGATGTGCTGCACGAGGTCGAAGGTCTCGCCGTCGAGCAGCATGTACTCCTCTTCGACCCCCAAGGTGTAAGCGTCGCTCTTGCCAAAGGCGTGGTCGAGGACGCTTCCGCCCGCCGCGAACCGGGCTCCCTTGCCCGTGATCGACGAGGGATAGATCTGCTTCCCGTCTGACTCCATGATGGAGTCTTACTCCTCCGGCAGCAGCGCGTCAGCCTCGATCTCGACGATCCAGCGTGGATCCAGGAAGCCGGAGACGACGATCATCGTGCTCGCGGGCCGGACGTCGGCGAAGACTTCGCCGTGGGCGCGGCCGACCTCCTCCCAGTCCTCCGTGTCCAGGAGGAACGTCCGCGTGCGCACAACGTGCTCGGGGCCGGCGCCGGCTTCGGCGAGCGCGGTCACGATGATCTCGAGACAGCGGCGTGCCTGGCCATAGGCATCTTCCGGGGGTGCCCCTCCGTCCGGCATGACCGCACACGTCCCTGCGACGAACACGTGCCGCCCGTCCCGGACCGCGCGCGAGAAACCGATCGTCGACTCGAACGGCGAGCCGGAGGAGACGAGGCGTCGCGCCAAGGCGCGACTAGTATCGCCCGCCGGTGGCAGCGCTCGAGCAAATCGACGGCTGGCCCGCGCCGACGGCGGCCGGAGGCGTGCTGCGAGACGGGGAGGTCGTCGACGTGCGTGGGCCGCGCGACACGGTGCTGCGCTGGGCGTCGGTCACCAAGCTCGTCACTGCCCTCGCCGCGCTGATCGCCGCGGAGGAGGGCGTGATCGACCTCGACGAGCCGGCCGGTCCGGAAGGTTCGACCGTGAGGCACCTGCTCGCGCACGCCTCCGGGCTGCCGTTCGACCCGGGGATGCCGGCAGGTCGCCCCGGCGAGCGGCGGATCTACTCGAACGTCGGCTTCGAGACCCTTGCCGAGCACATCGCCGACCGCGCTGAGCTGCCGTTCGCCGAGTACCTGGCGTCCGGCGTGCTGCAGCCGCTCGGGATGCGGGCCGAGCTACGTGGCTCGCCGGCGGCCGACCTGCACGGCTCTCTCGACGATCTGCTGCTGTTCGCGCGTGAGCTGCAGCGGCCGACGCTCGTCGCGCCCGAGACCCTGGCGGAGGCGATGACCGTCCAGTTCCCGGGCCTTGCAGGCGTCCTGCCGGACTTCGGACGCCAGGACCCGAACGACTGGGGCCTCGGCTTCGAGTTGCGAGACGACAAGTCGCCGCACTGGACGGGACAGCGCAACTCCCCGCGCACCTTCGGCCACTTCGGCGGCAGCGGCACCTTCCTCTGGATCGATCCGGACGCAGGCCTGGCGCTCGGGGTCCTCACCGACCTCGACTTCGGCGACTGGGCCAAGGAAGCCTGGCCGCGCCTGTCGGACGCCGTGCTTGAGCGGTTCACCTGACCTTTCGGCCATGTCCTGTGCCTGGCACCGGATACGTCGGTCAGCCGTGGACGATCTGGACGACGAACGTGACGCTGACGTCGTCGACCCGGCCGACTACCTGCCAGCAGCCGACGGTGAAATACATTCGGCTTGCCCACGACGGCCCGGAGTAGCCACTCAGCGTTCCTGCAATCGTCTCCGCGTTCCGAGGTGGGGCGCCGGAGTCGAGCCGCTCGTATTTGACGACGAGCCGGCGGCCGATGGGGCCTGCAGCGATCCAGAGCATCTTTTCGAAGAGAGTCCCGTCCTCGTTCCGCGCCTTCAGCACTCCGTCGGCCGGCAGGAACAGCGAGAGCCGATCGTTGCCGTGGGATCTCGTGGAGGGCTGCGCTCCAGCCGGCGCTTTCCCGTTCGGCTTCGTCACCGCACACACTCCGGGCTTGTCCGGCGCCTGGATGCCGATCACAGGTAGACGTTGGACGGCCAGCCGCTTGCCGCGGGGGAACGCGCAGCCGCGGCACCAGTACGCGAGCGCGTAGAGGCCGGGCTCGAGCGGCGGAACCGTGAAGCTCACTGCCGTCCTCTTCGGCGTGAAGGTGCCTACGTAGGTCAGCCGCCGATCGAGCCGGGACCTCACCTGCGATGCCGCGCCCTGGGGAGCGAGATAGAGGCGAATCGCCCGCTTGAAGCGACCCGACCGGCCGCTCACTTGCGCGGTCACCTCATCGCCCGGAAGTGCGACCGCCGCGCCGAGCGAGAAGCGCGGCGTCGCCGAAAGGGACTCGGCTCCGGCAGTAGCGCTCACCGCCGCGACAGTTATCGCGAGCACTGCTGTGAGATGCCGGACTCTCACGTCTCGGGTCGTACCCTCGAGGCGAGTTCGTAACACTCTGTTACTTGCCGTGACAGTCGCCGTACGAGCGGCACCGCGGGGCTAGTAACACTCTGTTACTTGCTATTCGTCGTCGGCGAACAGGGGGCGGACGAACTCGTCGAATGTCGCGAGGTCGCAGCTTGCAACCGTTGCCGGCGTGAGTGCGCGGACAGACGCGGTGCGCGGCATGTGCATCGCGAGCGCGACTTCACCGAAGTAGTCGCCCGGTCGCAGGATGCTCTGGGCGCCGCGGTCGTGCTGGCTCACCGTGAACATGCCCCGAAGGACGACGTAGAAGCGGTCGCCCTCCTCGCCTTCGGTGACGACCGGCGCTCCGGCCGGGACGTCCTCGCGCGTCATCCGTTGCGCGAGCCGCGCGAGTGTCTCTCCCGAGAGCGTTGCGAGCAGCCCGATCCGTGACAGCTCGTGCTGCGTCGCGCCGGCCGCGCGCGGGCTCACTCCTCGGAATCCTCTTGCTCGGTCGACCCGAGCTGATCGTGCATGGTCCTCCTCGTGAGCGTGCTCGACGGCTGGAAGTTCTGTCCCCTCTGCGGCGAGGCTATCGACAAGGTGGAAGACCGCGCCGAGTGCCGCGCGTGCGGCTACGTCGGCTACGCCAATCCGGTTCCCGGGGCCGAAGCGGTCTGTTTCGATGACCGCGGCCGCGTGCTGCTCGGGCGGCGTGCTTTCGATCCAGGCGCAGGCCTCTGGGATCTGCCCGGTGGCTTCATCCACGAGGACGAGCATCCGCTCGACGCGCTGCGCCGCGAGATCCGTGAGGAGACGGCGCTCGACATCGACCCGGTCGACTTCCTCGGCTTCTGGCTCGAGCCGTACGACGGACGCATGGTGCTCTGCCTGGCCTGGACCGCCCGCGTATCGGGAGAGGGGAGCGCCGGCGACGATCTCGTGGAGCTGTGCTGGTTCGACCAGGACGCCTTGCCCGCACCCGACGAGCTCGCGTTCACGCACTACCCGGAGGTGCTCTCAGCCGCCGTCGCCCGGTGGAACGAGCACACGTAGCGCAAGCGGTACTGCTAGGACCCGTAGCCCCTCGAATGAGCCGTTCGGCCCATGGTGACGTCCGGCCTCACTGCCGATATTTACGTCCATGAGCGACCGCGGCCTCCATCAGATCGAGGACGACCTCAGCGAGACCTGGCTCGAGGACTGGGCGGGAGCGGGAGTCGCCGAGATCGAGGCGCTCCTGGCCAAGCACGCCGCTTTCCTGAGTTACCTGGACGCGCAGGAGTCCTAGGTCGCATTCGCGTCCGGGATCGCTTAGATTCCTGGCGCCGATGAAGCTGAACTACCTGCTGCACGGCCTACCCGGCCATCCGATTCATCCGCCGCTCACCGACGTCACGGTCGGCGCCTACACGTTCGCGACGATCGCCGGCTTCCTCGAGGTCGTCGGAATCACCGAGAACAACGGCTCGATCGGCTGGTACCTCGGCCTGCTTGTCGGCCTGGTCGTGACCGTTCCGACCGCTCTCACCGGGCTCGCCGACTGGCTCTCGATCGAGCGCGGGACCGAGCTCTGGAAGACCGCGACCTTACACCTGATCGCGATGGTCTCTGCGACCGTGTTCTTTGGCCTCGCCGCGATCTTCGGCAACGACGGCTACCACCACAACACCATCACGAGCGGCTCCTACGCGCTGACGCTGATCGGCTTCGGCCTGCTGACCCTTGGCGGCTGGCTCGGAGGCGCAATCGTCTTCGCGCACGGGATGCGCGTGCTGAAGCTCGTGAAGGAGCCTGCGGAACGGGCGATCGCGCCCGTCCCGCACCACGAAAAGGAAATGGTCGAGGGCGACTAGCTCTCGGAGTCGGTCAGACCCAGAGCCTTCTCGAGCGCCGGCTTCGGCTGGGCGCCGATCGCCGCCGCGGCAGGCTCGCCGTTCTTGAAGAGGATCATCGTCGGGATCGACTGCACGCCAAAGCGCTGCGAGAGAGCCGGCTGCTCGTCGATGTTCACCTTCACGAGCCTGAGGTCGCCGTTCCGCTCCTCGACGATGCGGTCGAGCACCGGCGCGACCGCGTGGCACGGCCCGCACCACTCCGCCCAGAAGTCGACGATCACCGGCTTGTCGCTCTGGAGGACTTCCTCTTCGAAGCTCTGTTCAGTCACAGCAGTTGCCATGGATTCCTTTCTAACTGATTCGTCGGTCGTACCCACGTGAGAACGCACCGGAACCTCAGAGTAGTCCCTGCCTAGAATCGATCTCGTGTTCAAGACGCTGCCGCAGTATCCCGACCATCCGGCCCTCGAGGAGGAGGTCCTCGCGTGGTGGGAGCAGGAGCGGATCTTCGACCGGCTGCGGGAGCGGAACCAGGGCGGTCCGCACTGGAGCTTCTTCGACGGGCCCAAGACCGCGAACACGACCGACGGGCTTGGCGTCCACCACCTCTGGGGGCGCACGTACAAGGACGTCTTCCAGCGCTACAAGGCCCTGCAGGGTTTCGACCAGCGCTACCAGAACGGGTTCGACTGCCAGGGGCTCTGGGTCGAGGTCAAGGTCGAACGCGATCTGGGGCTGAACTCCAAGCGAGAGATCGAGGAGTACGGCCTCGACGAATTCGCCCGCCGCTGCCGCGAGCTGGTCGCGGAGTCCGCGCGCGTGATCACGGGGCAGTCGATCCGGCTCGGCCAGTGGATGGACTGGGGCAACGACTACTACACGTTCAGCGACACGAACATCGAGTACATCTGGCGGTTCCTGAAGACCCTGTACGAGCGGGGTTGGCTGTATCAGGGTCACCGCTCGACCGAGTGGTGTCCGCGCTGCGGCACCTCCATCTCGCAGCATGAGCTCTCGCTGTCCGACGTCTACCGCGACAAATCCGACCCATCTCTCTTCGTCCGCTTTCCGCTGTGCGGCCGAGACCGTGAGTCGCTCATGGTCTGGACGACGACGCCGTGGACGCTGCCGGCGAACGTCGCCGCGGCGGTCAACCCCGAAGGGGAGTACGGCAAGCGCGATACCGGCGAGTGGGTCGCGGTCCAGCGATTCCCGGACGACACGTTCGTCGAGCGGGCTCGCGGCTCTGAGCTGGTCGGCCTCGAGTACGAAGGCCCCTACGATCACTTTGCGTCGGCGAAGGAGATCCACCATCGCGTGATCTCCTGGGACGAGGTCTCGCTCGACGAAGGGACGGGCATCGTCCACATCGCTCCCGGCGCCGGCACGGAGGACTTCGAGCTATCGAAGGTTCACGACCTTCCGGTCCTCATTCCCGTCGACGAGAGCGGGCGCTTCTTCCCGGAGTACGGCTGGCTGCACGGGACCTCGACCGTCGAAGCCGCGGATCAGATCGTCGGCGATCTCCGCGAGCGCGGGCTGCTCGAGAACGCGGAGACATACATCCATCGGTATCCACACTGCTGGCGCTGCGAGACGCCGCTGATCTTCCGCGTGGTGGACGACTGGTTCATCGCGGTCGATGACCTTCGTCCGAAGCTGCTCGAGGCGAACGCGTCCATGAAGTGGACGCCCGCTTTCTACGGGAAGCGCATGGAGGACTGGCTGCGCAACATGGGCGACTGGAACATCTCCCGCAAGCGTTACTACGGCCTGCCGCTCCCGATCTATCCCTGCGCGTGCGGCCACTTGAACGTGATCGGCTCTAAGGCCGAGCTCGAGGAGCGGGCGACGGCGGGCCTCGACCAGCTCCAGGAGCTCCACCGTCCCTGGGTCGACAATGTTCCGATTCGCTGCGAGTCGTGCGGCGAGGAGGTCAGCCGCGTCCCCGAGGTCGGAGACGTCTGGCTCGATGCCGGGATCGTTCCCTTCTCCACGCTCGGCTGGCAGAACCCGGAGTGGATCCCGGAGGGGTATGCGACGGGTGCGGCCAAGGGGTTGACGCGCGCCGACCTGCCGGATCACGCGTACTGGGAGAAGTGGTTCCCGGCGCACTGGGTCACGGAGATGCGCGAGCAGATCCGGCTCTGGTTCTACTCGCTGCTCTTCATGGCGGTCGTGCTCGACGGGCGGCCGCCGTTCCAGGAGGTGCTCGGGCACGAGGACGTCCGCGACGAGCACGGGCACGAGATGCACGGCTCGCGCGGGAACACGATCGAGGCTCAGGAAGCGCTCTCTCGCATGGGAGCCGACGTCATGCGCTGGATGTACTGCGAGCAAGCTCCGACGCAGGGCGTGAAGTTCGGCTACGTACCGGCGGGCGAGATCAAGCGAAAGCTGTTGACGCTGTGGAACTCCGTGAAGTTCTTCGTCGACTACGCCAACGTCGCCGGTTTCCAGCCCGCCCCCGGTGCGCCGGAGACGTCTCAGCCGCTCGACCGCTGGCTCCGCGCGCGCACCGACCAGTTGGTCGCGGACATGACGGGCGCCTACGATCGCTTCTGGACGCCTGACGTCACCCGGTCGTTCACGGCGTTCGTCGACGATCTATCGAACTGGTACATCCGCCGCTCGCGGCGACGGTTCTGGAACGAAGACCCGGAGGCGTTGCAGACGTTGTGGCACGCCCTCGTCCGCAGCATTCAGGTGATCGCGCCGGTGATGCCGTTCCTCGCCGACCATCTGTGGCGCACCCTGCGCACCGAAGGTCAGCCGGCGTCGGTGTTCCTCGAGCCCTGGCCGGAGCGCACCGCGCTCGACGAAGGGCTGCTCGAGGAGGTGGCGGAGGTCAGGCGTGTGGTCGAGCTTGGCCGTCAAGCGCGTGGAGAGGCGGGGCTCAAGCTGCGGCAGCCGCTTCGCCGGCTGGTCGTGCAGGGCGCCGGGAAGGCGATGAGCCACGCGGAGGAGATCGCGGAAGAGCTGCGCGTCAAGGAGGTGGAGTTCGGCCCTGTCGAGGCAACCGAGCTGCGCGTGAAGCCGAACCTCCCCGTGCTCGGACCGAAGCTGGGCAAGGAGCTCGGCCAGGTGCGAGCGGCACTCCAAGCCGGGGAGTTCGAGCAGCTCGAGGGTGGCGGGTTTCGGGTGAACGGTCACGACCTCGCAGCCGACGAGGTCCTCGTGGAGCGCGGCGGGCAGCAGGGTTGGGCGCTGGCCGAGGACGACCGGCTCACGGTTGCCCTGACCACGGAGCTCGACGACGAGCTCCGTTTGGAGGGGCGCGTGCTCGATCTCATCCACACGCTGAACACCATGCGGAAGGACGCGGGCCTCGAGCTCACCGACCGGATCCGCGTCACGCTTCCGGAGTCCGATGCCGACCTGCTCCAGCACGAAGCATGGATCAAGGAGGAAGTGCTTGCGACTGAGATCCGGACCGACGGCGTTGCCTCGCCCCAGATCGCAAAGGCCTAAGCAGCCGTTACCTGGGTGGCGGTTCCGGCCACCTGGATAAGATGCGCTGATAGTTCGTGCTTGCTTGAATAAGCGCGAATGAGTCGGGAGACGAAGGCCGCGATCACGATCGCCGCATCGGCACTCGGACTCGGCGTCGCCGGTGACCTTCTCTTCGAGGGTCAGTGGCTCGGCCTCAATGTGCTGCTGTGGATGGTGGGGTTCGTGCTCGCACTGACGTTGATCTTGCGCGTCAGCCGCGCACCGCTTCACCAGGGGCGCCGCTTCATGATCGCCCCGCTCCTCGTGTTCGCGGCCATGTTCGTCTGGCACGCTTCTCCGCTTCTTGCTGCCGCGAACCTGCTGGCGCTGGCAGCCGCGATCAGCATGGGAGCGCTCCGACGCACTCAGCCCCGTCTCCGTGAGGCCACTCTCAGTGACTACGGAGGCGGGATGGTTGCGACCAGCTGCTCGGCGCTCGTCGGCGCGGTACCACTCTTGATGTCCGACATCCGCTGGGGGGAATTCCTCAGGCCGAGCTCCAGAAGCGTCGCGTCGGTCGTGCGAGGCCTCGCAATCGGCGTGCCGCTACTGGTTGTCTTCGGCGGGCTCTTCGTGGCGGCCGACGCGGTGTTCAAACGGTTGCTGACGTCGGCCGTGCCGGCGCTGTCCGGGACGCTCATGAGTCGAATCGCGGTCGTGCTCATCGTCGCGTGGCTCGCCGGCGGCCTGCTCCGCGATCTGCTCGCGTCGCGTGAGGAAGCGCGAGTCGTGCCCGCGCAAGCGTTCGAGCCTTTCAAGCGGCCTTTGCGTCTGGGGGCCCTCGAGCTGAACGTCGCTCTTGCGGTCCTCAACGTGCTCTTCCTCATGTTCGTCGTCGTGCAGTTTCGGTATCTGTTCGGTGGTCAGGATCTGGTGCAGAGGACCGCAGATCTGACGTATGCCCAGTACGCGCGGAGCGGATTCTTCGAGCTGGTCGCTGTTGCGGCGCTGACGCTTCCGCTGCTTTTGCTCGGAGATTGGCTCCTCCGAGGCGAGGGATCCGGGCGGAGACGCTTCAGGCAGCTCGCGGCGGTCTTGCTCGCCCTGCTCGGCGTCGTCATAGCGTCCGCCCTGCAGCGCATGTGGCTGTATCAGGACCAGTACGGGCTGACCGAGCTTCGCGTCTACGCGACCGGCGCGATCCTATGGCTCGCGCTCGTGTGCCTGTGGTTCGGCGTCACGGTGCTGCGCGGAAGGCGACATGCGTTCGCAGTCGGAGCCCTGGTCGCCGGGTTCGCGGCAACGCTCGTACTCAACGTCATCGATCCCGACTCGCTGATCGCGCGGACCAACGTCACGCGCCCGGTCGTCGACGTCGTGTATCTATCCCGGCTCAGCGACGATGCCGTACCGACCCTCGTTGCACGGCTGTCCGATCTTCCAGCCGAACAGCGACCCTTCCTGGCCGCGCGGCTGCTCGACCGACACGAAGGCAGCAGCGACTGGCGCTCCTGGAACGCCTCGCACGCACGTGCCGATCGGATCGTCGCGGCAAACCGCGCCGAGCTCGAGCGGATCGCGGCCTCCGGCGACTAGCTGAGGGCCGCAGCCAGGCGTTCGAGTCCCCGGTCGAGGAGCTCGTCCGTCACCGCAAGGGAAAGGCGCGCCCAACCCGCACCGCGGGAGCCGAACCCTTCGCCCGGTGCGACCGCGACTCGGTGCTCGGCGAGTAACTGCTGCGCAGTCGTCCCGTCCGGCAGCCGAAACCAGACAAAGAACGTTCCCTCGGATTGCGCCTCGAATTCGTCGAGAGCGGTGAGCGCACGATTGCGGCGGCGCTCGTATGTCGCGCGCCGTTCTTCGACGGAGTCCTGCGGCCCTGTCAGTGCGGCGATGCCGGCTTCCTGGACCGGGCGAAAGATTCCCGCGAAGGCGTGATCCTGGAGGAGCTCGATCCTGCGCACCAACTCCGGGCTCCCGATCGCGAAGCCGAGCCGCCAGCCGGCCATCCCGTAGGTCTTCGACATGCTGAAAAGCTCGACACCGACGTGGCGTGCGCCGTCGGTCGCGAGGAAGCTCCGCGGCTTGCGCCCGTCGAAGACGAGATCGCCGTAGGCGAAGTCGTGCAGGATCCACCCGTCGACACGATTCGCCCATGCGACGGCTTCCTCGAACAGACCGTCCGGCACGCAGGCGGCGGTCGGGTTCGACGGAAAGTTGAGATACATCGCGTCGGCTGCTTCGTCGAAGCCCGAGAAGGGAACGTGCTTCGCTCCCGCGAGCGCTACCGCTGAGAAGTAGTCCGGATAGCCAGGGTCCGGCAGGATGATCGTTCCGCCACTCTCGACTGCGCAGAGCGCGAATTCCATCAGCCCGGTCTTCGTCCCCGGGAGCACGGCGATCTCGCGCGCGGAGTCGATGTGGACGCCGTAGACCTCGCCGTAACGTACGGCGATCGCTTCCTTCAGCGCGGGCAGGCCCGAAAACGGGGCGTACCCGTGGGCGTCGGGTCGCGACGCGGACGCGTTCAGCGCCTCGACCACGTGCCCCGGAGGCCCGACCTCCGGATTTCCCCGGCCGAGATCGACGAGCGGCTCACCCTCCTCCGCCGCGGCCGCCGCGACGCGTGCTAGGAGTGCCATGAAGTACTGCTCCGGCAACCGCTCCAGTCGCTTGGGCCGCTCGCGCATCAGCGGATGCTACGCCGGTCCGGCTTTTCCTTCGGCCGCCTACGCAGCCGGTGTCTCTGCTCGACGCAGCTCGACGGGCAACCGGAAGACGACGTCCTCGTAGACGTTCGAGAACGGCCTGATCTCGCTCACACCGCGAGTGCGGAACCAGTCGCACACCCGCTCGACCAGTCGCTCCGGCGCCGAGGCGCCCGACGTCACGCCGACGCTGACGACACTGTCGAGCCAGCGCTCGTCGATGTCCGTCTCGTCGTCGATCAGATGAGCAGCGACTCCGGCGGTGCGCGCGACCTCGACGAGGCGGTTCGAGTTGGACGAGTTGCGCGAGCCGATGACGAGGAGCAGCTCGATTTCGTCGAGCAGCTCTTTCACCGCCCACTGGCGGTTCGACGTTGCGTAACAGATGTCTTCGCGCTGTGGCCCTCGGATGTGCGGGAAGCGACGCTTCAGGACGTCGATGATCTCGGTGGTCTCGTCGACGGACAGAGTTGTCTGAGTGATGTAAGCCAGGGGAGCGCCGGCCGGCAGCTCGAGCGCCTCCGCGTCGTCGACGCTCTCCACGAGCACGATCGCATTGGGAGCCTCGCCCATCGTCCCGACCACCTCCTCGTGCCCGGCGTGGCCGATGAGCACGATGAGGTGTCCCTCCGCTGCGTAGCGGCGCGCCTGGACGTGAACCTTCGTCACGAGCGGACATGTTGCGTCGATCGTCGTCTGGCGGCGTGCCGCCGCGCGCTCGTGGACGGACGGCGCAACACCGTGCGCCGAGAGCACGAGGATGGCTCCGGGAGGGGCCAGCGTTTCGTCCTCGACGAAGACCGCGCCTCGGTTCTCGAGATCGCGCACGACGTGCGCGTTGTGCACGATCTGCTTTCGTACGTATACGGGTGCGCCGTAGAGCGCGAGCGCGCGTTCCACCGTCTCGACGGCTCGTTCAACTCCCGCGCAATAACCCCGGGGCGATGCAAGCAAGACCCTCTGGACCAAACCGTGCGCCACGGTAGCAACGTGCCCTGTCGGCGGTCGCAACACATAATGAGAACAGGAAGAAACCCGTCGCTCGGGGGGGTCGGTGGCGACGGGCTTCCTCCTAGTGCTCACCGCGGACTGCAAGGCCAGGAACGCACCGCGGTTCGCATCGCCCAGTGCCAGTCAAACTAACGGGTCTCGTTGCGCTTTCCAATAGGCCGAACGGCCTATCTTTGGAAGCCGGAGAACAGCGGCTCACACAGGGGAAAACGGCTCAGCCAGGGGTTTTGCGGCTCGACTGCTTCGCGCCCTCTCCCTACAATCAGGTGCCCCAGTGTCACAAGCCAACCAAGCTCTGTGGTTCAACGCGGTGCCGCTGCTCGTCGTTGCCGCCGCCGACCTCGGGGCGACCGCCTTGCTGGGGCCGGCGTGGTGGGCCAAGCGGCGCCAAGCCACGCTTCTCGGTCTGGCGGCTTTCCTCGTTTTTCCGGCTTTCGGGCTGGTCGCTGGGGCCTACGGCGTCGTCATCCTGGTCGACCGCGAGCCGCTCGCCGGCGGCGTCTGGCTCACCCTCGCCGCTGCGCTCATGGCGGGGCTCCCGGCCATCCTGGCACTCATCGGGGGCCGCGGGCGGCGGGCAATTCTCCGCACAAGTGCGCTCCCGGCGCGAGACGTCGAGGAGCGGTCCACGGTTGCGCTGGAGGAGGCTCTGGAGCGCGAACGGTTCGTGGCGCGCATCTCGGCCCGTGTCCGTTCAGAGCTCAACATCGACGAGTTGTTGCGCGTCGCCGTGAAGCAGACCGGCGCGGCGCTCGGGGCCGACCGTTCCCTGATCAGGCTCGGCGGCGTCGAGGACGAGGTCACGTCGCAGTGGCACGTACCCGCGCTGCAGCCGGTCGGCCCGGGGGATCGGCTCACAGTCTCGAACCTCGCGATTCGTACGCGTCAGACCATCTCCGTCGAGGACCTCGAAAACGCGCCGGAGCTGGACGAGCTGGCATTCGGCGGCCGTGATGCGTTACGTGTGCTCGGCTCCCGTGCGGTCCTCGCCGTGCCGATCATCGTCTTCGACGAGCTGCTCGGCGTCCTGGCGCTCCACCGCACCAGCCCCGGGCCCTGGTCACCCGGGGAGATCACGCTCACCGAGGCCGTCGCACGCGAGATCGGGCTCGCGGTCCGAGTCGCGAGTCTCCTGCGCGAGAACGAGCGGCGCATCGCACAACAGACCGCGTTCTTCCGCGTCGCGGAGCTGCTCGGCAAGTCTCTGTCGCTGTCCGAAACGGCGAAGGCCCTTGCGCAGGCGGCGAACGAGGCTCTCGGCGGAGCGTTCACCGCTGTGCTCATGCCGCACGGGACGAGGCTCGAGCTCGTCGCCGGCGCGGCTCTCCCAACTGCCCTGGCAGCAGCCCTCGAAGACGGCGTGCCGGAGTCGGCCGCGTGTCTGCGCTCGGCCGTCGAGGAAGGTCGGATCCTCGCCTCGCCCGACGTCACGCGCGACGACCGATTCGAAAGGCGCTGGCAAGACGTTGCGCGAGCCGCCGACTATCGCGCGTTGCTCACTGTTCCGGTCGCCAGCACGAGAGCGGAGCGCTCCGGCGTGCTCGTTGTCTTCTTCGCGAACGAACGGGTCTTCGTGGACGAGGATCTCGAGCTCGCGCGCTATCTCGGCGACGCGGCGCGCGGAGCGCTGGATCGCAGCGAGCTGTTCGATGCCGAGCGCACGTCCCGCGCGCTGTCGCAGCAGCTGGCGCGGACTGGTGGAGCACTTGCGACCGAGCTCGACCCTGCAGCGGTGCTCGACGAGGTCGTAAACCAGGCGGCGGCCCTTTTCGACGCGGACGCCGGCGCCGTGCGGACACTCGAGGAGGACGAGCTCGTGGTAAGCGCCGCATCCGGGCACGGTGCCGAGCAGGCGGTCGGAACGCGGAGCTCCGCGACCGGATGGCTGTCGGGGGACGTCTTCCAGTCGCGCTCGCCGCTCGCGATCGAAGACGCGTCGACGGACGACCGGCTGGCGGCGGCCGACCCGATCCTGGCCGCCGGCTACGCGGCGTATCTCGGCGTCCCGCTGTCGGGGTCCGAAGGCGAGCTCGCAGGCGTGCTCGCCGTCTACTCCCGCCGGCCCCGCACGTGGCGGCCCGAGGAGATCGAAGCGCTCCTGGCGTTGGCGGCAAACACCTCTGCCGCACTCGCGAACGCCGAGTTGTACTCCCGCGTCTCGATCGAGAAGGAGCGCAGCGTGGCCATCCTCGCGAACATCGCCGACGGGATCGTCGCGCTCGACCGGGACGGCGATGTCGTCCTCTGGAACGCGGCGGCGGAGGAGATCACCGGCGTGCCACAGGAGGAGGCGGTCGGGCGGACCACGGTCCAGGTTCTCCAGCGCCAGCTCGAGTCCGACGACGACGAGACCCATCCGGGCCAGCGGCTTGTCTCGATCATGCGAGGCGGCGAGGAGACGTGGCTCTCGCTGACCGAGGCGGTCATGCGCGATCCCCTGGGTGCAGTTGCGGGCCGCATCTTCGCCTTCCGCGACATCTCAGCCGACCGCATGGTGGAGCAGGTCAAGTCCGAGTTCGTCGCGGCCGTCTCGCACGAGCTGCGCACGCCGCTGACCTCGATCTACGGCTTTGCCGAGACGTTGTTGCGTCAGGACATTCCGTTCCGAGAGGAGGAGCGGCGCACGTTCCTCGGTTACATCGCGTCGGAGTCGGAGCGGCTCACCGAGATCGTCGACCAGCTACTGAACGTCGCGCGCCTCGACGCGGGCGACCTCCAGGTCGAGCTAGGCCGCATCGACGTCGGCTCCGTTGTTTCGGAAGTGGTGGGGACCGTGGAGGAGAGCGGCATGATGAACGGCCACCGCTTCGAAGTCGATCTGCCGGAGGAGCCGCTCGCCGCGGAGGCCGATGCGGACAAGGTGCGCCAGATCTTCAACATCCTGGTCGAGAACGCCCTGCGGTATTCGCCCGACGGCGGCACGGTGACGGTCGGCGCGCGCCTCAACGCCGACCGGGTCGAGGTTCGGGTGGCGGACCAGGGGATGGGGATACCGGCGACCGAGCGCGAGCGGATCTTCAGAAAGTTCTATCGCGCCGAGTCGGCTGCTCGGGACGGCGCGGCGGGAACCGGGTTGGGGCTGTTCATCGCCAGGGAGCTCGTGACTGCGATGGGTGGCCGGATCTGGGTCGACTCGACCGAGGGCAAGGGGTCGAGCTTCGCGTTCGAGCTGCCGGTTGCCCGGGAGTAGCCGGGAAAAGGTTTGGGTATAGCCGCGTGACGGTCGGGACGATCCAGCGATGACCAAAGTTCTCGTAATCGACGACGAGGCACCAATCCGCCTGCTCTGCCGAGTCAACCTCGAGGCGGAGGGCATGTCCGTGATCGAAGCGGCGGACGGGCCCTCCGGCGTCGAGAAGGCGCGGGATCAGATTCCGGACGTGATCCTCCTCGACGTGATGATGCCGGGGCTCGACGGCTGGCGGGTCGCCGAGCAGTTGCTCGAGGACAACCGCACCGTCGGGATCCCGATCATCTTCCTCACTGCGCGCGCCGAGTTTCGCGATCGCGCCCGCGGCCTGGACATCGGGGGCGTCGACTACGTCACGAAGCCGTTCAACCCGCTCGAGCTAGCGCCGCTCGTGCAGGGACTGCTCGACCGCATCGATCGCGGCGAGCGTGATGACCTGCGCGCGGAGAAGCTGACAGAACTGCGCGCGCTGATGGAATCCGAATAGAGCAGAGAGGCCCCTCTCCCCAGTGGGGCCCCTGCTTCATTCCCCGACGACGCCTAGCGTCCTGCGAAATCAGCGGTGACGACGGCCGCATTCCCGCGGCCGGCGAACGTGCCGAAGCTGATTCCGATCCCCACCCGGCGGAAGCTCGGACGGAGCATGACGGCGCGATGGCCTGGGCTCGCAAGCCACCGATTCACGACCCACTGGGCCGTGACGCCCGTGCCCCACGCGAGATCCTCACCGAAGACGGGCCCCCGGGCCCCTGCCGCGAGCGCCCTTCTGGCGGCCGAGCCATGGGCGAAGTACTGGCGGCGCATCATGTCGGCCGAATGCCCCCGCGCCGCCTGAACGAGGCGGATGTCCACACGCAGGGGAGCAAGGCCGCGACTCGTCCGGGTTGCGTTCATGGTCTGGAGGAGTGAGGCCTCGGAGCTCGAGAGCGAGCTGGCCTGAGCCCCCGCGGCCGTCCAGAGGAGCCCGAAAGCTGCCACAAAAGGTACAAGAATCTTGGTTTTGATCAACATTCGCGGGGAGTGTGAAGTCGTAAAACTGAGGTGTCAACCCCAGCAGCGGTAGATCGAGGGCCGCTCTCAGCGCCTTTTTCTCAGCGGGCTGTCTGAGCGAGGCAGATCCCGGCGAGCGTGAGCGCGGCCCCTCCGAGCTGGACCGGTTCCAGGGACTCACCGAGCCACGCCCAGGCTACGAGGATGGCGATCACGGGCTCCAGCATCCCCGTGATCCCGGCGCGAGTGGCCGTGATGTGGCGGAGCGCCCCGACGACAAGGAGGAACGGGACGATCGTTCCGAGGACGATCATCCAGAGCATCAGCAGCCAGACCGGGAGCTCGCTCGAGTCCAGGTTGCCGAGCAGCGAGACGCTGTCGCTCACGCGGTCGCCGGGGAAGTCCCACCAGGGCGCGAGCACCGACCAGAACAACGTCGCGAACAGGAATCCCCACGCCGAGAGGGAGCTCGGATCGCGGCGCCGCACGCCGCGCTCGGCGAGCAGGATGTACGCGGCGTAGGTGATCGCCGCGACGACGGCCGCCATCATGCCCGCGCTGCTGAGCTTGCCGCCGCGCCAGACCTCGACGATGAGCGTCAGTCCGCCGAGCGCGAGACAGAGCGCGAGCCAGATGCGCTGGCGGACGTGCTCACCGAAGACGAACCGGGCCCGGAGTGCGACGAGGATCGGGCCGACGAACTGGATCAGGAGCGCGATCCCGATCTCGAGCCGCGCGATCGCGTAGAAGTACGACCACTGCACTAGGGCGAGCCCGCCGATGCCGAGCGCGATCAGCAGCGGCAGGTCCTTGAGGCGCACCCGCAGCGACCCGGGCCGCGTCGCCGCGGCTAAGAGGACCAGTCCGGCAAGGCCTCCGGCACAGCGCACCTCCGTCAGCTCCTGGGCGGTGATCCCCGACTTGAGCATGACCTTCGAGACCGTGCCGTTGACGGCGAAGAGCGTTGCGGCGATCGCGACCATCGCGTACCCGAGGCCGGGCCGCGGCTCGTGCGGCCCGCCGGGGACGTGCAGGATCGGCTCGACCATCGCGCGAACCTAACGGATCACGTTTGGACGCCATTCACAAGCAACGTCCGGCACGTTGCCTATTCTGTAGACATGAAGACGTGCAGACGATGCAGCAAGACAAAGCCAGTCGAGGAGTTCCACCGCCGTGGTGACGGAGGACGGCAGGCGTGGTGTCGATCCTGCCGGCGCGAGTATGACCACGCGTACCACGCCCGGACCCGCACGACCCGGATACGTCAGGCCCGTGAACGTCACCTCAAGCTTGCGGCCTGGTACCGCGAACTGAAGGCGAATTCGCCCTGCTCGGATTGCGGTGGGATCTTCCACCCGGCTGCAATGAACTGGGATCACCTACCTGGCTTCGAGAAGGTCGATGATGTGGCCTCAATGTTGACTCGTCACTCTCGCAAGACCCTTTTGCGAGAGATCCAGAAGTGCGAATTGGTATGCGCGAACTGCCATGCGGTACGCTCTTTTGAGAGACGGCGGGGCGTAGCTCAGCCTGGTTAGAGTGCTGCGTTTGGGACGCAGAAGTCGCCGGTTCGAATCCGGCCGCCCCGACTTTGATCGTTCTGCTCGCTGTGGGCGCGGCGCTCAGCCAGATGCTCTTCACGCGAGCGGTCGGGGTGATCGGGCCGTCGCGTGGCGTGAGTTACGCCTGTCCCTATTCGGTGCTCGACCGAGGCCGCGTGACCGTCGTTGCTCCTCTCGCTGCGACCGACGCTCTGTTCGCGGTGCTGATCTCGTTGGTGGTGCTGCGTGGTTCGGAGCTGATCGGCCCGCGCCTGCTGCTCGCCGCCGCCCTCGTGGTCAGCGGCGGCGCCCTCATCTCGAGCTTCCGCTGAACACGCCCTCGATCTGCTCCGTGCGCAGGAAGCGCAGGAAGAACCAGGCGAACAATGCAAAGAAGACGATCGCCTGCTCGACCGCCATCGTGACGCCGGCGATCTGCTGATCCGTCAGGTCCGAGAGGCCCCAGAGCTGGGGAGCATCCTTGTAGAAGTCATAGATCGGACGGGGAAGCAGCGCGAGCAGCAGCCCGAGCGGAGACGCGAGGACGAATCCAGCGAAGACGTAGAGCGCCTTCACGCCGTCGGAGTATCGGCCGTGCACGACCGGCCACCACAACAGAAGACCGGCGACGAAGTAGGTCGCGTGCTCGACGTGCAACAGCGAATCGGGCCGGCGCAGCGCGAAGTCGTAGATCGCCGGCACATGCCAGGTGAAGTACGTCGCAAGCCAGAGCGGCAGCGCGATCAGGGGATGCGTCAGGAGTCGAACCGGCCGGAAGAGCTCGAGCTCGCGCGCTAGTGAAGGCGCGATGCCAAAAACTACGAGCCCCGGCGCCCACTCCGCCGTGACCACGTTCTGCAGCAGATGCGCAGACAGCAGGTAGTGCAGCGCGATCGTGTGCAACGGCGTGACGTAGACGGCCAGGAGCAAGATGACCGCGACGTCGAAGGCGACCCTGCGCCTGGTGTCCGCGGGCCGGCGCCGCTGGGTCCAGAGGTAGGCCGCCACCACCGCCGCGACGACGAGGACCACGCTCCAGTGCAGGTGCCACTCGTAGGGCGACACGGCAGAATCGTGCCACGGGCTCAACAAAAGTCCGCGTTCGAGGATCGAATAGTCGGGATGCCGTCAGAGGACAACGCCCTTCTCTT
>Ga0184632_10000013_pt1 | contig 51963 bp, 64 predicted proteins | sample PLM31_50_b1_FD_133153 | JGI IMG/M metagenome (GOLD analysis project Ga0184632, IMG submission 133153) | Groundwater sediment microbial communities from an aquifer in East River, Colorado, USA - PLM3-1_50_b1 | ecosystem: Environmental > Terrestrial > Soil > Riparian zone | place: USA: East... | reverse complement strand
GGTGTGAACCTTGATTTACAAGATTTTGAACGAATTCGAAAAGCAACACCCCATTTGGCTGACACAAGACCTGGTGGTATGTATGTTATGGTTGATTTGGACAGAGTAGGTGGAGTGCCTATCATATTAAAAAGTTTACTAAAAAAAGGATTGTTAAATCCCGACACCATGACTGTCACGGGCAAAACAATGAAACAAAATCTTGAAAAAGTATCTCAAAATAATTCTGAACCCGTAGTGTATTCTTGTGAAAAACCTCTTCATCCAGAGGGCACTCTCAAAATTCTAAAAGGTACGCTTGCCCCGGAAGGTGCAGTAATAAAGATTGCAGGACTACAGAGGACAAAATTTGAAGGATTTGCAAAAGTGTTTAATTCTGAGGAAGATGCTTTTGATGCAATATCAAAGCAAAAAATAGTGAAAGGAGATGTAGTTGTTATTAGATATGAGGGTCCTAAGGGTGGACCTGGAATGAGAGAAATGTTGGCTGTTACTGCTGCACTAGTTGGGCAAGGACTTGGAACCGATGTAGCTATGGTCACAGATGGAAGATTCTCTGGAGCTACGAGAGGATTTATGGCTGGTCATGTTTCTCCTGAAGCGATGATAGGCGGACCAATTTCATTAGTAAGGAAAGGAGACAAAATCCGAATTGACCTTGATAGGGGAAAGATTGATTTGAATGTTAACCGGCTTGAACTCAACAAACGAAAAAAATCGTGGAAACCAGTGAAGTCAAAATACAAGGTTGGGGCTCTGGCAAAATATAGGCTACTTGCCAGATCTGCATCAGAAGGTGCCGTCACGATCCCCTCATTCAAATAGGCTTAATCAATTGTGTTAAAATTACCAAAAGTTAGCAAGTCATGATATTCAGCCAAATGCCAAATTTCAAAAACTTTTTCCTATTATCAATAGTCGCAATATCGATAATTTCCATCGTATTTTTTTTGTATAGATATGAATCAGTTACGGTTAACTTTTTCCCACAAAATTCAGATTTGATATATCAAGGTATTTTTAATAACGCTACTAGTTTGGCAGAGTTAGGAAATACTTCAAAATCTCTTGGATTAAACAATATGTCAGGAAGTAAACCAAATACTTCATCTGCAAACCAAAATAACAATACAAATACACCCGTCGACGATCTTGTTTCAATTAGCAACCCTATCGACACTCTTACAAGAATGATAATTAACGTATTAGAAAATTCATCAATCGTTGATTCACAAAATAGTAAAGATCAAGGCCTCAAAAACTATTACGATTTGGGAGGCTCATGGAACCTTGCAATTAGAGGCGATAAATTCTCAAACTTTACAAGTATGATACTATTGAATAATACTTTGAATCATATTACCAAGAATTATAGTTTGAATCTTGTTACTTCCAGTGCAGACAATATTACTTTTCAAGGAACAAATCAGATATTAAAAATAAAGGGAACTGGAAATTTGACACTTGATGATCAAACTGCTAAGGTTCAGTTACTGATAATCCTTCATAAAAACGAGAATATCTATGTAGTATTTGCATCTAAGACCAGTGAAAACCTATTTGATAATTTTTTAATTCATGGTAAAATTTTGGAAAAAAAATTTGAATATTGACCATAATGAAGATTTTTTTTTATTCTGATTTATTCAGCGCCTATCAAGCCAATTAAATCAAATCCTTCAGAGATCTTGGAGCTCATTTCTGCTATTGAAATCAAATGACCATCAGGATCTACTATTATAGCATGCTTTCCGAAGGATTCTTCTTTGGGTTCTTTGAAAAATTCAACATTTTTCTCTTTCAGCTTATTGGCGACTGATTCCAAACTACTCACCATGAAGCCGACTAAGACTCCAGAATTCCTTGTTCTCACCTTACTTTTAGACGGATGTAAAGCCAGTACAGTACCACTAGAGAAAAATTCTACCCATTCAGGAGAAGTATTTTTGATTGGTAGTTCCAGAACGTCACGATAAAATTTAATAGATTTATCCATATCGCTAACTAGGAGGATTATTGCGCCAACTCTTTTGAATGTCAAAGTACTGCAAAATGATTAATTCCGAATTAAGAACTTATCGATTTTAGATTCAAATTGAACTTTATATTGTAGTAAATTATATTAAATTTTTAGTTTACTTAAATCAAGATAAGTGAAATTCAAATGTTGACCGTAAAAGTAGTTGATAATAAGATAACTTTGGTTGAATCAGATTTACGAGAGTGTGGTGAAGATGAAATACTAGTAAGAATGCATTCGTGCGGGATATGTGGTTCAGATTTAGAAAAGGTTTATGGAAATTATGGAATGAAATCATCGCGGGTGGGACACGAGCCTGCAGGAGCTGTTATTAAAGTTGGTAAAAACATAAAAAAATTCCAAGAAGGAGACAGAGTGTTTGTTCATCATCATGTGAGCTGCTATTCATGTCGATATTGTATACAAGGAAATTATACAATGTGTGACAATTATCAAAAAAGCAATATTGAACCCTGCGGATTATCTGAACAATTCATCGTTCCAAAATGGAATATTGAGCACGGGGGTATATTAAAATTGCCTGAATCAATCTCCTATGACGAAGCTGCACTAATCGAACCATTTGCTTGTTGCATCAGAGGGCTAAATAAAATTTCAATAAAACATGGAGACAATGTGGCAATAATGGGCGCGGGACCAACTGGTGTAATGCATACGTTATTGGCTAAAACGTGGGGAGCAAACAATATCGTGGTATCTGATATTAACCAATTCAGATTGAAATTTGTTGAAAAATATGGTGTAATTACAGTAAATTCTAATCAACAGAACCTGGACAATAGCGTTAAGGAAAATACAGAAAATATAGGAGCTGATATCACAATTTTAGCGACTGGTAGTATCAAGGCATTTGAAACTTCTCTTAAAATTACTAGAAGAGGTGGAAAAATATTGCTTTTTGGGGTTCCATCAGTTGGCTCAAGGATTGAACTGGATTTGAACTCCATGTATTCTAACGAACAGATAATCATACCCAGCTATGGCGCTTCTGAAATAGAAACCAATCAGGCATTATCCTTGATGTCTGACAAATCAATCGATCTTTTGCCTCTCGTCACTCATCGTTTTCAAATCTCACACTCCAGTGACGCTTTCAAATGTGCGCACGATGCATTAGAGGCAATGAAAGTATTGATAGTAACATCATAGCAATATATTGATGAAAACATAAATAACTTGTATAGTCAGGTTAATTTACATGGATTGGGGATTAAGAAATCGCTTATCAAGGATATTGAATCCACAAGATGGAAAAGGAGTCATGCTGGCAGTTGATCATGGTTATTTTTTAGGACCTACTGAAAAATTAGAGGATCCAAAAAAGACCATTAAACCATTGATAAAATATGCAGATTCTTTAATGCTGACTAGAGGAATTTTAAGGACATGCGTTGAATCAGATGCCAATATTCCAATCGTCTTACGTGTTTCTGGAGGTACAAGTATTTTAGGTGAAGATCTATCAAAGGAGGCCATTACAACATCGATTGAAGAAGCAATAAAATTAAATGCTTCATGCTTGGCCTTATCTATTTTCGTTGGAAGTAAATACGAACACCAAACACTAAGTAATCTTTCTAAGTTGATAGACGAAGGAGAGAAATATGGAATCCCAGTCTTAGCAGTTACTGCTGTTGGAAAAGAAATGGCTAGAGATGCAAGATACCTTGCGCTGTCTTGCAGAATAGCTGCGGAACTAGGAGCGCATTTAGTAAAAACCTACTACTGTGAAAACTTTGAAAAGGTGGTTGAAGGATGCCCTGTACCAGTCATTATTGCAGGTGGTAAGAAATTACCAGAAAAAGATGCACTTAATCTAACCTTCAATGCAATAAGAGATGGAGCATCCGGTGTGGACATGGGGAGAAATATTTGGCAATCAGATCATCCAATTGAAATGATTCGGGCCGTCAGGGCAATTGTTCATGATAAGTTAACGGTAGAAGAGTCAATTAATTCATTCTTTTTGAACAAGGATATGCCACCTAATGAGTTGGAAACATTAAAGACACGATAAATATTTTTAGTGGATTTATTTTAATTGTTCTATTATGTCAGAGTATGAGGGAGGTACTTTTAGATGCAAAATATGTGCAAAAGAATTTCTAACAAAGAATGCATGCGACGCTCATTATGATGATATTCACGGGGACGAAATTGCAAATATTGGGGAGTAACTGCCATTGCTGTGAAAAACGGAACCAAACAGAATTAAATTAATGTTAGATTTTTTAGTGACCAAATTAAATCATTGTAAGATCTAGTTGAAAATTGCAAATGTAATTTTGTTCGAAATTGGAATTTGCGCTCTTGAAGAAACTAACTTGATTTATAGAAAAAAATTTGAAAATCCCGAGCTGGAGTATTCTTCAATCGTCCAAGGAGAAAAAAATCATATATCTGACTTGATCCCAAAATTGAGAAATTATGATCAGATTAGAGTAAACAATAAGAATTTGATTGAGATTTTTCAGCGCGAAAATATTGATGTTAAACTAATGTCTGATTCTAGACAAGACGAAATTAATCAAAATAAATTGGATCTAATTATCAAGTGCGGACTCTCTGAAAATAGAGATGAATTAACTGCGATTTTACAAAGGTTTGCAATAAATCTGTCATCCATGAAAGTAAAAGAAACATCTGAAAAATTAGATCTTCATTTGGTTCAGGCAGTTAATACGTTGGATGAGCTAGATGAAATAATAAATACACTAAGTACAAGAATTCGGGAATGGTACGGCCTTCATTTCCCCGAATTGGACTATATACTTCAAAATATTATCACATATGCCAATATTGTAAAAGATGCTGGAGCACGGGAAAATATTACTAATGAGCTCTTGAGTCGACTCGATGTCCCTGAAAAAAAAATTGAATTAATCCAACAGGCAATATTAAAAAGTCAAGGAGGCGATCTAACTGCTGAAAGTTCTGAATCTTTGATAATTTTAGCTTCAGAAGTAATAAAGTTAACAGAATTAAGAACCAATCTTTCTAACACTGTAGAAAATTTGATGGAAATGCTTGCTCCAAATATAAAACACATCCTCACTGCAACGATAGGTGCAAGACTAATTGCCAAAGCAGGCAACTTATCGAAATTGGCCCAGATGCCTTCGAGTACAATTCAAATAATCGGTGCAGAAAAAGCATTGTTTAGAGCATTAAAAACGGGCACTAGACCTCCTAAACATGGTTTATTGTTTCAACATCCTTCAGTCAACTCTGCTCCAAAATGGCAAAGAGGCAAAATTGCACGTGCGTTATCTTCAAAATTAGCTATTGCAGTTAGGATCGATGTATACCGCAATGCCTCTTTGGATACATCATTATTAGAAAAACTAACTAAAAGAATAGAAACAATTCAAAGAATTTATCATGAACCTCCAAAAGGAAAAGAGTCTTTTGTGGATAATAGCAGGTTTATGAACAATAGAATAAAGAAATCTTGGAAATTCAAAAGGCGGGACATGCGTCATGAAAAACGAAGACGCCATTAGTTACGTTACTGTAAATGGAAAAGCACATATAGCAACTATAAATCTGTTGAAAGGGACCACTCTTTATGGGGAAAAACTTATCTCCAGAAATGGAAATGAATACCGAACATGGGATCCATTTAGAAGTAAATTGGCGGCGGCATATATCAGGGGATTAGAATTTGATTTCTATAAGGTAGGAAACATATTATATCTAGGAGCTTCGACGGGAACTACTGTAAGTCACTTATCTGACATAATTGGAAATTCGGGCAGAATATTTGCTGTTGAATCTTCTACAAGAGTTGCAAGAGAGTTGATTTCAAATGTCTCATCTAAGAGGAGAAATGTCATACCTATAATAGAAGATGCAAGAAAGCCGAGAAATTATTTTTCAATATATGATAAAATGGATCTTGTCTATTGTGATATTGCTCAGGCCGATCAAACAAGTATAGCCATTGAAAATTGCAAAGTATATCTTAAGGAACATAAACCAATCCTTCTTGTTATCAAGACCAGAAGTATTGATGTGACAATGTCTCCAAAGAATGTGATCTCGCAAGAAATTAAGAAATTAGAAAATAATTCTTTTGAAATTAAACAAAAAATAGATCTTGCGCCGTACGACAAAGATCATGCAATGATAAAGGCAATTTTTAGCTCAAAATAGTCAATGGTACCGATCCGTACCAGACACAATCATTTGAGCAGGCTTCCATGACTTTCTTGCGAAGGGTGGAATTTCATTTTTTTGTCTAAACCATTCTCTTACAAATTCTATTGTTCTCTTGTCTGAAGGATATCCACTTCCTATATCGCCGTATTTAACGCGAATTTTAGTTATTTCAGAATCACGGATTACTTTTGCGATGATCGAAGCCCCAGACACTACAGCATTCAATTTGTCTGCATGATGCATTGAAATTAATTTTGTACTATTTCTTTTGAGAAAACTACTTATTGTTCTTTGATATCGGGAAGGGTTTACATCGCATGAATCCACATAGGTTTTGTCAGATTTCATATTGCTTATTGTAATAGCCATAGCTTCTGCTTCTAGTATGTTTAGATTGTTTCTAAAAACGTGAAAATCGATGTCCTCTATATTTATTCTACAAATACAGATTGATTCTGCAATGCTAACGACGTGACCAAAAAGAATTTGTCTTTTTTTTGGGGTAAGTAGTTTTGAATCCTTAATTCCTTTGTCAATCATTTCTGAAATCGATTTTTTGCTTACAGAGATTCCCGCCACGATAATTGGTCCTAACAAAGATCCTCTGCCCGCTTCATCTACTCCGCATATGATGTTTTTATTGCCAGTGAACTCTAATCCCTTTAATTCAAATCAATATATTGTTGCTATTTTAGCCTTATCCCGCTGAGAATCATGGTATATTAGGAGTGATCAGTTAATCATACTATTAACTAGGATTGAATTATGATTTCTCAAGGATCAAAGAAGGAAAAACAGTACTCCTAGTTCCAAGATTTTCACTTTCAGAAAAAGTACCCCCAAAAAATCCTGCTTTTTTTAATCCTAATGCGAAGTGGAATAGAGACATTTCAATGTTAGTGTACAAAACACATGCTTCTTCAAATAATAGTAAAACCTTTGCTGACTCAATCTGCGGCGTCGGAGCAAGAGGTTTGAGAACTGCGGTGGAAGTCCCAAAAATAGATACAATTTATTTAAACGATCTAAATCCGATTGCTATAGAATTTGCAAAAGAAAGTGCAAAATTAAACCAGGTAGAAGACAGGTGCACTTTTGATATAAACCATGTATGCAAATTCCTTAATTTTGAGGAACGCGAATTTCGAAAATTTGATCTTGTAGATCTTGATCCATTTGGAAGCCCCTCACCTTATGTCGATTGTGTTTTGCGGTCAGTAAGTAATCGTGGATTGATATCAATTACAGCAACAGACACTGCGGTCTTATGTGGAGTTTATCCAAATGTATGTTATAGAAAGTATTATGGATTTCCATTAAGAACGGAATATTGCAATGAAATCGGAATAAGGATTTTGGTCTCTTTTATAGCACTAAATGCCTCACGATTTGATTTATCCATAATTCCATATTTTTGTCATACCAATCTTCATTATATGAGAGTGTATCTGAAGGTAATATTTGGTAACTCACTTGCAAATTCTGTTTCTTCTAAAATAGGATTTCTTAAACATTGTCACAACTGTAATCATCGTAAAATTGAAAATCTTAGGGATCAAGATTTAGTTTGCGAAATATGTGATACAAAATGTAAATTAGCCGGACCGCTTTGGATAGATAGTCTATTTGATTTTGAATTTGCAAGGGCTATGTTAACTGTATTGAAAAATGATCAATATTTTTTATCAACTAAGAATGAGTATAACAAGTTACTTAGAATGATGCAAATTTGTAACAGTGAACTTGCATATCCGTTCTATTTTGAAACAGATAGCATCGCATCTAAAGCAAAAAAGAGCTCAATTTCACTAGATAAAGTAATTAGCAGTCTTACTGGGAATGGATTCAACGCATCCAAAACAATTATGAATGACAAGGGATTTAAAACTAATGCAACTCCGAAGGAGATAATTGATCTTCTTTACAAATAAATAGTAATTTATAGAAATAGCGTAATTATGAGAGCATATGACACGCATATCCAGATTCATTAGTCCAATACTAGAGGTGTAAATCGTGAAATTACAAGTTAAAAATTTATCTAAAAAATTTAGAACAAATAGTTCAAAGAGAATTGAATACGTTACTGCGATTGAAAATATCGACCTTACAATTAACGATGGCGAATTTGTATGTATTGTTGGCCCGTCTGGATGTGGAAAATCAACTCTTCTCAACATTCTTGCAGGGCTTGACAAACCTACTGAAGGTGAAATTATTCTTAATGGTCATCAGATTGATGGGACTGGACCTGATAGAATTATTGTATTCCAAGAGAATGCTTTGTTTCCATGGCTCAAAATAATCGAGAATGTTGAATTTGGACTAAAAATGGCTGGATTACAAAAAGATAAGCGGCGCCAAATTGCACTAGGCCATCTAGAAACAATGCAATTGACAAAATTTGCCGACTCTTATGTGTATCAATTATCGGGTGGCATGAAGCAACGAGTGGCTCTCGCTAGGGCACTCGTTATGGATCCTGACATATTACTTATGGATGAACCGTTTGCCTCCCTGGATTCCCAGACACGAGATTTGCTTTCAGTCGAATTGCAGCTTATTTGGTCGAAAACTAGAAAAAATATTATTTTTGTAACTCATAACATAATGGAATCTGTATGTCTTGGAGATCGAATATTTGTATTTACAAATAGACCCGGGAAAATAAAAAGGGAAATTACTGTTGATCATAGAAGACCAAGACTTAGCGAAGACGATGAACTTAAACCCTATTACAGAGAAATTTTAGGCGAATTAAGAAGCGAAATTACTGCTGCACGCAAACATAAATTTGACTAATTTTTCTTTAGTTTCTTTACAAGATCCAAACCATCTTCAAAACTATTTGGTGAGCACAAAAGGACTTTTTCTGTTAAACCGGCAGCTTCACGAACGAAATTTTCTGGCTGGTCCTTATATGATTTCCAATCCAATCCTATCTTTTGCGCTGAAATTTCATTTCTCTTTGAAGGACACATGATACATGGGATAACATCAATGTTATATGGTGTTGACTTTTTAACAATTTCTTTCAAATTGTGAATAGAACTTATTGACTGTGTGACAAACGCACGTGGCTTTGCTTCAAGCTTATTTTTTGTTCTTACCGAGTCATCCATTCTACTTGGAAACGATAGATCCAATCTTATATGATTGCTAAAATGATGTGATGATAGAATCTTGATAGCCTTGGTGGGAGGGATGTCAAAAATTTTATTCCCAATAATTGGTTCATCCCCACGGAGAATTAGGATGCTATAGACTCCACACAATATAGCCTCTGAGACAAACTGCAATATTGATATAAGATTTCTGTCGTAAAGTCTGCATGTACAGCTAATCGGTTTTGATATGCCTATTTTTTTTAACATTGAAACAAGCATCAAACTAGAAATTCGTGGTACACCAAGTACATTATCAGTCAAATGTATTCCATCAACATATTCTGATACCTTTTTTGCTCTTGACATAAAGAGTTCAATACTCTTGTTTATTGTATCATGATCAAAAAAATTATTGTAAAGAACCTTTGGGGGGTTCATCTCATAAATAACTTTAATATCCATTAATATCTCACAATATTTATCATAATTAAAGCCTTAATTTATAATCTTGAAAATTGTGAAATGGAGCGCATTTCCAAAAAATTCCACTCGATAGATTTTATACTTTCTAATTAATAATGGATACAACAGATGATCTTGTTTGTATGATGAAAAAGTGCTCAAACATTTGATTTATCCGTTTCTGAATAAAAGAGTAATCCTTCCGTCGCCTTCACTTCAATTCAGATTTGCGGCCGTTATGATAATAATTCATTTCACAAATAAGAGTCCATATGTGATCTTAATAAAAAGGACCAACCTTGTGAAAAGTCATGTTGGTGAGATTTCCTTTCCTGGTGGTAATTTTATGGAAGATGATCTTAATATGTTGGAAACTGCGGTAAGGGAAATAAGTGAAGAATTAGGAATTAAGATCAAAAAAGAACAGGTAATTGGCCATTTGAATGCAGTGAAGACGTTAACTTCACGTTACATAATTTATCCATACGTTGCATTAATTGGCAGGATGCCAGAGATAACCAATATCAATTATGAAGTGGAGAAAATTATAGACGTTCCACTAATACCGTTACTCAAAAGTAGAGAGAACGACCTGAACCACCAGCAACAATTTTCAATTTCTCATCTACCTAGATTCACCTACAAGAATGAAATTATTTGGGGGGCGACAGCAAGAATTTTAGATCAACTTGCAAAACTTTTTTCTCGTGAAATTAATTTCTGAAGAGTAAATTATAACTATAGTTGAATAATTAGTTGTGGGAGATATACAGTCATTGATACGATGCTTACTCTGATATGAAAGCATCAATAAGCATGGACTTCAGATTTGTGTTTTCTTAAACTTCTGAAAGTACCAAATTTCAAAGTACATTTGTCACATTTCCACAGATTTACTTTTGCTTGACTGTAAAAAGTATAGGATTGATTTCCACTCTCATATTTACCTGTGCTGGTATTGTAATTCACTGGATTGTAATTTATTCGGTATTTGATTCTGGATACGTTTATTTTCAATTGTAATGCCATTGAATTTTTAGTATTAAAAAAGTAAAGTTAATTGAACATATAGAAACCTATCAACCTTATTTTACTAAATGTAGATCAATAAAACTAATATCTCATACGGAAAAAGGATCCATGTGTATTTTGAAAATTTAAGAGACTATATACAATCTCTTGAAAAAACGGATCAATTGAAAAGGATAAAAACCAAAGTTTCAGTAGATTTAGAAATAGCAGAAATCCTGCGCAGACTTATGTATCAGGATGACGCACCTGCTATATTATTTGAGAACGTAGAAGGATATAAAATTCCTGTACTTGGTAACGCATTTGGATCCTTGAGACGACTAAAGATAGCTCTTGATATGGAAAATTTTGAGGAAATCGGTGAACGTATGACTGCGTTAACAAAATTAAAAATGCCTCATGGACTCATGAATAAATTTAAGATGCTCCCCAAGTTATCCGAGATATCTGATTATGGCCCAAAAAATGCAGATGGAGGTCCGGTCACAGAAATTGTCGAGACCGCAAACCCCACACTAGACAGTTTACCGATAATCAAATCGTTCCCAAAAGATTCTGGAAGATTTATCACTTTTGGAATCACAATTACGAAAAATCCTGAAACACAGATTCGAAACATGGGTGTGTATAGATTACAAGTAATCAATTCTAAAAAAGCGATAATGCACTGGCAAATTCACAAGAGAGGTGCATTACATTATCAAATGAATAAAGAAATTAGGAAAAAAACGGAAGCTGCAATTGTAATTGGAGCCGATCCTGCAACAATTTTTAGTGCCGTTGCACCTGTTCCAGAAGGATTAGATAAATTTCTTTTTGCAGGAATTACAAGGAAAAAAGGGACAAACCTTGTGAAGTGCAGAACGATTGGTGTAGAGGTTCCCTCTTCTGCTGAAATTGTTTTAGAAGGCTATGTTGATCCAAATGAGCTAAACATTGAGGGTCCATTTGGAGATCATACTGGATATTATACACCACCAGAACCGTATCCTACATTTACTCTAACTGGTATAATGATGAGGAATAATCCAATCTATCTTACCACAGTTGTCGGAAAACCAATACTTGAAGATGCCTACATCGGTAAAGTGATTGAAAGAGCATTTCTTCCATTAGTAAAGCTCTTTCAACCTGAAGTAGTTGATTTTTCAATGCCTGCGGCAGGTTGGTTCCAAGGTCTAGCAATAATCTCAATAAAAAAAAGATATCCCGGTCAGGCCAAAAAGGTAATGATGGGTCTGTGGGGAATGGGCCAATTGTCCCTTACAAAAATATTGATTGTAGTCGATCAGGATATCAATGTCCAAGACATAAATGATGTAATTTGGGCGGTAACGACTCGAGCCGATCCGAAAAGGGATACAATGTTAATTGAGAATTCACCTACCGATACGCTAGATCCTGCATCTCCATTATTAAATTTAGGATCAAAGATGGGTATCGATGCAACTAAAAAAACAAAAGAAGAAGGTTATGATAGGCCAGTCCAAGAGGAGGCTTTTGCTGATGAAGGTACTGTTAGGTTAGTAACAAAGAAGTGGAGCGAATATGGTTTCCAGTAATAAGACATGATATGATAAATATCTGTAATTCAAATGATGAATAATGAAGTTCATCCATAGTGGCAAAGTAAAAGACGTCTATGAATTGGACAACAAAAATCTATTATTCCATTTTACAGACAGAGTTTCAGCGTACGATGTACCAATGATTACCGACATAAAAGGAAAGGGCGAAATTCTATGCAAATTCGCCGAATTCTGGTTTAACTATCTAGATTCTAAAAATCACATGATAAGATTAGACGCGAAGGATAAAATGGTTATAAAGAAACTAAGGATGATTCCACTTGAATGTGTTGTTAGAGGATACTTGTATGGAAGTTTATACGAACGGTATATTGCTGGAAGTAATACCTTGGATCTGGCGCCTAATATGAAAATTGCATCAAAATTAAAGGACCCAATCTTTGACCCAACAACTAAGTCAAAAATTCATGATCTACCAATATCTGAGGACCAAATTTTGGAAGAAAAAATCCTGACAAATAATGAATTAAAACATGTGAAAGATACGTCATTAAGACTTTACAAACAGATGTCGAAGATATCAAATGATGCAGGATTCATAATGGCTGATGTAAAATTTGAGTTCGGAAAGGATCTTGGCTCAGATGAAATTATTTTAGCAGATTCACTGGGGCCTGATGAATTCAGGATGTGGAATAAGGAGACATACAAAGTCGGTGAAGAGCAGCTGAGCTATGATAAACAATATCTTAGAGATTGGCTAACTAAAATTGGTTTTAGAGATAAAATCAAAAATGCGTCTAAAGACGGTAAGATACCAACCCCTCCCGAACTACCTTCTGCTGTAGTTAATGAATTATTGAAGAGATACGCCTATGTTTATAAGAAGATATCAGAGTTATGAGTTACAATCTACAAGTTGGTTGATGGTTGAAAATGTATAACGAACTCTATCTTGCTATTCTACTTTAATCCTCAGTAATCCTTTTGCTTCAGAATTGGTTAGGGCGTTTATGAGTTTCCTTGGAATGTCAATTGCCGATTTATCACATGAAACAATGAGCGTTCTAGAGTCGACATAACTTGATTTTCTCAATACTATATCATGTTTGTGCGTGATTTCTAAATTATCACTTCCCAATCCAGCCAAGTTAAATTGAAAAGGTTCTACAATGATTCCTATTTTTACTACGTTGCCGCTAGTTCTTAATTTCTGTCTCAACCCAATGTCCAAATCATCGCATCCCTTATTAGCTGAAACCCCGACAATACAATCACCTTTCTTAGTCAAATGAGGGTCCTTGGTAATTTCAATTGTTTTGGGGTGAAGAGAAAGTATACTCTCGTGACCTTGAAATATTATTTCTTCTTCCAAAGATAAGTCGATCTTTCAAAAAATCGATTAACAATTTAAAGTATGATGCTAAGGTAAACTTAAATTAAAGAATGCAAACAAGTTAGAGCTGATTTGTTACCTGCAGCAGCTGGTTATGATAGAGCAATAACGGTATTTTCACCTGATGGTAGATTATACCAAGTAGAATATGCAATTGAAACCGTAAGAAGAGGAACACTTGCGGTTGGAATCAAAAGTAAGGGCGGAGTGGTCTTAGCTGTTGAAGAAAAAGCTAGGAAATTACAAGTTTCTGATATTACTCAAAAAATATTCCAAATAGATGATCACATAGGAGTAGCAGCAGCGGGATATATTCCTGATGCAAGAACTCAGGTTGATCATGCAAGATTTTTCGCTCAAAGTAATAGACTGATTTACGATGAACCTGTAGACGTTGAAGGTGTTGCAAAAAATCTTGCAGATATGGCACAACAATTCACTCAATATGCAGGAGTGAGGCCATTTGGTGTTGCATTAATCCTCGCAGGAGTCGATAAGACTGGTTCTTCACTATATCAGACCGATCCAAGTGGAACTTACATTGGATACGATGCAGCTGCAATTGGAAATGGCAGTGATCAGGTAAATGAATTCTTGGAAAAACACTATCATCTTGACATGAGCATGGAAGAGGCAAGTAGCCTTGCATTAGAGTCAATTTACTTGGTTAGCGAAGAGAAAACAGGAACAAGACACATAAAAATGGCTCAGATAGATACTAAAGCAAAGAAGATGAAAAGAGTTGAAAATAATGACATTGAAAACTATGCATCAAAGTCGAAAGAAAATGCCAGTAAGAGAGGCCCTCAATAATTTTTATTTTTACCACCAAAATTAAGGTAATATTGGTTTAAATATTCAAGTAATATTGTGAATTTTGTGACAGTTAAAGCTGGCTCACCGGCTCCCGAATTGAAAGTATCTGAATGGATTCAAGGTGGACCTTCTAGTCTGAAAGATTATCAAGGTAATGTGGTTGTCGTAGAAGTTTTCCAAGTAAACTGCCCAGGCTGTTTTATTTATGGAATACCTGAAGCAATAGATACATATCAAAAATATAAAAACAATGGAGTAGTGGTGTTGGGACTAGCCACAGCATTTGAGGATTTTGATAAGAATACCGTTGAAAATCTAAGACTGCTATTAAAGGAAAATAAGGTAATAGGTGAAACTCTTACTACTCTTACATACCAGAGTAAGTTACTAAATGAAGGAAGACTGTCATACTATATTCCTTTTCCCGTGGGAATGGATATGCTTGTTAAAGAAAAACTTCCTATTGAAGACAAGAGAATTATGGAATTTGTTAATGCAAACGTCCCTGATTTTGAACTGTATCATCAAAAAGATAAGGAACAAATTATTTCGCGTGTCAAATCATATCTGGAAACAAAACCGTACAGTCCGCTCACTTTTGAAGAATATTCATTGAAAGGTACGCCCTCAACAATATTCATCGACAAAAAGGGTATTCTGCGTGAAACTACTTTTGGATCGACTGGTCTAATCGGAAGCACCGTAGAAAAATTATTATCAGAATAGACGGTCTACAAAATAATTTGACTAACCTCTGGATTGCAATTCCTGATTCATGTTTGATAGAGTCTCAAACAATTCTTGACAAAAGCTACAAAATTTCACAAATTTCCCGTGCATGTTCAATATTTTGTGTTAAGAAAATTTTTATTTATCACGACAATAGCACAAAAGCAGAAAAAATCGATAAAAAAATAACGAAAACAATACTTGAATACCTTGACACACCTCCATATCTTAGAAAAAAAATTTATCCTAAAATGTGGATACTTAAACATGCTGGAATCCTGCCACCCATAAAGTCTCCACATCATAAAACACTGATAGACATCAATAATATCAAGAATGAGATACGGTTTGGATTTGTTGTAAAGCAAAATGATTCCTTGTATGTAGACGTAGGACTTCAAAAACTTATAAGATATAAAGGAACACAATTAGGAAAAAAAGTTTTAGTAAAAATTTTAAACAACGGGCAACTATCAGCGGAAGATGTTGTAAAAGAAGAGATTGATGGTTACTGGGGATATGATGTCAAATTTGCAGACTCACTATCAGCATTGTTAGAAAATACGAATTGCGAAATATTGATGACATCCGTTGAAGGGCTACAATTTACAAAACATGTAGATAATTTGATAGGCAACTTAAAATTGTCAAAGAATCTGCTAGTTGTGTTTGGCGGCCCTAAATTTGGCTTGAGAAAAATATTGGAATTTGAAAACAAAAAAATTTCACAGAACCACTATTTTTTAAACATGTTTCCTAACCAGGGTACTCAAACTATAAGGTTAGAGGAGGCAATTCTTGGTACCTTGTCAATAGTTAACAATTACTTACGTGCTTACTTCAATAATCGCCGAAAATTCATTAAACTATTCTGAATATGGAATTATCAAATTTCGCAAATATTGTCTTAAAGTTATTAATTTATTAAAGGGATTACAAAAAACGGATTAATCATGGGTCATCGAAAATATAGTGCACCTAGACGTGGAAGTATGGCTTTCTATCCAAGAGTGCGTGCACGAAGCCTCGAATCTAGGATTAGGACTTGGTCGGATCCTAAATTAGATAGATCATCACTATTAGGTTTTGCCGGGTATAAAATTACCAATTTAAATGTATTATCAGTTGATGACAGAGAAAAGACTCCAAATTATGGCAAGAATATGATGAATTCATCTACTTTAATATCTACACCGCCATTGAAAATAATTGGAATAAGAGCATATGCAGAAACAGCATATGGAAAGAATGCAATTTTTGATGTTTTTACGAAAGATAATGACAAATATCTTTCGAAAAAAGCGCCGTTCAAGTATAAGGAGGGCAAGTTAGAAGAAATTAATGCACATCTTGATAAAATTAAACATGTAGTTGCGATAGTTTCATCTTATCCCAGGGGAGCATCTTTATCTCAAAAGAAGCCGTTTGTATGGGAAATACCGATCGGTGGAAAAGACACAAAATCAAAAATTGACTATGTTGTCAACAACTTTGGAAAGAAGGTAAACATAAAAGATGTCTTTGAAACTGGGCAATTTGTTGATATTTCCGGCATAACAAGAGGTAAAGGAATTGAAGGGCCAATTACTAGATTTGGAGTCAAAAGAAAACAACACAAATCCAGAAAAAGTGTGAGAGCACTTGGAACTTTAGGTCCAATTTCTCCCGCAGTAGTCATGTATACTGTACCAAGACAAGGACAAAGAGGATTTCATCAAAGGACTGAATACAATAAGAGAATTTTGATAATTTCGAATTCGGAGAAAGACACTGAATTTAAAATTAATCCAAAGGGCGGATTTGAACATTTTGGCATGATAAAAAATGACTACATAATAGTCAAGGGTTCAATTCCGGGCGTTCCGAAAAGACTAGTTAAGATCAGATTTCCAATTCGAACTGTTAGTAAGAAAGTATTAGAACCCAAGGTTTTGGAGGTATTAGTAAAGTGAAGATTAAACTTAAAGATCTTCGTGGAAAAGAAATTGAATCTTTAGAACTTCCATCTGTTTTCAATACTCCATTTAGACCAGATATTATAAAAAAAGTCTATGTAAATGTTCTTTCAACAAAGTTCCAACCTCAGGGTAAATACCCCGCTGCTGGTGAAATAGTCAGTGCAGAATCTCGTAATACTGGTTTGGGAATTGCGAGAATAGCAAGGGCCCGCGGTGAAGGATTTCCACGCGCTGGTCAAGCTGCTGGAGTTGCAGGTGTCAGAGGTGGAAGATCTACCCACCCTCCCGTATCATGGAAGAAAATTTACAAAAAAATAAACAAAAAGGAAAAACAACTTGGATTCAGTTCCGCAATAGCCGCAACTTCTAGTAAAGATATAATTGAAAAACGTGGCCACAATGTAGGAAAAATCTCTGAATTTCCAATTGTAGTTTCAAATGATTTGGAGAAAATAACAAAAACTGCAGAATTAAAAAAAATATTGCTATCCTTGGGGTTAGAAGAAGATCTTAAAAGGTCTCTGAATATAGTAAGGATACCATCAGGTAAATCACGATTACGTGGAAGAAAAAAACACTCGGCTTTAAGCTGCCTGATAGTTGTTTCAAAAAATTCTCCAATTAGTAAATTGAAAGAATCTTTAGCTGGAGTTAATGTTGTCGCTATAGAAAACCTGAGCATTACGGATCTAGTGCCAGGAACAAAACCAGTTAGATTAACGGTCTATACAAAAAATGCAATTGATTCCATGAATAAAATAAATACAGTTTGGTCAAAAATACAGGGTATGGTGAAACAATAATGAGTAAAGAAGCAGAAAACGATCTCCATTCGGTCATTCTTAGACCATATATCACAGAAAAGACATTCAATTTGATAGAAAAGGAAAATAAATTAACTTTTATTGTTTCCGACAATGCAAGCAAGAAGGATGTAAATGAAGCAATAAAAACAATGTATGAAGGTAACGTTAAGGAAGTCAATATTTTTAGGACAATTCAAGGGAAAAAAGCAATTGTAAAATTTACAAAAAATGATGAAGCGCGAGAGCTTGCAACAAGATTAGGATTGGTATAGGAATTGAATCATCTAGTTAAATTTAAAAGGAGTATTTTGGAGTTGATAATCTTAGTTGGTTCGTGAATTTAGATTTAGAGGTTATAATGTAGATCAATTAAAGAATTTATCAATAGAATCACTTCTTCCATTGTTAAATGCTAGACAAAGGCGGTCATTGGATAAAAGAGTAGGGAAGTACATGGATGATCAAAAAAGAAAACTTCGTGAGAGAATAAAAAGTATCAGAGAAGGTTCATCTACTGAAACTATAAGAACTCACGTAAGAGATATGATAATTCTCCCCGACATGGTGGACATTACAATCAATGTTCATAATGGAAAGGACTTCACCCCGATTGCTATAAAACCCGAGATGATTGGTCATTACTTGGGTGAGTATGCAATCACAAATAAAAGAGTTCAACATGGTGCGCCTGGAGTAGGAGCTTCCAGATCAAGTCTCTATGTGCCATTAAAGTGATATATTTTGCCTACATATTCTTACTCATTTTCTCAATTTGACAAGAATAAACACGTTAGAGCGGCCTTAAGAGAAACTGATATCTCCCATAAACACGCGAGAGAAATTGCTCTAGCAATAAAGGGGTTGACAATTGAAAGAGCAAGAAACATTTTAGATCAAGCTATTGAAAAAAAGGTTGCAATTCCTTATAGAAGATATCATAATGAAGTGGCTCATAGATCAAATATCAGGGACGGTTTTTTTTCTGGGAGGTTTCCAAAGAAAGCATCTGAAGAATTTTTAAGACTTTTGGACAATTTAGAATCAAATGCAGAATACAAAGGTATGGACCTAGATAGGTTAGAAATAGTATCTTGTGTTATCCATAAAGGAACAAAACTTAAGAGATTTATTCCAAGAGCTATGGGACGGTCAAGTCCTAAAGTTGACACCCTGACACATGTAGAAATTGTTGCTAAAGAGGGGAAGGTATATTGAGCGCAATAAAAAATGTAATGAAAAATAATTTCAGAAATATGGAACTGAACGAGTACCTGAGTTCTACTTTAACTGATGCAGGTTACGGAGGAGCTGAGGTTCAAAAGACTCCTATTGGTACCAAAATAACACTATTTGTAATAAGACCGGGTCTAGTTATTGGAAGAAAAGGGAGTGGAATAAGAGACCTAACAACGAGATTGGAACAACAATTCAACTTGGAGAATGCACAAGTATCCGTAACAGAGGTCACAAAACCTGAATTGAATCCACATATAATGGCAAATAGGATTGCTCAACTTATTGAAAGAGGAACTGCCTTTAGAAGAGCCTCATTATGGACAATAAATACGATCATGGGAGCTGGAGCAATGGGAGTAGAGATTGCAATATCTGGTAAACTTCGAGGTGAACGTGCCCATTTTGAAAAACATTCTGCAGGAATCATCCCAAAGAGTGGAAAAATTGCTGATGAAATAGTAAAAAGTAGTACTATTAGCTTATTAACAAAAATGGGATTGGTGGGAATAAAACTCAAAATTTCGTTGAGAGAAGACATCCCTCGTGATTTTGATTTAAGTGAGGAGTCTGAACCAAAGACTCAGGGCGAAAGTGAAGGCGAAAGTGAAGGTGGAAGTGAAAATCGTGACATTCAGCCAGAATCAGAAATCAAGACAGAAAGTAAAGATATTATTAACAGTGAAGTTAAGGAAATAGCCGTAAATAAAAGTGAGACATAATGGGCAGACTTAAACTAAAAACATTAAGAGAGTTTAACGACGATGACCTGGAATCAAAACTATCTGAAATTAGGGCGGATCTGTTGAAATTGACAATTGAAAATTCAAAAGGGACACTTAAAAAAGAAACTGGAAATATGAAATGGAAAAAAAGAGATATTGCCCGCATACTTTCTATTCTAAAGGAGAGGGAATTAGCAAAATGACTTTTAGAGATTATATGCTACAATATGAATTCATAGGTCGCAATGCAGAAGTCGAGTATGGATCATCTAACAATCTTAAAAAAATTAAGGGCAAAATAATCTTTGAAACGAAAAATACAATATCGTTAAGTGACGAACGCAAGTCATATGTTATTCCAAAAAAATCTATACGTAGATTAGGACTAATTTTTCAAGATGAGATTTGTTTTGTGAATGGTTCTTTGTTAATAGGCAGGCCGGAAGATCGTTTACTTAAATGATGGTTGATAAAGTATGAGTAGAAATATTGGAGTAACAGTTTCACAGCCAAAAAGAAATTGTGATGATGACCTGTGTCCTTTTCATGGTAAACTTTCCATAAGAGGAAAAATATTAACCGGGATTACAATGAGTTTCAAAGCACACAAGATGATTGTAGTTTCGCGTGAATATCCTAGACCGGTTAAAAAGTACAAGAGATATGAGAGAAGCAGTTCAAAGGTCCACGCATTTCTTCCTTCTTGTATTGATGTAAAAGAAGGGGATGAGGTAAGGATTGCAGAATGTAAACCAATTTCAAAAACAGTATCGTTTGTAACTGTGGAGGTTATTAAGAGTGGCGTCTAAAAGTCGTGCAGTCTCAGCAAAAGGGGTAGAAGAATTTAAGCCCTACATTACTAGGGCATTGCCAATAACAGCTAATTTAGTTTGTGCCGACAATACAGGAGCCAAAATATTAAGAATTGCTATGGTCACACGTATCAAGGGCAGACATTCAAGAATGCCAGCTGCGGCAGTAGGAGATTTTGTGAATGTTACTGTAAAAAAAGGAAAAGCAGAGTTAAGAAAACAAATGTTTGGAGCGGTAATAATCAGACAAAAGTATCCCATAAGGAGACTAAATGGTGTTCGGTTATCATTTGAGGACAATGCGGCAGTATTGGTTACACCAGAAGGCGAAATAAAAGGTACTGACATAAAAGGACCAGTCGCTGCTGAAGCTGCAGAAAAGTGGCCGAGAATAGCAAATCTTGCATCTTTGATAATATGAGTGAATATTGATGTTCTATAAACTGATTTCAAAACATAAGAGAGAAAAACTACTAGGAGCTAACGTTTCAGAAAACCTGAGAGGGCAGTATAAAAAGAGAAGTATGAGGGTCATTAAGGGTGATACCGTTAGAATATTAAGAGGAGAATATGCTGGGATAGAAGGGAAAGTTGAGAAAGTGAATACAGAAAGATCGACATTATCGATTGAAGGTGTGCAGAGAGAAAAAATACGTGGTGGTAATGTCAAGGTACAAATTCATGCTTCAAATGTTCAGATTATTTCCTTAAATACCGATGATGAATATCGCGTGAAGGGCACTCAGAAAATAAAAGAAAAAAATGTAAAGATAAAAGAGGGAAAAGAAATGAAAAAAGCAGATATTAAGAAAAAGGGATCGGTTAAAGTGGAGGCAACATAATCATGGCCAAAAAAGGAGGAGACAAGAGATTAAAAAGGCAACTTGCTCCACGTTTTTGGCGAATTAATAGAAAAAGTTCAAGATTTATTCTTGACTCAATGCCAGGGCCACATACAAGAAAATTTTCCTATCCAATTGGTGTAGTATTGCGTGATCTTTTACATGTTTGCTCAAATATAAGAGAAGTAAAAAGATCATTAAATAAGGGTTTAATCAGCGTAGATGGGAAAATGGTTCGGCATCCAAATTTTCCGATTGGGTTAATGGATACTGTGGAAATAAAACCTTCAAACGAATTTTATAGATTTGTTCCTTCAAAAGGAATTCCACTATTTCCAATAAAAATAAATTCTGATCAAAAAAATTTAAAGTTGGAAAAGATCAAATCTAAGGTTAGCTCAAAGAAAAATTTATATCAATATTGTTTTCATGACGGAAGAACATTTCTAAGTGAAGAATCATATAATGTGGATGATACGTGTTTGATTGAATTACCCACTTTTGGAATCAAAAACCATGTCCAGCTGAAAGAAGGAAGTAGCGTCATTGTTACTAGAGGGGAGAACGCCGGTAATATTGGGAAGGTTGAGGAAATTAAAACTGGCTCATATTCATTACCTAAACGTGTTTTAGTCTCCATGGGCGAAAAAACCGTAGAATTACCAATTGGTATTGTCATGGCTATCGGTATTGATTCTTCATTAATTCAGGTGAGCAAGTAGAATGAGTATAGTAAAAAATATGAAACAAATTAGCTTGGAAAAAGTTGTAATAAACATTGGAGTAGGAAAATCTGGCGAACCGTTAGAAAGAGCCAAGAATGGACTGGAAGAATTAACATCCAGAAAACCCACTCAATGTGGTGCAAAAAATAATGTAAGGGATTTTGGAATCCACAAAGGTGAACCAATCGGTGCGAAAGTGACACTAAGAAATACACAGGCATTAGAATTTGCCAAAAGAATAATACAAGCAAAAAATAACCAATTGCGAAAATCATCATTTGATAATTATGGAAATATTTCTGTAGGAATCAGTGAGCACATTGATATTCCAGGAGCAAAATATAATCCAGATATTGGAATATTTGGAATGAATGTCTGTATATCATTATCAAGACCAGGTTATAGGATACTTAACAAAAATAACCCTAGAAAACTGGGGAAAAACCATAGAATTTCAAAAGATGAAGCTATAGAATTTTTTAAGAATCTGGGAGTTGAGATAATTTAATGCCCAAGCCAAGGGAATATGATGTCACTGGTAGAAAACAACGTGTACATGGAAAGGGTACACGATGGTGCAAGAGATGTGGATGCTATTCGGGGCTTATTCAGGCTTATAATATCATGCTTTGTAGACAATGTTTTAGAGAAGTAGCAATAAAATTAGGCTTCAAGAAATATGAATAGATATTAGGTGAATGAGATGCCAGCATCAAATATATTATCAAATCTTTTTACCACTTTATATAATAACGAAATTCGAAGAAAAAAAGAATGTCTAGTAAGTCCATCTTCACGATTTTCCAGTGAGGTACTGCGCGTAATGCAAAAACACAGATATATTGGAGAATTTGAGCAGATAGATGATTCCCGAGCTGGCAAATTCAAAATTCAATTGTTGGCAAAGATAAACAAATGCGGAATAATAACTCCAAAATTTAGCGTCAAGAAGAATCAATACTTGAATTGGGAGAGACAATTTCTGCCAGCGTATAATATGGGAATCCTGATAGTTTCAACAAGTAAAGGCGTCTTGACACACCATGAAGCCCAGGAAATGGGAGTTGGAGGAGTGTTGGTTGGATATGTCTACTAAAGAATATCTTTCATCATTAGAAATACCAGAAGGTATTTCCGTATCTATGGTAGATAAAACAATATCAGTACAAGGTAAACTAGGCACGATAAAAAAAGATTTCACAAAGCTTCCAGCCTTTCTCGTAGTTGAAAAGAATCTTGTAAAGATTCAACCTTATGGCAAAAGAAGAAAGGATTTCGCTATTTCTAAAACTGCAAAAAGCATCATTAACAATATGATAAAAGGGGTACAAAATGGATATAAATATAAGATGAAAGTTGTGTTTGCACATTTTCCCATAACGGTTAAAGTGAAAGATGGTAAAGTATATGTAGAAAACTTTTTCGGGGAAAGAAAGGCGAGAATTTCAAAGATAGTTGGCGGCTCTACGAAAGTAACCATCGAAGGTGACGACGTCATTATTTCTGGGCCCCATCTTGAGGATGTTTCTCAGACAGCTGCGAATATCGAGTTAGCGACAAGAGTTAAAAACAAAGATAAGCGAGTCTTTCTTGATGGGATATACGTTTATTCGCGAGAATAAATGGTAGACCCACAGTAATTAATTTGGAATGACTTTTATATAGAATATTTGTGCAAGTGAGCAATAACAATGATAACAGTCATACTTGCTGGTGGTTTGGGAATAAGGCTAAGACCTTTAACAACTGATAGGCCAAAACCTATGATCCAAATTAAGGACATACCCATTATAGAATTGCAAGTTAGTTGGCTAAAAAAATTTGGAATAACAGATATCATAGTACTTGTAGGACATCTGAAGGAAAAAATAAAGCATCATCTTGGTGACGGCAAAAAATTTGGAGTTAACATAAGCTACATCGAAGAACACGCTCCACTTGGAACAGGTGGTGCACTAAAGAATGCAAAAAATGAAATAATTCAAAATGGAAATACAAATACCGGATTTTTTGTAATCAATGGAGACATATTGACCGATTTGGACCCATTTACGATCTCTGAAAAAGGATCAATGACATTAGCATTAGTTCCTCTAAAGAGTACATTTGGAATTGTAGAAACAAATGGCGATCTTGTATCAAAGTTTGTAGAAAAACCATCCATTGAGAATATGTGGTGTAATGCAGGAGTATACTACTTTTCAAATGAAATTTTTGACTATCTCCCGGATATAGGAAATATTGAAACCGTTACTTTACCAATGTTGGTAGAAAAACAAAGATTAAAGGCAAAAAAGTTCTCAAATAATTATTGGCGATCTATAGATTCTCACAAGGATGTTGAAGAAGCATCGAAAGAAATAGAACATATTTTTAGAAAATGACTGTCCAGATTGGGCAAATTGGTTATAATCCAAGCAGCCTATTTGATTCCCAAGATATTTTAAAATTTGCAAAGTTACTCGATATCAATACGAAAGTAGATTCCATATGGATGCCCGAGTCCTGGGGTCGTGAAGCTTTTGTTATGCTTGGTGCAATATCTGCATTGACCAAGAGGATTAAACTTGGAACTTCAATTGTAAGCATGTTTTCAAGAACACCGGCGACTTCAGCAATGGCTGCGTCCACTTTAGACAATATTTCGTCGAATCGTGCAATTATAGGGATTGGAGCAAGCACCCCGATTCTCGCTGAAAATTGGCATGGAATCAAATTTGAACATCCATTACAACGCATGAAAGAATATGTAACGTGCTTCAACATCATAACAAGTGGAGAAACAATAAATTATAACGGAAAATTTTTCAAATTAAAAAATATCAAGTTAATGCATCGATCCTCAAGAAAAAAGATCCCTATTTATCTTGGTGCGGTGAATTCAGGAATGATTAGACTTGCAACAGAAGTCGCCGATGGGACAATCTTATATCTTCGTCCACTCCACGAACTCCAAAATACAATAAAACTTATCAGATCAATAACAGCAAAAAAATCTAAAAATTTTCAGATTTGCTCTGTTTTTATTACCGCTGTCTCAAATAAGCATCCTGATTTAGCTCGTATCAGAGTTGCAAAAACACTAGCATTTTATGTAGCAGTTGGCAAATATTATAACGAATTCTTGTCATCGCACGGTTTTGAGAATGAAGTAAAGCAAATAACAATTGAATATCAGAAACATGGCATTGAAAATATCTATAAGTTCGTAACAGATTCTATGCTTGAGTCACTAACTATCTATGGTACTGTTGATGAATGCATCAAATCTCTAAAGCGGTTTGTTTCATGTGGAATATCACTTCCGATTCTACAGATAAACCCGGTAAAAGATAATGAACAATCAATCAAGGATTCTCTTCTTTTGGCAGAAAATGTCTAGGGTAGCAATAGTTGATCAGTGCACTTCCGAATTTACTAAAGATACTTCTTTGTCGGTTCAAGAGTTGGCATGTGATCCGTGTAGAAAAATATTAGAACATTATAGAGATCGGCCAATAGAGATTGATGCGCTTATTCTGTCCACAACTTCTGACATCCAATATGGCTCAACAATTATTTCAGAATACTTGGGAATAAAGCCAACAATTTCTCAAAGATTAGATAATTTATGTAATTCTGGTACTAATGCGATTGTTTCTGCCTATTCAATGATAAAATCTGGCTTGAGTAAGACTGCATTGGTTGTTGGTGCAGACATAAGGGAAACTAAAGGAACCCAATTAGTATGGGATATTTCAAGAGGAGGTTTTACATCCCCTATTTACTGGGCTGCACTTTTTGCCAAAGCTCACATGCGTAAATATGGAACAACTGAAGAACAAATGGCATCAGTTGCAGTAAAGAATCGAAAAAATGCTTACTTAAATCGCAACGCACTATTTAGGAAAAAGATATCAATTGATGACGTCATGAACTCCAAAAAACTTGTGGGACCTATAAAGATGTTAGATTGTTCATACATCTGTAACGGAGCTTCAGCAATTTTACTTACAAATGAACAAGAAGCCAAAAACCATACAGATTGTCCAGTGTGGATTGAAGGAATTGGAAGTTCAACAGAAGCTGCCAGTTTTAGTAACGTTAGTTCTGACCTCTCATGTATACAATCAACTAAAAAGGCTTCAAATATGGCATATTCAATGACAAATATTAATCCAGACCAGATAGATGTTGTGGAACTTCACGATGCATTTACGATCATGGAAATTCTTGCTTATGAAGATCTAGGTTTTTGCCAAAAGGGAAAGGGCGGAAAGTTTGTTTCACAAGATAACTTATCGACTAATCCTCGTGGAGGATTAATAGGGACTGGCCATCCCTTGGGAGCGACTGGTGTCGCTCAGACAGTGGAAATTTGTGAGCAACTAAAAGGAATAGCCGGGAAAAGACAGGTGAAAAACTGTAAAAGGGGGTTGGTACACAATATGTCTGCAGCAGGCTCCTCTTCTTTAGTTCTTATCCTTTCGTAAAAAACCAAAATTGAGATTATTTACCAATTTAGAGCATCACTCGTACAGATGACCAACCGATCAATGAGGTATCAAACTGTCCTTTATTTTAAATGGAGTAACAGTGATAGGAATAATGAAACTATGACCCTATTTTGTCATCTATCTGTTTGGTGAGAATATTGTAATATTTCAGATTTTTAGACAAATGTGACAGCCCCAACCAAATTGTTTATTCATTATTGATCACTTTAATTATGTCAAGACCTTTAGAATGACATGAAAGAATTTTTTGATTTCTTAAGTAGGGGAAAATTCAGAATACCGATGTGTAACGATTGTAATACAAAGATATGGCCACCTTCAAATACATGTAAAAACTGCTACTCAAAAAAAATTAGAATGTCAAAATTAGATCCAAAAGGGCAGTTAATTGAATATTCAGAATCGTTTATTGATAAAAATAAAAATTTAGGATTGGTCGAAATTTCAGGTATTAGGATTATTGGTATAATTAATGAAGGAAATATGAATCATGGGAGCATTGTCAAGTTAACTAGGTGCGGGCTCGATAATAACAATTCCCCTTACTATGAATTCTCATCTGCGTGATTTTGGTACTGAAGGATTTAATTAATCAAGCATCGTTAAGAGCTATCAGGATGTCGTACGATAGATTTATTGATGATAGACTGCTGACAAGTAGAGATGCACTAAACAAGAAACAGATTAAAATGAAACTTATTGATTACGATGAATCTGCCAGGGATTTTTCTCAGAGATTTGGTAGTAGGATTCTGGTTAGAAAGGTCATGTTGACAATAAAACGAACAGACACCGAGGAAATTGAAGAAAAGGAACTAGATGTTGAAGCATTAGAGAAAAGAGTCAGGAAAGAAAGGCTATGGTCTTCATCAAATAGATGGATTTCAAAACATGAAATAAAAAATGGGTACATAGTGGCATCTAAACATCTTGATTTATTGGCCAATGCAATAGCCTTAGATATCATACAATTTTGAAAATGAAACTTGTTATTATGTTTGCAATATATGAAAAAAATTTACAATACTATTAGTTATATGTTATTTCAAAAGTCGAATTATGAAATATTATGTGAAATATTCTTTTGATATGAATAGTAGTAACAGAAATTATTTCAACCATAGATATTTTTTTGTTTATTTAACATGATATCGAAGAAAGCGCCGCTGATCAGACTTGAACTGATGACCCACTGGTTAACAGCCAGTTAAGCTCCAAAGTAACTAGCCTTTGAATTTGCTCTACCATGCTGAGCTACAGCGGCGCATGTTTTACAGAAATTACTACTTCAAATAAATGTTATGCTATTGTTTATATATAGAAAAAAGTTGCTAAATTCGAATTCTGAAATATAAAAAATTGTTCATAAAAAACTATTTTTTCCTTGTAATAATTATTTTTGCTATACCTAATGCAATTAGTAAAATTCCTAGTCCCGTCGTCCCAAGAAGTGTAGAATTATTACTTGCTCCTTCTTGCACCATGCCTTGAACAGCTAAACCAATCATCCCAGCTATGATTAATCCACCGTTAATAAAGAGAAGTACAGATACCAAAGTAGATTTTTCCTTTAGTGAAATTACAAAAGCAATTATCGACAATATTACCGCACCTCCACCAAAAACTCCCCCTCTAATTGCATCATTCAATTGGAGAAACCCACTTTTTCCATCATTAGACGCAATTTTGGATGAGATAACATCTGCACCATAAATTACTAATAAGGATAGAGAAATGAACAGCAAGATAATCGATATTTTTGTTTTCAATACGTAGTTGATATATTCAATTTATTAATAAACTTATTTTGAAAGAAGAATATCTTCAAGTCAAAGTTGATATTTGCAAGTTGACATTGCAAATAACTTGACAGTTGAATGGTATCAAAATTAGTGATGAACATATTTGGTGTAGTTCCTAATTATATTCATATTATCTCATATATGACACTAGTGCATTAAATCTTCCATTTTCAAATCAATACATCTGGTGAAATTGTCTGAAAAAAATTGAAATTTGTAACGCTTTTCATTCCTTCTAGCCAAAAAGGAAAATCAATCCAACAAGAAAGAAACAATTGGGCTAATGTACAAATAATGCAAAGCTAGAACTATTTCTATTGAATAGTAATAATCTTGACAAGAAATACGTATGGCATCCGTACACTCAGATGAAAATCTGGAATAATTCAGAAAATATTGTAATAGAGTCTGGAAAGGGATTTAATTTTGTTGATACCAAGGGAAGAAGTTATCTTGATGGCATTAGTAACATGTGGTGTAACGTTTGGGGACATGATAGAACAGAAATAATCAGTGCCATGAAAAAGCAGTTTGATATTCTCCCTCATTCTTCTTTATTCGGTCTTGTCAATGACCCGTCGGTAAAATTGGCGAAGCGTCTGACAAATGTGGTTAAAGGAATGAGCAAGGTTTTTTACACAGACAATGGTTCAACGGCGATTGAAGCTGCATTAAAAATTGCAACTCAATACTGGAACAATAAGGGGAAAATACAGAAAAAAAAATTTATTTGTTTAAAGAATGGTTATCACGGGGATACAATAGGTTGCATGTCGGTAGGATACGTTGATGGTTACTTTTCACCATATAAATCACTGTTGCTAAAAACAATAAAAGTAGACTCACCTACAATAAGACATGAAAAATTTGGACGGCAAAACTTTGAACAATATATTGATAAAATTGAAAATATTCTAAATAGACTTTCGTCAAAAATATCAGCCTTTGTTATGGAAAGTGGCGCTCAGATCGCAGGTGGGGTTAATATATATCCTAAGAATTTTCAAAAAGAGATTAGTGACCTCTGCAAAAAATATGATATACTTTTGATATTGGATGAAATTGCTACAGGTTTTGGAAGGCTTGGTAACATGATAGAGTATAAGGCGCAACGTTCTGAGCCAGATATCGTTTGCTTTGCAAAAGCACTAACTGGTGGCTATTTTCCATTGGCAGTAACACTAACAACAAATGATATTTTCAAAGAATTTCTTGGAGATTATTGGGCAAAAAAGCAGCTTTTTCATGGTCATACTTTCACTGGGCACCCTGTTGGATGTACAGCTGCACTTACAAATTTAGATCTATATCACAAGCTAAATCTTATTAAAAAAATAAGAGACAATGCATTAGTTCTTAATCGACTTTTGATAAAATTTGCAGAATTTGATATCTGTTATGACATTAGACAAAAAGGATTACTTTGTGGGATTGAATTAAGAAAAGGCAAAAATCCTATCAAGATGATAGAAAAAGTTCCAATCGGTCAATACATTGCAAGGGAATCACTGAAAAGAGGGGTATATCTTAGAACCCTTGGCAATATAATTACAATAATTCCTCCACTAGCAATAGAACAAGAGGATCTTAGAAAGTTAGTTGATATTGAGTACGAAATCGTAGAAAAAATACGCAAAAAGTTAGATCATACTAAATAAGATTATTCTTTAAATCATACGTATCTGGTTATACAGAGTGGCTTTCGATATTCCAAGGTTTTTGGCAATTTTGTTCCTTGGTATGTTCTGAGATAACATTTTGATTAGTGTGTCTTTATCAAGGATCTTTTTTGGACGTCCGATGTTTTTTCCAGACATTTTTGCCCTTACCATACCATCCTTTGTTCGTTGAATCAACATTTCTCTTTCTCTTTCTGCAACCCATGTCAATATTCCAATCATCAATCTCCTAACGCTTGGATCAGTGCTCTGAAGAAAGAGCTCCTTTGGTGAACAAGAAATCAATGGCGAATATTGTTCTATTGATTTTATTGCGTCAAGTGTTTCCCAAAATGTCCTACCAACTCTTGATAATTCATACACGATGACTGAGTCAACTCGATCAGTTCTAACTAGATCTAGCATCTCCCTAAACGCTGGTCTATTAACTGCAGGAATCTTGCCACTTACCGAAGAATCTTCGAAAAAATCAAGAATTTTATAGTCATTATCTGCTGCCCACTTTTCGATCACCACCTTCTGGTTTAGTACTGTCTGCTCATCAGTACTAACTCGCAAATATCCAAAAGAGTATTTCATTACCTACTTTTTTATGAAAAGTTGATAATCCTTTGGGTCAAAAAAAATACGTCCAGTTGAAAAAAGGTGTCACATTTTTCATACTGAATAAGAGTAAAAAAATGCATGTTTTTTTGCATTGTATAAAAACGGGTCCTTTTTTAGACTTTTAGAACTACTACAATAAATGACGATTTTCGCATTATTTCCCATTTTTAATTAAGATGAAAACATCTAACAAGATTTTTGTGTTTTAATCACCTTTATCCGGGGTCAAACGTGAAAAAAACACTGATTTAGGCTAGTTATTTTTCTAATTGTCAACTATTATCGGAATGTTTTGAATACAGATACTATACTGAATGTAGAATTGCGATAGCCCCTAGAATTAAACAAGAATTATATCATATGACTAGACAAGAATGGTGTGTCTAGTTCTGATTCAATAATACAAAATTACTCGTTCTGAGTTTCAATGGTGCTTCTGGAAACCATAGAGTTTTGTGTCCGATTAATGAAATTAATGAAATCAGACTAGTTAATTAAAGATTAATTATGGGTTCTAGTGAAGAACTAATGATGCAAGATTTCGAGTCCATAGATTCTTGTATGAAAAAGGTTGTAAATGGAAATAGTATTTCCTTTGAAGAGGCAGAAAGATTAATTTCAACTAATAATGTGATAAAACTTGCAGACTGTGCTAATTTTATTACTAAAAAATTTAATGAAGAGAGTGTTGACGTCGAATCTTTGATAAACGCCAAGTCTGGAAACTGTCCTGAAGATTGTTCCTTTTGTGCCCAGTCTACTTTTTATGAAACCGGGATAACCAAATATCCACTACTACCTGATAAAATAATTATAGAAAAAGCAAGAGAAGCAGAAATTCAGGGTGCAGGTAGTTTTTGCCTTGTTTGTGCATATAGAGAACCTACAGAAAACGATTTTGAAAAAATATGTAGAATAATAGAAAAATTAAAAAAAGAAGTACAACTAGACATCAATGTTTCACTTGGCTTCATGACACAAGAAAGGGCACAAAGACTAAAATCGTTGGGAGTTAAAAGGTATAACCACAATCTGGAAACGTCTGAAAGTTTCTTTTCAAAGATTTGTAAAACACATGATTTTTCAGATAGAATCGAAACTGCTAGAATTGTGAAGGGGGTGGGTCTAGAACTTTGTTGTGGAGGGATTATTGGAATGGGTGAAACCATAAGACAACGAATAGAATTAGCATTTTCTATATCCTCGCTTGAACCAGACGAAGTTCCAATAAACATCTTAATTCCAAGGAAAGGAACGCCAAAGGAATTGGATAATTGTTCAATTCAACCAATTGACATAATTAGAACAATAGCTGTTTGGAGATTTATCATGCCAAGAACTATATTGAAAATTGCGGGTGGAAGAGAAATTTATTTTAGTGATGGTGGTAAACTTGCACTTCAGGCCGGCGCAAATGGAATCATTACCGGTGGTTACCTTACTACAAATGGAAACGCACCAAAAAAAGATATCCAAATGATACAGGGAATTGGACTCGATACAAGAATTCATTAAAGCAGATATTAATGAACTAAAAAAAGAAAATCTCTATAGAAGATTAAGAATTGTTGAAAACCATAATGGATCTGCAATAGTTGATAATAACAAAATAATTAATTTTAATTCCAATGATTATCTTGGATTATCTTCAAATCAAGAAATAATAAAAAATACTTTAAAGAAATTTGATGAAATTTCTCAATGTAGTTCTAGACTGGTGGGAGGCAACAGCGTAGACATTATAAAATTGGAAAAAAGTTTGAGTAAACACAGAAAAACAGAATCCTCTCTAGTCTATACCACTGGATATTCGTCTGTTTTGGGTGTTTTAAGTGCTCTTGCAGACAGCGATACAACAATATTCAGTGATGAGTTAAATCATGCAAGCATTATAGATGGCTGTCGGTTAAGTAATGCTAAAATCAAGATATTTCGTCACAATGATTCAGAACATCTTTTAGGAAAATTGAAAGGTACTAGAGGTAAGAAAATTCTTGTTACTGAAGGATTATTTAGCATAGAAGGCGACATTTCAAACTTGAACTCAATCTGCAATTTAGCAAAAGAGCTTGGTGTCTTTATTATTGTGGATGATGCTCATGGAGATTTTGTTTTTGGAAAAAATGGTTCTGGTACCCCTTCAGAATTAAAAGTCGATAAATTGATTGATGTCCATATCAGTAGTCTGAGTAAAGCATTAGGTTGTTTTGGAGGATATGTTGCTTGTACCAATATGGTTAGGGATTATCTAATAAATAAATCAAGACAATTCATATTTACTTCTGCTCTTCCAAATCACTTGTGCATTTCTGCACTAAATGCCATTAGGATTGCAAAAAATGGAAATCTGCAAAGAAAACTCTTTACAAATGTAAAGTTGTTAAATAATGGTTTAAAGAAGGTCGGATTTGATATAGGAAATTCATGCAGTCAAATAATTCCAATACATGTTGGTTCGGAGACACTCACAATGATATTGGCCAATAAATTGATACAAAAAGGTATATTTGTTCATCCTATGAGATTTCCTACTGTTAAGAAAGGATGTGCATTATTGAGACTATCATTAAGTGCTTCACATACGAAAGAACAATTGATTTACACTTTAGGTGAGCTAGAAAATATAGGCAAAAAATATAAAGTCATATGATACCATAAATAGAATCATTAAATATTTTTCACATTTACATATTATGCTTAACTTACAAGGGGATAAGTAAAGAATTTCAAATTTGAATTGGTGCTATTTTGTATCTAGATATATCCGATATCATCTATGGAATTAATCGAATTGAATATGCTCGAGCGTCCAATTCCACCATATATTGCATAATTCGAATTTAGCAATATTTATTTAATATTCTTGAAATAATGCATGTATGATAGAAAAAGAATTAAAAATCAAGTTGGTCGTATCAGAGCGCCAATTTAGGGAAATAAAGTATTATTTCGCTCTTCTGCATCCTGAATCAATAGTTTCAGGACTAAAATTTGCATATAATAGACAAAAAGCCCAGGATGGTGGATATTTAATTCTTGGAAGGAAGAGTTTCGTAAAAAAGGAAACTAGCATGTTAACAAAGGAGCAAGCCAAATGGCGACTTGCAAATTGGAAGTCCATGATAAAGGCTTATAGAAACAAGGGATATAGTTATCCGACTATAAGTAGAATAAAAAAAGATATTAAATTTATTGCTAAGACTAGCAGTAAAAAATAGGATTTTAGTAAGTTGATGCTTCTGTACTCTTTTCATCAATGCTAATTGAAGAAAGATCGGGGAATTTCTCTTTCATACTTTGTTCCACTAGGGTAGTAGCTTCTTCAATAATACTTGTTGATTCCTCACTTAATACTCTTCCATTATTGACTTCATGTTTAGGTATTTGTGCAGAATCTGACAATATACCTCCCATTAGATCGGATATCTGAGAAAGTGAGTGATCTGCTTCAGGAACCATCGATGATAATCCACCTTGTATGTTCTTTATTACAGACATAGCTGGGGTTAATGTAACTACAACATCTCCCAATTCAGTTATAGTGTTTAGGCGTAACTGTATTTGCTCCAAGGCTAATTTAGCAGAATCAACCATCTTATTCATCTTTCGAATTTGCGAAAGTTCATTTGAAAGTAATTTAGCATAGTGTACTTCATGATTTTGTATAGAATGTACTATTCGTTTAAAAATAAGCTGATCCTTCTCTACAATCTTTACAGAAATACTTTCTAGTTTTGAAATTTGAAGCTCTAATTTCTTTTGTGCCTCCTCAATTCTTGGCTTTAGAGGTGGTTGTGATTTAATACTTTCCAGAATTTTTACTGCCATATTTTCTGACTCGGGTTTATTCCACTTACTTTTAAAGGACATTATATATTTCCTCTAAAGCCTATCACTTTTTTTGTTTATAAAATCAAATGTAACCCAGATCTAAGTATCCAAGGTTACAAGATGAACATTCACATCGGAGATTTTTACTCACTTTTTGGCTTTGTCAAACATATGTAATAGTTGTTTAACGGCACCGTCCATATCCTCCTCACGCACTTCCGGTGATATTCCATGCTTTAGAAGATTATTTATGGTATTGGAAATTTCGGAGCTTATTTCATCAAAACTGTCAACATCGTTAAAGCCTTGTTGATAAAGTCGATTAAGTTTCATAGCATACATTCTGGTTTGATCATTTATTGTGACTTTGTAAGTGTTATTGTTTACTTTAATTTCCTCATTTGCCATTATGGTTTTCAATGCAAATGACCATAATCGTGTAAGAAAAAGGTTTTGGTATTAGATCCTGTAAAGTGAATTCATTATTGTCTGCTAATCAATTACGCACGGAACCAGAAATCCAGTTTATTACAGCTCTACTTAGTGATTGACTTATTCTGATAATACTGACTTGAGTTTTTTAACCAATTCCTCGCCTTTAATTGTAAGTGAATAGTATCTAACAGCCATAGGCCTAGTCTTCGAATAGGTCTTTAAACCATATTCACTGGTCACCAAACCAGCTTGTTCTAGTTTAGATAAGTGAAAGGAAATATTCTTCCTGTCTACTTTCATCATTTCCTCTAGCTTACTTGCATATACTTTGTCAGATTCAAGTCGAATAAGAATTCTTAACCTGGTGGGATGGGTTGCTACGTAGATGGTCTCATAGACATCATTAGGGTTTGCTTTAGTTTTTTTTCTGTCCAATTTGTACTTAGAATATAATATCCTTGGGTTTATTATTTTTTCTAAAGGGAATATTACTAAGACAATACCATAATGCTTGTACTTATACGTAATATATTATCTTAATGGGTATAGCATATCCGTATATAAACTATTAAATTAAAAAAAATAATATTATTGATACCAATATAGAATACACATCATAATCAAATATTAAATCCCAAATTCTTCCTAATAGCTCTCAAAATACAGGTCATGGTGGGATTTGGACCCACGGCCTAAGGTTTACAAAACCTTCGCTCTAACCAGGCTGAGCTACATGACCGAGCAACAGAATTAAATTTTTTTTATCACATAATTAAAACTTTGTTAAATATTATGTCTTGGGAATAAGAAATGTATTTCAATACTTAAATTAATATAATGTAGAAAAATGCTATGGTAAGATATCTCGTCGTCGTTACAATAGAAAATAAAGAACAAGTAGGAGATCCGGAGGGTGAAACAATTAAAAGAGATCTCATTTTCAGAAGTGGATATTCAAATGTTGAATCAGTTAGATCTGCCAAGTGTTATAACATAGTTATTAATACAAAAACAGAAAATGAGGCAAAAAGAGAAGTAACCAAACTTTGTGAGGAGCTACGGATTTTCAATCCAATTGTGAGCAATTGCTCAATTGGACCAATTAGAAAACTAAAAAACTAATGACTTGCGGTATTTCATAAACACTAGATCAAAATAACAATTCGATTTAACACTACATTCTTTCCAGAGGTGTAATACCGATCAATGACAAATTTATTTTAAGTATTAAACGTATGGCTTCAACCAAAGAAATTCTCGCGTTAGATATATCGACATCATTCTCCTTCAATATGGGTAATTTCTCATAGAACAAATTGAACATGGTTGCGAGCTCATATGCATATTGTGCAATAAGCTTTGGTTCCATGTTTTTAGTTGTATCCTCTATAACAATTGCAAATTTAGAAAGATGTTTTATTATGCGATATTCAACGCTATGTGAAAGGTGCTTTACATCGCCGCCATATGATTTTATTTTTGATTTCTCGATTAAACGACAACATCGTGCGTATGCGTATTGCAAATACGGTCCAGAATTTCCATCCAAACTTATGGAATCAATTATGTCAAATTTTATTTCCTTTTCAAGATCATTCTTAATTAAACTATATCTCATGGCAGATATAGCTATTTCTTCCGAAGTACTTTCAAGATCATCTCCAGTAATTTCTGGATTCCGCCTCATTGTTTCTTCCTTAGCTTTACTATATAAAGTATCAAGTACATAGTCAGCATCAACATAAATCCCTTTTCTTCCTGACATTTGGATAGACTTCCCATTTTCTGTATCTAATCCCAACATGCTTGCGGTTCTACTTGAAAGTAATACGGGACCATACGCAAAATGTAAATATGCGTTTGATTTCGCTGTAAATTTATTCAATATCTCCTTAATTATTTTTTGTAATCTAGTTTGCCTACTATCTATGACAGTTATTGAATATTCTGCAGGAAAGAATACTGGGTGAGAGATGTTTTTTAATTGATCATTTGTGGTAATCCACAAATTTGTGTCGTCCCACTGTTTCATAAAAACTTGGTATTTGAATGGGTCAGGAATTGTTCCGACTTTTAGTAATGCATAAGGAATATCTTTTGCTATATATGTTGCTGTATTGTCACTCCTCACAATTATTTTCGTTCCCTCATCAACTGATTCAAAAATCCAACATCCAATATTCTCACCTTCAGTTTCTTTCTTTATTATTAATTCATCTCGCAATTTTTCAAATGTTTTTTTCCATAAATTTGAATTTATGATATGCGATTCAAAATTGAGCAAATCATATCGGGCTTTAATTCTCCAACAAGTTCTCAATTGGTCTTTAAGAACTTTAAATGTGATTTCGGAAGCAAATGAACTTATTTCGGCATCATCGGATTCTAATTTTTTTAACAGTGATTTTCTTTTTTCAATCAATGATGGATCCTTTTCGTACAGTCCATTTACCTTTACATAAATTTCGTTACCACAATATCTATCAAACTTTATGTTCTTGTCAGTTGGTATTATTGGCAATTTTAAATACAAAAAACCCACTAAAATATCTGCAACTTGTAGCCCAGAATCATCCACATAATTCAGAACTGTAACATTGTGGTTTGTTTTCTTTAAGATTCTATATAATGTGTCTCCAATTACCACATTTCTCAGATGCCCCACATGTAACGCCTTATTTGGATTGACGCTAGTGTGTTCTACTATCACTTTTCTTTGTTTACCTATATCAAGGTAAGAAAAATCATTATGCAAAATTTCAGCTATAATCTCCTCTCCAATTAGGTCAAAGTTTCCCTTAAAATTGATGTATCCGCTCTCATGTGCTATAACAGATGCAACATATGCTCTAGATTTTTGTTCTTTTGTGTCGAGATAATGAACACACTGTTCAACTAGCATTGAGGCAATTTCTTTGGGTGATTTTTGCAATTTTTTTGTGAGCAAAAATGAAACATTACAACTCAAATCACCGAAATCCTCTTTGGCCGGTTCAGTAAGACTATAAGATTCATCTTTGAGATCTATTTTCTCAAGTGCAAATTTCATTACGTCATTAGCCTGTTCAATAAATTTCTTAAAGCTCATTTTCTATCTCAGATAATTTAGACTTACGTAGTCAATAGCATCACACAATCCTACTCCCTCGTTTCCATTTACAACATGATCAGCATGTATCTTCACTTTATCATCTGAGTGTCCTAATGCAATACTTAATCCACAGATGCCAAAAACTGAAATGTCAGTTTCACTATCGCCTATGGCGACAACTTCTTTTGGTTCCATATTTAGAAACTTTAATGCATGGCCTAGACCTTTTGCTTTATTGACGCCTATTTCATTAATATGAAAAGCATATTTACTATCTACTATATCCAGGTCTAATTTTTTTTCTCTGAATATTTTCTTTCCTTCGTTGATGTCAAAGGTCCTTTGCAACACAACCTCGGACAATCTTGGAAATACTGGTTTAATATCTACATTAGACAAACATTGTTTTAGAATTTCATATCCTTTTATGCACAATTCCTTGTTTCCAAGAATTGTATGATCTGCAGGTCCTTTAGAGATAACTCCACCATTCTCCCCTACCGCTACCCTCGTTATACCCAAAAACACTGACAAAACATAAGCCTCAACCGAAGAGCGACCTGTAACAAAAAAAACTCTGTAGCCTATTTTCTCAAGAAACCGCATTTTTGTAATTGCAGGTAAATAGATCATTCCATTCCCATTCTCAGTTAATGTTCCATCAATATCTATTGCAAAGGCTTTAATGCTTTGGTCTTTACTTGATACAGGCATTTTCTGAACTATTCTGTTACGTTTGCGTATCATTAACTTTTCTAAAATGTTTTTAAACTCGCTTATTATTGCTTTGAGTCAAGAATGTTTTCAATGTTTATTCTTTCGTAATGTTATTTACGATTAAATAATTAAGCATTACAATATTCAATAGGGTCCGTGGCCCAGTCAGGAAAGGGTGCTGATTATCAAGCATAAGCCTCCGAAGCCAGAGTTCATGGGATCGAAGCCCATCGGACCCGTTTTTCGTTAAATTCTCGTCGAAGGTAATTGGAAATCCTTATATGAGTATAAAATTGACTCGATTTACATTACTATGAGTACTGAGTTGGTGGTAATACGTGATTATGATAACCAGTTAATGAATCGAAGAGAACTTCAAGTCATTTTTAGAAATGTATCTGGAAATATTAAGAAGAAAGAAGCAGTTGAGACTATATCCAAGGCAAATAAACTAGATTCAAAGACAATTGTGCCAATTGAAATTAAATGCAACAAAGGGAGTACCGATGTTAATGGCTTTTTTCATATTTACAAGAGTGAAGAAAGTTCCAAGGAAATTTTACCAAAATATAGATCAATGAGACTTTTAGATAAAGCAGAAAGAAAAAAAATCTTTGATGAAGCAAAAGCTCAAAAACTCAAAGAAAAACAGCAGACGTCAGAGAAAGGCAAACCAAAGAAATAGTTAAGGAATGGGAACATGGCAGATAAGAAGAAAAAATCACAATCACAAATATATTCATTTTATGATATTTCTAATGACAAATTAACTCGCAAAAAAAGGGATTGTCCTAGATGCGGAAAAGGTGTTTTCATGGCAGAGCACAAAGACAGAAATACTTGTGGCAAATGTGGGTTTACAGAATTTAAACAAAGGTCAAAATAGAACCGTCGCCAATATCATTTTCTAGTATTTAGAAATGTTGAAGTTATCTCTAACTGTTATTCAACAATTTTTTAATTTAACAAATCATCTTCACTGATGATATCTAAGATATCAAATATGTCACAATTGCATTTTTTATTCAAAATTTGACCTAAATTGGGTGATACGTTCTCGTCTCCATCGATAAATTTCTTTATTGGAAATCCGTTATCACAGAGTATTAGTAGTTCTAATTTTTTTTGACTCTTCAATTTGCCTTGCATTTGATAAATCAATTTCCAATTCTTGTTTCTCTTATTGCTAAATTCGATAATTCTGATACCTGCATCATTGATTAATTTTAGGTCAGATGATTTTAGATTCTCTTTGCAAGAAACAAAACTTCTGACCTTGTTTATGTAAAGAGGTGGATAAGTAGGTAAAGTTGAAAGTTTCTTATTCATGTTAAATGTAATGCCATCGGATCGAATTGACAAATCATGTTTAAAACTAACTATTTTTGAATTCTTAATTGTTACATAAAAAGGTCTTCCATTACCAAGCACTAAACTTTCCGCCTCTTCCTTGCCTAGAGGCCAAAAAATAATGGATTCACAATCAGTAAGTTTCGTTAATTTTTTTTTCAAAGTGTTTTCAATATCATGTTGATAAATTTCTAAATAATCATCTTTGTAAGAATTTTTAGTCATGGTTTGAAATCTTTTCGTTTTCTTATATCGTCCACTCAAGACCACTGTACTCGATCTTACAAAGACAAGCATCTCAAATTTTTTACCTATCTGTAAATTCACAGTAATGTCAGGAGAATTCAAATCAATTTTCTTGCGCGAAATGTTACTGAATCTCATTCTAATCTCACGTAGAAGAGATGTTTTGATATTTTCTTTTCCCCTGATCTTGAATCTTGATCTAAACTTATCTTCATTGTCATAAAATGTGTGATCTAATATCAAACCAATTAGGAGAGTATCATATTCATAAGCTTTTGTTGCTTGAATAATTTTGTTACATATTTTGTCTATTTGTTTCTCTATTCCATGACATATCTCACAATCATCAACTATTTTTTCTAGAGGAAAGTTTTTAATAAATTGCCTTCGTAAACACCAATTGCATACGTTGTATTCGAAATTTCTTTTCAATTATTTTTATCTTTTTATCCTATTCCCAATTTTCTAAGCATACCTTGCATTTGTCTTCCTTTACTCTGTTTAATCATGCTCTTTGAATTATGGAAATTCTTTATCAGATCCTTGACATCGTGTTCTGCTACACCAGAACCTCTAGCTATTCTTTTTCTTCTGGAATCATTTATTACTTCAGGATTCTTCTTCTCTTCCTTCGTCATTGACTGGATAATATAACGCCATTTTTCCAATTTGCCCTGAATAACATCTAGTTGATCCTCCTTAACTACTCCTGATAAACCTGGTAAATTATCAATAATATTTCTAAATCCCATTTTCCCGACATTCTCCATCTGTGAATAGAAGTCCTCTATTGTCATTTTACCGCTGAGTACTCTTTTAGACTGATTTTCATCTGCCTGTAACTCCAAATCTTTAGCTAAATCTAGAATTGCTTTTATATCTCCCATACCTAACAATCTTCCCACAAATCTTGTGGGGCTGAACTCTTCTAGATCATCAATTCTTTCTCCGTTCCCTATAAAGAGAATTTTTGCGCCTGTTATTGCAGAGGCAGCCAATGCTCCACCACCTTTTGCGGTTCCATCAAGTTTTGTTAGAATGATCCCTCCTACGGGAACTGTGTCATGAAATGACTTGGCCTGACTATATGCCTGTTGACCTATTGTGCCATCAATTACTAGAAGAATCAGATCTGGTTTTGAAATATCATACATATTTTTCATTTCTACTAAAAGTTCGGTTTCATCTTTATGTCTACCAGCAGTATCAATAATTAATACATCAGCTTCTGTATTCTTAAAATAATCAATTCCCTTACTTACTATAGAAGTAGCGTCTTTAATTGATTCGTCTCCAAAAACATCAACATTAATTTTAACACAATTCATTTTAAGTTGTGTAAGTGCACCTGGTCTCCATGTATCAGCGCCAATAACTCCTACATGGTATCCATGTTTAGTTAACCATCTTGCCAGCTTTGCAGTGACTGTTGTTTTTCCACTTCCTTGGATACCAAACATCAATACAATATTGACTTTTCCTGGTGTAAGTGAAATAATTTGATTGTCAAGTTGCTTATTTTGGGTTACTATGTCTCCTCTATACCCCATCAATCTGGAAAGTTCATCATATAGAATCGAAACTATATGATCCTTCCTTGACAATCCCTTCGGAGGAGACTCCTCTAAAGATCTTTTTTTCAAATTTTGAGTTATATTTAATACCAATCTAACATTAACATCAGATTGAAGAAGCGCTCTTTGTACATCCTTACACAAGGTATTTATTAATTCCTCATTTACATCGGAAGCACCCACTAATTTTTTTAAAGCTGCTCCAAGACTAGAGCGAAGATTGTCTAACATTTATTTATCTATTAATTCATAATCTGTTATTTCAAATATTCCATTATCCCCAAACCATTTAACTACTCCTTCTTTGATTCGAAATTTTTTTTTGTAAAGCGAGCAGTCAACGACGATTGTTTCCGCCTCACCTCCTTCAAAATTCAGGTTAAATCCATATCTCAAAGACAATGACTCTAGTTTTTTCACATTATCATGATCCAACAAGGTGCCAAGCCATTCACGCTCCAATCCCAGTGCAGAAACGCCAACTATAACGATTTCAAATTTTTCATCTATCATCTTGTGAAGATATTTGGTGGGATCTAAATTCCATAGTGGAGAAAAAACTGATAATCCCAATTTCTTACAGACAGTTTCAAAATTCCTTTTTTGAAAATTGCTCGATATTCCACCATGAACTACTCCTTGTATTTCAAATTCATCTCTTACGCTTGCAAGTGCATTTTCGAGTACTAGTATCTCATCACTCAATTTTGAGCGGGTGGATTGAAACCTTCTCATTGGCAAGTTAAGTGCTTCGGCCAAATTTGATGTAAAGCGGATATTGGGAAAATGAAAAAGCAAACTATCGCTAATCATAGTTTCGATGGAAATCAAACATGCGACATCATGTCCTTGTTGACTAATCTCAAAAATAGCATAGTTACTGTCTTTTCCTCCGGAATACAATGAAGCTAATTTCAATTTCGTGTAATTTTATATTGTGTAAAGGTTTTAGTTACTTATATTCATTAATCCAACACAACAAGAGTATCTTAATTGGAAGATTTTTTTACCTCGATGCAAAGTCATTGGTTAGATGAAAATAGTCGAAGGCTCTTACGTCTTGTTTTTTTATCAATCAACTAAAAATTGGCTCGCTAAAATAGAAAAAACTAAGAAACTTCACACGCATATAGGAGTTATAGATTTTGACGAGATATTAGAACTTGAATATGGCTCTTCGATAATTACATCAAAGCAAAAAAAGGTGTACCTAATAGAACCAACGATATATGACTTTGTCATGAAGTCAGACAGAAAGACGCAGATAGTTTATCCAAAGGACCTCGGGTATATTGCGATAAGAACTGGATTGAGAAGTGGATCTAATGTTCTTGAAATAGGTACAGGAAGTGCATCGTTAACTTCATTTTTCGCTAGTCTCGTGGAACCTTCCGGTCACGTCTATACATATGACGTTAACGAAGAGTTTATGGAAATTGCCAGAAAGAATCTTAAAAAATCAGGTATGGAAAAGAATGTTTCAATGTTTAAACATGATATAATGAAGCAAGGCTTGGAACTTTCTGACATCGATATTGCAATTATTGATTTAGGAGATCCTTGGAATGTTCTACAGACAGTTCACGACTGCCTCAAAGGCAGTGGATGTGTTGCAATAATTTGTCCAACTATGAATCAATTGGAAAAAACTTCTAAACACATGAATGAGATAGGATTTACAGACATAGAGAGCTCAGAACTTATGATTCGCAATATAGAAGCAAGAGAAGGAAAAACAAGGCCATCAATGCGAATGATCGGGCATACAACATATCTTTTGTTTGGCAGGAAAATCATATAGATAAAATTGATTCGAAGCTAGGAATTTACAGTTATCATAATCGAGTAAGGGAACAATAGGATGGAGATAGGGGACATCGACTGGAGTTAAATAAATCATACGCTAAGGTTAGTCACAAATGGTAAACGTTGGTGTGGAATACTGGACAGATTAAGGCACGGATATCCACATTCATAAGACAGCCCAATAGAATTCAGTCAGAGAGCTATTCTTATAAGGAACCACCATAAACTTGAATATGTTGGCAACTGAAGGTTATTGTGTAAAATGTAAAGCAAAAAGGCAAATGAAAGGCGAAACACAAGTTACTATGAAAAATGGAAGACCTGCGACTCGAGGAACATGTTCAGTTTGTGGAACTAAAATGTTCAAGATCGGTGGCGGTCCTAGCAAATCGATAAAGAAGGGCATGACAAAGCCAAAAGCAAAGCCAAAAGCAAAAGCAAAGCCAAAAGCAAAAGCAAAGCCAAAAGCAAAAGCAAGAAGACGATAAAATCCTATATTTCTTTTTTATATTTTTGTTTTTGATTATATCAAGAATTTACTTTCGTTCCTTTATGGCATTATTTCAATCTATAGCGAAAATTTTTCCTCTATTAGATCCAATTTTTGAACGTTACCACAACAAGATATTAGTTCACGTAATCTAGTTCTTGGAATCTCAGATTTTACTAACTCTCTTGCTATTTTTATTCCATCATTAATGTCAGTGGTTTTTTCGCCAGCAATTAACGCAATTGATGCATTAAGAATTACAATATCTTCTTTTGCTCTAGTAGACTTTCCATAAATTGTTTGTAACGTGGTTTTTACAGAATCTTCTATTGATCTTACTTGAATCTGTTCCTTTTTTACAACCTTCAAGTCCAATAATTTTGGATCTACTTCATGTCTTTCGATATTGCCAGATTTCAGAATGAGCATATTATTTCTTGCTGTATTTGACAATTCATCCATTCCATCCAAGGAATGAACAAGAATAATTTTCTTGATGTTGGTTTTAATCATTGCATTTGAAATAAGTTCAAAAAACTTTGGATCAGAGATTCCTATCACCTGAGATGTAATGTTTGTGCATGGATTACACAGGGGTCCAATTATGTTAAAGATGGTCTTAAACCCCAACTGCTTTCTGATGCTAGATATCCTTTTCAAACGAGGATGAAATTTCGGTGCATATAAGAATGACATCCCAATACTTTCAATTGAGTCAATTATTGCTTTCTCTGAAGTATCCAAATTGAATCCTATGTATTCAAGAAAATCTGCGCTGCCAAACATTCCACTAGCAGATCTGTTCCCATGCTTTGCAACATTTATTCCAGAAGCAGAAGCAACAATCGATGCAGCGGTACTTATGTTAAAGGAATTGGCCATGTCACCCCCAGTACCACAAGTATCAATGAGTGGACCGGTTACGTTAGGCGTTATTGAATGAGAATGATTAATCATGATTTCTCTTATTATTCTTAGTTCATTGTAGCTAACTCCTCTGTACGTTAATGCAGTTAGGAACGAAGCAATAGTACAATCAGGAATTTCATCTAACAAGATAAGATTTATTGCATTTCTAAATTCACTTGCGTCAATATTCCCCTTTGCCAATATTTTTCTTGTTTGTAGTTGTAGATATTCTGTGGACATCATCTTTTCAGAATATCTATAAAGTTTTCCAATATATGATAACCATTTTTTGTTAATACGGATTCAGGATGAAATTGAACACCATAGATAGGATGTTTATTGTGTTTCAAAGCCATAATCTCCTGATCATCAAGGGATATTGCAGTTACTTCTAAACACGTAGGAAAATTTTCTCTCGATGCTACAAGCGAATGATATCTTGTTGCAACAAATGGGTTTGCTAGTTTTCTAAATAGTTCATTATCCAAATATTTTATTTCGCTTGTTTTTCCATGTCTTACTACATTTGCATTAATAACCTTGCCTCCATAAACATGTACTATTCCTTGATGTCCAAGACAAACGCCCAATACAGGAATTTTTGGTCCAATGGTTTCAATAATGTCTCCACATATTCCAAATGATTTTTTATCTGCAGGGTGTCCTGGTCCCGGAGATAACACTATGCCATCTGGCTGCATTTTTTTTATATCTTTTATACTAAGTTTGTCATTGCGAAAAACTACTGGTTCGGTCGAAAGTTTACCAAATAATTGAGCAATATTATACACGAAGGAATCATAGTTATCAATTATCAAAATCTTTTTCATATCAAAACACCGTATTCTATGATTTCATCTCGTAATGTTAATTTTTAACAGTATTAGATATTTAATGTTTATAAAATAGTTCATAAATAAATCATATTTCAAAATTAAACTGCTACAAGTCAAATTTTTTGACACCAAAAATTTGATATGGCTAGGAATCAATTAATAATACATTAAATAATCCTTTATTTGCAGTAAGAACATTGAGAAATGATAAGAGTATTCATAAATGGATATGGAAATATTGGTAGGAGACTTGCCTCTGCATTTTCTCATGACAAAGAAATTCAATTTGTTGGAATAGGAAAATATTCAGTAGATAACAAAGTGGATGAAGCCTTTGCAAAAAAATTTGCCGTTTATGTCCCCGATGAAAAGATTCCAAATTTTAAAGAAATGGGATATGATATTTCTGGCACAATCTCAGACGCAATTAAAGAATCTGACCTTGTAGTAGATGCTGCTAAGGATGGCTTTGGTTATAACAATAAAGTAAATTTCTATATACCTATGAATAAACATGCAATTTTTCAAGGGGGAGAAGACAGGACTGGCGAGAAAAAGGTTGCAGAAATAATTCACAATTCTAGGATCAACTATGATAAGGTAGCAAATCAAAGGTATGTCATTCAGGGCAGCTGTAATGTTTCAGGGATGGGTAGAATAATGCAACCTATGATTGAAAAATTTGGTGATAAAATTCAAAGATATGATATTACGTTAATCAGGAGATGGGCGGATTTGGAAGATAAAAAAGAAGTTAAAGATTCCATAGAGTGGGATAAAAATCCACATCATCAGGACGATGTTAAATCGTTTCTTCCATCAGTAAAACTGTATGTAGAGGCATATAAGGTTCCGTCAAGAATGATGCACTTGCATCACATGACAATTAGATTCAAGGATAAAGTTCCCTATTTTGATTCATTATCAGATATTTATCATGATGAATTTGGAGTAGCTGTTCTTGGTAAAACAAAAGGTACAGCCGAGATTAGAAATAAGGCACATGAATTTGGTTTTGAACATGACGATACTAATATGGTGCACATCCACGAGGAGACAATGAGAAAAAATGACGATACATTAAAAATCCTTTATTCTGATGATCAAACAGGTATTGTAATACCTGAAAATCACCTTCTATATCAATCAATGATGTTTGGCAGACCAAAGAATAAAGCATATGAACAAACTGATTCCCTATTTCAAATAAGTAAAAAAAGAGATATCCTTGAAAAGGAATTTGCCGCTTAGGCGCACACTTAAAAATATTCTAGATGTAAAATGTCTTGTAACATAAATTAGTTGAAACTCCGGAATTGTTGAATGGGATATAAGGGCGCCTTTTGGGAATATCAATTAATTAAAAATATGCACACATTTCGGCTTTTTCCAATATGACAAAAGATTATTTAGTCATCGTCTTTATTTTAATACGTTAGCTAGCGTGTGGGTCACTCGAAAGAGAGGAAACTCCTCCCTCATAACAGGTGCTCAAATTAGCGATAATTAGGTGGAGACACCTGGCAACGGAACAGAAAGGAAATCCAGTTGATCAAAATGATGATGATGGTGAATAACCTGAAGATGTCAATACTGGAATGAAACCGCCGACCTGAGTGGAGCAAGGACAAAAAGGGTTAAACATTCCTGTATGATCCCAGGTTGACCGCTCAGTGGAATCCCACTTAGAACAAAAGGAGGGTTACGGCTAGCAAACACATTTAATTCAAGTTTCATACAACTACCAAAATAACAACAATAATCGGAATTTAGATGGATTCTTAAAATTGCAACCAGTTTTGATAATAGGAAATTTTCTTGATATTACCAAATCAAAGAACCTGGTTAATACGCTACTGTATGCGATTCATCTGGGCAACTAAACCAACCAATTTTGGACTTTCATCTGAAAATAATGCAAGATGAATGTCCCGTACAACTAGAGAATAAAAAAAGTGAATATTGATTTATTTCCTTGCTTTCCACAAGACAAGTACTGATACTGCCGCCATCATACCTGCAAGTATTCCAAGTACTTGTAATGGAAATCCTCCTGTTGCGGTTCCACTGCCTTCTGGAGCATTTTCGGTTACATAAGCAATTTCAGAGTTTCCGGTTTTAGATACACTTGCAAAACCTGCAATTTGGATTTGTCCACTAGGTGGCGGATGACTGGAATGAATGTTTACATTTGTACCATCGATTACTGTCTTTACATTAGATTCTTTAGCTTCCATGACTCCTTCTCTAAAGCTACTTTCACCTAAAGAATAGATCGAAACTACTCGAGCGCCTCCTAATTCCTGGTATCCTGAACCGGCTGTAGATGCTTGACTACCAGTGGGATCGAATAAAAAGTGCCAGCGATCCATTGGCGTACCGATATCTTCAAAATTAAACAATGGTGATTGAAATATCTCATTTGCTTCTGTCGAATTCAGTTGTTGTGCTAACTCTGGATACTTTATTTCAAGTAAACTCAACGGATAGTTAATACTGATATTACCAACATTAGGTACTTGGAACTCAAGAGGCCGTGTCGTATAAAATCCTCTCCAATCTAGATCTACCAATGACGCTGCACCTGAATTATTGTTTGGAAGAGTAAAACCACTTATAGTGGGCGTAAATACTACTTTATATGAAATTGTCAGCCTATCGCTGCTTCCTCTTAAAGTCGCAGTATAGTCAATCGTTCCATTTTCAATAAATATTGGGCTTTGTTTTTCTGTGATTATATCCTTATTTATTCCTGATAATAATTCTGACATTCCAGGAGTTGAACTATTTATTCTAAATTTGAGATCATCACTGACGTTAGCGAATTTTTTTGCTAGTTCACTTGCCGGATCGTATTCTAAAGTTATAAACCGGTTGGCGGTGAATACTGGCTCTGCTTGATTTTGCTGAGGCGATAGGACGGCTGTCATTTGAACTGCATAAGCATTCGAACCAATTGAAGAAACTGTGAATGTTATCAAAAAAATAACCATAATGAACCTGAAACTATTCACAGGGTAGAGACTAATTCAACCTGTTTATAATCTTTATCGAATCGACCAGTTTTTTCCAAGTCAGCTCATAAAGTATTCAGGATAATCTGTCAAGACAAGTATTTCATTCAAATTCATCATATTAAGTTAGGAAAATTTAAAAAAGTTGTAAAGCCAACTAGATCGTTCTTTTATCTTGATTACACTATTAGCTGGAGGAACAGGATCCGTAAAATTAGCAAGAGGGATATCAAAGATGAGGGATGATTTGACTGTAATTTCGAATATTGCTGATAATATTTGGTTTCATGGATTGTACGTATGCCCAGATATTGACACCATAACTTACGGATTGGCTGATATCTTGGATAAAAAGAGGGGATGGGGAGTGATGGATGATTCATTTATGTTTACGGAACAAATGAAAAAACTAGGACAAGATTATTGGTTTAAAATCGGTGATAAGGATCTTGCCCTACACATTGTTAGAACCAACTTCTTGAATAATGGAAAATCTCTTTCTTGGATTACAGAATGGATACAAAAAAAATTCTCCATATCATCTACAATTATACCCGCCTCAGATGATCACGTTGAAACTAGAATAGAAACTTCGCTGGGTGAAATGCATATTCAAGAATTTTGGGTCAAAAATCATGCAGAATTAGATATTTCAAATATTAGATACAAGGGCATAGAAACCGCAACCGCAAATAGTAGAGCAGTTGAGTCTATCAAAAATTCCGAAATAGTAATAATAGCACCCGGAAATCCAATTTCCAGTATTGGTCCAATAATTTCATTACCAATAATACGAAAAGAACTTGAATCAAAGAAGGATAGTGTAATCGCAGTTAGCCCGATAGTAGGCAATTCTCCGCTGAGTGGCCCAGCCTCAAAATATATGCAAGTAATGGGTATAGAATCGACTCCATTTGGAATAGCATCATTTTACAAAGATATAGCATCAAATTTGGTAATCTCTCAAATGGATGACGAATATAAAAATAAGATTAACAAGCTAGGGATCGATGTATATAAGACAAATATAGTCATGCAAAATTTACAAGACGAAATTACTTTATCCAATTACATATTAAGTATTTTCAGTAAAGCCTGAGGATTTATTTTGAAAATTGCAGCGATAATCCCAGTTAAACAGTTTGAATTGAGCAAAACGAGATTAGATCTTACAAGAAACCAGAAAATTGTGTTGACCGAGCTAATGCTAAAACACACAATCCTTAATTTGAAAAAATGTAATAGTATCTCAACAATAGTAACTATTTCACAAGATGAAAGGGTTGAAAGGATTTCCAAATATTTTGGAATAAAATTCATCTTCTCTAAGGAGAAAGGTGTGAATTTTGCAATAATGGTGGGGGATGATTATTGTAAACAAAATATGGTCAAGTCAAATATCATAGTCCCTATCGACTTGGTATTTCTAAATCCATTTGAACTTGAACTTTTGCTAGTAGAGGCTAGAAAACATCAAAAGTGTTCTATCATTGTTCCTTCTATGAGAATGGATGGAACTAATTTATTGTTAAGACATCCTTTTAACTTGTTTGAGACCTCTTACGATAATAATAGTTATTTTAATCACATATTGTCCTCAAAAAATTCAAGCGCTCAGACGATAATTATTAGATCTAATAACTTGTCAGAAGATTTGGATACAATGGACGATTTTAATAGTATTAGGGCCAATCCTATAAACAAGCTTTCTCAATTGATTTCTAATTTAAAGAACGTGATATGAAAACGACATTATATCAATTCAGAAAAAAAATATTATAAAGCTATTTGCGTGCAAAAATCTAGCAATTATGTAATACTTGGAAGTGCTGTTTTTGTGAGTTTAGAAATTATTCCATTAAAGGCAAAGTTTACAATTAGAAACCATCCCCACAAATATATCTGGCCGGGAATCCTACACGGTCCTTTATGGGTTTTTCCATCAGTATTCATTTGAGTATCATTTTTTACGTTTTCTGCATTACATGTTATCCAAGGTATTTGAATTGGAGAAAGAGCTACTACTCCACCAAATATCTGCGGGAATACTAAGATCCACAACATAAACGATGGTATCATGTAGATAAACATAGGCCTCATTTGCTGCTGCTGAACTTCTAGATTCATTTTATTGACATATGCCTGTTTTTTCTTTAGTTCTGCAATCTGTACCTTGTCTTGTTTTTTGACAGCAGCCATCATCTGTTTTCTAAATCCAACTGATTCTTTCATAATTTTACTCATTTTTTCAATATCTGTAGTTTTCTTTCTAAGTAGTGCAAATGCTACGTTCAATGCAATAGCGATAAGAGCAGCAACAATCATTGAGCTAAAGGAAAATGGAAATGGAGGATTTTCAGAATAATGAGTACTCCACAGCAATTGCATTATCAGGTAGGTAAAATCCATTTAGAATTCTCCATGAAATCTCTCTATGATTCAGAAGGGAGTTAAAACCCGTTTATAAGGATTTCAGTTCAACATGCCAAAAGTGATTTATTGTGTAGGATATTCAAAAAATAATTGTAATGGCTCTTGATTATAGCAGATCTTCACTGCGCATCTGCCTAAAATAGCCGTTTATCCTACTGAACCTTCCATCTCTACTTTTAGCAGTCTGTTGAGTTCTACTGCATATTCCATCGGCAGTTCTTTTGTAAATGGTTCCATAAACCCACCCACTATCAATGATAGTGCATCAGATTCT
>Ga0184632_10000012_pt1 | contig 54012 bp, 54 predicted proteins | sample PLM31_50_b1_FD_133153 | JGI IMG/M metagenome (GOLD analysis project Ga0184632, IMG submission 133153) | Groundwater sediment microbial communities from an aquifer in East River, Colorado, USA - PLM3-1_50_b1 | ecosystem: Environmental > Terrestrial > Soil > Riparian zone | place: USA: East... | reverse complement strand
CTCATCTAGCCGTTACTTGTTCGTCCTGCGCTGTGTGACGTTCCTCCCACGAACGTCCGAACGATTGCTCCCGATCCCTATTCCCGGTAGCCGTGGCTACGATCGCCCGCCATGGGGCTAAGGGACGTTCTCTTCGGCAAGAAGAAGCTCGCGGGGCCGGCGCGCGACCGGCTTTTCGCCCTCACGACCGCGGCGATCACAATGGAGACCGAGGTCGGCCTCCGGACCGCCGGCGCGGCCGGTGTCTGCTTCAAGCCGCTCTCGGCGGGCGACTTCATGCGCGCGGAGAACGAGCTGCAGGAGCTGATCGACCGGGTCGCCGCCGACTCCGGCTCGCGCCTCGAGCGGCGCGAGGACAAGTTCGGCTACACGTGGATCGTGGTCCGCGATCCCCAGCTCGAAGACCAGGTCACGACCGTGCACGCCGTGGCCTCGGGGCTGGAGGAGGCCGGGTTCGGAGCCCAGCTCCTCGCGGCGGTCTTCAAGTTCGAGGGCCTCAAACTCCCGGTCTACTGGGTGTACAGCTACAAGCGCGGGACGTTCTGGCCGTTTGTCCCGACGGGGGAGGGCCAGGAGCGGGACAACGCCGAGGAGCTCGAGCTGAAGGCGAAGCTCGAGAAGGAGCTGCCGATCGAGCCCGAGCTGTCCCGCTGGTTCGGCGTCTTCGACTCGCCCCTCTAGGTCACGTCCCGGCCGGCCGCGTCTTGGAGTCTGACCCCAGGCATGGCTTGTTTGGCCGATAGCTGCCCGAAATTGCTGCAAATTCCAGCCTTCGTGTCACGGCGATGCCGGAATGACACCATCCGTGGCTTGACATGACATCACCGTGATGTCATAGTGGCGTCCATGAACGTGGCGGCCTATGTCGAGGCACTCCAGCAGGATCTGGCCAACGTCGCCGGCATCGGCGACGAGGCGGTTGCCGAAGCTGCACGCCGGATCTCGACAGCCCTCGAGTCATCCCTCCGACTCAGGCTGATGGACGCTCTCGGCGAGGCCGCCGCGGAGCTCACGAACCAGCTTCCCGACGGACACGTGGAGGTGCGCGTGACCGGGGGCGAGCCGGAGCTGGTCTACGTCCCGGAGCCCGGGGCGCCTCCTCCTGGCGGGCTCGAAGACCTGACCGCTCGGATCACGCTCCGCCTGCCAGAGACGCTCAAGGCGATCGTCGACACCGCCGCCCAGGAGGCGGGGGTCTCGGCGAACACGTGGCTGCTCCAGCAGATCACGCGAAGCGCTGACCCGAGCAAGCGGCGCCATCCAGGTGGTCGCCGCATGACCGGCTACGGCCAGAGCTGAAAGGAGTCACCATGCACGTGCTTCCTCTCCCCTTCGGAATGGCACTCGCGCTGGTTCCGCGGCGCGAGGCCGACCGGCTGCGACGGCGCGAGCTCGTCCGGCCCCTGATCCGGAACGCGGTCTCTCCGCGCGACAAGATCCTGCGCGACATCCGCTTCTTCAACCCCGGCGGGAACTTCTGATGCGCACCGAGACCTTTGCCACGCCCGGAGCAGTTCGACTCAACCTCGACGTTCCCGCCGGCAGGATCGAAGTCGAGACGGGCAACACGGACGAGACGCACGTCGAGCTCGAGGCGCTCTCGAACAACGACGCAGTTCGCGAGGCCGTCGAGAGGTCGCGCATCGAACTGCTCCGCCGTGGCGACGGCTTCGAGGTCGTGGTGGAGGTGCCAAGCCAGCGCGGCGTCTTCATCTCCTTCAGCCGCGGTCCCGACATCAGCTTCGGCGGCCCCGAGATCCGGCTGCGCCTCAGCTGCCCGGTGGGCGCGGATCTCGACGTGCGCACGAAGTCCGCGGACCTCGACGCGCGTGGGGAGTACGGCACGGTCGACGTCAAGACGGCATCGGGCGACGTCAGCGTGCAGGAATCCAGGGGCGAGGCGCGCGTGAAGACGGCGAGCGGCGATGTCCACTTCAACCAGGTGGACGCCAGGCTCGACGTTCACTCGGCCTCCGGCGACCTGCACGTGGGCACGGTCAAGGGGGACGCACAGATTCAGCTCGTCTCCGGGGACGTGTCCATCGGCGAGGCCGGCGGCTCGGTCAGCGCGAACACCGTCTCAGGCGATCAGCGCATCCAGGCCGTGCTGCAGGGACGCGTCGAGCTCCGGGCGATCTCCGGGGACATCAGCGTCGGAATTCCGCGCGGCACACGACTCTTCGTCGATGCGAACACCATCAGCGGGTCGACCAGCTCGGAGGTGGAGCTCGGCGACGCTCCCGGTGGAGAAGCTGCAGTTGAAGGCCCGCTTGTCGAGGTCTTCGCCAAGACGGTGTCGGGCGACGTGAAGATCGAGCGCGCCGCTGCACGTCACGTGACCGCGGAGCTGAGCGAGCAGCCGTGAGGCTCTGGCCGACCGGAGGCCTTTGGCGGCATCCGGACTTCATCAAGCTCTGGTCGGCCGAGACTGTCAGCCAGTTCGGCACGCAGTTCACCGTGCTGGCGCTACCACTCGCGGCGATCATCGTGCTCGACGCGAGCGTGTTCGAGATCGCGGTGCTGAACGTGCTGGAGTTTCTGCCGTTCGTGCTCTTCAGCTTGCCGGCCGGGGTCTGGGTCGACCGGCTGCGCCGGAAACCGATTCTCGTCATCTCAGACCTCGTTCGGGCCGCACTGCTCGTGTCGATCCCGATCGTGTACGCGTTCGACGCGCTCACGATCTGGCAGCTCTTTGGAGTCGCCTTCACGCTCGGAATCGCAACAGTCTTCTTCGACGTCGCGTACCAGTCGTATCTCCCATCGCTCGTGAACCGGCGCCAGTTGGTCGAGGGTAACTCGAAGCTCGAGATCAGCAGATCGACCGCGCAACTCGGGGGTCCCGGGCTCGCGGGTCTCATCATCGACCTGCTCAGTGCTCCAGTCGCGCTCTTCGCCGACGCACTGAGCTTCGTCGGCTCTGCGCTCTTTCTGTTCGGCATCCGCAAGTGCGAGGGCTCGCCTCAAGGCGAGGCTGCGGAGCCACGGCGGCGGATGCGCGTGGAACTCGCAGAAGGGTGGCACTACGTCTTCCGTCACCCGTACCTGAAGAACATCGCCGCCTCTACGGCGACATTCAACTTCTTCGGCGGTTTCTGGAATGCCGCTCTGCTGATCTTCGCCTACCGCGTGCTCGACCTGAGCCCGGCGGCGATCGGGCTTGCCCTCTCGGTCGGCAACGTGGGTGCGTTGATCGCGGCCTTCGCGTCAGGGCGCATCACGCAGCGCTTCGGGGTCGGGCCGACCATCATCGGTGCAGCGATGCTCGGCGGGCCGATGTTGCTGCTCGTTCCGTTCTCGCCGCACGGGAACGCGGCGCTCACCGTGATAGCGCCCGCGATTCTGATCGGCAGCTTCACGAACGTCCTCTACAACGTGACGCAGGTCAGCCTGCGCCAGACGATCACGCCCGAGCGGATCCAGGGTCGGATGAACTCGGTCATGCGCTTCGTCGTGTGGGGGACTATCCCGATCGGAACGCTCCTCGGCGGTGCGCTCGGCACGTGGATCGGCGTCAAGGAGACCCTGATCATCGGCGGTATCGGAGGCTTCCTGCCCTTCCTGCCGGTTCTGTTCTCGCCGCTGCGCCGGCTGCGCGACATGCCTGAGCCACCGGACGAGGATGCGCTGCTCGGCGATCCCCTGCTCGCGGACGCGGCGGCCGTGGCCCTCAGGCCGGGAGCCTGATGCGACAGCTGCTGCGCATCCGGAACGCTCGCGTCTTCCTGTTCGGCTGGTCTGTGTCCGTGTTCGGCGACTGGGCTATCTTCATCGCCCTCGGCGTCTGGATGAAGGACCTGACCGGCAGCAACTCCGCCGCGGGGCTCGTCTTCTTCGCACTCGCGCTCCCGTCGCTGTTCTCGCCGCTGGCAGGCCTCGTGGTCGACCGCCTGTCGCGGCGGAAGGTGATGATCGTGACCTACTCGGTGGAAGCAGTTGTCGTGCTGTCGCTGCTCTTCGTTCACGATCGCGGCGACGCGTGGATCATCTACGCGGTCGCGGCGTTCTACGGCGCGGCCGGCACGCTCGCGGCTGCCGCGCGCTCGGCCTTCATGACGGTCATCCTGCCGCGTGACCTGCTCGGCGAGGCGAACGGCCTGTTCCAGACGGTTCGTGAAGGACTCCGTCTGATCGCGCCGCTCGTCGGTGCTGCGATCTATGCGACGGTGGGTGGCGGGGCCGTTGCCATCCTCGATGCGGTGAGCTTCATCGCCGTGGTGGTCGCGCTGCTCATGCTCCGCGTGGAGGAGCCTCGCTTCGCGCGCGAAGAACACCACTTCATGGAAGAGCTCCTGGCGGGCGCGCGTCACATCGCCGCGACACTCCCGTTGCGGCAGATCGTCCTTGCCACCGGGTTCTGCCTCCTCTTCGTCGGCTTCTCCGAAACGGTGATCTTCGCGGTCTTGGACGAGGGGCTCCATCGTTCGACCGCGTTCTTCGGGGTGCTCAGCTCGCTGCAGGGCATCGGCGCGATCGCCGGGGGCCTGACGGCCGCGCGCGTCCTTCGGCGGATCGGCGACGTCAAGCTGGTCGGCTTCGGCATGGGGCTGTTCGCAGTCGGAGAGCTCAGCTTCGTGTCGTCGAGCCTCCCTCTCGTTCTGGTCGGCATCGCGGTGGCGGGCGCCGGGATCGCCTGGTTCATCGTGGGCTTCGCAACCGCGATCCAGCTCCGCTCGCCGGCTCGTCTGCAGGGCCGCGTCGCCGGCGCGGCCGAGACGCTCGTCGGCACGCCGCAGACGATCTCGATCGCCGTCGGCGCGGCGCTCGTCACTCTCGTCGACTACCGGGTGCTGGTCGTGTCGTCGTGCCTCGTGACAGCGGCCACCGGCGCCTACCTGCTGAGCAGGCGCGCGGTCATTCCCGTGGAAACGGTCGAAGAGCCGGCGATTGCCGCCTAGCGGCGCGCTGCCGAGACCTTCCGGCGGCTCCACCTCGACCAACGGCTAGTACGGCCTCGGTGGCCTGGACGCACGATTCGTCGGACTTGCGGCCTGCGGCGATGGGGGTGGGGGAGTGAGAACGGCGAATCTCAAATGGAGAAGGCGGATCGCGACGGCGATCATCGCCGTTCTCGCCTCCGGGCTGGCCACGGTGGCCCTCGCCGGAGACGACGTCACGGCTGACGGCGACGCGGTGGACGTGACCCAGTCGGATCCCGTCAGCATCACCGTTCCCTCCGCGGGGTCAGCTTCGAAGACGACCCGCTTCACGCTCGTCTGCAAGACGCAGCAGCACGTCGACTCGGGAGACACGGTGTCGACGACCTTCGACCTCTCGGGCTCGACCGTTCCGCCCGGCGGCACCCTCAGTGCGACGAACGGCTCCGTTGTTCGACCCTCGACCTGGCCCGCCGACGGCACCGCCTGCGGCTCGCCGGCTCCGACCGTTTCGAGCGGCGGCGCGGCTACCGGGAATGACAGCACCGTCTCGATCACCGCTCCGGCCGCTGGGGGCACGTACACGTACAAGGCCGTCTGGAGCGTCGGCGGAACCGGCCAGGCAAACGATGTCAGCACGAACAAGGTCAGCGTCACGTACAACGTCACGGTCCTGGTCAATGCCGCACCGAGCACGCCCGGTGCGCCGGTGCTCTCCTCTGGCTCCGCGACACCCAACAACGGGGCGTTCGGCCTCACGTGGGCAGCGTCGACGGATGCCGAGAGCGACCCGATTACCTACACCTTGCAGCACCGGGACGCGAACGACGCGGGCTTTACGACGGTCTCGAGCGGAATCAGCGGCAACACGTACCAGTTCGCTCCCGGCTCGAAAGAGGAAGACGGGACCTGGACGTATCGCGTGCAGGCGTCCGACAGCGGCCACTCGAGCTCTTTCTCCGGCGAATCCTCGGCCGTCAAGTCCGACCGGTCGGCGCCAAGTGCACCGGCGGCGAGCACTGCTCCGGGATCGCCCGCGTTCACCGACGCCGGCGGCAACGCCTGGTGGAAGGACACGGTGACGGTTGCGTTCTCGGCCGCCGGCGATCCGAATCTCGCCGACGGCAGCGCGGGGAGCGGTGTCGATGCGGCGACGTTGGCTGGGCCTTCTGTCTTCACGAGCACGGGGTCGCACACGGCGTCGAGCACGATCAAGGACAACGTTGCGAACGAGTCGGCCCCGACGAGCTTGACGGTCTTCGTCGATGCGGTTGCGCCCACGGTGTCCTTCTCGGACTGTCCTGCCTCGGCGGTGCTGCAGGGAAGTGCCGCGTCCGTCAATTACTCGGCGGGTGACGCCGGCTCACGTCTCGGCGAGTCGAGTACCGGTTCCGTTGCTCTGGACACCACGAGCTCGGGTGCGCACAGCGTCAGCAAGACGGTGGAGGACAATGTCGGTCATTCGGCGACGGCGAGTTGCAGCTATTCGGTCGACGCGCCGCCGAGCACGCCGGGCAAGCCCTCGGCCTCAGCCGATCCGAACAGCGGCGCGTTCACGCTCGACTGGTCGGCCTCGATCGATCCCGACGGGGACACGGTCCACTACGTCTTGCAGCACAAAGATGCTGACGACGCCGCCTTCACGACCGTCGACAGCAGCCTGAGCGGGAATACGTACACCTTTGCACCGGCTGCGAGGGAAGCGGAAGGCACGTGGACGTATCAGGTCAAGGCTTCTGACGGAACTTTCGACAGCGACTATTCGGAGCCCTCCGACCCGGTCAAGGCGGACCGGTCGGCCCCGAACTTGCCGACGGTGAGCACGGATCCGGCGTCGCCTATGTTCACCGACGGGAGCAGTCAGGCCTGGTGGAAGGACACGGTGACCGTGACCTTTGCAAGCGACGGCGACCCGAATCTGGCGGACGGCAGCGCGGGGAGCGGTGTCGACGCGGCGACGTTGGCTGGGCCTTCTGTCTTCACGAGCACCGGGTCGCACACGGCGTCGAGCATGGTCAAGGACAATGTCGCGAACGAGTCGGCCCCGACGAGCTTGACGGTCTTCGTCGATGCGGACGCGCCGACGGTGGCATTCACGGACTGCCCTGCCACACCGGTATTGAAGGACAGCGTTGCTTCGATCGGCTACACGGCGGAGGACGCCGGTTCGGGTTTGGTGAGTGCGGCGGCGGGGTCGGTTGGGTTGGACACGTCGACCTCGGGGATGCACAGCGTCAGCAAGATGGTCGAGGACAACGTTGGTCATTCGGCGACGGCGAGTTGCAGCTATCTGGTCGACGCGCCGCCGAGCACGCCTGGAGTGCCGTCGGCGGTCAGCCCGAACCGCGGTGGCTTCACGCTCGCGTGGGCGGCCTCGACTGATCCGGAGGGCGACACGATCCAGTACACGCTGCAGCACAAGCCGGCCACGGGTGGCTCTTGGTCGGCGGTGGCAAGCGGGATCCACGTCGCCTCGTACACCTTCGGGAGCGGAAGCTCACTCGAGGACGAAGGCACCTGGCTGTACCGGGTGAAGGCGTCGGACGGTTACTTCGACAGCGACTTTTCCGATCCCTCGGATCCGGTCAAGGTCGACAAGACGAAGCCGAGCCCACCGCTCGCGAGCACCCAGCCGGCCGCACCCGATTACAGCGGCGGTGGCGGCTGGTTCAAGGACGAGGTCACGGTCCACTTTGCCGGCAACGGCGACCCGGCCCTGGCCGACGGCAGTGACGGCAGCGGCGTAGACGCGGGCTCAGTGCCCGATGATCTCAGCTACGCAACGCATGGTTCGCACAGCGCCAGCGGCACGGTCAAAGACAACGCGGGCAACGAGTCCGACACTGCGAGCTTGACCGTCCAGGTCGACAAGACCGCTCCGGTGCTCGCCTTCACCAACTGCCCGTCGGCTCCGGTTATGGCCGGCTCGAGCATCACGGTTACCTGGAGTGCTAGCGACACGGGCTCTGGCCTTGCGTCGGCGGCGACCGGGACGCTCACGCTCGACACAACTGCGCCCGGCCCTCACAGCGTCACAACGCCTGCGGCGACGGACAATGTTGGCCATTTGGCGGGCGGCATCACCTGCACGTACAGCATCCTGAGGGTGACCTTCGAGTCGCCCATCGACGGCGGCCTGGTCATGAACGTCGCGAAGGCGGGCCGGGTCGTTCCGGTCAAGACTCACATCTTCCTGAACGGCGTGGAGAAGACGGGAGCGAATAGTGCGGCAGGCGCGGTGACCATCGGTGTCGGTTCGACCTCTTGCGTCGCCACGACCGCTACGGATGACATCGAGGTCTATGCGGCGGGCGCGTCCAATACCGGAACGCAGTTCCGCTGGGAGAGCAACTTCTGGATGTACAACCTCGACACGAGCTCGTTCCGCATGGTGGCCAGCTCCTGCTATCAGGTGAGCGTGTACCTGAATGGCAACAAGGCGGGCTACTTCATGATCAAGATCACGAAGTAGAAAAAGGGAGCGCCGAGACCGGCGCTCCCTTGCCTATTGCTCGATCTCCTTCTTCTCGCCGCCTGAGCCCGCCTCGGCCTTGAGGGCTTCCAGCTCGCGGTCGACCTGTGACTGCGAGGCGAGCTGCTCCAGTTCGCGGTCGAGCTGTGTCTTGTCCGAGCCGAGCTCGTCGAGGCCGCCGGTCTCGATCAACTCGTCGATCGCGGATGCGCGGGCCTGCATCTGCTCCGTCTTGTCCTTCGCGCGGTCGATCGCGAGGCCGGTGTTCTCCATCTCGCGGCCGATCCCGGTCGCGGCTTCGCCGATGCGCACCTGCGCCTCCGCCGCCGAGTACTGCGCCTTGATCACTTCCTTCTGTGAGCGGAACTGCTCGATGCGCGTGGACAGCTGCTTCTCGTTGGCGACGAGCTTCTCCTGCTGATCGGCGAGCTGCGTGACCTGAGTGTCGAGATCCTGCAGCTGTTGCTGGATGCCGGACTTTCGCTCGAGTGCCGCGCGCGCGAGATCCTCACGGCCGGCGGCGAGCGCCTGGCGCGCCTGCGTGTCCAGCTTGACCACGTTCTGCTCCAGCTGCTGCGTCTGGAGCTGGAGCCGCTTCTTCGCCGTCACCACGTCGGCCACGCCGCGCTTGACGTTCTGCAGCGACTCGAGCTGCTTCTCATAGGAGTAGTCCAGCGTCTCGTTCGGGTTCTCAGCCCGGTTCAGCAGGGCGCTGATCTTGGCCTTGACGATCGTCGCGAAGCGGGAAAACAGCCCCATCTCATTTCCTCCTCATCTCAGGTGTCCGGGTAGCGTACCGCCGTGCTCATCGAACGGAGCATGCACCCGGGCTACCTGTCCAACGCCTACGTCGTCGCCGACGAGGAGGGCGGCAGCGCCCTGTTCGTCGATTCCGGCGCACCGCTCGAGCCGCTGCGAGCGGCCGCGGAACGCTGGCGGGTGGAGCCCGAGGTGGTGCTCCGGACCCACTCGCATCCCGACCATGTCGAACACGAGCGAGAGCTCCGCCTGCCGGTTCGAACGGATGGGGTCGAGGTGGGCGGCCTCCGCGTCGAGGCGCTGCCGACGCCGGGCCACTCGGACGACATGATCGCGTTCGTGGTGAATGGCGAGGCGGTCTTCACGGGCGACACGCTCTTCAAGGACTCCGTCGGGGGCGGGAACTTCGAGCAGGTGCGCGACTCCGTCATGGACGTCCTCATGAAGCTCCCACCGGAGACGCGCGTATTGCCCGGCCACACCGACGAGACGACGATCGGCCGGGAGTGGGAGGAGAACCCGTTCGTGCGCGTCTGGCGCGGAGTCGAGCCCGAGGGCAGCGAGCCCGTGCGGGTCGCGGGCGAGGACGCCACGCTGATCGTGTGGTCACCGGATTACGACGGCGGCGGCAAGGCCTGGGTCCGCTTCTCTGACGGGCGAGACGCGATCGTCGGCGGCTCGCGCGTCGAGCGTTAGCTAGAGCCGCCGCGAGCCGTCACACACGTTGCTACGAACGATCCGGCGCGCGGAACCCTGTCCATAGATGCGCCACTTTTCGCCTTTCCTGACCAGCAGGCTCACGGAGGTGGTGGTCCCTGACCCATCGGGCCGCCGGACATTCGCCGTGTTCACGCGCACGACGCGAGGGCCCGAGCTCTTGAGATAGCGGGTGACGCGAAAGCGCTGAACTCCTGTCGACGTAGGCCCTTCGAGTGCCACTCCGTTGAAAATCACGTCTGCCCGCGCACGTTGTTGTGCTGCCGTCATCGCCACGCAAGAGGCTTGCGCGGTTGCGGCGAGCACGGCGATGACGGCCAGCGTCGCCGCAGGAATGAGGAGTACACGTCTCTTCATGGAGTTGATACGCCGCCGGAGCATTCTGGGTGTCACACCCAAAAATCTTAGGCGCTCAATGAGCCGGGTAGACATTCTCGGCGGGGCAAGCTCCACACCGGGTGCAGCAGCGGGGCGGGGATTCCGGTCCTGAGCGCCTCTATTGGGTCAGACCCCAAGACTGGTCCGAACGGTGCAAAGCGGCAGCAAATCCGCGAGGTCACCCGGGTGACGGACATGTCTGTGGGACATGGCCGCCAGAGTCAGGCCCGAAGCCGGAAGCCGTGTCGCGTGATGACCTTGACCGCGACGCTGCCGGAATCCTTGCGACTCCTGCTGTTCAAACGAGGGGCGGCGCGCTCCAGCAGCGGCGCCCGTCTGCGGGATCTAGCTGCGCTGCGAAAACCTCGCAGCGCGCGAAGCCGGCGGCAGGACGTAGCTCCGGACCTGTCCGAAAGGGACAGTACGGTTCGGCGACCATGCGCCTGGTCGTCGCACGCTGCGAGGTCGTCTACACCGGACGGCTCACCGCCACTCTCCCGGAAGCACTCCGACTGCTCGTCTTCAAGGCGGACGGCTCCGTGCTCGTCCACGACGACGCAGGCGGCTACAAGCCGCTGAACTGGATGACGCCCCCGTCGGTGGTCGAGGAGACCGAAGGCGTGATCGTCGTCCGCAAACGCGCCGGCAAGACGGAGGATCGCCTCGAGATTCGGATCGCGGAAGTGCTGAGCGACTCCGTGCACGAAATGGGGGAGACCGCGCCGCTCGAGAAGGACGGCGTGGAGCGTCACCTGCAGGAGGAGCTCGCCGCGCAACCGACGGCGCTCGGCAACGGGCTCTCGTTGGTGCGCCGCGAGTGGCCGACGGACATCGGGCCGGTCGACCTGATGTGCCGCGACGAAGCGGGTGACTGGATCGCCGTAGAGGTGAAGCGCGTCGCGACGATCGACGCTGTGGAGCAGCTCACCCGCTATCTGCAGCGGATCGAGCTGGCAGGCTGTCGCGGCCTGCTCGCAGCGCAGGTCATCAAGCCTCAGGCTCGTACGCTCGCCGAAGCACGCGGCATTCACTGCGTCGAGGTCGACCTCGCCGTGTTGCGTGGTGAGCGCGAGCCCGACTTGACCCTCTTCTCCTAGCTGCCCACGAACTCGACGAGGCGGGCGCCTTCGTCGTCGACGTCGGCGCGCTCCGCCTTCGTCAGCCGCCGAAGCGGCTCGATCTCGAGGCCTCGTTTCCTGTCGACATTCCACGTCGCCGCAACGAAGCCGTCTACGAGCACAGTGGGGAGCACGTCGCCGTTCTTCCTGATCACGGTGCTGCGGAACTTCTCGGGAAGGATGCGCGTGCGCTCCGGCGGTGCGTACGCGAGCAGCGACGAGTCCCATTTCGGGAGGAAGCGGACCGGCGCCGGGACGTCTCCGGCCGGAAGCGGAGCACGCGGCAGGTCTAGCAGCTCACGTCCTCGCTCGTCGCGGAAACGCCGCAGTTCGAGCCGCTCGAGGCCGGGGCGGAGGTCGCCGACGCGCACACCGGCGAACCTGAGCAGATCCTGTTGGGTCGCCGGGCCGAACGAACCGAGGTAGCTCCTCACGAGATGCTCCGCGCCTTCTTCGCGCGAGGGCAGATCGACGCCGAGCCACGTGTTCATCACCAGCAGTTCAGGGCGTCCGTGAAAGCCCCATGTTCCGCTCGGCGGCACATGCAGCAACGGTGCGAGTGTCCGCGTTCTCCAGCGACCGCCCATCTCTTCGGCTGCGATCGCCTCGAGCTGCTCGTGCGTGAGCGGCTTCTGCGCGGCGGCGTGCACTTTGCGCGACAGTCCCGCCATTCTCTCGACGGTCACGCGCGGCGTCATCTCCCGCGCTGCCGGCAGCCACGCTGCGGCGAAGTAGGGATAGTCGCGCGCACTCGTAATGTGCAGCGTGATCCGGAAGAGGGTGGACTTCACGACCTGTCGGTCCTCCAGTGCTCGCGTCAGCTGCTCCTTGTGAAAGCTCGTGAGCCTGGACCAGAGGGCGACGTACGGTGAGGGCGAGTACTGCGCCTGCAGCGCACAGAGCCTCTCTACCCCGCGCGGGACTGAGACCCGCTTCCGCTCGAGCAGCAGCTGGCGTTCAAGGAGCGCTCGGTTCAGTTCGCGCAGCGTGAGCACGCGCTCATCTTTAGCGTTCAGCTGCGTGATCCGGGCCACCTACGAGGTCGATCCGCCTGAGGCGGCGGAAACGCTGGCATTGATCGAGTCGGTCGGACGGGCAGACGGGCCGGAACACGCGCGTGCGCGTGTCGTCTCGCTCGAGGGGCGTCGTGCGGTGCTCGAGTTTCCCGAGGCGAACTGGGGTGCGAATGTCACGCTGCTTGTCTCCTCGTTGCTTGCCGGCGAATGGGCGGACAGCGCTGCTTTCAGTCGCTGCCGCCTGGTCGATGTCGAGTGGCCCTCCGGTCTTTTACCTGGGCCGGCGTTCGACGCGCCGGACGAGGTGCTGGTCGGGGCGATCGTCAAGCCCTCGCTCGGCCTGTCGCCCGCGGAGGTCGCGTCGACGGCGGCGCAACTCGCAGCCGGAGGGGCTGACCTCGTGAAGGACGATGAGCTGCTCGGCGATCCCGTGTGGTGCCCGCTGGAGGAGCGAATCCGCGCCGTTGCCGCCGCGCTTCCCGCCGGCGTGCTGTATGCGGCGAACGTCTCAGGGCGCGTCGAGTCCCTGGTGGAGCGTGCCGAGCGCGCCGTCGAGCTCGGCGCCGGCGCCGTGATGGTCAACGCTTTCGCACAGGGCCTTGACGCCGTGCGCGCGCTGCGTGAGGCGGAGCTCGGTGTCCCGATCTTCGCCCACCGCGTCGGTGCCGCGCTCTGGGCGCGCGACCGCTCGATCGGCGTGGCACCCGACGTGATCGCCGAGCTCACGCGGCTCTGCGGTGCCGACTACGTGCAGGTCGGCTCCTTTACGGGGAACGTCTACGACACGCCGGAGGAAGTGCGGGCTGAGATCGAGGCCTGTCACCGGTCGCTCGACGTGCCGCGTGCGGTCGCGGTGCTTGCCGGAGGCGTTGGGCCGGACAATGCGGCGGCGCAGGTCGAAGCTGCCGGGACCCGGTCCGGGCTGATGGTCCTGCTCGGCTCCGCCGTCTACGGAAGCGGATCGCCGGAGGAGGCCGTTCGCGCCACGGTCGAGTCGGTGCGAGAGTCGTCGCGTCCGAACAACGCGCTCGAGAATGCATAGAAGAGCGCGATTGCTGCGTACATGATCAGGCTCGCGGTCGGGCTGACGAACGCGAGCAGCGTTGCAGTCCCATACAACGGTGTTCCTGGGAGGTAACTGCGCGTGATGCCGCTCACCTCGCGGAGATCCGCGTCGGAACGAAGCAGCCGCCGGGAGCCGTACATCCAGAGCGCGAGGAAGAGGATCGCGGTCGCCGTCATCACGATCCCGTAGAGGAGCGCCGCTGCCCGCCCGTTCGTATCCGATCGCGCGAATTCCGCGACGATGAGGGTCGGGTACGGGACGAACGCGATCATCATCAGCAGCAAGATGTTGAGCAGCAGCAGGATCCGGTCGACCCGCGCGAAGTGCCGGAACAGCGTGTGGTGGTTGATCCACATGATCCCGATCGTCAGGAAGCTGAAGGCGTAAGCCAGGTAGGCGGGCCAGAGGTCGAGGAGCTCCTTGCTGAGATCTCCGTGCGGCGGGTGTTCGATCCCGACCGCCAGGATCAGCAGCGTGATCGCGATCGCGAACACGCCGTCGCTGAACGCCTCGACCCGCCCGGTCTCCACACCGAGAAGCTACACAGGCAGGTGGAAGGCCGGCCCGACGAGAGCCGGCCTTCCTGCTCGGACGTCAGTCGAGCGCCGTGCAGACGTTCGGGAAGAGCGTCTCCGAGTGGTGGCCGGCTGAGAAGACGACGCCCTCCACCGTCGTGACCGTCCGGCCGAGGTCGGCGTAGGCGATGCCTTCCCCTGGGGAGATGAAGCGGCCGTTGTTGCCATTGATGACCACGGTTCCGTCCGGGTACACGATTGCCGGCCCCGCGAGCGGCGACCGCACGACCGCACCGCTGTCCAGGTTCGTCCAATCGACCTGGAAGTTCTGCAGGATCGTTTTCAGGCTGCCGTCCGCGTACAGCCAGGTGTGAATCGTCCCGGAGCTGTGCACCTGAATCGGGAATGGGCAGGTTTCGGAGCTTGCCGGGATCACGCGCGTCCGGTCCCAGGGGATCGTGTTCTGGACCGGAGCCCCTGCACGCGCCACTGGCGCGAGCAGCAGGGCGAGCATCGCGGCGACGAAGACGTGCTTCATCAGGACCTCCCGCCCGAGTGTCTAGTCAGGACTTAAGACGCTTTCACTCCTTACTAGTTAGCATCTGGGCATGTTCCAGAAAGCAGGCGATCCGGTGGCCTTGGCCGTTGACCTCGTGAACTCGTGGGACGAGCTGAGCGACGACCCCGAATTGCTGGTCGACGCGGCCACCTTGAAGCGCTTTCTCGTGCGCCGCGGCTACGACCAGGCAGTCCGCACGAGCACGCGCGAGCTTGCCCAGGCGCGTGTCCTCCGTGACTCCCTGCGGGCGGCCTTCGCCGCCGGCAGCGAGGAGGAGGCGGTTCACGCCCTCAACGGCATCCTCTCCCGCAGCGCTGCCAAGCCGCAGCTCGAGCGGACCACGGAGGGCCGGCGTGTCAGGTGGGTCGGCCGGGTGGTCGACTCGCTGGCGTCGAACACGGCGATGTCTCTCCTCGAGGCGATCCGCGACGACGGCTGGGAGCGATTCGGGATCTGCGCCGGCGCGCCCTGCTGCTGTGTCTTCGTCGACCGCTCCAAAAACCGGTCACGCCGGTTCTGCTCCGATCTCTGCGCCGACCGCGTGGCGCAGGCGCTGCATCGCGCGCGGCGCCCGGCTGCTCAGCGCCGCAAGAGCTCGCGGTAACGCCCCGGCGTCACTCCGAGGTGACGGCGGAACGCGCGCGTGAAGTGGCTCTGGTCCGCAAAGCCGGCTTCGAGCGCAACCTGCGCCAGCGGCGCGTCGCCTTCGAGCTGGGCGGCGGCCCAGTCGAGGCGCAGGGAGCGCGAGTACTCGCAGACCGTGACGCCGAACGCCTGCCGAAACGCGCGGGCGAGGTGCCCGGGATGCACGCCGGCTTCCGCTGCGAGCTCGCCCAGCGAGGGGGCGTGTGGGGTCCGCTCGCGCAGGAGCTCGACCACGGTCGAGAGCCACCTTGTGCCGCGCCTCGCCGGCGTGGCCGACTCGCGCTCGCCCAGCGCAAGGAGCTGCAGGACGAGGCCTTCGACGGCGAGAGCCGAGCTGGCGTCGGGTGCCTCGATCTCGCAGGCGATGCGACGGCCGAGCGTCGCTGCGGCCGGCGCGTTGATCTCACGGCGCTCTCGGAGGAAGCGCGTGAACAACGAGCCCGCCTCCTCCGAGCAGGGGTACAACGTGAGCACGTGCGTCGTCCTCGCACCGAAGTCCGTGCGGTGGCCCGCGCCGGACGGCAGCGTCGCGAACGAGTCCCGCGCGAGCGACCAGGTGTCATTCGAGAAGCGCTTCTGCATCGATCCTTCGAGCACGAGCGCGAGGTAGCCCCACTCGGGCTCGAACCACGGGATCGCATGTCCGGCCGGAAAGCGAAGCCGCTGCAGGCTGAACGCTCCAGCCGCCGTCTTCACGGCGTGGACGCCCTCGCGGTGCAACTCCACGCGTTCCACTCGTCACATGGTGGGACTCCGAGAGGCGAAATCTGGTTAGCGCGGCGCTCCTCCGCGTTGGCTGCGGAGAAGCGCCGCTGTCCAAGGAGGAACTACCGAACCTGCAGGTTTCCCTGCTCGATCAGGAACGGGAAACGCACGGCAGGCGCGTCATCGCAGTACTGCTGCCCCGCGGGTGCAGGAGCAGCTCCAACCGTCGACGACATATCCGCACCCGAGCCGGGCTCGCCGTTGTCCTGCGCCTGGAACCACATGTCGAGTCCGATGAGGCTCTCGCGCGAGCTGTCCTCGATCACCCCGCCGACCCACACCTGGTTGCCGCGGATGGTGGCACACGTCAGCGAGCCGCGGACCATCAGCTCCACGCCGTCGCGGACTTGCGTGTACTGGTAGCGACCGTGGACGCTGCCGTCGGCTTTGATCTGGACGTTCCACGCAAACGGATGCACTTCGATGACGCCGCCGAGCAGCGGCCCGCTGAAGCTGTAGCCGCCGCTCGCCGAAGCCACTACGCCCTCGCTCGCTCCTGCGGTAGCCGAAACACCCGTCGCCAGGACGAGCACGGCAATGATGATCACGGTTCTCTTCTTGCGCATGTTGCCCCCTCGGTGGTTGACACCCTGACGCTAGGGAGGGGTAGGCGCCGCGTCTTGAACGGGACGCGCGCCTGGAACATGGTTAACGGCGCCGGCGCCAGCCGAGGCTACAATTGCCCCCCGCGGGGCTATAGCTCAGTTGGGAGAGCGCCTGGATCGCACCCAGGAGGTCGCCGGTTCGAGCCCGGCTAGCTCCATCCTCATTTGCAGGGATTTTCTTAAGCCGGCCACGAGGCCGCCTTCTTCTTGCAACCCATATGCAAACTCCTGCGCGTAATCCGTGAGTCGCTCGAGCGCGCACAGCAGGAGCTCCAGGGCGAGACCCCGGCGGTACGCGATCTCTGGAACAACGTTGGGCTACGCGACAATGTCCGCTGCTACACGCCAAAGAGCGAGAACGAATTGTCAGATTGGCTCGCGCGTTTCATGGGGCGCGACCTCGCAGGCAGAAGGATCGTCGTCAACCGCGAGGTCGAAATCAGTCGCCCGGCCGGTGCCGGAATGGGAGAGCGGACGGACATCCATGTCACGGCGGTGTCCAGTGACCCCGAGCGCCCTCCGCTCATCCGCGCGATCGTCGAGGTGAAGGGCTGCTGGCATCGCGAACTCGCGACAGCCCTTGAGACACAGCTCGTCGCGCGATACCTCCGCGGGACCGATAACCGTTACGGCTTGTACGTGGCCGGGTGGTTCACCTCCGACCACTGGGACCCGTCGGATTGGCGTAGCAAAGCCTGCAGTCTTGTCACCAGAGATGAGGCAGCTGCACTGCTCGCCGAACAGGCGAAGAACGCAACCCATGAAGACAACTTCGTGGTCGGAAGCATGATTCTCGACTTGACGCTTCGATGAAGTGTTGCGTCTTGACGCTTGCCTCTCAAGTCTCAAAGGAGGTCCGTTGTGGCGCACCCGCCCCACTACCGGGCTCCGATTTAGGCAAATCTCCGCACTCAAGAGAAGCGATGCCCTTAGGGGGAGCGCCTTACGGGAGGCTGGCGAGAACGAAACCAGCCCGGTAGTACGCGCGCGAGCACGAGATCGGGACGGCCCTGCTCGGCCGGTCATGCCCGAGGCCGCGTGCAGCCGGCGGCCCTGTTAGCGTTCGCCGTGCGGAGCGGCTCGTAGCCGGCACGGCGTCCGACGCCACGCTGGGCGACCGCGCCAGGCGGTTCCACGGAGACCGCAGTCAGCCCGCCGCGGGGCGAGCCTGCCGAGTCGCCGGCGAATCGGGTCATATAGAAAAAGGTCCGTTTCCAGGGCTTTTTCCATAGCAGGCCTGTAGCCGGAAGGTCGCCAGGGTCCGCCGTGCCGTTGACGCGGAACTCCGCGGCAACACCTCGATCTCACTGGTCCGTTCGTTGGGCGGGCGTCCTGTTGCCTGCCGGCGCGAGGGGCCTTAGGCTCTTCGAGAGGGCACTGATGCGTGCGGTACCCAATTTCGCGGTTCGCCGCCGGGGCGCGCTGTTTGCCGGAGTGGCGTCGGTGCTCGCGGTACTCGTTGTCACCACAGCCGGGGCGGCGGGCGGCGCTCGCGCTGCGGGACCGCAGGGCACGCTCGCGTTCGCGAGCGATCGCAGCGGCACGTTCCAGATCTACTCGATCCGCGCCGACGGTTCGCGGCTCGGTCAGCTGACGCGGGGCAGAGCGGCCGACGCGGCGCCGCTGTTCTCGCCGGACGGGCGCCTCATCGTCTTCGATCGCGCCCGGAAGCACGCCGCATCGGAGCTTTGGGTGATGAGCGCCGATGGGAGCGGGCAGCGTAGGCTCGCCTCGTCCGGCTCAGCGCCGGTCTGGTCGCCGGACTCGCGTCGCCTCGCCTACATCGGCTCCGCCTACTCCGGGCCGCTAGTGATCGCGGGCGCCGACGGGAGCGCTCGGCTCGTCATCCGCGGCAGCAACTTGCGCCCTTACTGGTCGCCGGACGGCAGGTTCATCGCGTTTTCGCGGCAGGTGGGCGATCGCACTAACCTCATGTTTATCGGCGGCGACGGTCGCGCCCTGAGGATGATCCGTCGCAACGCCCGTGCGCTCGGCTGGTCGCCGCGCGGCGAGATCGCGTTCACGGGCAAGTACGGCAGTGGCGTCGGCCTGACGAGCACCAGCGGCCGGCACGCGCGGCGGCTTCTGCCCTCCAATCCTTCTGCCCTCGTCTGGTCGCCCGATGGACGGCGCCTGGCGTTCGTCGACGAAAGGGGCCTCCACGTCGCTTCGGCATCCGGTCGCGGCGTCCGCAACCTTGGGCCGAAGAGTGCGAGGTTGGACTCGCCGGCGTGGTCGCCCGATAGCCGCTGGATCGCAGGCCTTAGTCGGTTCGGTGATGCGGTCTACCCCGATCTCCGCGTGGTTGCGGCCGATGGCTCCTCTTCGCGGCCGCTCACGAAGCGCGTCCCCTACCCGTGGGGGAGCGAGAACGGACCGCCGAGCTGGCGACCCCACGGTGCAACTCCTGCCCGTCTCGGGGGCGCACCGGTTGCGCCGCTTCCTCCGTCGGAGACCGTCTCGAAGTCGACGTTCCAGGTGAGGGCGCCGTACACGATCGGCGAGCTGGCCGCCGACGGGGGCCGCGCCGCGCTTATCGTCCGCCGCGATTACTGCTCAAGCGTGGAGGTCTGGGAGCCGGCGCGCGCACGCGTCGTCCGGCCCATAGGCCCTTGCGGCGAGGGCGTCGACGCCACCGGCAACCAGGTCCTCAGGGGCGTGGCACTGGCCGGGACGCGCGTGGCCTGGCTGCATCCGTACGGCGCGAACTACTACTACACCGACGTGTCGACGGCGACGCTCGACCACCCGACTCCGGTTCTGCTGGACAACGAGAGCGCCCTTGGCGGTCTCGGCCCCATCGCCAGCGCACCCGTCGGACATGGTGGGCTGCTGACGTTCACTGTCTCGTATCTCTGCGACGAGTCTGCGTCAGGCGGGTCAGACTGCCCGCCAGGCCGCAAGACCGGCGACGTCGTCACCGCGACCATCTGGCGGTTCGGGGGCCGCACACGCTGCGGAAGCGGCACGCCTAGCGAGCCGGGGGGCGGTCCGCGTCTGTGCACAGCCGTGGCGCAGGCCGACGGCGAGCTGCGCGTGCTCGCCGTCGACGCAGGGCGCATCGCCGCACGGAGGGACGACGGTGTCAGGCTGCTCAACGCTGCCGGCGGAGTCCTCCGCGACTTTCCAGTCCCGGCCACCGCAGCTGCCCTCTCCGGTAACCGCCTCGCTCTGCGGACCGCCGACGCCGTCGAGATCTACGACACCGGCTCGGGTCAGCGGACGGAGCGCTTCCCCGCCCGGAAGGCCGTGAGCCTCCAGGACCTCGAGGGCGACATCCTCGTCACCGCCTCGGGCAAGACCGTCACCCTGCGCAGGCTCGGCGACGGCCGCACGGCCACCCTCCGCACGGACGGGCCGGCGAAAGGCAAGCTCGAGCAGCCGGGCCTCTTCCTCGCCGGCGCGCACCGTGTGACCTTCACGCCGATGCACACCGTCCTGCGCCGGCTCGGCGGCTGACCCGCAAGCGGCTCCCTCCTTCACGTCTGAGTCGGCCCCTTACGTGAGTAGGCCTGGCCCCCACGGCACCCCTGCTTCGCGAGCAGTCGAGCCGCGTGATTTGCTCCAGAAAATGGCTTGAATAAGCGCTCTTAGCGCGCTCGCGGGCCGACTGCAGGCTCCCGGTCAGGCTTTGAAATGGCTTGTGCCCTAAAGATCGGCCCTGCCCGGGTCGATGTGTGCTTCATGACTGCGCGCATCTCCGCCGGCTCCCCGGCCGCGTTGCCAACCCGTGCGTGGATCGACAAGTGGCTCGCGGCCTGCCAGGACCTCGCCGAGCTCGAGCGCTCGAACCCGATGACGGATGCGGTGGTCGAGGAGATCGACGGCCGGATGATCCGCGTCGGCGACCAATGGCTCGCGGACTTCGCCTCTTGTAACTACCTCGGCTTCGATCTCGAGCGCGAGCTCATCGAAGCAATCCCCGCCTACCTGGAGAAGTGGGGGACGCATCCGAGCTGGTCGCGCCTCCTCGGGAGCCCGGTGCTCTACGAGCAGATCGAGGAGCGCCTTGCCGAGTTGGTAGGTGCGGAGGACACGCTCGTCTTGCCGACGATCACGCTCATCCACATGTCCGTGATTCCCGTGCTCGCCGGTGCGGGGACGATCTACGTCGAGAGTCGCGCCCACAAGACCATCTACGAAGGCTGTCAGCTCGCGGCCGCGCGCGGCGCAACCCTGAAGCGGTTCAAGTTCGAGGACGCGGAAGATCTGGAGCGGCTGCTCAAGCTGCGCGGCAGGGCGCCCCGGCTGATCTGTATCGACGGCGTGAACAGCATGACCGGAAACGCGGTTGACCTGCCTGCGTTCGCCGAGCTAGCGCGTTCCTACGACGCGCTCCTCTACGTCGATGACGCGCACGGCTTCGGAGTCATCGGCGAACGCTCTGCCGACGAGTTGAGCCCTTACGGAAATCGTGGCAACAGCATCGTTCGCTATTCCGGGGAGAGCTACGACCACGTCATGCTCGTTTCGGGGCTGTCGAAGGCGTATTCGTCGCTTGCGGCGTTCCTCACGTGTCCGCCCGAACTGAAGCGGCTGCTCAAGACCGCCGCTCCGCCCTACCTGTACTCCGGCCCGTCTCCGATCGCATCGCTTGCGACCGTCTTGACGGGGTTCGAAGTGAACGAGAAGCGAGGCGACGCAATCCGCGCCGACCTCTGGCGCAAGACGAACGCCGTCCTCGATCGTCTCGACCAGTTGGGCGTGCACACGCCCAACCGTTCGGGCTTTCCGATCATCGAGGTCCCGCTCGCCCGTCACGAGGACGTGGACGCAGTCGGCCGGTTCCTGTTCCAGAACGGCATCTACGTCACGCTCGCGGCCTATCCGCTCGTGCCCAGAGATGAAGTCGGTTTCCGCATCCAGGTCACAGCCGCTAACACGGATGCCGAGATCGAGAACCTCCTCGACGTGCTCTCCCGCCTGACGAACAGCTTCGACCTGCAGCCGTCGCGCAACAGAAAGCGTGCGGCATGACCTCGTTCGCCTTTCCCCGAGGGATCTGGGCGTGGTACCTCGGCGTCACCTGTGCCTTGACGGCGCTGTACCTCTTCTTCCCACCGCTCGCCGGCAACGGACCACTGATCAACGCCCTCGGCCTGTCCGGCGTGATCGCGATCGTCGTCGGAATTCAGATGAACAAGCCGCGCGCACGGATGGCGTGGTGGCTCTTCGCGGCAGGACAGTTCCTCTTCTTCGCGGGCGATCTGTACACGTACAGCTATCCGAAGCTGTTCGGCGCCGACGTCGAGTTCCCGTCGATCGGCGACGGGTTTTACCTGGCCGTCTACCCGGTGCTGATGGCGGGTCTCCTGCTCCTCATCAGGCGACGAAATCCGCGGCCGGACCGCTCCGTGCTGATCGACGCCCTGATCCTGACCATCGGTGTCGGCCTGCTTTCGTGGGTGTTCCTGATCGCGCCGAACATCCATCTCTCCGGTCTCACGTGGCTGGAGAAAGGCATCTCGGTTGCGTACCCGCTGGGCGACGTGCTCCTGCTCGCCGCCGCCATTCGGCTCGCGGTAGATGCAGGCAAGCGCACTCCGGCGTTCTGGCTTTTCGTGAGCAGCATCGTCTGCCTGTTGGCGACGGACTCGGCCTACAACTACGCGCTGCTGAAAGAGACGTACAACCATCAGCTCGTCTACGACGCGGGTTGGATCCTCTACTACCTGCTCTGGGGTGCGGCGGCGTTGCATCCGTCGATGCGCTCGCTGGAAGAGCCGGCAGCCGATTCCCGAACGCGGCTCACGCCGTTGCGCCTCGCGCTGCTTGGTGCCGCCTGTCTGATCGCCCCGGGAATTCGCTTCTGGCAGGAGCTGGGCAACCCCGACGTGCTCGTGCTCATCATCGGATCTGCGGTCCTCTTCTTGCTCGTCGTCACTCGAATGGCCGGGCTAGTGCGCCAGGAGGGACGCGTCGTCTCGCGTGAGCGTGCTCTGAGAGGCGCCGGAATCGACCTCGTGGCCGCGGCTGGACACGAGCAGGTCTACGAGGCGACGATCTCCGGCATTGGCCGCCTGATCGGCGGCGAGTCGTGTGTCCGGTTCGCGCTCGTCAACGGCGACGGAGCCAAGGTCGTCGCGTCGTCCGACGGGGCCCACTGGGATCTCGTCCCGATGACGGCCGACTGGCTCGGGCAGGCGCCGTCGGAGGTCCTTCGGATCGCCCATTCGGAGCTGCCGACCCTCGTCGCCACCGATCTTCGACTGACGCAGGGCGAAGCCGTCGCCGTTCTTCCCCTCTCCTTCCGCTCGGGCGTCCGAGGCCTGCTGATCGTTTCCACTACCGCGAGGATCTCGCCTGAGGTGGCCGACTCCCTCGACGCCCTTGGGACTCAGGTCGCGCTTGCGCTCGAAGGAGCGTCGCTGGCGGCGGATCTGCACCGCCGACAGAGCGAGGCTCGGTTCCGCTCGCTCGTCGCCCACTCCAGCGACCTCATCTCCGTTCTCGATGCCGACGGCGTCGTGACCTACCAGAGCCCTTCGATCGAGCGCGTGCTCGGTTATCGCGCCGACGAAGTCGAGGGCAAGCGGTTCGATTGGCTCCTGAGTGAACAGGATCGGCCGCGCCTCGCGCAACTCACCGCCGCGGACGGCTCGCGAAGTGCCGACGTGCACACGATCGAGTGCGCGCTCACTCATCGTGACGGGACGTCGCTGCGGTTCGAGGTCCAGTACACGGACCTCCTCGGCGACGAGCACGTGCGTGGAATCGTCCTCAACAGCCGCGATGTGAGTGAACGCAAGGCATTCGAGGATCAACTCGCGCACCAGGCGTTCCACGATCCTGTGACCAACCTCGCCAACAGGGCGTTGTTCTCGGATCGCGTGGAGCACGCTTTGGTCCGCGCCGAGCGTGGCTTTGCGGACATCGCCGTGCTGTTCGTCGATTTGGATGATTTCAAGACCGTCAACGACAGCCTTGGTCACTCCGCGGGCGATCTGGTGCTTCAGGAAGTTGCGCGACGGCTGAAGTTGGCCGTTCGTCCGACGGACACGGTGGCGAGGTTCGGCGGTGACGAGTTCGCGATCCTGCTCGACGGCGTGGCGGACTCGTCTGAGTCGGCCGACGCGGCTTCGCGCATCCTCAGGGCGCTCGAGGCGCCGTTCGAGGTCGGCGGGAAGCAAGTCTTTCCCCGCGCCAGCATGGGCATCTACCTCGTCGACCGGCAGGTCGCGGCGCCGGAGGCGGCGGAGCTTCTTCGAAACGCCGACGTGGCGATGTACATGGCGAAGCGCGACAGCAAGGGCAGTTACCGAGTCTTCGAGCCGACGATGCACGAGCGAGTCGTCGAGCGGCTCGAACTTCAATCCGACCTGCAGCAGGCGATCGACCTCGAGCAGCTCGAGCTGCACTACCAGCCGGTCGTTCGGCTCGACGGACACGAGATCCTCGGTGTTGAGGCGCTCCTGCGTTGGCACCACCCGACGCGCGGCAACATCACGCCGGCCCAGTTCATCCCGTTGGCCGAGGACACGGGTCTGATCATTCCGATGGGCAGGTGGGTGCTCGAAGTCGCGTGCGAGGAGGGTGTACGCCTTCAGAGCAGATTCCCGCGGGCGGAGCCGCTCACGATGAGCGTCAATCTGTCCGTCAGGCAACTCCAGTCCGACTCGATCGTGGCAGACGTTCGCTCCGCCCTGGAGCGGACAGGCTTCCCCCCGTCGTCGCTGGTCCTCGAGATAACGGAGTCGGTGATGATGGCCGACACCGAGTTCGCGGTGCAGCGCTTGTGCGATCTGAAGGAACTCGGCGTTCGGCTCGCGATGGACGACTTCGGAACCGGTTACTCCTCTCTAAGCTACCTCAGCCGGTTCCCTGTTGACATCCTCAAGATGGATCGTTCGTTCGTCGGCGCCGGCGAGAACGTGGCCTTGCAGTCCGCGATCATTGCGCTCGGGGCAAGCCTTTCGCTCGATGTCATAGCCGAGGGCATCGAGCTGGTCGAGCAGGAGAAGTCACTACAGGACCTCGGTTGCGAGATCGGACAGGGTTTCCTGTTCGCTCGGCCGATGGGCGTGGACGCACTGGTCGCTTTTCTCGACGAGGCGCCGGAAGAAGCAGACGTCGGCGTTCCGCCTGCGTCCAATGCAGCATAGTCACGAAGCCCTCGACCGCCCCGGCGGCTTTGGGAGAGGAAACCTTCTTGCACCTTTGAGGCATCGGGACTTTCGCGTGCTCTGGCTCGGCATGGCCGTCTCGCTGATCGGGGACGGAATCTTCTTCGTCGCCGTGGCCTGGGAGAGCTACGTGCTGTGGAACGCGCCGGTCGCGCTGTCCATCGTCGGGATCGGGATGACGGTCCCGACCGTCGCCTTCCTGCTCGTCAGCGGGGTCGTCAGCGACCGGTACGACCGGCGGGTTGTGATGGTCTGGGCAGACATCCTGCGCGCGGTGTCCGTTGCGGTGCTCGCGACCCTCGTGTTCACGGGCGCGCTGCAGTTCTGGCAGCTCGTCACGCTCGTCGCCGTCTATGGGGTCGGCACCGCCTTCTTCATTCCGGCCTTCGAGGCGATTGTGCCCGAACTCGTCCCCAGGGCAGACTTGCCGGCAGCGAACTCCCTCGACCAGTTCATCCGGCCGATCGCTCTGCGTCTCGTCGGGCCGGTTCTCGGTGGCGCTCTCGTCGCCGTCGACACGGGCATCGCCTTTGCGGTCGACGCGGCAACATTTGCTGCGTCGCTCGTCGCCGTCCTCGCACTACGACGGCTGCCGCGCCGACGGCCCGACCTTCAGGTCTCGACGGTCTCGGCGATGAAGGAAGGGCTCAGGTTCGTTCGTGGTCGAGTCTGGCTCTGGGGGACGCTGCTGTCTGCGGCGATCACGTACCTCGTCTTCCTGGGCCCGGCGGAGGTCCTGTTGCCGTACCTGGTGAAGAACGACCTGCACGGTTCGGCGGGCACATTGGGGCTCGTACTCGCGGCGGGTGGGCTCGGAGCGGTCGGCGGCGCGGTGGTCATTGGATACAGAGGGCATCCCCGCCGAGACGTGACAGTCATGTATGCGACCTGGACGCTGGCAACGCTCGCGATCGCCGGTTATGGGATCGCAACCGCGGCCTGGCAGCTGATGCTGGCCTGCCTTGTCTTCAATGCGCTCGAAGCCGCCGGCACGATCGTCTGGGCGACGATCAAGCAGCGCCATGTCCCAGTGACCATGCTCGGTCGCGTCTCCAGTCTCGACTGGCTGATCTCGATCGGCCTCTTGCCGATCTCATTCGCGCTTACCGCTCCGGTGGCCTCTCTCATCGGCGCGCGAGCGACCCTGATCGCGGCCGCCCTCATTGGCGGGGTCGTAACACTTACTGCTCTGTTCCTTCCGGGGATGAGGGACATCGAAGGGACGCATCAGGGTGATCCGGAAGCCGGAAGCAGCCCAAGCTTCGCGAGTTCGACGGAGCTCAGGCCTTCCTCTCTCGTGCCCTGAGTTCGCATCCGGCGCCCGCATCGGCGGCGGGAAGGTTGGGCACGGAGCGAAACGAAAGCGAACTCGGTCGAACGCGTGTGCCTCGAACAAGCCGTCTACGTCCTAGCGCTGCACTTTCGCCCTTATCGCACCCAGGAGGTCGCCGGTTCGAGCCCGGCTAGCTCCATCACAAATCGTCGCGCATGTCAGCCGGCGTGGTCCTTCGCCTCCAGCTTCGGCGGCGGTAGCCGGTAGAACTCGAGGGGTCCGAGCGGCACTTGCGGGCCTCCCGCGCGCTGCACCCGCTTCGGCTTGCGCGCAGCGCGGAGGCCGACTCGTGCGCCTCGCTTCGCAGCGCCCGCTGCGTGTGCGACTTGTCGTTCGAGCTGGCGACTGTAGCGCAGCCGATACGACCGAGGTGCGTCGGAGTTCGGCGGCTGGGCCCAAAGGTAAATGGCACCAGCGTTGCCAGGCGTGGGTGCCTGGACGACGCCTGCGACGAACGCGGCGCCGTCTGCAGGGTGGGAGCCGGTCGGCCACCCGTCGCGCTGGGAGAGCTGCCACCAGACTGCGAGCGCCAGCACTGGCGTTGCGGCGAGTAGCGGCAAGCGGAGCGCCCACCGCCGGCCGGCCGCCGCGGCAAGACCGGAGACCGTGGCCAGTCCGAGGAAGCAGGCCGGATAGACCAGGCTGGTCATCCGCCTGCGTAGGCCGTCGTCGATGACACGAGGTTGAGCGGCAGCTGCGAGATTCCGGAGACGTTGCCGGCGTGGCCGATCGTGAAGCGGAACGCTGTGCGTTCGTCTCCCTTGCGCGTCAGTTGGCGGGTAGCCCTATAGACGATGCGATCCTCGCTCCGGAGGTCCCAGAGCGTCGCGGCAACCGGGATCGGCACCGAACCCGGGCTGCGCGAGTAGAGGAGGACATTCGCGGTCCACTGCCCCGGCGTCGCGCTTCGCAGCACGGTCCGTTCCTGGTTCTCGTTCGAGTGTGCGTAGCCTGTCGTTACTGTCCCCAGGTCGTCGTGCTCGAGCTGCATCTGGTCGACCTGGGCCTTCCTGAAGTACGAGATTGCTCCGTCGGGGTTTCGCACAAAGAGGTCGACGTCGTGGTCTCCCTTCGGCCAGGTGATCACGACCGCATAGGCGCCGTACGTCTTGACCTGCGGCGGTCGGGAGGTCAGCGCGACGGCGACGAAGACGACGAGGAGGCAGCTCAGGAAGTCGATCGCAGCGAACGCCGGTAGCGGACGCCATCGCATCACTTATGGCTCGGCGTCCAGGACGTGGTGCTCCAACAGGATCACGATCGACGCGAGGATCCCGATGAAGGTGGCCGAGAGGGCGACGCCGGCGCCGTGCGTGACGCGCGTCGCGAGGTCCGAGGACACGCCGGCGGTCGCGGAGGCCGTGCCGCCGTTGTTGAACATCGCGTAGAAGCCGGCGACGGTGCCGAGTAGCCCAAGCAGCTGGCACACACCGGCAGCGAACCACAGGTGCCGCAGGCCGCCGGTCGTTGAGGCGCCGTCATCGCTGCGCCAGGAGAGCAGACCCGCATAGCCGGAGGAGCCCGCTAGTACCGCGAGGATGAGCGGCACCATCGCCAGGCTCGCGCCGTGCAGTTGACCGCCGTATGCGAGGGCGGCCGCCGCGAGCAGCGTCGCGACTACAGCCTGCAGCACCACCCAGCGCAGGAACAGCGGGTGTCGCCGACTCGTGCTGACGTGCCGGGCGAGGCGACGCACCTTGTCGTTGTCGTTGCAGTCCTCGTCGTCGTTGCGCACGAGGCGCACGCCGTCGTCGGGAGAGGGCTGACCGGTAGTTGCGAGGATGGGCTCTTCCATCGCCGACGAAGAATCGCTGAGCCGGGCCCGTCTGTCGCCACGGCCAGCCGCCGTCCACCCCTCAAACTGGCCCCAGTTTCTCTCTACCCGCTAGCGCCCAGAGACGCCCGTGCCACTGAGCGCTGGGCGTCGGGTCGGGCGTTCTTCATGCGGGGTCGGAGCGGGAAGCGCGGCAGCTTGAAACGCCCTTAGCTGCGTGCTATGCATGCGGTTTCTGCGGCGCATTCCAAAGGATTTGGAGGTGCGCGATGGCAGGGTCAGTGGGGCGCTTGGGGAGTAACTCTCTGCGTTTGGGACGGCGCTAGTCGTGGCGACGAAGCTCCTCGACTACACGCTCGGACCGGCGCGCGACACCACGATCATCATGAGCAGCCGCTGAGAAACGAGGTCGATGAAGTGGCCGAAAAACCACGACGACGAATGCCGCGGACGATCGGAGAGCTTCGACGACAGCTACGCGAGCGCGGCGAGCCCTGGGAGCCGAACCCCCGCCTTAGAGACGAGGAGCCGCTCCCGACGCCGGCGCGAGGCGGGCTCGAGCCGGGGGAGGGGCCCCCGGAGAGCGCGGAGCCGGAGCCGTTCGAGGGTGACCTCGAGGAGTTGCTCCGCGAGAGCCCGCCGGCCAACCCGTTCGTTCGCGAGCGCTGGCAGGACCAGGAGCTGCTCGCGGACGAGGATCCGGGCCCGAGCGGTGGGACCCCGGGCGAGCTCGAAGAGCACGAGGAGAGCTCGGAGGGTGAGGCGCGCGCATGAGGGCGGCGAGCGTCGACTGGCGGAATCGCTGGGGCTGGAGCTGGATCTCGACCGCGCGCAACCAAGCCGGCGCGCCGAATTGCTGGGCGTTCGCCGCGACTGCGTTGTACGAGTCGATGGTCCGGATCGAGCACTGCGTCTGGTGTCGCCGCTCCGAAGGCGATGCCGCGCGCGGAGCAGGGAAGCAGGCTTGGGATCTCGGCAACGTCGGTGAGGTCTCGATCTTCGTCGAGCGCTACGGCCTCGCCGATCCGGACTGCTTTCCGTGGAGCACGTCCGCCTCGATCTACTCGGCAAAGCCGCACGGTGCCGCGCTTTCGGCCCTGCCGCTCTCGCCGACTCCGGACCGCGCTGGGCGAACCTTGCGCATGCCTGCCGGCCACTTGACCGCTCTCGCGGATGTCGAGCAGAAGAAGACCTGGATCGATGCGGTCGGTCCTATGGCGGTCATGGTCAACCCGCCCGGCGACTTCGGAGCGCTCGGGTCCGGCATCTATACGACCGTCGGTCCGGGCGCAGGGATGCACGCATTGCTGGTGGTCGGGTATGACGATCCCGGCGGTAACTGGATCGTCAAGAACTCGTGGGGGCCGGGTTGGGGTGTCGCCGGATGCGGGCGCGTCGGCTACGCCGCCAACCTGCTCGAGCCGGCGGGCTTCCTGGGCACGCGCGGAACGAATCCGGATCCCTGGACGAAGCGGCGCCAGCGGAACGGCAACCTCATCGAGAGCGGCAACGGTCGTTGGCACAACAACTTCGAGGCCTTTCTTCGCAAAGGGCTCAGGATCGAGCATTGGTGGCGGGAGCACAACGCGCCCGGCTTTCCGTGGAACCGCGCCGAGGTCGTTCGTTCCACGGACGTTTGGCGGGACACCTTTCACGACGATTGTCTCGAATGTCCCGTCGCGGTTCAGAGCACGTACAACCGCAACTACGAGCTCATCTACAAGAACAACGTCTCGCACCGACTTCGCCACGTCTACTGGGACCAAGCGTCCGGGAACTGGTACGACGGGACCGACTTCGGCCCAATGAACCCTTTCGGGATGCCCGGGTTCGTGCAGAGCACCCGCGGCGCTCCCGGTGACTTCGAGGTCGTCGTGGCGAATCAGTCCGGTCAGCTGGAGCACTGGACGAAGCACAACAGCGCGCCATGGCGCACGCGCAGGCCCGGAGAGTGGTTCCTACAAACCACGTTCGGCAGCGGCATCGTTACTACCGGACCCAGCCTCGTGCAGAGCCGCAATGGGGTCACCGGCGAACTGGAGGAGGGTCAAGGAGAGCTTCACTTCGTGGGCGTCGGCGCCTACGGCCAGATGCTGCACTACGTGCTAACGCCGGGCGGAACGTGGACGCTGGCGGCGACCTTCGGGGGCGGCGTCAACAGCGGGCCCTGCATGATCGAGGGCGCATTTGCAGCGACGGATGAGCTCACGCCCGGGAACCTCGAGCTGTGCGTCGCGAAGAACGGCGCGATCGAGCATTGGTGGCGGAACCACACCTACAAGACCTGGCAACGCTCCGCAACGTTTGGGTCGGATGCTCTCTGCGTCGTCGGGATGTTGCAGGGCAGCTTCGGCTTCAATCTCGAGCTCCTCGTCGAGCGCACCGACCTCCGCTATCAGCATTACTGGCGCGACGGGGCTGGCTGGCACCAAGGCGTCATTCTTCCTCCGTAGCGCTAGGCGACGAGGGACGCCGGCAACGTTCCGGCCGGCGCCGAAGCGAGGACGGTCCGTTCGAAGAGACGGTCACCGTCGCGGCGTGTCTCCGAATCGCTGTCTATCGACAGCGTCACGAGCTCGTGAAACGCCGTCCACGTGCGTCCTGCAGGGTCACGCACGAAGCAGCCTCTGTACCCAAGCGCAGGCATCGTCGAGGCGGTGTCGTCGCTGGGGACGAGTGACTCCCAGATCGCGACAAGCTCCTCTGCTACATCGCTCGAGATCGGCCAGGTCGGATCGGGACGGCCGGAGAAGATGAACGCGCCCGCGATCCAGCCGCTCTCGCTAGTCGATCTTGACGTGGCCATGCATGACGACCATGAACGTGCAGAACTGCGTGTACGGACCGCGGTCGGCCGTGCGCGGGTCCGGAATCGTCACGCCGGAGTTGTCGAGATTCGTCACCGCTGTGGGTCCAGGCTTATGCGACCAGTAGCCGTTGCGCCCTTTGCGGAACCAGTGGTAATCCAAGCCCGGCGCGATGACGAGTGCGACGAGATGCCCCTCGCGCGGACAGCGGTTGTTGGCGTTGGGCGAGTTGATGAGGTCGTCGGCGACGGCCGCCGGGCGCACTGATGCACACGTGAGTGCGGTGTACATCGCGCCGGCCGCGCGGCCCGGCTGCGCGAATGTGTCGGTCCGGTAGTCGCAGCCGTAGTTGTAACAGTTGTTGTGCGGCTGGATCGCCGGCACGTTCCACCAGTCCGGTTCGTACAACGGTGCGCAACGACAATGTTCTCTGCGCGGCCAGTCCGGACGTCGCGGCTTCCAGTGATCGCGGAGGTCATCCAGTCGCTTGATCTCCTTGAGGATGAAGTCGGAGAGAGCAGGCTCCCGACTGATGCGGCGAATCGGGCCTGTGGATCCGCAGACGAACTCCTCGAAGGACGGGTCTGCTGGTCGAGCCGCGAAGTCTCCGGCGAGGACGTCGCCGTTCGCGACCCTGAACTCCTTCGGCAATCCACGTGTCGCGCGTCCGCTCAGCTCGACGATCAGGCCGCGGTAACCAAGGGTCGAAGCCGGCAGCGGACGTACCTCTCGACCGCGAAGCTCGGCCTCGGGTCGCAGGCGGTCGAGCGCTTCCTTCTCTTCGGGCCCCTCGAGGACAAGGACGGGATTCGGCCTGCCGCTGAAGATGTCGATCGTGATTCGCAGTGCCACGACGCTCTCCCTCCTTCGTCAGACGGTGAACTCGACTTGCTCGACGGCGACCCCAAGGTTCTCGTTGACAGCTGCGATCTCGATCGCCTGCCTACCTTCCTCCTCGGGCTTGAACACCACGCCGTCGCCCAGCGCCGAGAACTCCCCGCGCTTCGCAGAGAACCGGAACCAGACGTGTCGCCCGAGCGGATCTTCCGCATCGAGGAGGAGTCGGACCTGGCGGCGGCCTGGAACGTTCTCTTCCGCGACCTCCGCGCGCCGGATCGTCGGCCGAACGGAACTGCGGCCGGCCTCGGGCCCCTCCCGCAAGAGCCGGTCCAGCTCGCGCGCGGGCGGCTCCACGGATTGCACCTCGTCGCCGGCGTTCAGCATGACGACGACGATGTTCGCGCGTGCGAACACGAGCGAGCGATAGCCGCTCGGACCGAAAGCGATGTCGCCCGGCCCCTCGGCGATCCGCTCGATCTGCGGCGACTGGAACTGCGCGAGCACGCGCAGAAGTAGTGCTCGCGCCTCGGTCACCGAAGACGCCTCGCTGGCGTCGACGCGTAACGGCGCGCGCTGCCCATCCTCCTTCTCGGGCCTCCACAGCGACTCGATCTTCGGCGGCGAGTCGGGCTGCTCGACGGTGTCGATCCGCACCGCGTGGTGGCCCGGCAACTCCTGGCCGCCGAGGGCGAATCGCCAGATGAACAACGCCTCGCCGCCCGGAGGCGGTTCGCGCCAGTCGTCGAAGCCGTAGAGCTTCCGGAATTCGTCGAGTCCGTCTGCTGGGGTGATCACGCAACCATCCTTCGGGTTCGGGTCGTCGCAGGCTGCGGCTGGCACGCCGCGCGCGTCGCAGGCGGGACGAGGCGGTCGAGGTAGTCCATCGAACCTGGTGTGCCGAAGCGGAGGTCCGTGGGGAGGAGGGGCGTGTGCGGAGCCGACGTCGGGTCGGCGTCGCCGTCGACCTGCAGGCACGCGTCCCAGACCGGGTCGTTCGCCGTGCAGCCGTCCTTCCAGGCGACCTCGTGGTAGGTGAAGCTGCCCCAGCCGCACGCGGTCTGCCACACGTTGGAGCCAATCGCGAGCAGCGGGTTGAGGCCGAACCCGTACCCCATGCGCGACTGCCAGAGATCGCACCCGACGGCGTTCGCGAACGTCGAGACAATCGTGGCGCAGTCGCTGCAGTTGATGTACTTGCCGAGCCCGGGGCCTCCTGCGAGCCGGTCGAGGAAGGCCGCGCAGCTGAACGATCCGCTCGAGTACCACGAGTAGCCGCCGCCCGGGCAGTCGTACTCGACGATTGAGGGCCCGAGCCCGTAGACACTCTCGGTCACCTTCTGCGCCGCCTGATCACGGGTTGTCGCCCCGAACGCCCAGACGCAGGCGCGGTCAAGGACGTCCGTCCAGGGAAGCTGCGTGTTCGCCGACGTGTACGGCGACTGTTGCCACGGCGCCTTCGGGACCTCGAGAAGCACGTAGATCCGATGCTCGCTCGTGGCGAAATCCGTCCACGGGTCGTTCTGCTTCTCTCGGTATTGCCAGCGCCAGGTCGTCGTGTGGATGCCGACGCCGACGTCCCAGAGACGCACGTGCTCGAGCTGGAAGGTCTCGAAAGCGGTCCAGCCGGAATTGTCGAACGAGACCGACCTCGCCTTCACGTCCCCGAGCACGTTCCCGACAAGCAGGCGGATCAGCCAGCCGAGCCACTTCAGGATGCCCATGCAACCGCCCGAGCAACCAGGCCCACCCGGCGGATCGGCCGTCGGGTCGACAGCTCGGATCTGGACGCCCTTCTTCTTGAGCTTCTGCTCGTTCGTGCTAAACCGAGCCTGGATCGTGAGCGTGTTGCCCTTCGTCTCGGCGATGCTGTACGCCGCCGGTGCGTCCTCGGGCTTGGTGCTCACCCCGCGCACCCACTCGGGCACGTTCACGGCGGTCGTCTTGTTGCGGCGGATGTTCAATCCGTCTGACGTCGCTGCCGCTCCGTTGTGATTCAGCTTGATCGCTTCAAGGAAGACGCTCACCGCCGCCTAGACCCGGTAGACGGTGAGACTCAGGAAGAAAAACGCGCCCGAGACCTGCCAGATGCGGAAGTGGTGTCCCCCGGCCGCGAGTACGCAAGGGTGTGGTTGGTCGATCGTGCCGCTCCAGGTCAGCGGGCCGAACGACGAGTTGTCGATCCGGCACTCTACGACGGACGTCGCTGAGGTTGGGTAGCTCTGCAACCGCGCGTTGCAGATGTAGTTGCCGGCGGCGGGCGCGTTGAAGAAGCAGTTCACACGGCCGGTCTTTGTCTGCGGGGATCCCCACGTCGTGAACCCGTCGGCGGAGAACCACGCTCGGCAGTCGTTCACGCACCGCTGCATATCGGTGAAGCCATCGAAATGGTCGGCGTCCCAGATGTCCAACCATCGCGCCGACCCGCTCTTTCGGCAGACACTGAAGTACGCGACCTCTTTCCACAGCGCCAATTCGCCGAGGTCGGGGACGCGGGCGAGGATCTCGTCCGCACCGAGCGTCGCTTTGAGCGACCTCAGGACCGCGCGCGGGCTCGCCTCTGCCTTCGTGCGTGTTGCACGGTCGCGCTTGCGGTCCGCCGGGTACGCCTTCGCCGACTCGATCAGGCGTAGTCGAAAGTCACGTTCAGTCGACATGACTGCAGCACCTTCGGAAGCTCATCTGGCACCTCCGTTTCCGCCGCAGTCAGTTGAGCCGCTTCTACTCCTTTGTTGCCTTTCTGTCAAGCGCCGCCCGCGACGACGACCTCGATGTGTTCGCCGCTGACATAGATCGCGGCTGGGCGATTGGCGATGGGAACACGCCAGGCGAGACGGTCCCGGCTGCTCAGGTAAGTCAGAGTCGGCTCCCCGAGGCGATCGCCGTCGTCGGCTGCAGTGCGCGCCCGACCTCGAATTGCTCCGCGGTCGAGCCAGTCGGCCGCAAGGGGAGGTCGGTCGAAAGTCGAGTAGCGGTGCAGCACGAGGTCAGGCTCGAGTTGGAAGAAGCCGAGCAACTGTTCGTCCGCAGTGAGGGCGACGAACCACGAATCGAGCTCGCCCGTCGGAGTTTCCACCGGGATGGGGTCCTCGATCGTCGCGTCGAGACCGGCAGGATCGTCGACGACCTTGCGCCGGAGCTTCTCCGCAGCGGCGCGGATGTCGGCCCGGTTCACACGAGCGTAAGGCGGGCGTTGAAGGTGACGCGGTACGTCTGCGTGTCGAAGTTCTCCCAACGTGTGATGACGCCGACGTTCGGGGGCCACGGATCGTAGACGAGGAGGCCCCGGAACGGCGAAATCCAAGGGAGTCCTGCGCGGGTGTAGCCGGCGACGGTGCGCGAGTGGCCGGGGATGAAGCTGATCAACGGCCGGTTTGCCCGAATCTCGGTACGGAACTCGCTCCAGGACGGCGACCAGTTCATGCCGGCATTGAGCGCATCCGACGTGAGGTCCTCGAGCGTGTCGACGACGAGCTGCTCGTCCCCGTAGGGCAGACCACTTGGACTGCCGAGTGTCCCGAGACCTAGTTCAGTGGCGAGTCGCGTCTGCAGGTAGTTGTAGCGATAGAAATCGAGCAGCATCTGTACGCTTGCAGCGACGCACCACACGCTCGTCTGCTGGCCGCGCAGCTCATAGCACGGATGATGATCCGCATTACTCATGCTGTAGTGGAGCTCGCGAGTGTCGCTCAGGAGAAGGTCGATGCGGTCGATGTAACTCGCGAAGCGATCGGCGTCGATCAACCGCCGAGCGAGGAGCTCTCGACCCGGAAGCAGCTTGTCTAGCTCGCGAACGCGCTTGGTGAAGCGCCGGCGGTTTCGCGTAACGACGTTCGCCGGCAGCTCAGCGAGGAAGGACCACCGTTCGAAGTCACCAGGGGGCTCATTCTTCTTGCGCTTGCGCGCGGGCGGGACCTGTCGCCAGGTATAGAGCTCGAGCAGAGCGACCTCGTGGCCGTCGCGCAAAAACTGGATCGCAACCTTCGGAAAGCTGAACGCGACGAAGCGAGCGTCGTTGAAGCTGACCGCCCTGCGACGTGAGCGGAGTGTCTCGGCCGCCTCTTGATACAGCGCGTTGGCATCCCATTCCGCCTGGGAGACGGACAAAAGCGGTGCGCCCACACGGGGGTCGATAGCGATATCTGCGTACGCGTCGTCTTCACCACCTTCGATCGGAGTGCGGAGAAAGAGCGGCTCGCCGTTGAGGTCGTGCACGACAGTTCCGGCGCGGGCGAGACGGGCACCTTCGAGCCGGACAACCCTCGACAGGTTAAGGAGGTTCAGCTCGGCCCATGCATGTGGGCTCGGGCGAGAGATTTCTGCGGCCATCGGGCTCTCCTTTCAAGCCTGACCGACCTCAACGAGGCCGGCTGCCGCAGGAACGTGTCGATGGGCCGAGTCTATGCCAACTTCGACTGGGTTTGGAGAGCAGCTAAATCGCTAGTTGCTGACGACGACGAAGCGCTCGTTGTGCTCGAGCACGCTACCGCTGTCTGTGGCGTGTCCAGTCTTGACTAATTGCTGGCCTCTCAGGCGATCCCACTCGTCGAGCGTGACCTGCACCTGGGCCGCGTCAGCCAGGGTGCCCGCCTCGCAGTGCGCGCATCCGCAGCTGACCGTAAAGAACGATCGGGCCTTCAACTCCGCGAGCCGCGCGCGGCTCGCCGGCGACACTTCGTCGTCAGTCAAGGCCCAGCCTTCGGCGATCACCGCATAGCGGTCGCTCTCGCTCACAACTCGCGAGCCGCGCGAGCCGGCCTCGACCGGATGGCCCGGGCGGACAAGGACGTAGTCGGCCTCCCGGTGCGCGTCGGCATATTCAGCTGCCGTGACGAGGACATCTTCGCCACAATGGGCAGCGCACTCACAATTGACGCGGAGAAGCTCGGCGGACTCGGGCTCGGACATTGCGCCAATCTAACCGCGCGACGCTCTGGAGCGCGTCCCGATTGTGGGTGAAGTTCAGGCGACGATCGGCACTCGAAGCGCCGGTTAGTCCCCGTCGCGTCTATGGGGCGCATCGATGGCACCCAGGAGCTCGCCGGTCCGAGCCCGGCTAGCTCCATGAGGATCTCTGCCGGGAGGATTCGATCTCCAGTTCGAACGCTCCTTCGGGCTGCGAGAAGAGCATTAGCGTGGCGCGCTACGATCGCTAGCCCTTGACGACGGCGCCTACCGCCATTGCCGACGCGCCGAGGGCTCGGCGTGGCCCCCGTCCGTCCTCGAGCTTCCTGCGCTTCCTACTCCGTCGTGCAGCAGCCCTCGTGCTGCTCGCGGTGGGAATCACGCTCGTCGTCTTCGTGCTCACCCAACTCGTGCCGAGCAACGCCGTGGCGACCAACCTCGGCGAGCAAGCGGCCGCCGACCCCGCTGCCGTCGCTGCCTTCAAGGCTCATTACGGTCTCGACAAGCCGCTGCCCGTCCGCTACTGGATCTACCTCCAGAATCTCGTACAGGGCGATCTCGGGCAGTCCTCGCTGACGCACAACACGGTGACGCATGACCTCGGCGAGTTCATCCCCGCCACCGCGGAGATCGCGCTGTATTCGATCGTCATCGCGGCTTTCTTTGGGATTGCGTTCGGCGTGATCGCAGCGATGCGCCGGAACCGGCCCACCGACCACGTTCTGCGTGTGGTCTCGCTCGGCGGCATCTCGATGCCGACGTTCTGGATTGCCCTCATCGCGCTCTACCTTGGCTTCTTCAAGCTCGGCTGGTTCCCCGGCGCCGAGCGGCTCGACCCAGGCGTGACGCCACCGCCGCACAAGTCCGGGCTTTACTCGATCGACGCGCTGCTCGCCGGTCAATGGAGCCTCTTCGTGCAAGCGCTGCACCACCTCGTGCTCCCGGCGCTCGTGCTCGCCGCTTTCAACGTCAGTCTGCTCACCCGCTACACGCGCTCCGCGGTCCTCGAGGTTGTCGGCAATGACTACGTCCGCGCGGCGCGCGCGAAAGGTCTTCCGGAGCGGGTCGTCGTCACGCGCTACATCCTGCGGGCGGCGCTTCCATCGGTCGTGACGGTGCTCGGGCTCGTGTTTGCGAACGTTCTCACCGGCGCTGTCCTCGTAGAGAAGATCTTCTCCTGGCCCGGCATCGGCCAGTATGCGTACCAGGCGGCCGTCAATCTCGACGTCCCCGCCATCGCGGGTGTCAGCTTGTTCGTCGCAGTCGTCTACATCACGGTGAATTTCATCGTGGACGTGCTCTACGGCGTGATCGATCCGAGGATCCGCGTCAGGTGAGCACCATTGCCTTCCGGATGCGTGCGCGGCGACGTGGGGGCAAGCTCCGCCCCGCATGGCGCCAGCCACTTGCGATCGCCGGCACCGTGATCGCTGTTGCATGGCTCGTAGTTGCGATCTTCGCGCCTCTGATCGCGCCGTACGATCCGCTCGCACAGACCTTCGCGCCCGCGCAAGGGCCCACAGGCGCGCATCTCTTCGGAACAGACGAGCTGGGTCGCGACGTTCTCAGTCGCGTGATCCACGGCTCCCGCGTGTCCGTGCCGATCGCACTGTTGCTCGTCACCCTCGCCGCGGTCATCGGCGGGCTTGTCGGCGGGCTCGCGGGCTATTTCCGCGGCATCGTGGACGGCGTCTCGATGCGCACCGTGGATCTGGTCTTCGCGTTCCCGCCGATCATCCTCGCGATGGTCGTCGCCGCTGTGCTCGGGCGCGGATTCCGCAACGCCGCGCTCGCGATCGTCGTCGTCGCCTGGCCTTCGTACGCGCGGGTCGTCCGCGGCCTCGTCCTGTCGGTCGGGGACTCGGAGTACGTCCAGTCCGCCCGCCTGCTCGGCTCCTCGGCGCGTCGCACGCTTTTCCGGGATGTGTTGCCGAACGTCGCCGGGCCGGTGCTCGTGCTCGCGACTCTCGACCTCGCGAACGCGATCCTGCTGCTCTCCGGCCTTTCGTTCCTCGGGCTCGGCGCCCAGCCGCCGCAGGCCGAGTGGGGCTCGATGGTGGCCACTGGCGCCCAGTACTTCCAGTGGTGGTGGATCGGCACGTTCCCCGGTCTTGCGATCTTCACCGCCGTGCTCGCATTCAATTTCCTCGGAGACAGCCTCCGCGACCTGTTCGATCCACAGACGGCCTGGGGCGGTGACGAGCGGCAGTGACCGCAGTGCTCGAGGTCGAGGGGTTGCGCGTCCGGCTACCCACGCCGACGGGCTTCGCGACCGTCGTCGATGGCGTTGACTACCGCGTCGAACCCGCGCAGGTCTTCGGCGTCGCCGGCGAAAGCGGGAGCGGAAAGACGATGTCGATGCTCGCGTTGCTCGGTCTACTTCCGCCGGGCGCGGTCGTCGAGGGCCGCGCATCGTTTGGCGGAAAGGATCTGCTAAGGCTGCGCGGTCGCGAGCTGCGCGCGATCTCCGGGCGTGACATCGGGATGGTCTTCCAGGATCCGATGACCTCTCTTCACCCGATGCTCTCCGTCGGGCGGCAACTGACCGAACATGTACGCCGCCACCTCGGACTCGGGCGGCACGCCGCGACGCAGAGGGCGTCCAGCCTGCTGGAGCAGGTACGCATCCCCGACCCGAGCAGCGCCCTGCACGCGTATCCGCATCAGTTCTCAGGGGGGATGCGGCAGCGGATCGCGATCGCGATCGCGCTCGCCTGCGGCCCTCGCCTTCTCATCGCGGACGAACCAACGACGGCGCTCGACGTGACGGTTCAGGCAGGGATCCTTCGGCTTCTAGACTCTCTGCGGCGCGAGTTCGAGCTCTCTGTCGTGTTGATCACGCACGACCTTGCGGTGATGTCGTCAATCGCCGACCGAGTCTCGATCTTCTATGCCGGGCGCGTCGTCGAGTCCGGGGCGCGGGGGGAGGTGCTCCGGCACCCGCGCCATCCGTACACGCGCGCGTTGCTCGATGCCCTCCCGCATCCCGAGGTCGCACGTGATACCCCGCTCGTTGCGATCAAGGGCACGCCGCCGAGCCCGCAGCAGATCCCTACCGGGTGTCCCTACCACCCACGGTGTCTCTACGCGATCGACGTTTGCATCACGGAGGACCCGCCTCTGGCACCGGTAGACGGCCGCCGCCTGGCCTGTCACGTCGACCCGTTCGACGATGTCGAGTAACAAGTCAGGAAACGGTGGGCTGGCCCTAGAGCTGCGAGACATCGAGGTCGTCTATGAGCGGCGCGGACGCGAGCGCGTTCGCGCCGTCGCCGGCGCGAGCCTCAGCGTCGAGCGCGGGCAGATCGTCGGACTTGTCGGCGAATCAGGCTGTGGCAAGTCGAGCCTGGCACGTACGGCCGTCGGACTTGTGCAGCCGGCCGCCGGAACCGTGGTCTTCGAGGGCCGCCAGGTCACGCCGCTCACACGGCGTGCGCGCCCGCGGGAGCTGGCGGGCCTCCAGATGGTCTTCCAAAATCCGTACTCGTCGCTGAATCCACGGCGGAAGATCGGCGCGCAGCTGGCCGATGCGCTCGACGCTCTCGACCTCGTTCCGCGCGGGGGTCGCGGCGCGCGCGTCCGGGAGTTGCTCGAGCTGGTCGGCCTTCCGCCGAGCGCCGCTGCTCGCTACCCGCACCAGTTCAGCGGTGGCCAGCGGCAGCGGATCGCAGTTGCCCGGGCCCTCGCCGCCGAACCGTCCGTCCTCGTCCTCGACGAGCCACTGGCATCGCTCGACGCGTCCGCGCAGGCGCAGGTGGCGAACCTCCTCGTCGAGCTCTCGCGCCGCCTCTCGCTCAGCCTGCTCTTGATCTCGCATGACCTCGCGATCGTCCGGCACGTCGCCGACGTCGTCTCCGTCATGTACCTCGGGGTGATGGTCGAGACTGGCCCGACCGGGCCGCTCTGGTCGTTGCCGCTCCACCCATACACGGAGGCGCTGATCGGAGCGGTACCCCATCCAGATGGGCGGGGATTCCTGCCCGAAGCGCTCCCGGGAGAGGTGCCCGATCCGGCTCGGCCGCCTGCGGCCTGCCGCTTTCACCCCCGCTGCCCGTACGCGTTCGACCGTTGCTCACAGGAGGAGCCACAGATGCTCCGGGTCGCTGCCGGCCGCACCGTGGCTTGCTGGTTGCAGACAAGCGGCGGGGCACCGGCCCGGCCGGCAGAACAAGCTCAGCGGCTACCACTTCGTCACGCCGAGGAATAAGCTCGCAAGCCTCCACCCTCTTTCCCTGGAGGCCACAATGAAGCCTTTCCGCACCCGCCCGCGCGCCAGAGCCACCTTCGCAGTTCTGGCCGTTCTTACTACGGCCGCGGTCGCATCGGGCGCCACGACTGGGTCTTCGGCGGCCCCAAGTGCGACGCTCGTCATCGACCGCTCGTTCGAGATCAAGACGGCCGACCCACAACGGGCATTCGAGCCGACTGCCGCGATCGTGGACCGCGGCATCTACGACACGTTCTTCACCTACAAGGGTGGCGACCTCGCGCACCCGCGCCCGCTGCTCGTGCAGTCGTGGTCGGCCTCCAAGGACGCGAGGACGTTCGTCTTCAACTTGCGCAGGAACGTGCATTTCGCAGACGGGACACCACTTACGTCCGCAGACGCAGTCTTCTCCTTCCGGCGTCTGATCAACCTCAAGGGGAACCCGTCGTTTCTCCTTGATGGAGTCACGGTGTCGGCACGCGGCAAATACACGGTCGTCCTCCGCTCGAAGACCCAAAACGCGGCGCTTCCGGCGATCCTGACCAACACTTCGCTCGGGATCGTCAACTCGAAGCTCGTCCGCAAGCACGGCGGGACGGCCGCCGTCGGCGCCGACACGAACGACAAGGCGGAGAATTGGTTGAACTCCGCGGCCTCCCGTGGCGCCGGGAGCGGCCCCTACCTACTGCAGCGCTACAGCACGACTTCGCAGATCACGCTCGTGCCGAACCCGCGCTACTGGGGATCGCGCAAGGCTGCTTTCAAAACGGTCGTGATCCGGAACATGATCGCGCCGACACAGCTGATCAACATTCAGCGCGGCAAGCACGAGGTCGCGATCGATCTCTCCGCCGACCAAGCGCAGACGATCAGGGGAAACAAGCGGCTCAACGTCAGGACCCAGCCATCGACGTGGGTCTTCTGGTTGTTCTCGAACAACAACCCGGACATCTCGTCGATCACGCCCAACAAGCGTTTCCAGGCTGCCGTTCGAAACGCCCTCGACTACCGATCGATCGTGAACGTCGCCGGCCCCGGAGCGATCCAGGCCCCCGGCATCATCCCGTCGATGTTCCTCGGCTCCCTGCCGAGGAAGGAAGCGAAGAAGCAGAACCTCGCGAGGGCGAGGACCGAGCTCGCCGCCTCGGGGGCGGGTAACCGGACGATCACCCTCGAGTTCCCGAGCGATCTAACGATCAACGGCGTTCCCTTTGCCTCGTTGGCGCAGCGAGTGCAGGCGAACCTGGAGGCGGCAGGCTTCAACATCCAACTCGCCGGCGCAACGGTCGGGACGTGGCTGCAGAAGTATCGCGACGGGAAGATGGCCTTCGGGCTCTCGCTCTGGGGACCGGACTACCCGGATCCGCTCGACTATCTGGCGTTCATGCCCGGTGAGCTGGTCGGGACGCGTGCGGGCTGGCCGGCCGGCTCCGAACCCACGCTCGAGAGGCTCGCGGCCAAGGCACGGATCACCACGACCACGAAGGCGCGCCAGACGATCTACCGCCAGATCCAGCGCAGGCTGAACACGGTCGGGCCGTTCGTCCCTCTGCTGCAGCCGACCCAGGTCTTCGTGTCGACGAAGGATCTCAAGGGCGCGGTCTTCAACGCGCAGTACCAGGTCGACGTCACGCAGGTGTCGCCGAAGTAGTTTGAGCGGCCGTGCCGGCCAAGCCGGCACGGCCGCTTAAGCGGCATCGCAAGCGACGCCTAGGCGTTCGCGACGAGGGCGGTGGGATAGTCGTTGAGTGTGCGCCCGCCGCCCTCCTCGCAGACGACGATGTCCTCGATCCGGACGCTGAAGCGACCGGGAATGATGATCGACGGCTCGTCGGTGAAAGTCATTCCGGGCTCGAGCGGCGTCTCGTCCTCTGCCGAGATGAACGGCCGCTCGTGGACGTCCAGACCGATCCCGTGCCCCATCCGGTGGCGGAAGTGCTCGCCGAGGCCGGCCGCCTCGATCGGCGCGCGGCATGAGGCGTTCACTGCGGAAGCTGTGGTACCCGCGGCGGCAGTGGCGCGGCCCGCCTCCTGCGCGGCGAGCATGATCTCGTAGACCTCGCGGTAGTCGTCCGGCGGATCGCCGCAGTAGATCGTGCGCCCAAAGTCTGAGCAATAGCCGTCGACGACTCCGCCGAAGTCGAACATGACCGAGGTCCCCTCCGCCGTCGGCTCGTGCGCAGTCTCCGTGCTCGAGTCGAGTTCGCCGTCGCCGAGCCCGGTGAAGATGTGTGTCGCGAAGGAGGGTGTACGCGACCCGGCCGCGCGCAGTTCGTGCTCGACGGCTTCCGCCAGCTGCGCCATCGTCGCGCCAGGCACGACCTGGGGCGCCACGGCCGCCATCGTCTGCTCGACAGTCCGGATTGCCCGCCCGATCGCTTCCAGTTCCTCCGGCGTCTTCACCCTGCGGAGCTCGTTCACGAGCGTCGAGCCGGTGCGGAGACGCTCGAACCCGAGGATCCGGCCGAGGTTCAGCGCAGTCTCAGCCCAGACGCGGTCGCCGACCGCGACCTTGCCGGCCGAACCAAGGCCTCGCGCGACTCGCGCGAACATCGCAAAACCGTCGTCGGTCTCCTTGACGATGACGAGCTCGCCTTGCGGCTCTTCGCGCAGGTCGAAGGCGGCGAACATGCGCGGAAAGACGAAGACGGGATCGGCACCCGGAATGATGAACGCCCCCGTGACCCAGCCGTTCGGATACGAGGCCTCGCCGAAGTTCGGGATTTGCCGCTCGACGCCCGTGAGGTATTCGAGGTCGGCCGAGGGCGCGAGGAAGAGGATGTCGACATCTTGCGCCTCCATCCGTTCGGCCAGTCGCCGCCGCCGTTCCGCGTAGTCGAACACTTCGGGCGAGTCTAAGCTCGGGGACATGCGCACGGGGCCGGACGTAGTGGTCGTCGGAGCCGGCGTCGTCGGCCTCTCGATCGCGTTCCACCTCACGCAGCTCGGCGCGTCGGTCAAGGTGGTGGAGCGCGCCGGGATTGGCGCAGGCGCCTCCGGCGTCCAGCCCGGAGGCATCCGGCAGCAGTGGGGCACCCGCGTCAACTGCCTGCTTGCGCGCGAGTCGATGCACTTTTACGCGGGCGCCAGGGAGCTCCTGCGCATGCGGGTCGATCCGGGCTTCCGCGCCTGCGGCTACCTCTTCGTCGCGCACTCCGAGAGTGTGCTCTCGCGCATGCGAGAGAACGTCAGGCTCCAGAACGAGCTCGGCATCCCGTCGCGGATCCTTGCGCCGGCCGAGGCGGCCGAGCTCGTGCCGGGTCTCGACATCGCGAGCGTGCTCGGCGGCGCTTGGTGCGCCGATGACGGCTACTTCGACCGGCCGCAGTCGCTGATCGAGGCCTTCGGTGCGCTGGCTGACGTGCAGATCGGCGAAGTATTCGAGGTTCGCGATGAAGGTGCTGTTCGCCTGGCCGCGGGTGGCGAGCTGCGCACCGATGCGGTCGTGGTCGCAGCGGGCGTCGACACTCCGCGGCTCTTGCCCGAGCTGCCGATCCGGCCCGAGGCGCGCTACCTCTTCTTCAGCGACTCGATCCGCGAGCGGTTGCTCGAGCCGCTGGTCGTGTCACCGGAAAAACGCTTTGCTGCAAAACAGCTCGCCGATGGCCGTTTGCTTGCAAGTGACCTCGGTGCGCTCGGCGACCCCGAAACGGAGCTGGCCGGCTGGCGGGCAAACGTGCGACGCGCGTTCGAGGAGTTGCTCCCCCAGCTTGTTTTCGTCGCGCTACCGACACTCGTCGAGGGCATCTACGACGTCACGCCGGATCACCAGGCGATCCTCGGTCGCGTTCGTGACCGCGTCTGGGTCGCCGCAGGCTTCAGCGGCCACGGGTTCATGCTGGCACCGGCGGTCGGGCGAATCATCGCCGAGTCCGTGATCGATGGCCAAGAAGACGCAGCCTTGAGTGTGCTCGACGCGGGACGTTTTGCCGAGGGGCGGCTCGTGCCCGAGCCGCAGATCGTCTAGTGCTCCTGCCAGTAATGCTGCCGAGTTTCTGGGTCGCGAGCACCAAGCCAGAGGCCGCACTCGCTCGCACCAAGGCTGGTGTGCCTTGGTAAGAGGGAGGGTGGACTCTGGCGCCGTGTGATCGCCGGCCAGAAGCCGGCGTGTATTGCTGGTAGGGGCACTAGCGATCGGCTCCGGCCGTCGTGCGCAGCCGCGGAAGCACGTCCGCGCAAAGCAACTCCACTCCCCGGCGCTCAGGCACTCCGTGAGGAGTTCCAAAGTCGACGCGCCCGACCCCCGCCTCGAACAGAACCTCGGCGTGTGCAGCGATCTGTTCCGGAGTTCCGGCAAAAGCGAAACGGTCGAGGATGTCGTCGGAGATCACCGCTCCCGCGCCTTCATCGTCACCCGCAGCGACGAGTGAACGAACATGCGCAATCAGCTCTGGCTCGAGTGAAACGGTCGGGTCGAGCTCGGCGACCACGGCGAGATACATCGCGACTTCACGTCGCGCGATCCTGCGGGCCCGTTCACCGTCCTCATCGACGACGGTGACAGCGCCGAGCACGATCCTGACGTCCGGGTTGCCGATCCGCTCACGGATGATCGGGACGACCTCCGGATTCGCGCTGCCGCCCACTTTCAACTCCTGAGCTTCCTCGCCCGCGAATGCGGAGAGTCGTGGCGCCCACGTGCCGACGAGGAGTGGTACGTCACCGCGCAGGACGGGGAACCGTAGTCGCTGCCCTTGCGGTAGCGAGAACCTGCGGCCCATGAATCCGGAATCGTCGCCCGCGAGCAGGCGGCGCACGATTTCCCAGGTCTCGCGGATGGCCGTGACCGGATCCGACTGATCCAGACCGAGCGGCTCCAGCCAGGTGCCACGGGCCAGCCCCAGAAAGGCGCGTCCGTTCGAGGCTGCATCGAGTGCCGCGATCTGGCCCGCGATCTCAACAGGGTGGACGGTGAACGGATTGAGGCACGACGGGCCGATCCGCACGCGCGTCGTCGCCGCAGCTATCTCGAGGAGGGCGGGCAGGGCCGGCTGAAACCAGAGGTCGTTGAACGTCGTGACGATGTCGAAGCCGGCATCCTCGGCGAGCTGCGCCAGAGGCCCGTAGTCGCCGGGTTTCTTGTCCGTCTGCAGCCCGAGCCCGAGCTGCCGCCTCTCTCGGGTCACGTCAGGTCTTCGGTGCGGAGGACCCGCTCACCGGTCCGTTCGATTCGCATCACGACGCGCTCGTCGGGGTCCGGGCAGCAGACGAGGGAGTCCTGCTCGAGCCAGTCCGAATCCGGCAGCCGGCGCTGCTTCGCCGGCAGAAGGGGCAGCACGGACTGGAGTGCGTACATGCAGAAGTGCTTGCCCTCCGGGATCCGGATCCTGTTCGACTCGGTCACGTCGAAGTAGTCGCCCACCTCGAGCCCACAGACGGAGCGCCCTTCGATCCGCTCGACGGTGACGCGCAAGTCGTAGAGCCGCATTTCCGTCATGCCGTGGTCAGCATATGAGGCCGTGCCCTGCGCTTCCACCTTGCATCGGGGCCCGTTTCGGCAGATGATCGAGATCGCGCGCTTCTGCGCGTTCACCGACTTAGGAGGCTGCCGTGAAGAAGTGGCGGAAGGCGGTGGGGGCCGCTGTGCTGCTGGCCGCGATCGCGGCCGTGGCCGGGGTCACCGGCGGAACCGCGTCCACAACCGCGGCCCAACGCACTTGCTCATTCCAGCTCCGGATTGGCAACGTCCTGCCGTTCACCGGCGGTCTCGCGGCCTACGGAGCCAATCTCGACCGTGCTGTCAAGCTCGCCGTCAGCATGGACAACGCGACACTGAAGCGCCTGAAGCAGAAGAAGATGTCCGTAAAGCTCGTGGCATCAGAAGACGGGCAGACTCAGGCCGCAGCCTCTGTCGAGGCAGCGACGAAGCTCGTCAAGGCAGATCACGTCAGCGTGATCATCGGTGAGATGGCCTCGGGCGCGACGATCCCGATGGCACAGTCCGTCGCGATCCCGAACCGTGTCGTCGACATCAGCCCGACGTCGAGCGCGCCGCAGATCACGAGCATCAAGGACAACGGCTACCTCTGGCGCGTGTATCCCTCGGACTACTTGCAGGGACGTGTGCTCGCGCAGGCGGCGATCAATGCGTTCGGAAAAGGCAAGACAGTCAACGTGGGCGCGCGGAACGACGCGTTCGGCACCGCGCTCCAGCAGCTCTTCGTCGCGCAGTACAAGAAGCTCGGCGGCAAGGTCGGCCAGACTCTCCGTTGGAACCCGGATCAGGCGAACTATGACACCGAAGCCGGCAGGCTCGTGACCGGTAGCCCGGCGGGCTACGTGATCATCGACTTCCCGGAGACCTTCGCGAAGTTCGCGCCGTCGCTCGTTCGGACGGGAAAGTGGCAGGCCTCGCGCACGCTTATGACGGAGGCCCTCAGGAACGAGGACGTGCTGAAGGGGCTCGGCGCTCCGGCCGAAGGCCTTCGCGGCACGGCGGCGACATCGGTGGGCGCACCCGCCCGCGCGGCCTTCGATGCACTCTGGAAACGCGTCGTCAAGGGCGCGAAACCGTACACGGGGTTCGAAGGTACGGCGTTCGATGCGGCCAACCTCGCCTTTCTCGCGGCAGTGAAAGCCTGCTCCGCCGCCGGGCCGAAGATCAAGACGCAACTCCGCGCCGTGTCCGGTCCTCCCGGCAAGAAAGTGACGTACAAGAAGCTCGACGAGGCGGTGAAGCTGCTGCTCGCCGGCAAGGACATCAACTACGAGGGCGCGTGGGGGCCGATCGACTGGGACAAGAATGGCGATCCCGGCTCTGCCGTGTACGAGATCTGGAGATACGCGAACGGTGCGATCAGCACGCAGAGAACGATTACTTTCAAGCCGTAGTGAGGGAACGAGTCAGGGATGGCGGCGGCTTCGGCGAAGTCGCCGCCTACTCCCGTGCCGTGCGGTCTGGACCGCACGTCGCGGTCAGCGGCACCGCGCCACTTGCCGAGGGGGAAGTACTGCACCCCGGCGACTCCTTCCTGCAGACTCAGGCCGCGATCAGCAAGGCGCTCGACGCAGCGGGCGAGCTCGGGGCAACTCATGAGGACGTCGTTCGCACGCGGCTGCTGCTCGCACCTGATTGCGACTGGAAGGAGGCCGCTCGTGCGCACGCGGAAGCGTTCGCCGGCGTCGAGCCGGCGAACACGACGTACTACGTCGGAGGGTTGATCCCCGAAGGTGCGCTCGTCGAGGTGGAGCTCGACGCGATCGTCGAGCGGCCGAGGTAGAGCTCCGTGACTTTCGGGTCCCGGAGGAGCGAGCTGCCCGTTCCCTCGTAGGCGTTGCTGCCCATGTCGAGCACGTAGCCGCGGTCGGCCAGTGTGAGGGCACGGATCGCGTTCTGCTCGACCATCACGATCGCGATCCCGCGGTCCTTCACCTCGGCGAGCTGCTTGAACACGAGCTCCACCGCCTGGGGCGAGAGCCCTGCGGAGGGCTCGTCGAGCAGGAGCGCCCGCGGTCGGGTCACGAGTGCGCGCGCGATTGCGAGCAGCTTGCGCTGCCCGCCCGACAGGGTGCCCGCGCGCTGGCGGCGTCGCTCCGCGAGCAAGGGGAACTGCGCGTACATTTCATTCACGGCCGGCCGCCGTTCCGCGCGTGGCAGCGAGACGCTGCCGACCAGCAGGTTCTCGGCGATCGACAGGCTCGGGAAGACATTCCCGAGCTGAGGCACGTAGTTGAGGCCGAGGCGTGTCAGCCGCTCCGGGCGCACTCCGGTGACGTCATCAGCTCGGTAGCGAACGTGGCCGGCGGTCGGCCGAAGGAGGCCGTAGATCACCTTCAGGAGCGTCGACTTGCCGGCGCCGTTCGGGCCGATGATCGCCACGAGCTCAGCCTCGAATGCCGCCAGGGAGACACCCCGCAGCACGAGCGCTTCCCCGTATCCCGCCTCGAGGTCGGCCACTTCGAGCAGCGGCTCGCTCATGGCGCTCCGGCCGTCCCGAGATACGCGTCGACGACTCGCTGGTCGCCCCTTACCTCCTCGGGAGTGCCGCTCGCGATCACACGCCCTTCGTTCATGACGATCACGCGGTCGCTCGCCTCCATGACGATGTCGAGATCGTGCTCGACGAAGAGGAACGTCATCCCTGCCTCGGTCCGCAGTCGCAGGACATGCTCGACGAGCTGCCGGCCAAGTGTGGGGTTGACGCCCGCCATCGGCTCGTCGAGTAGCACCAGCCGTGGTTCCGCCATCAGGACGCGAGCGAAGTCGAGGAGTTTGCGCTGGCCGCCCGAGAGGACGCCTGCGTAGTCGCCGGCATGCCCGTCGAGCCGGAAGAGTGCAAGGAGCTCGGCCGCGCGCTCGCGCGCCGTTCGCTCGCGCCTACGCGCGAGCCCGGCCCGGAGCACCAGCCCGTTCAGCTGCTCACCGGGATGTCGTGTGGCTGCAACCAGCACGTTGTCCAGGACGGACATGCGCGTGAGGGTGCGGGGCACCTGGAACGTGCGTACGAGGCCGCGCTGCGCGATGCGGTGCGGTGGCACACGGTCGATCCGCCGGCCTTCAAATTGCACGGTTCCGCGCTCGGCGGAGAGGAAGCCGGAGACCAGGTTGAACAGTGTCGACTTGCCGGCGCCGTTCGGTCCGATCAGAGCCGTGATCGAACCGGCCTCGACGTCGAACGACGCCTCGTCGACGGCGCGGAGCCCGCCGAAGGCGCGCACAACCTCGCGCACCTCCAGGATCGCTGTCACTCCAGCACCATCTCCTTCCGGCTCCCGAAGATCCCCTGCGGCCGGAAGAGCATCAGGCCGATGATCACCAGTCCGATCACGATCAACCGCACGTACGCGCGCTCTGTCGAGTCGAGCAGGGAGAAAGGAGGGAAGTCGAAGAACCGCGTACCGGCGAAGATGATCCCGAAGACGAGCGCTCCGACCGGGACGGTCCAGGCACGACCGAGCCCGCCAAGGATCACGATCATCCAGGCGAAGAAGGTGATGAGCGGCGCAAAGTCGTCCGGGCTGAAGAAGCTGAACTGCCACGCATAGAAGATCCCGGCCACTGCCCCCAGCGCGGCACCGATCGCGAGCGCCTGCAGCTTGTACAGGAAGACGTTCTTGCCGAGCGAAGCTGCCGCGTCCTCATCCTCTCGGATCGACTTCAGGACACGCCCCCACGGCGTGCGCATCATCAGGGACACCATTGCGACCGCGAGGAGCGCGACCGTCCAGACCAGGATCAGCATGGCGGCGTCGCCGCTGACGTGGAGATTGCGCTCCACCTTGCCGAGAAAGCTCTGCCACGCGCCGTCGTATTGAGACGCCTTTCCGATCCCGGCGAGGTTGATCGTCCCTTGCGAGCCGCCCGTGAGACGGTCCTCGTTCGTCGCGACATAGCGAAGGATCTCGCTGAAGGCGATCGTCGTGATCGCGAAGTAGTCTGCTCGCAGGCGCAGCGTCGGGAGACCGAGCAGCAATCCGGCGAGCACTGCGAGGGCGACGCCGCAGCCTGCCGCGAGCCACATGTTCAGGTCCTCCTTCACGACGAGGATCGCCATGGTGTACGCGCCGATGCCCATGAACGCGACCTGGCCGAAGTTGAGGAGACCCGCAAAGCCGAACTGCACCTGGACGCCGAGCGCGAACAGCGTGTAGATCCCCGCGACTATGCCGACGAACGACCAGAACCCGAAGCTGGCGATCGTGCTCAAACGACGCGTGCCCTTCCGAACAAGCCCTGCGGGCGCAGCAGGAGCACGAGAATGAGAGCGGCGAACGCGACGACCGGCTTGTAGGTCGGGTTGACGCCGCCGCCGAGCTCCGGCCAGGTTGAGAGCTCCATGGCAAGGCCTAGCGCGAGGCCGCCGACGAGCGCACCGTAAATGCTCCCGATGCCGCCGAGCACGACCGCCGCGAAGATCGGCAGCAGCAACGTAAAGCCGAGCTGCGGGTTGAAGGAGGTCTGCACGAGCCCGGCAAGGACGCCCGCGAGACCGGCGAGAAGACCGGACACGATCCACGCCGCGAGGATCACGCGACCCGTGCGTACGCCCGAGACGGCGGCGAGTGGGAGGTCGTCTGCGAGGGCCCGCATCATCCGTCCGACGCCGGTCCTGGCGATCAGGATCCCCAACACGACGATGCCGATGCCCGCGACGAGGATCGCTATGCCCTGCGCTCCCGAGAGCCTGGCGCTGCCGATGACATAGACCTTGTAGGGGTCGACGGTGTAAGTGCGGGGCTGGGGTCCGGCGACGAGGTAGATCACGTGCCTCAGTACGAGCGCGAGACCGATCGAGACGAGGAACAGGCTCATGAATCCGGCATTGCGTGCACGCAACGGACTCCACAGCACCAGCTCGAGCGCGACGGATAAAAGTGCGGTGGCGAGCATCGCCAGAATTGCGGCGGTGATGATCGGCAGCTCCCGCGCCACGTTGAAGTAGATGGCAATGAACGCGCCGAACGTCATGTAATCGCCGTAGGCGAAGTTCACGAGCCGGAGGATCCCGTAGACGATCGAGACGCCCGCGGCAGCCAGCGCGATCACCGACCCCGTCACGAGCCCGTTCGCCAGGAGCTGCATGAACATCGACAGACTCTCGCCTACGGGTCGAGCGGGTTCAACCGAGGGGCGTCGCTCTCGCCCTGGCCCCTTGGCGTCCGCTCCCGCGCTTTAGGGTCGTTCCACGACGAATGGAGGTGATCCCATGTGGGTACGTGTGGCGAGATTCGAGGGTGGAACTGCAGAAGGGCTCGATGCTGAGATGGCCCAAAGCAAGCAGCACCTGGCAGACGCAAAGACCGGAGGTCTGCCTGTAGGGCTCGAGGGTGTAAGGCGTGTCCTGGAAGCCATCAATCGGACCGAGGGCACCGGCGTGTCTATGGTTTTTTGCGAGACAGAGGAGGATCTGCGCAAAGCCGATCAAGCGCTCAACGACATGTCTCCCTCTTCTGAGGCCGCAGGGCGGAGAGTCTCCGCAGGGATGTACGAGGTCATGACCGACCATGACCTAAGTTAGACCCAGCTGTGCTCCTCTCTTGCGTCGGGGGAGGCGGAAACCATCCTCTTTGAGGCCCGTCTCGATCGCACCCACGAGGTCGCCGGTTCGAGTCCGGCTAGCTCCATTCGCTCGGCTTCAGGTTGGATCCGGGCGTCACTGAGCGGACGCCGGCAGCCGGCATCGGCGGCGGCACCTCTGGCGGAGTACGTCGCCCAGGCCGGTGCGAGGAGTCGCAGAGGGGCGCCCTTCTCCTTTCGCCTCGTCGTAGTTGTTCATCGGACCCGCGTCCAGATGCCATGCCAGACGGCGCGGCGCGGACGCCAAGGTTCGTTGACCGCCGCAAGCGTGAGCCGGTCGCCCGAGATGGACCACCGGTAGCGCCCTGGCGGCACGTCCTCGCGGAAGCCCGCGCCGATGTCGGTGTGGCCGTATCGATCGAGCTTTCCGTGACCGTTGACGTACGACGTCATCCAGACCGCTCCGTCGATGCGGATCGTGTCTCCCCGGAAGTTGACGTGCTGGACGATCCCCGTTCCCACCGGATCTAGATTCCAGGCGCCGACCCGGTCGAAGACCAGCTCCCACTTTTCTGGACGGACTGCGTGGTCTGGGATGTCTTTGTCTGCTACCGTCCGCTGCCATCTTCCGGCGAGCGCCGGCGGCGGCCGGGGAGCGGGGAGGACCCGGGCCACGACCGTATGGCTCGCCTTCTGCCCGTTTGTGAGCACCGCTCGGGCCGTGAAGCGATGCAGGCCAGGCGAGAGCCAGGTTGTGACCAGGTAGCCGAGGTGCCCGTGGAGGTCGTCGCTGCCGTAGTTGTACGGCGCGAATCGCTCGACGCAGCGGAGCTTCCCGTCGATCAGGAAATCGACCCTCGAGATCCTCTTCGCCATCGGCACCTTCGGATAGGCAAGCCAGCGGGTCCTGAGCGGCAGGACCTCCTTGCCGTCAATTGACGACGTGACCTTGAAGGGCGGTCCGTGAGGCTCGCCGGCGCACTCGACGGCGTGACGATGACGCCGACAAGTGCGATGAGGATGCGGAACGGTGGTCGCCGGAGCATCGCTTGCTCCTCCCTTTACGTCGACCTGGACATCACTCGTCGTGTGATCCGGCGAGCTTCAGCTTCCCGGAGAGCGTGGACGTGTGGATGACGGTATTGACCGCGTCGACGCCGGTACCGCGCGCGCCGGCGAAGATGCCGGTGCTGGAAAGCCCGTCGACCTCATAGGTGCCCATGATGTCGGGGCCCGTCGCGGTCGGGCACCTGATGCTGACCTCGCGGAGGACGAGCACACCCCCGTCGACGACGATTCGCCGAGTTGCGGCGTTCGTCCAGCTTCCCGGCCCACAGGGCGTGACCGAGCGGTCCTGCGTGATCCCGACGACGACGGTCGCCGGACCGAATCCGTCGACCGTACCGCTGCCCGTGTTGATCAGCTGGAAGGTTCCAAGGTCGGCGATCCGGTTCGTAATCGACGCCGCGCTCTCGCTGAAGCTCGCTTCGAACCGGTTCCCGTCGTTCGGGACCCCTGCCGCCGCGTGCAGCGCGAGGCCGCTCGCGAGCACGATCACCGCCGAAACCAGCAGTGGGATTCGAATTGCCTTCTTCATCGCTCTTCACTTCCTCCCGGTAGAGAACTCGGAATCGACGCGTCATCCACGGACGCGGTAATACGACACGGCGCTGTCGACGTTGTCCGGCACGTAGAGGGTGCCGGTCGCCTCGTTCAGTGCGAGGTTGATCGGCCAGCCGCCCGTCCTCAGGTTCAGCGGCTTCGCGTGACAGCCATTCGTGTGCCCGGCCCGGCAGGCTGCCCCGTCGATCACCAGCACGTCTGAGTCGTGGATGCTGGTTGCGTAGACGGTGTCTGTCTTCACGTCGACGGCGATGCCGCGGCCGGTGAAGCCTCCGATGGCCACTGTGGGTGGCGTCTGGCCGCAGCCGGAGGTGTCGGCGCCGTTGCATCTGCGTCCGTCGATGACCGACACGGTCCCGTCGTCGCGATTTGCCACGTAGATCGTGTGGGTGACCGGATTGACGCCGACGGCTCGGGGGGCGTTTCCGACCGACACGATCGCCGGGATCTGGGCGCAGCCCGACGTGTTCGTGCCGTTGCAGGTGTCCCCGTTGATGACGGACACGGTGTGGTCGCCCGTGTTTGTCACGTAGATGGTGTCGGTCAGCTCATCGACTCCTAGGGCCTGCGGGGCGCTGCCCACGGTGACCGTCGGCCAGGCCTGTCCGCAACCGGATGTGTTGGAGCCATTGCAGCTTGCTCCGTTGATCACCGAGACGGTGCCGTCGTCTCGGTTGGCCACGTAGATGGTGTCGGTGGCCTCGTTGACCGCGACCGCGAAGGCCCCGGCTCCCGCGACGACCGTGGCCGGGATCTGGCCGCAACCCGAGTGGCGGGTGCCGTTGCACGTGGCGCCGTTGATCACCGAGACCGTGTTCTGGCCGTCGAACCCGTTCGCCGTGTAGACGGTGTTCGTGTCGCGATCGACCGCGACGGTTTGGGGCGAGTCTCCGACCGAGACGGTCGGCCAGCCCTGGCTGCAGCCTGCGTCGTGGGTCGCGTTGCAGGCGGCCGCGT
>Ga0184632_10000011_pt1 | contig 54511 bp, 42 predicted proteins | sample PLM31_50_b1_FD_133153 | JGI IMG/M metagenome (GOLD analysis project Ga0184632, IMG submission 133153) | Groundwater sediment microbial communities from an aquifer in East River, Colorado, USA - PLM3-1_50_b1 | ecosystem: Environmental > Terrestrial > Soil > Riparian zone | place: USA: East... | reverse complement strand
GCTCGCCGCGATCGGCCCCATCGCCGGCCTGGTGGGGATGATCCTCTTCGGCAAGCGGATCGCCTTCACGTCGCTGACGACATCGGTGCCAATCGCCACGGCGATTTCCGCCGCGGCCGCGGCGTTCGTGCTTGGGTTGCTCAGCGTGTTCGTGTTGTCCCGTGTCATCAGCCTGCTCGCACCCGGATTCGGCGGGCAACGCAACGACGTGCAAGGGCTCAAGGCGGCCGCTTACGCCAGCACCTCGGCGTGGCTCGGCGGGGTGTTTCAGATCCTGCCCGCGCTCAACCTCGTGAGTCTGATCTTTTCGCTGTACAGTCTCGTGCTGCTGTATGTCGGGCTGCCGATCGTCATGAAGGTTCCGAAGGATCGCGCGATGGGCTACACCGCCGTCGTGATCATCGTGTGGGTCGTCGTCTTCCTGGTCGGGGGAGCGATCCTCACCGCATTCTAGAGCGGCGTTCGGCGGGGCTTCGGTACTTGGGCGGGCGGGCGCGCGCCATGGCCTTCCACCATGGATCTGAGTGCCATGAGGCCCTCCTCCACGGCGTAGTGACTGCCCGACGACGTCACAATTCGAAGGACGTCCGCGCTCGCCGGTTCACCAAAGTCGGCCAACGCATCGCGGACGCGTGTCGATCCCGACGTGCCGAGAGCACCCGCGAGCGCCGGAATCGCCCGGACGTCCTCCAACCCGCTGACCACATGGGCCACGGCCGCGATGAACTCAGGGTCTTCAAGATTCGCGACCGGTTGTTTCCGCTCGGCCGCGTCGAGAACGATCCGATTGTTCTTGTCGAGCAGGGTAATGAGGGCCGCCCGAAGTTCCGCGCTGGTATTTGCTGGTCCGAGCGAGCGAGCCTGCTCGAGGGCCCGGCTCCGCGCCGCCCGATCGCCGTGCTCGAGTTCCTGCGCGATGGCGTGCTGGTCAACCTGCGCCCCGAGACCCGTGGCGCAACACAGTAGGCCGGCCCAAATCGGGACCAGTTTCATTATGACCCCTCGACCGCGCGCAGTGTCTGATCCAGCACGTCCAACGTCTCGCTGACTATGGGCTCATCGTGTGCTAGAGACACGAAGTTGTACGCCGTGCGCTTGAAGAGGACGCCGCGCTTTGCGGCGTCGAGCGCCGCGCGATGCGACAACTCGTCCGTCGCGTAATGCAGAAAACACATTTCGGCGATACCGGCGACGCCCGTGATAGCGCCCGGGTGACGTCGCTGCAGCTCGTGCAGACCGTGCAACAGCCGGGTTCCCACACGATGCAGATGCCCGCAGACATCCTCGCGCTCGAACACCTCGAGCGTGGCCCGCGCGGCGGCGAGTGATACTCCCTCGGTCGCCAGCGTCGACGAAATCCAGGTCCGGCCCGTCCCGGCCATCAGGTCGGCGCGCCCACCCACCGCCGCTAGCGGGAATCCATTCGCGAGTGCCTTCCCCAGCACGACGAGATCGGGAGCGGGCCGCACGTTGTAGCGTTCCACCGCGCCGCCGATGGCGAGCCGGAACGCGGTCTTGATCTCGTCGAAAATGAGCACGGCGCCGGCTCGCTCCGTCTCGGCGCGCAGCATTTGCAGCCACTCGCGCGTCGGCTCGCTCACGATGACCGGCTCGACCACGACGGCGGCGAGCCGGCCCGCGCGTTGGCGAATCATCTCGCGCCCCCCGGCGACATCGTTGAAGGGCAACTCCGCAAACAGGGCGCGCACGCCGGCGGGGACGCCCTCGCTCGCCCCCTGACACCAGTCGAGCCAGCCGTGATAGCCACAGCCCAGCACCTCGTCGCGCCCGGTCGCCACCCGCGCGAGCCGCACCGCTGCGGCGACGGCCTCCGCGCCGGTCTTGAGGAAGCGAATGCGCTCGAGCCACGGCATCCGTTGGGCCAGCGCTTCGGCGAGCTCCTCTTCGGCGACTGGCGGGAGCGGTCCCACGACACCCGCGGCGATCGCCGCCTCGGCGGCGCGATTCACGCCGGGATGCCCGTACCCCAGCGCGACCGCGCCGAGGGCCATGATGTAGTCGACGTATTCCCGGCCGGCGTCGTCCCACACGCGGCAGCCGGACGCCCGCGTCATACGCGTGGGCCCCCCCGGCCCGAACAACGCCTCCGGCCGCTTGCTACCGGTCGACGTGAAGCCCGGAACGCGCCAGTCGTTCACCGTATTTGGTCACCTCGATGGCCATCGCGCGCAGCAGTTTGACTTCGCGGGCGTCCAGCGGTGCGCGGTGCGCAATCTCGCGCATCGTGCGCATGACGCCATCCTGGTTGCGGGTCTTGAAGAACTCGATTGCTTGCAGGGCACGGGCGACATCGACGAACAGCCGCTCCAGCTCCTCGGCGACCGCCGGCTCTGAGAGGCGCCGCGGCGCCTTGAACGGACGGGCCTCGGCTCCCCGCGCCAACGCCAGCTCGTAGAGCATGATGACGACCGCATGACCGAGGTTCAGCGACGCGTAGGACGGATCGCTGGGGATCGTCACGACGCGATGGCAGCGGTCGAGCGCCTCGTTGGACAGGCCTTTGTCTTCACGGCCGAACAGTAGGGCGACAGGATGGGAATCTCCCGCGTCCAGAGCTACGATCTCAGCCGCGGCATCGCGCGGACGCTGCAGATTCCGCTTGGCGGTGCGGCCACGCGCCGTACAGCCGACGATATGCACGCTGTCCGCGAGCGCCTCCTCCAGCGTGGCGAATGTACGCACGCGCGCCAACACGTCTTGCGTCTGATGGGCGATGCCTTCCACCCGGAAGGCCTCATACTCGCGCGGATTCACGAGGCGCAAGTCGCGCAGACCGAAGTTCTTCATGCCGCGCACGACGTGCGCGATGTTGACGAGATCCTGCGGCTCGTGCAGGACGATGACGATCATGTTGTCCGGCGTCTCATCCGACGAGCTCGAGGATGCCGAACCGAGCCGGGTCCTGACGATCGGAGCGCAGCCACACCCACCCGCCGCCGCCGCTCCAGACCAGCTGCCCGACGCGACGCATGCGTTCCGGGAGGAGCTCATTAATGATGAGATCAAACGCGACCCGCCCGCCCGCATGCGGATGCAGCCCCTCGAGCCACGGAATGGCGACGGTCACGCAGTAACCCGTCTCGGTGCGGCGCCAACCCCCAGTCACGGCGGGGGCGGCGGGGGCGGCGGGGGGGGCGGGAGCGGCGCGGCTCCGTGTATCGCTCGTGAGGTGCGCGCGCACGGTGTGTCCACCCTGATTGGGGACGATCAGATAACCGACGGCGTCCTTGCCAGCCCCGTCTTGTGCCGAGGGTCCGGCCGCAGGCGCGAGATAGACTTGCAATCCGTCGGAGTGAATGTCGTCCGGTTCATTATCGAGCTTGAGCGGAGGCGCGCTGCCCGGCCGCAGGCAAACGTCGGGCTTCTTGATCTCCACCGCGAGATACAATGCGCGCTCGTCCCAGGCGGCGTACGCCGAGGCTGAAAAATCATCAGGACCGGGATATCCATCCTCACTGCGTCGATACTGGTCTTCGAGCGACAACTGCAGCGGCTCCGCCAGCTCGAACCCTTCCAGCGTCCCATCAAGGGGGGGAGCGCCCCCCACGCGAAACGCCGGCGCCGTAACCGGTGTCGGTGGATCGATCTGGAGCAGCGGTACGAACGGAGGCATGGGCTCGCGCGCTCCGCTTAGAGTTCGCGGCGCCTGCCCTGCTTGTTCGATCGTCCAGGTACTGCCGGTGAACCGATGGCGATCCACACCCGCAGCGGTGCCGATCTCCACGGTATCGCCGCGCGATTGGACGGTCTGGACGGCGGGCGCCCCGGAACGAGCCTCGAGAACCCCGACGATGCGCGTGTTGCGACGGCGGGCCCGCACAACGTAGAACTTCGCCCGGTCCTGCTGCCCAGGCAGCCCCGGCCCTTCCATCTCCAGCAACTCACCGTCAAACACGAGATGCAGCCTGAGCTGCGCGTGATCTCGGACGTGTGTCAGGACGATCGGTCCCGCCGCGGATTCCGGCACGAACCGTTGAACGCCTGTCACGAACTCGTCGGGCAGCTCATCATCGATCCAGCGACCCTTGGTCTCCACGCCTCCGCGACCTGCGATATGCCACGGCAGCTCCAGCAGATGCTCCTCGCGCGCCGTCAGGTCTGTGACATCCACGATGTACTCCGGCCCCGTTGTGACCATGCGATTCAGATTGTCGAACCGTCCGCGCACCCACGCCCACTCCCCTTGATCGTCGAAGCACTCGCAGGTCGCGTTGCCCGGCGGCTGCGACGCACCATCGAGGCGCGGGGCGTTGTGAGCAAGCGTCGAACGGTACCAGAAAAGATCGCGCGTGACGTACTGTCCGGTGCCGGGATCGGGAAGCCAATGGATACCGTCCGCGTGCACGGTCAGATGCAGGCGGTCAGGATGTCCGTGGCCGCCGGCGTAGGGACCGCACTCGAGACTGACATAGCGATTCGCGCTACGGAGCACCGCCACGCCCTGACTCTCGAGCAGGACGCTGTGTGGCTCCCACGGTTTTTCGACCGGGGACAACTCGGGGAGCATCTCGAGCAGCGACCACCATGAGAGCGCAACGCGTGGGCGGTCCGCGGTGCGCGGTGCGCTGGGGTCTGCATCGTGCAGGTAGGATTCCAGCAAATCCGGTGTCGGTGGAGGAACGCGGTAGAGCACGTGGAGCCACGCGGTGAGCTCGTCACCGCTCACCGCGGACCGCTCACTCCGCACCATTCTCGCAAGTCCGATCTCCCACAGCTCGAGATATGCAGGCTGCGCGAGGGAGATGCCAAAGCGCGCATCCTTGCGCGCGGGGAACGTGAAGTCGGGAAGAGCTGTCAGTGCGGGCGCCTGGAGCGCGGCGTGCAGCCGCCTCGCCAGGCGGTCATCCGCCCAGAAATCCACGCCGGCAATGCGTGCCCATCCGGCGCCCATCAGCAGACCCCGCAGCGCAAACAGGTGGTAGTTCTCGCCCTCGTACCACATGCCATCACGCCCGAAGCCGCGCATCAGGTGGGCGATGAGCCCCGTTTCTCCTTCGATGGCCCGCTGAGCCAGCTCCTCGTCCTCGAACCACACGGCGACAGCCGCGAGAGCCGCGTTGTTCCAGGTTTGCCGGTTTGAGAACGCCTCGTCGTAGTCACCGATCAGCGTCGCGGCTTCTTCCGCCACCTGATGCACGCCGCGCGTGGTCGCCTCATCGAGGTGACCGCTCGCGCGCAGCAAGGCGGCGGCAGCCAGATAGTTGCAGGTCCAGAGCGACTCGAGATAGGTGGAGAAGAAGAGGCGGCTCGGTCCGAGAATGTTGTCGCGGTTCGGATAACTCCAATAGCGTTCCGCGTAGGCCTGGAGGATGTCGCGGGCACGGGCGGCGGCCGATGTGCCGTCTTCCCCGCCGATGCCCGCCAGTGCGGCGAGGTGAGCGGCGCGCTCCGTGAGCCAGAGATGCTGATACCGTGCCCAGTGCCGATCGTGACGTTCTCCGCGCCATGTCTTGCCACAGTGCGGACAGCGATGCTCGGTGGCGCTCCAGGGGTCGAACGTGAGCGCCGTGCCGTCGTCTGGACAGCGGCCGCCGTCTATCGAAATGAGCGCCTTGTGTTCGGGGACCGGAGGCATGCGCTCGAGAACGGGCTGCGCCCGCTGGCGAAGTTGCTCCAGCAACGCGCGCAGATCGGTTGCGCCGCTAACGGCCTCCGCTCGCGCCGCCAGCTCTTCGGCCGTCACCACGCTCGGACTCCCTGCGCCGACCATGCCAAAGGCAAGACCTTCGCGCCTGTGGCGCGGACCGTGGCGGCCGCATCATTCGCCGCGCCCTTCATCACAAAAAACATCGAGCCGCCCGCGCCGGCGCCCGCCGCTTTGCCGCCGAGCGTACCGGCTGTGGCGGCTGCAGCTTCCAGCTGCGCCATCTCGTCGGTGCGCATGCCGGGATCGAGCGCCTGTTGGTGTTTCCAATTCTCACTGAGCAGCGCGCCGACGCGCGCTAAATCCGCCGCGCGCAGTGCTTCGGCCATCGCGTTGCCCACGTCCTTCAAGGCGCGCAGTGCGCCCGTCACCTTCGCGTCGCCGCGCTCGTACGCGCCCATCACCCGTGAAATCGTATCGCCCGACACTCGGCTCTTGTTCGTATAGCAAATCAGAATTTGGCGCTCGAGCGCGGTGGCGAATGCCGGGTCGAGCGTCACCGGCTCCACGCCCACGTCGGGATCGCGAAAGCTCAGGCGGTGAAAGCCGCCCAATGCGGCGCCGTACTGGTCCTGTTTGCCGCCCGGCAACCGGGCTTCGACAGTCTCCACGTGCCAAGCTTGCTCTGCGAACTCGCGCTCGTCGAGTGACTCCTGGCGCGCCCGCGTGAGCGCACCCACCAGCGCGACGCCCAGCGCCCCCGAGCTGCCCAGCCCAGATCCGGGCGGCGCGTCGCAGCGGGTCGTCAGTGTGAACCCGCCAAGGACGGGAAACATGCGCAGCGCAGCGGTGAGCAACGGCAGCTTCCCACCGCCGACGAGCCCTCCGGCGTTCGCACACTCCAGGGTCTCGCCCAACTCTTCCGAGACCAGGCGCAGCAGCGTGCCGCCGAGCTTGAGATCCACGTGGGCGCGCAAGCCGATCGCTCCATTGACGACGATCCCGCCCTCGCGCAACGAGAACGGCGGCACGTCGGTCCACCCACCCGCGAAGTCGAGGCGCATGGGAGCGGTCGCGTGAAACGCCGTCGGGAGCTCGCGCCGCCTCATTGCCGTCCCCGAATGTGCCACGACGTGACCGTGGGTAGCTCACCTCGCACATCCATCTGCACGCCCTCGACCCGTTGGTTCATCCCCTGCACGCCCCGCGCGTGATATAACCACACGACCGGAAGCCGGTCCGCGCAGACACGCTGCGCCGCGATCGGGTCGGCGGGGATGGGAATGCCGGTGAGATCCCCGAGCCGCTGCAGGAATCCGAGTCCCGGGTCGCCCGGAATCCCCATGACGGCGGCGGTGAAATCATGCCGCGCGCCGTTCACACGATCCTGGAATGCGGAGTTCTCGAGCTGGCGAATCGTCACCTGGAATCCGACGGCATTGAGCCTCGCCTGAAGCATCTGCTCGAGAGGGGCTTCTCCACTCCCGACGGTGAGCAGCTCGAAACGGGGCGGCGCGTTCAGGGTCGCGACGAGACGGCGCGCCGAATCCGGATCGACTGGTCGATGCGGCGATGCCAGGTATCCTGGCACCCCGGGAGGAACGGGTCCATCGGCAACCACGGCGTAGCCGAACAGGTACCCATCTACAATTTCTTGTCGATCAATCGCCAGCGCCGCCGCGAGCCGCGCACGCGGATTATCGAAGGGCGGCCGCCGCGTGTTGAAGACGAGCCCAAACGGGTAGATCAGCGGATAGTCTCGGACGGCGAGCGCCGTATGGCGCCTCACGAACGCGGCGTGCTGCGGGTTGATGCCCGCGAAATCGAGCTCGCCGGCGACCAGCGCCGAGAGCTTGATCATCGGCTCGTCCACCACCACGACGATCAGCCGTTCGATTTGCGGCGGGCCGCCGAGCTCGGCCGGGAAATCCGCGTTTCGGGCAAATACCCAGCGGCGATTCGCTTCGTGCGTGATGAAACGGAAGGGACCATTGCCAGTCGGGTGTGCGTTCCATGACGCCTCGCGCAAACGCGCGCGCGGGACGGTATCCAGCAGGTGGGCCGGCAGGATCGCGAGGTCGGTGAGCACATCGGGAAAGCCGTCGAGGGCCGTCGCGAAGCGGAGCGCGACGGTGGAGTCGTTCACCAGGGCGACCGAGGTCAGCGCGTGGAGTTGGCTCATGCGCGGATAGCCGGTCGCGGGATCGCGTGCCGCGTCCAGCGTCCACGCGACGTCGCGCGCGGTGGTCGGCGCGCCGTCGTGCCAGCGGACATCCGTCCGCAGCCGGAACGTGAGCATGTGCCCGCCTTCGGACCACTGCCAGGAGCGGGCAAGATAGGGAATCGGAGCAAGGGACGAGTCATAGCGCGCCAGCGTCGTGAGCAGGACATACCGCTGCACCTGACGCGCGAGGGGATGGTCGGTGAGGAGCGGGTTGATGCTATGCAGATCGGCGCCCGATGCGAACAAGACCGTCGCGCCGCGCCGCGAGGCTGCGTCTCCGCAGGCGGCGGTCAGCGTCGCGACGGCGAGGAACAGTGGTACGGAGGCGGGCACGCGCGGCACGCACGCATTCTAGCGGCGCACGCGAGGCGTCGCGAGATTCCCGCCGATGCTCGCCAGGCTGGGACATCGGCTGCTCGGCGGTCTCGCCGTCGTGCTCGGCGTCGTTCTCCTCACGTTTCTGCTGCTACATCTCGCACCCGGCGATCCCGTCGAGTTGCTGTTGGGCCCCACCGCCACGACTGAGCAGGTGGCGGCGCAACGGCAAGCGCTCGGTCTTGACCGGCCGCTGCCGTCCCAGTTCGGGAGTTGGATCGGCCGGCTCGCGCGCGGCGATTGGGGCACCAGCATCGCGAAGGGCCGGCCCGTGCGCAGCGTCCTGGGCGACGCATGGCCGGCGACCGTCCGGCTCGTCGCGCTGTCGCTCCTGCTCAGTTACGTGATCGGATTGGCCGTCGGCGCGGTGCAGGCGGCCCGCAGCGGCTCGCGTACCGATACGGCGCTCTCGGTCACTTCGGTCGCGTTGTTCGCAGTGCCGGGCTATTGGCTGGGCCTGATGCTGGTGCTGGTGTTCACCTACTGGGCGCGCTGGCTGCCGGCGTTCGGCGCGGCCGGACTCGACTCCGACTATCTGAGCGGTGGCGCGTGGGCGATCGACCGGCTGCGACACCTCGCATTGCCGCTCGCGACGCTCACACTCATCGGGATCGGCGGCGCCGCGCGGTTCGTGCGCGGCGCGATGCTCGAGGCGTTGAGCCAGCCATTCATCACGACGGCGCGCGCCAAAGGTCTGACGCCGCGCCGAGTTGTCGGGCATCACGCGCTGCGCAACGCGCTCTCGCCGGTTGTCACGCTCCTCGGTCTCTCGCTCCCCGCGCTTTTTTCCGGTGCGGTGTTCGTCGAGGCGGTGTTTGCGTGGCCGGGTGTGGGACGGGTGCTGGTCGAAGCGGTGCAGGCTCGGGACTATCCCGTCGTGATGGCCGCGACCGCGGTGAGTGCGGTGCTGGTCGTCGCGGGCAACATGCTGGCCGACACGCTGGCGGGGTGGGTCGATCCGCGCGTCCGGAGCAGCGCCCGGTGACGAGACTGCTGCGGGACCGGCGCGGCGCGTTCGGGGCGGTGATCCTGCTCATCGTGCTCGTGTGCGCTGTCGCCGCACCGCTCGTGACGAGCGGCGATCCTGCATCACAACGCGACATCGTTGCGACGCGATTCCTTCCTCCCCTTTCCACCGATGCACACGGCGCGTTTCATCCGATCGGGACGGATCGGTTCGGCCGAGATGTCTGGACACGGCTGGTGTACGGCGCCCGCATTTCGATGGGCGTCGGCGTGCTCGCGGTTCTCGTATCGCTGGCGATCGGTGTGGTGGTCGGCGCCGTCGCGGGCTATTGGGGCGGGCCCGTCTCGATCACGCTGCTGGGACTCACCGACTTCGCGTTGGCGCTGCCGCGTGTCGTGCTGTTGCTGTTACTGTCGGCGCTGTGGCAACCAAGTACCGCGCTGGTGATCGCGGTGCTCGGACTGACGGGATGGATGGGCATCGCCCGGCTGGTCCACGGCGAAGTGCGGGCGCTCGCCGCGCGCCCGTTCGTCGAAGGCGCCGTGGCCGTCGGCGCGCGCCGGCTGCGCGTGCTCGCACGTCATATCCTGCCCAATGCGCTCACGCCGGTCATCGTCGCCGCCGCACTCGGCGTGGGGAACGCGATCACGCTCGAAGCGGGACTCTCCTACCTCGGTCTCGGCGTTCAGGCTCCGACGCCGTCCTGGGGCAACATGATCACGTCGGGCCGTGACACGCTCGTGAATGCGCCGTGGGTCGCGATGGCGCCCGGGATCGCGCTCGTGCTCGTTGTCCTCGCTTGCACCCTGCTTGGCGACGCGTTGCGTGACGTGTTGGACCCGAGAACGAGACGTTAGATCAACCGTAGCAGCGTAGCCTTGTCGATCTCGTGCCCGCCATCAAACGACACGAGCTCGTAGCGGATGTCGTGTGCGCGGAGCCGAGCCTCGTTGGCTGCGACGACCTTGGGCGTGAAGAACTCGTCCAGACTGCCGTAGACGAGTGTGAGACGTGGGACGCGCAGCCGCTTGAGATCGAGATCGGGCGGCACTTCCCCGCCCCAGAGGATCAGCCGATCGACGCGCGATGACCCGAAGGCCGCCCACCGGCACACCGTCGCCGATCCTTGGGAGAATCCCAGCGCCGTGACCCGCGCCTTGCGCGGCGTCACTTGGCTGTAGACCCCGTCGAGGTACCGGACGTAATCGTCGATTTCGTGCAGCCGGTCTTCGCGCGTCATCCAGCTGGCACCGACCCGCCGCTCCGCAGAGTTTTCAGTCACATAGAAGCGCGACAATCCCTCGGGTGCCACGACGCAGCGCTCTTTCGCTTCGAGTGGGCGAAAGCGCTCGAGAAACCGAGACGCGAGTTGACCGTACCCGTGGCAGACGAACCAGAGCTCGCTTGCGTGCTCGGGCGAGCCGAGCGTGAAGTAGCGCGCCGATCGGGTCGTCGAGAGGCTGTGTTCCTGCATCAGGTCACCAAAATAGAAACGATCTCGCGCGGTTCGGCCACGAACCGAACGATGTTGCCGCGCTGCTCGAGCACGAGCGCGATGGCTTCGCGCTCGTCCGCCCGCACGCGATGCGCCGTCTTCACACCGTTGCTGAATCGCCAGGCGCCTGCCGTCTTGCGGCCGGTCGCGTTGTAGCAACGCAGCACCATCGGCGATCCGATCTGCGCCGGCTTGAGCGCGGAGAACACGAGGCCGGCGCCCTCCAAGGCGATGTTCACCGGAGCGGGCGCCAGCGTCGCCGCGTCACGCAGCCACAGGCCATAGAGCGGGAGGAACGCGTCCTCCCACAGCTGCGGAACGACATCGCCACGATCCACGTCGGCGGCGCTCACCGGGACGAGCGCGAGATCGACGCGGGTCGTGCCGACGCACTGAGCGGCGGGAATGGCAATCGGCCAGGCGGCGTGGCCCGGACGGGTCGGGAGATCGCCGCGCGACAAGTCGCCGACGGCTCGCAGCAACGTGATGAGCAGATCCCCTTTGGGCGTCCACTCGTACTCGAAGAATGCGGGAGCAAGGACGGCGAGACCTCGACCACCGCGCGCCGCCGCCACAAAACGATGCGCCGGCGCGGTGCGCACCGGCGTCTCGCGCGGGTACGCCGCCGGATCGGCGCTCACGGGCGTCCGCTCGACGGCTACGAACGCCGCCCCCGCAATCGCGGGCACGCCGGCAAGTCCCGTCGCGAGGCGCGCACGCAGCCGGTGGTAGGAGTTGCGGTTGTCGATTTCGAACGTCGCGCGCACGAGCGGACTGTCGGCGTACAGCTGCACCACCAGCCGGGCGTCGATCCCGCGTGTCACCTCCCACCGTGCCTCGAGGGCGCCAACGAGGGGCCCACCCGCCAAGCGACGCACGGCGATCGGGCCGCGGCTCTGCTTCACTCGATCGCGCACAGGCGGGCAATAGGTGTACGCGTCGCCTGCGTCGCCCGTATCCTCGAGGCGCAAAAGCTCGCCGTATCGCTCGTTTCTCCGTCGATCCGTGATGGTGATCGCGCCATTCGGCTCGAACGCGACCGCCACGAACCGATTCTCGAGCGCGCGGCCGCGCACACGGACATCATCGCCTCGGGTCAGCGGTGCCGGGGCCCCCGCTTTCAACGCGGTGACTCCCAGTCCTGGAATGGAGGGTGCGCGAAACGCAACGCGAACCTCGTCCACATCGTCCTGATCGGGATAATGACGCGTCGCGTCGCGGCGCTCCTGTGTGACGCGCTGTGCCAGCACCTGAACGGGAAGCGCTCGTCCGTCGCTGCCATAAAGCGCGAAAGGCCGGTAGCCCGGCCCCTGTCGTGTCGAGCGTTCGTCCGCGGGCGCGGGGGGGGCGGGGGGGGCGGGGGGGGGACCCACCAGCACATCGCGGCGGAACATCGTGACATCGGCTACTGTCACGCCACCGCGAGCACGCGCCGCCGGATTCCAGAGCACCAAGGCCGGCACCGCCCCCTCGGCGCGCTCACGGGAGACGTCGGGATCGTAGCCAGCTAATTCCTGAAGCGCGCTCCGCGTCAGCTCAGCCGCGTACGCAGCGACCTCCGCGAGACGGTGTTCCGCCGCGGCCGCGACGGCGTCGGCCGTGCAACCCGCGATCGTGTCGTGGAACTGTGTCCGAACCAGTGTTCGCCACGCAGTATCGAGCACAGGCCGGCGGTCGCGGCTTGCCGCTGCCCCCATTGCCGCGAGCCGAGCCAGTGAAACGAGCGGCTCCGCGAGCCGCTCCAGCCAGAGCTCGACCTGCCCGTGCCGGCGCTTGAGCGGCGCGCGAGTGCCGTGCACACCTTGCAGCGTCCAGGTGTAGCCGTACGACCATCGCAGCTCGCCGGCCACCGCTCGCGCCGGAGTGGACTCGGCTGCTTGAAAGAACTCGTCCAGGCGGGAGACGCGGAACGCGCTGGCGGGCTCGAGATCGGCCAGGAGGTCGCGCAGGCGCGTGAGCGCGGGATGCGGTGCGTGATGATCGGCGCCGACGAACAGCGGGACATGTTTTCCGGCGGCGCGCTGAACGAGCGTCGCGCGTACCCGCGTCCACAGGTCGGGCAGACGTGCACCGGCGCCCGGCAATGCGGCGCCGATTTCGTAACCCTCCGGCGGCAGGTGCCAGAGCAGAATGTCCCGGCCATCCGTCCCATGCCAGCGAAAGAAGTCCTTTTCCTGTCCCGGCTCTCCTCCCAGACCGCGCCACACGACGCCAACCTTCATCCCGAACTCGCGCGCCAGGGCCGGCAGCACGCTGGGGTGACCGAACGCATCAGGAGAGTACAGGGCATCCGACCGTCCACCCAGGCGCTCCGCGTCCACCGCGCCGAGCAGCAAGTTCCGGATCAACGACTCCCCTGACGGGATCAGCTCATCGGCGAGGACGTACCACGGTCCGACCTGCAGGCGTCCCGTTTTCACGAGCGCTTTGACGTCGTTCTCGCGCTCGGGCCGCGCCCGCAGGTAGTCCTCGACCAGCACCGTCTGACCATCGAGCAGGAAAGTCCGGAACGCGGCATCGGCCTGGAGCCGCTCGATCAGGTCGTCGAGCATCGCGACGAGGCGCGCATGAAACGCCGCGCGCGGGAGGTACCACTCGCGGTCCCAGTGAGTGTGCGGGATGAGATGAAAGATGAACGCCGTCACGGCTGCAGCTGCGCGAGCTGCGCGGGACTCGAGAGATGGACCTGCGCCACGCGACGTCCGCGCGCGAGCAACGCCCGGACGTCGCCGCGCGCCTGCGCGCGATGCAGCTCGCCAAACGTCCACCCCATCTCGGGAATGTCGAGGTCCTCCGCTGCGTCGATGGTTATGACGAGAAAGAGCCCCGTGTTGGGCCCGCCCTTGTGCAGCTGGCCGGTCGAGTGGAGGTAGCGCGGGCCGATTCCAAGTGTGGTCGCACATCCCGTAGCCCGACCCCACGCAGCGCGCAGCTTCTGGAGCTCCGCGCGGACCTCGGTCGTCGGCGCGACATATGCGAGGATGGCGACGTAATCGCCGGGACGAAACCGCTTTCTGAGCTGCCCGGGCAGCAACGTCCGTAGGGGCTCAGCGCGCGCTCCCGCATTTCCGCGTCCACGCTCCAACTCGGCACGCGCGAGCCGTTTCGCCTCCTCAACGTCGGGCTGATCAAATGCGTTGACGCCGAGCCTTTCGCACAGCGCGGCCGTGGCGTATTCCCAGCGCAGGAATTCCGCGCCGAGGTCGAGTGGGTCCGCCGAGAGCGCGTCCGGGCCGATCGTTTGCATGTCCGCCAACGCCCCGCCCGCCGGATCCTGGACAATCGGCACGACGCCGCGCCCATCCTTCCCGGAGCTCTCGGCGATGAGCTGCTCGATCCAGTCGGCCAGGGCGGCGATCGGACCCGGTGGCGCCAGGGACAGCTTGTCTCGTCCCCCCTTGGCGTTTTCGGCGATCTGCACGCCCAACGCCTTCGCTGCGGCGATATCTACGCCGCGCGTTCGCTCGAGCAGCGTGCGACCGTCGATCCCCGCGAGCGCCGCGGGCAGCATGCCGACCGCCGTCAGCGCGGAATAGCGCCCGCCCACATCCGGCGGATGCGGGATGATCGCCCGGAAGCCCCGCTGGCGCGCCAGCACGTCGAGCGGACTGCCGGTTTCGGTGATGGCGATGAATTGTTCGGGACGCGCCCGCGCCGCGAAGTAATGACAGAACGCGAGTGTTTCGACGGTATTGCCTGACTTGCTCGAGATGACGAACAGCGTTCGCGCGAGGTCGGGTCCCTGCCCCATCGCCGGCACCGCCGCCGGGTTGGTGCTGTCCAACACGTGGAGACTGCGCGCGCCGAACGTCTCGGCGAGCACGTCGGCGACGAGACTCGACCCCCCCATCCCGCATACCAGCGTGCGGTCGAGCCCGTCGGTTCTTGCCGCGGCCGCGAGTGCGACATGCTCATCCCATTGCGCGAGCGATTCCTCTGGAGCGCGCATCCAGCCGAGGAGATTCATTGGCGGGCAAAGATAATGCGGATAGTTTAGGCGCGGAGCCTGCGATGATGCATCTGAGTCGGCCCGCCCGTTTGCTGGTCAGCATCGCCGTCGTTGCGCTGGTGGCGATCGTGCTGCTGTACGCGTTTGAGGGAACTAATCTGCGCACCCGCCTCATCCTTGGCGTCGCGACGGCGATCGTCGCCGCCTGGGTCGTGTTTTCGCTCGGCGTCGATCGGCGGTATGCGCGGCTGCTGGAGAACGAGGTTGCCAATCAAACGCGGACGCTCATGAGCGCCCTCGGCGCGACCGCGTCGGCCGAGCGCAATCTCCGCCTGGTCATGGAAGCGGTCCCCGACGCGATCAGCGTGGTGGACCGCGAAGGCCACGTGCTCGACGAGAACAGCGCCGGCCGGACGCTCGTGAATGCCTTTCGCGATCTGGCCGATGGCAAGGAAGGCGGGAAACGCAAGGCGTTCGGATGGCTCGACGCGACGGGATTGCGGGTTGCGCGCGAGAACCTCGCCGCCGCCTTCGACGGCGAGCTCCGCCGCTTTGAGGTGCCGTTTCAGCGGCCGGACGGAACCGAGGGCACCGGCCAGGTGCTGTTCGCGCCGGTTCGTGAAGGCGGCCGCATCCCCAAAGTCCTCGCGCTCACCCGCGACATCACGGAGCAGCGCCGGGCGCAGACACAATTGCAGCAGGCGGAGAAGCTGGCGGCCATGGGGCAGCTCGTGAGCGGCGTCGCTCACGAGATCAACAACCCCGCGGCGATCATCTCGGGGTTCGCGCAGACCCTGCTGCTCGACCAGCTGGCGCCCGAGCAGCGCGAGACGGTGCAAATGATGTATGACGAGGCGACGCGCATCGGGCGCATCACCTCGAACCTGCTCGCCTTCGCGCGCGCGGGCAGCAAGGAGCGGACACTGGTCGACCTGAACGAGATCGTGCGCCGCACCTATGCGCTTCGCTCCTATCATCTCACCACGCTGAACATCACGGTGAATCTCGAGCTGGACGAGGAAACCCCCAAAGCATGGGCAAACAGCTCGGAGATGCAGCAGATGCTGCTCAACCTGTTGATCAATGCCGAGCAGGCGCTCACGAGTACGTCGGACCGGCGCAACATCACCATTCGAACCGCGATGGCCGGCGAGGACCACGCCCGCCTGGAAGTCAGCGACACTGGTCCCGGAATCCCCATGGAGATTCAGGAGAGAATCTTCGACCCGTTCTTCACCACGAAGGCGGAGGGATCGGGGACGGGCCTCGGTCTATCCATTTGCTACGGTATCGTCCACGATCACGGTGGCCGAATCTCCGTTGAGTCAGTTCCGGGACACGGGGCCACGTTCACCGTGCAGTTGATGCGGGACGCCCGCACGCGTCGGCGGTCCACACCCGCCCCGATGCCGATTCCGGACGAGGCGCGGGCACCGGATGGCGCACTGTCGGTCCTGTTGATCGACGACGAAGAAGGCCTGCGACGGGCCGTCCTGAGTTTTCTGAAACGTCGCGGCATGCACGCAATCGCGGTGGGAGATGGCAGCGACGCGCTCCGCGTCCTGCGGCGCGAGCGGTTCGACGTGATCGTGTCGGATGTCCGCATGCCTGGAATGAGTGGGGGAGAGTTTCTGGAACGGTTACGGCGCGAGCACCCCGCGATGGTCAAGCGCCTGGTCTTCACGACCGGTGATACCTTCGCGGCCGACACGTCCACGTTGCTGCGTGATTCAGGCGTCCCCTCGCTGGTGAAGCCCTACGACTTCGCGAAGCTGGAAAGCATGCTCCACGAGATCGCTAAAACCTCGGCTTGAGCCGGATTTCGAGATCCGAGCGTCCAATCCCGTTGGGCGTCGGCGCCAGGCGGAAGCGCAGCGTCCACTGTCGCGACAGTCGCACAGATTTCGACCGCTCGGCCTGCGACGCAGCCCTCGACCGTGGTCGTGACGATCGATTTCTCGCGTAACTAGTAGACGCCGCAGACGCACCAGACGCTCAAGTACGCGATCACTTCCCCAGCCGAATTGAAGACCGGACGGTCGCACCGCATCGTGTACGGATGGACAACCTCGCGCACGCCCTCGTCGGCGCGGCGCTCGGCCGAGCCGTCGCCGACCGTCACGTCGCACGGGCGGGTTTGATCGGGATCGTCGCCGCCAACGCACCTGACTGGACCGAGCTGTTCATCGGCCTCCCGGGCACACGCGCCGACTTTCTCGTCCTGCATCGCGGCATCACCCATTCCCTGATCGGCGCGCTCGTAGAAATCGTCGGGCTCACCCTTTTGGTCGGCGGTGGATGGCGCGTCGCGCGATGGTGGTTGGGACGTCGCGGCCGTGCGGTCGCCGTCCCGGCGTGGCGCTGGCTCGCCGTCTGCATCGGCGCGGCGGTGCTGAGCCACCTCTTCATGGATTGGCAAGGCTCGTATGGCTGGCGGCCGTTTCTGCCGTGGAGTCCAACCTGGTACTACCTCGATTGGGTCGCGATCGTCGATCCGTTCTTTTGGCTATTGCCCCTAGTGGCGCTCGCGTGGGGCACCGAGCGGCACTGGATCCCGCTGGCGGGCGCGTTAGTCGTCGGCGGTACGTTGATGTTCTTCGTCGCGCGCGCCGGTGACATCGTGGCACCCTGGGTGCTCACCGTGTATGCCGCGATCTGTGTGATCGCGGGTGTAGGCTGGATTCGCTATTGGTTCGGACCCGTGGCGCGCGAGCGCGCGGCTGTCTTCGCGCTGCTGTTGCTGGCGGTCTATGCGGGTGCACAAGGGATCGCCGCCGCGAATCGAAAGCACGAGATTCGCCAGATCGCCGATCGACGCTTCGGCACAGGAGCCCAGTGGGCCGCGCTCACCAACGTCGGGCGGCCCTTCACGTGGGAAGCGATCTACGCGAGCGTCGACACGGTCGCGGGAGAGGACTGGCAGTTACCGCGGCACTTGCGCACGCCGGCGGTCGTGCGCGCCCTGCGGGAAAGCGCCGACGGGCGCGCCATGGCGCAATTCGCCCGGTTTCTGGCGGCAGAGGTGGATATGAGCACGCGAACGATCTACCTGCGGGACGCGCGGTATGCGCGCGTGGGACGAAACGAGTGGGCAGTCGTCCCAATCAGGATGGAGTGACGTCGTCGGACTTGCGTCCCGAGCCGCGGCGGTCCTTCAATTGGCGGCGTTGCCTGGACGAGCGGCGCTCCACGCGGCTGCGCCGTTCGGCGAGCCCGCGCCGTTCCACCAGCACGTCGGTCCCACGCTGCCGCCGTTCGGTAATGCGCCGATCCAATCCGCTGCGGCGATTCGGTCGCACGCGGCGCTCCAGGCGGTGACGGAACTCAGACCGATCGTCCATGGGACCAATCTGCGGCGACCGTGTGATTCGTGCCAGACGATTGACTAGATTACGCGCCCGTGCGCACACCTGATCGCAGCTCGCCGGTGCCGCAGGTGACGCCCGTCACCACCGCGCCGCCGCCCCGGACGCCTCCGGCCGGCCTCCTCGATGACGCGTTGCGCGCGCTCGAGCCGGCGTTTCGTCTCGACAATCTCGTGGCAATGTCATCGGAGCGCGCCCTCTATCACGCCTGGGATCGCGTGTTGAAGCGTCACGTCGCGATCCGCGTCCATCTCACGGTCGACACGCCGGGCCGCGCGTGGTTTCTGCGGGAGACCGAAACGCTCGCCGCGCTCGACCATCCGGCGATCCGCCACGCCTACGCCGCCGGCGAGATCGGGACGTTCGCGTACCGCACCGCCAACTGGATCGAAGGCGAAAGTCTCGCGGATGCGTTGCGGCGCGGACCGCGCCCGATTCCGCAGAGCATGTCGCTGATCCGCGATCTCCTGTCCGCGCTCGAGCACGCGCACGCGCGCGGCATCATCATGCGGCGTGTCGTGCCCTCGACGCTGATGATCAACACGGGAGGCCAGGGCGTCATCACCGACCTGCGATACTCCAACTGGTGCCTGCCCTACCTCGAGCCGATGCCGGGGGACGACGCCGGCGCGGCCTTCATGGCCCCCGAGGTGCGTGCCGGCGAGGCGGGAGAGCCCGCGAGCGACGTGTATACGGTGACCACCAACATCTACGTGGCACTCACGGGCATGGCGCCCGATCCCGATCCATCACGGATCGTTCCGCCCCGGCAGCTGCGCCAGGCGATTCCCGCGGCCGTCGAGCGTGTGATCGTGCGCGCGCTATCGCGCGTCCCCAAAGACCGGTACTACACGGCGACGGAGATGCTCGAGGACTTTGTCAGCGACGCGGGCACGTTCCAGGTGCCCGCCGCGGCGCCCGCCATCACCGAGTCCGGATTCGAGCGCCGCCTGCGGCGCGCGCTGGGCGACGACTATGAGCTGCTGGAGGAGATCGGCACGGGTGGATTCGGCCGCGTGTACCGCGCCCGCGATTTGGCGCTCGAGCGCGATGCGGCGATCAAGGTCCTGCATCCATCGCTCACAGCGGATCCGGGCGTCACCGAGCGCTTCCGGCGCGAGGCCCAGCTCGCGGCGCGGCTGCGCCATCCGAACATCGTGAGCATCTACGACATTATGGGCCGCGCCGGCCTCACCTGGTACTCGATGGAGTACGTCCCCGGCTCCAACCTCGCCCAGGTGATTCAGCGCCACGGGAATTTCTCGCTGGAGCAGACGGAGCGCCTGCTCGACGAAGGCCTTTCGGCACTCGAGCACGCGCATAGTGTGGGCCTCATCCACCGCGACCTGAAGCCGGAGAACATGCTGATCGAGCCGGATGGCCGGCTTCGCATCACGGATTTCGGACTGGCGCTGGCGCTGCGCGGCGGCGCCCGCTTCGGTGGCGCGACCTCACGCAGCGGCACCCCGCAGTTCGCCGCCCCGGAGCAGCTGCTGGGTGAGCGTGTCGACCAGCGAGCCGACTTGTATTCCCTGAGCGCGGTGGCCTACTTCGCGTTGTTGGGCAGAGCGCCGTTCGGCGGCAAGACGCCGGAGCAGATTCTCGCTCGGCAGACGATCGATGACGTGCCGCCGTTGTCGCCGGAGCGCCGCGACGTGCCGCGCGAGCTCGAGGACGTGCTGCGGCGCGCGCTGCGCAGCGATCCCAATGAGCGGTTTCACTCCGCCGACGCATTTCGCGCGGCCATGCGAGGCGCGCTCGGCGGCTTCTGGCGGCGCCTGGCCGCGTTGTTTCGGCCTGAGAGCTACTGACGACCTAGGCTAGCGCCAGCGGAAGATTCGCAGCGCGATCACGAAGCTGACGGCGCCCCACCCCGCGACGATCGCGAGCGGGCCGCCCAGGGTCACCAGTCCGGCACCGTCGATCATGACGGCGCGCAGCGCATCGTTCAACGCCGTCAGCGGCAACGCCTTGACGAAGGGAATCATCGCGTCCGGGAAGCGCGAGTACGAGAAGAAAGTCCCGGAGAGAATCCACATCGGGAGCATCACCAGATTCATCAGACCCGAAACGCCCTCGATGGTGCGCGCGCGGCTTGCCACCAGCAGTCCCAGTCCAGCGAACGCGAACGCCCCGAGGATCGTGATCCCTGCCAGGGTGGCGAACGAGCCACGCACCGCTACACCGAACAGCAGCCACCCGAAGCCCACCAGGGCCACGACCTCGAGAATCAGAAACACGAGCCGTGAGAGGATGAAGCTGAGCAGGTAATGGCTGCGCCGCATTGGCGTCGCCATGAAGCGCTTGAGCAGCTTTCGCTGCCGAGCCTGCACGACCGAAAACCCGACGCCCCATATCCCGCTCCCCAGCAGGTTCATGCCGAGCAGCCCGGGAATCAGGAAATCGATGTAGCGCGACCCGGGCGCAACCGCGCGGTCGTCGCGCACCGCGATGAGGTCTTTCCGCCCGCGCTCCCGTTGCAGTACATCGTCCACCTCGAGCCGCGCGAGTCCGCTCTCGGTGCGCGTCGAGTCGTAGCGATAGACGAGTGGGTCGCCCGGAACGACGAGCAGCGCGATGCGGCCGGTGCGCAGACGGAGGCGCGCGGTCGCCGTATCGAGCACGGTCGCGACGAGACGCGGGGACGAATCGAGCGCGGCCGCGAGCGCGCTGTCGCCCGCGCCCGGACCCACGCCGACCTGCAGCTCGCCCGGTCCCGTGTTGCGGAAGGCGAGACCGAGAGCAAATGCGAGCACGATCGGGAAGCCGAAGACCCAGAACACGGCTTCGGGCTCGCGGGAGAACTCGCGCATGCGCGCGAGCGCCAGCTGAAACATCGGATGCTCACGTAGCACGGAGCTGTCGTCCCGTGAGCGCGACGAACACGTCGTCGAGCGTCGCGTGATGGGTCGTGAGCAGCGATAGCTCCACGCCGCGCTGTTGGAGCAGCCCGAGCAACGCGGGGAGCGCCCGGTGCAGCTCTACGACCGTGAGGGAGATTCCATCGCTGCCCGTCCGCACAGCGGTCACGCCCCCCATTTCCCGCAGGACGTCCACGAGGTCCTGGGGAATGCCGCCTTCCGTGAGGGCGAAGTCCACGACGTGATCCGCGCCCAGCGACGCAATCAGCTCTTTCGGCGTGCCGAGCGCGATCACCTTGCCGTGATCCATGATCGCGACACGGTCGCAGAGGCGTTCGGCCTCTTCCATGTAATGCGTCGTGAGCAGGACGGTGCCGCCAGCCGCGCGGAAACGGCGAATGATCTCCCACAACTGCCGCCGCGACTGCGGATCGAGGCCCGTGGTGGGTTCATCGAGGAACAGCAACTCGGGCTTGCTCACGAGCGCGCACGCCACCGCGAGCCGCTGCTTCTGGCCGCCCGAGAGCGTGACGACCCGCGCGCCCCGTTTCTCCTCCAGCTCCACCAGCGCGAGCACCTCGTCCACGGTGTGCGAGTTCCGGTAGAACGAGCGAAACAACGCGAGCGTCTCGGTGACGGTGAGCTTGTCCGCGAGCTGCGTTTCCTGCAGCTGAATGCCGAGGCGTTCCCGCAGTGCCCGGCCCGCGGCTCCTTCGCGCCAAGGCGTGCCGAGGATTTCGACGTCGCCGCTGTCGGGCGGCGTCAGCCCTTCCAGGATCTCGATCGTCGTCGTCTTCCCGGCACCATTCGGGCCGAGCAGCCCGAAACACTCGCCCGCCCCGACCGTCAGGTCGAGCCCTGCGACCGCGACGACGTCACCAAAGCGCTTGGTGAGCGCGCGACAACTGATCGCTACGATTGCTTTTTCTCTTTTTCTTTTTCGGGGGGCGCTTCGTGGGCCATCTTGAGCGCCTGGTCGAGCTGCATCGTCATGCTGTTCACGCCATCGGCGAGGGCGCGGATCTTCATGTTGAGCCCCGTTCCCCCGCGACTCGCGACGACGGCGAGTGAGCCCGCGACGTCGGGCAGCGTGCCGAGGTTCGCCGTCAGGGCGCGCTGACGCATGTGCGACAGCTCTCGCGCGATGTTGCCGCAGATGATGTTGAGGATCTTTGGCTTCGCGGCGCGGTTGGATTCAAGCTCGGCAACCATCTTCTTTACGTGATCCACGGTCCGCACGTAGTGTTGCAGCTCCTCGATGCGGCGGATCTGGTTCGCCGACTGCTTCTGAACCACGCCCCTAATTCCTCGGCAACAACGCGTCGGTGCGTGCGTGGCCATCCACGAGCGACAGCGGCGAGACGCCGAGCAGGACGCTGAGTGTCGGCGCGATGTCCACGGTATTCATTCGTCCCGCGTACGACCCGCGCCGCACCCCGCGGCCCCACAAGATGATCGGCACGTGCGAATCATCCTCGGAGGGCAGGCCGTGCATCGCGATCGGTACATTGGGAATGTCCCAGACCGACCCCGGCTGCAGCGAGACCGTCAGAACGACGCCCGCGTCGGGTGCGAGTTGGTGCAGCCAGCGCCGGGCGACTGGATCCGACGCGGTGTCGGCGCGCAGCAGGTCGGCCGGCGTGATCACGCGCGCCACGCCCTGCACACGCAGGATGCGCGCGGTGGCGGCGTCGAGAATGCTGTCAGTCTTGATGCCGGTCGCGGCGAAGCGGCCGTTGTCACGCAGGAACAGCATGCCGCTGTCGAATTCCAGCCACTCCCGCGGCGGCGATCCCGCCGCGGCAAGGCGGTCCAGATCGCGGTTCACCGCGGTCACGAGCGTGTCGAGCAGCACGCGGTAGGCGGCGCCACCCGTCCTCGCGCGCGTCCGCTCGGGGAACGACGTCACGCCATGATCGGCCGTGAGCACGACGACGACGTTGTCGCGTCCGACGCGGTCGGTGAGCCGTTTCAGGAACCAGGCCAGATAGCGATCCAGCCGCAGCACCTGGTCGTGGATCTCGCGGGAGTCAGGGCCGTACGTGTGCCCGATCGCGTCGGTCGTCGAGAGGCTGACCGCCAGAATATCGGTGCCCTTGCTGCGTCCCAAACGGAGTGCCTCGAATCCCTCCAACGCGAACAGCAGGGTGAGCGAGTCCATCGTCGGGACGCCGGCGACCGCGCCCGCGGCGCGGATACTGTCCGCCGGCAGCCGGTGCGGAAAGACGAAATCGCGCCCGATGTTCTCCCATGCTGCGCTGTCAGGTTCCTTGTACGCGCTGTCGGGCAGCAGCAACGTCCACGTCGTGTTCGCGGCCTTGAACGGCAGCCGCCGCGCGTTGAATGCCTGGACCCAGGCCGGCAGTGAATCGGCGTAATAGCGGCTCGTCGTGAACAGGCCCGACTGATACCAGTACACCTGTTCCCTCGCCTGCCCGATCGGAAGGATGGCGCCGCGATCCTTGCGGCTCACCGAGAGAGCGCGCGCGGTGGGGTCGGCGGCCTTCAGCCAATCGAACAGCGTCGTCCCGCGGAAGCGCCGCGGCGAGGCGCCGGGGCCGTTGGTCGCAATCAGCAGCGGCGCGGTCGAGTCCTGCACGCCCTGCGAGTTGCGAATGATGCCGTTATGCGCAGGCCACAGTCCCGACAGTATGGTGGAGTGGCCCGGCGCCGTCTCCGTCACGGCGTGGTCCTGATAGGCGTCGACGAAGAAGGCGCCTTCATTCGCCAGTTGAAAGAGCCCGCCGGTCAGCTGGCCTTTCCAGCGCGTGAAGTAGTCAGGCCGGAGCTGGTCAACGGTGATCACGACCACGAGCTTCGGCCGAGCCGGCGCCGGCGGTGCAATCAGCCAGCCCAGCAGTGCGCAACAGGCGGCGAGAGTCATGGGCAGAAGGTAGCGGCGGTCAGGCCGTTGCCGCCACCGGCTGATCGGGTCGCTCGCGGAACGCCAGGCGGCCCGCCACGGCTACGACCACCGCCGCGATCAGGAAGGGAACACCGTGTCCGAGCTTATCGAAAACCAACGTCGCGCCTACCGGACCGACAATGCTCACGATTCCCCGCAGCGTCTGTTGCGCCCCCATCACTAACCCCAGTTCGTGGCGAGGCACGCGCTGGCTCACGAGCGAAGTCGAGGCGGGAAACAGCAGCGCCGTGCCCACCGGAACAAGCGTGAGGAACAGGATGAACACGACGATCGCCGGAAACGGCGGCAGCAGGGCCGCCGGCAGCGGCATCAGGGCGAGGCCCAGAAAGAGCGTGATGGTACCCACCTGCATGGTCCTGATCTCGCCGAAGCGGGCGTTGAACCACCCGACCAACCAGACGCGCATGAGGACACCCACAACGCCGAAGATCGTGAAGAAGTAGCCGATCGTCTGTTCGGTCACGAGATAGACATCCTTGAAGTACAGCGCCATGACGCCGATGACGACGTTGAGCGCCAGCATCCCGACGACATAGATCCAAATCACGCGGTGCGCGGGCGCCGACGGATGCTCGACAATCGCCCACAGCGCTTGTTTAATCGAGCGTCCGGGCGGCAGTTGTTGCCCACTCGGCGAGTGCGTGTGGTGGACGCGGGACTCTGGCAGCCATTTCCACGCGAAGCCGACGCAGACCAGCATGAGCCCCGCCGCCACCAGACCGGGGACCTCCGTTCCGAAACTCCGCGCCACAGAGCCGATGACGGGGCCGATGAGAACGCCGGCGCTCGTCGCCGCGGAGATCCATCCGAGCGCCTTCGCCCGTTCCCCCGGGGCCATCGTGTCGGCGACGTACGCCTGTGCCACCCCCGTGGTGCCCCCGCCGAGTCCCTGCACCAAACGGGACGCGAATAGCATCCACAGACTGGTCGCGAAGCCGAAAACGACATACGCGAGCGCCGACGCAAACAGCCCGATCAACATGGCCGGCCGCCGGCCATAACGGTCGGAGAACTTGCCCCACACGGGCGAGGAGATGAGTTGCGCGACGGCAAACGCGGAAATCAGCCATCCGACCATCCACTCCGGGGCATTCATCCGCGTCGCGTAGAACGGCATGAGCGGCGCGACGAGCATCAGGCCCAGCATGTCCACGAAGCAAACCGCCATGAGCACCGCGAGTCGCTTCATCGTCTCGTCCCCACGCCCAGCACCACCGCACTGACGAGCATCAGGACGACGCCAAACGCCGCGGCCACGCCGGTCTCGGACAACCGCAAGCTGGACAGGATTTCGATCGACACGGGTCGCGTCTCGTAGGTGTAGAGCACGATGGACGCCACGATATCACCGAGCGCCGCGACGAACGCCAGGCTGGCGCCGGCCGCAAGACCGGGCCTGAGCTGCGGCAGCGTGACGCGCGCGAGCGTGCGCCAGCGGCCGGCGCCGAGGCTCGCGGCCGCTTCCTCCAGCGACGGATCGAGCTGGCGATACGACGCGAGCATGCCGCGTCCCGTGAGCGGCAGCGCGCGCACGAGATACGCGAGCGGCAGGATGACGGCGCTTCCCACGAGCACGAATCGCAGCTGGAGCGGCGCGTTCACGCTGAAGGTGATGGCCAGCGCGATCGCGAAGACGGTGCCGGGCAGCGCCCACGGCAACGCCAGCAGTCCTTCGATCACGCGCCGCAACGCAACTCGGCGCCGTACCACGAGCCAGCCGGCGGCGAGCGCCAACGCCACGGCGATCGCGGTGCTGGCCGCTGCCATCCACAGCGAATTGAGCATCGGGCGCAACCGTTCGGCTTCCGAGAAGAGCCGCCGGTAGTTCTCGAAATTGATCACGGGCGGAAGAATCTCCGTCGTCCAGACCCCATAGGGAACGAGCGATACCAGCAGCAGCGTCAGGTGCGGCAGCAGCAGGACGACCGCGAGGCCCCAACCGGCTACAGTTGCCAGCCGGCGGATACCAGACCGCCGGATCGGCCGCAGCCGGGGCGCAATTCCCTTCCCTAACGCCACGAGGATGTCGTCCCCCTCGGTGCGGCGCAGGATCAACAAGCCCACGACGGCGACGATCGCGAGCGCCACGGTCTCGACCATGGCCAGCGGCAGGTCGCCGTTCAACTTCGTCGCCACGATCTGCGTCGTCATCACGCGAAACCCGCCGCCGAAGATGTAGGGCGCGCTGAACGAGCCGAGCGCGGTCATGAACGTCAGCATCGCGGCGCCGACGAGTGAGGGGCGCAGCAGCGGCACGATCACGCGCCACAACGTCGCTCGGGCGTCGGCCCCCAGCGCCTGCGCCGCTTCGAGCATCGAGACATCGAGCTTGGCTAACCCGGCGCGCGTGAACAGATAGAAGTAGACGTTCATCGAATAGGCATGCACCAGCAGAATGGCCACGGCCCCCTGCAGCCGCCACGGCGCTTGTTCGAGGTGCAAGGCCGCCTGAATCGCCCGGGCGATGAATCCGGATTCGCCATACAAGAAGAGGAAGGCGATCACGCCGACGAGCGGCGGCAGCACGACGGGCAGCGCGATAAGCGCGCCGAGCGTCTTGCGACCGGGGAAATCGAACCATTCGAACAGAAACGCGAGCGGGATACCAATGACGCCGGCCAGCACGACGCTCGCGAGTGAGATCCAGATGCTCGCCCATAAGGCGGCCCATTCGCCAGGGCGCGTGAAAAACTCGCGGAGCGCCGCCCCGTCCGCGGCGTCCCCCGCAACGACGAGAATCGGATAGATCACCAGCCAGGCAAGCAGCAGCGCGAGTCCCAGGCCCGCGAGCTCCGTCGTGCGCTGCCGCCGCGTCAAGGGCGCGTTCCGTTTTCCGACAACACGATCACTCGCGTCGCTTCGACGTACACGCGCTCGCCGACCTGCGCCGCGTCGGGCTGCGCAAGCACCTCGAACCGGCCCTTATCGTCGGCCTCGACGAGGAAGAACGCCGCCGCACCCGTGTACCGCCGTTCGCGCACGACGCCCGGCAGACCGGCGTCCGCAAACCGCAGGCGCTCAGGCCGCACCACGAGGACGCCGTCGCCCGTCGCCCCGAGGGCGCGCGCCGATGGGCCCCGAAAAACGTTGGCGCGACCCACGAACGTCGCGACGAAGAGATTCACCGGCTGCTCGTACAACTCGTCCGGCGCGCCCGTCTGCTCGAGATGCCCGCTGTTGATCACCGCGATGCGGTCGCCGAGATCGAACGCTTCTTCCTGCTCGTGCGTGACGAAGAGCGTGGTGATCCCGACGCGCTTGATGACCTGGCGCAGCTCGCGACGCGTCCGCTCGCGCAGCGCCGGATCGAGGTTCGACAACGGCTCGTCGAGGAGCAACACCTGCGGCTCGGGCGCGAGCGCGCGCGCCAACGCGACGCGCTGCTGCTGGCCGCCGGACAGCTCGTGCACCTTGCGCCGCTCGTAGCCCGCCAGGTCCACCAGGCCCAGCGCCGCCGCAACCTGCGCGTCGCGGTCGGGAGCGCGCGGCAAGCCGAAACCGACGTTCTCACCGACATCGAGGTGCGGAAACAGGGCATAGTGCTGAAACACCATCCCGAAACGGCGCCGCGCCGGCGGCACGGCGGTCAGGTCTTCGTTCGCGACTGAGATACGGCCGCCGTCGGCGGTCTCGAAGCCGGCCAGCAGCCGCAGCATCGTGGTCTTGCCGCTGCCCGATGGCCCGAGCAGCGCGAGAATCTCACCGCGCGCAATGTCGAGCGTGATGGGGCCGACCGTCACGGTGTGGGCCCATTGCTTCTTGATCGCCTGGATTTTGAGGAAGGCGCTCAACGTCTTCCTCCCGTACCGCGCACGTGCTGGTCCCACCAGCGCATCCACTCGGGCCCATGCTCGGCCACGAGCTTCCAATCCACATCGGCGACGACCATGCGGCGGCGCACATCGCGCACCCAGTCGGGCAACGAATCGGCCGGGAGATCGAGCCGTGCCGGCAGGCGGTAGACCTCGCGGGCCGCAGCGAGCTGCATCTCGATGCTGCCCACGAAGTCCACGAACGCAAGCGCCGCGGCGCGGTGCTTCGCGCCGCGCACGACGGCGATGCCGTCCTCGATCGCCACGGTGCCGCTCTTGGGGAAGACATAGCCGATCGGCATACCGCGCCGGCGACTGATCAGCACGTCGGGGAGATCCCACACGGTCACCAGCGCTTCCTGACGCGCGATTTTCTCGCTCACCAGCGCCGGGTTCTGTACGTACTCCTTCGCCTGTCCGTCGAGCCGCCGTAGCCAGGCAAAGCCGGCGGCGGTGTCGCCGGTCTGCTGTAAACCGCGCAGCACGATGAGCCCAAACACCGCGCGCATCGTCCCGCTCGCGAGCGGGTCGCGGATGATCAGCTTCCCTTTCCACTTCGGGTCGAGGAGATCGTCCCAATCCTGGGGGGCGTCCTCCGGCCGCACCACCCGCTCGGCATAGAGGAAGACGGCCGGCGTTTCATACGCCGCGAAGTAGCAGTCGCCCGCGCCGCGCCCCCGCGGAGCGATCGCATCCGCCCAGTTCGGGCGTGCACAATCGAGCAGGGAGTCACCCGCGGCCTGCGCGAGAATGAGGGAGGGACCACCGAACCAGACGTCCGACTGCGGATTCGCCCGCTCGGACCGCAAGCGGTCGTAGACATCCTGTGATCCCATGTCGAGCCAGCGCACGTCGACGTCGGGATGCAGCGCCTCGAAGCGACGCTCGAACAACGTCAAGAGATCGCGGCCGTGGGGCGAATAGACGACGAGCGGCGTGCGGGAGTCACGGGCACAGGCGGTGACAGCAACGACGAACGCCGCGATCGCGTTACGGAACATTCCGGCGCTTCAATCCGAGCAGATTCACAAACAACCGATAGGCGCCGGGAACGCCCGCCGGCAGCTGGCGGAAGAAGCTGAGCCCGGTGTACACGTAGGTCCCTCGTCCCAGCGGCGCGATCAGCAGCCCACCCTTCAACTCCGCAGCTGACGCTCCAGGATCGTGCGTCTCGAGCACCGGCACGTATGTCGTGTCCCAACTGCGCGCGAAGTACAGGCCGCGCTCCTGAACCCAGCGGCGCCAATCGTCCGGCCCGATCTCGTTGGGATAATGGAAGAGGGGATGCGTCGGGTCGAGCGCCGTCACGGCGGCGTTCTCGTCCGTGACGCGATCGTGCGGACGGGCGATGCTCAACGGATACGGTGCGAAGCCGCCATCGACAAACGGATACTGCTGGTACTGGACGATCAAGAGCCCACCCTTCGCCACGTAGTCCAGCAGCCGGCCGTTGTTGGCGACGAGCGCGGGCTCGGTTTCGTACGCGCGGCTGCCGATCACGATCGCGTCGTACCGCGACAGGTCGCCGCGCGCGAGCGAGTCGGCGCCGATCAGCTCGAGCGGCACGCCGACGGCCAGGAGCGCCTCGGGCACACGGTCGGCGGCACCCCGCACATAGCCGACTTGTGACAGCGCCGGAAGCGCGACGCGCGCCGCGCGGATTTGCGCAACGGAACGCCGAGTGAGCGCGCGCGGCCGGATGTGCGGGTAGTCGATGATTTCGAGCGAGCCATCATAGCGGCGGCCGTCGGTGCCGATAGCTCCCGCGCGCAGATCAAACGCGCCCGTCTTGATACTGTCGACCGCCGGCGGAGCGACCATCACGACGACGCTCTTGGTCTCGTCTTCGCGAGTGAACGCCAGGCTCTCGGCGGAGACTGGCGGCCAGCCGGTGGGCGCAGTGACGATACTGCGCACAACTGTGGCGGCGCGTGAACGATTGGTCGTCGTGATCGTGAAATGCCGCGGCTCGCGCGATCCGCCATCAATCGGCCAGAGCAGCTCTTCCGGCGTGATGGCGACGTCCACATCGCGCGTCACGAACAGCGGCCGCCGGATCTCTCCGATCGCCTGGTCGCGGTAGCGGTACACGACCTCGCGCGGGAGCGTCACCGGCTCACCGGCGATGAGCAAGCGCACGCGCGCGGTGACCAGCGGCGGCTCGAACGGCAGGCCGCGCACGTCGGGCGAGGCCGTAGACCAGTCGTACAGGCCACCGCGATTGGTGAGCGGCCGCCGCAGGAAATAGGGCTGCGAGCGCTCGGCGTCTCGCGCCACGGTCAGCACAAAGCGGCGCGTCAGCAGCGTGCCGGCCGCGACCGTCGGAGCCCCCAGCTCGAGCCGCTCCAACCCCCAACCCGGCGCCACGACGCCAATGCTGTCCACCCGGACCGCGCTGTCGCCGGCGTTCCAGACGGTGACCTCGAGCTGCAGCCGCTGGCCCGGCGTCACGATGCCGTCGTCGGTGGTGCCGTCGATCGTCACCCCAGCGGCGATCGCAATCGCGCGCTCGAGCAGCGCGCGCTGGACTGAGTCGGCTGCGCCAAGCAGTCGCAACGCTCGGACCAGGTGCGGCAGCGTCGCACCCGGCCGCCACGGCGTGAGCGCCGCGCGCGCCGAATCAATCAGCGCGCCATAGCCCGGGGTGTGAACAAGCGTGTCCACGCCGGCGAAGAGGGATGTCTCGGGGCTGCCGTTGCTTCCGGTGGGCGAGGCCGGCTTGCTCGCGACCAGCGCAACGCCGGACGTCGCCGGGCCGGGCCGCTGCAGCTGCCCCATGTCCTGCGAGCGGTGGCGACTGCGGCTCGCCATGGCGGTTTGGAAATACGATTGGCCAAGGATGGGATCGAGCGTGCCGACTGGGAGTGTGAGCGTCGTGGCCGTGGGCGCGCCGCGCGTCGAGCGGTAAAACTTCTGGGGTCCCCCCGCTGAGTCGCGCAGGGCGTCGAATGCCTGCCGCGCCAGGATCCCGGAGACCTGATGGTGACCGTGTCCGTCCGCCGGTGTGCCGGAAAACACCGCGATAATGATCTGCGGCCGAAAGCGCCGGATCACGTCGAGCACGTCCTTCAGAATCGAGTCACGCGGCCAGAACCGGAACGTCTCTTCAGCCGATTTGGAGAACCCAAAGTCGTACGCCCGCGTGAAGAACTGCCGGGCGCCATCGAGCTCGCGGGCGGCGAGCAGCTCCTCGGTGCGAATGATCCCCAGCTCCGGTCCGAGCTCGGGCCCGATCAGGTTCTGGCCGCCTTCGCCGCGGGTGAGGGAGAGGTAGGCCGCCTGCGCCCCCATGCCGCGCGCCAACCAGACGAGCAGCTGCGTGTCTTCGTCGTCGGGATGCGCGCCGATCATCAGAACCCGCTTGTTGCTGCCGAGCTGCCGGAGCGTACCGGCCAACGCCACGACGCCGCCGGTGCCGGCCGGCGCCAGCTGCGCCAGGCCGGCGCCCGCGGCGCCGATACTAAGGAAGAGTGCTAGACCGAGTGGTCTCACTATTGAGAAAGGTAAACCGTGCCGCCCTTCATAACGAACTTGACGCGTTGCAGTTCCGTGATATCGCGCGTGGGATCACCGGCGACGGCCACGATGTCGGCGTACAGCCCCGGCGCGATCGCGCCGATGTTCTGCTCCTGGCCGAGCAGCGCGGCGGCCACTGAGGTTCCGGACTGGATCGCCTGCATCGGCGTCATCCCGTACTGCACGTAGTACTCGAATTCCTTCGCCTGATGGATCTCCGTCCATGGAAAACCACCGACGTCGGTGCCCATCGCGATCTTCACCCCGCGCCGCACCGCGCGGCCGAAGGCCCGCCGCTCGAGATTGACGAGCGCGGGCCATACCCCGCCCCGCGGCATCACGTGGACGCCGACGGTGACGGTCGGCACCCAGTAGACGTTGTTCCGCACCATCACGTCCATGAGCGAATCGGTGAGGCCGTCGCCATGCTCGATCGTGTTCACTCCGGCGCGCAGCGCCGCAGCAATCCCGTCGGTGCCGATCGCGTGAGCCGCGACCATGCGGCCGAGACGATGCGTCTCGTCCACGATGGCGCGCGCTTCGGCATCGGTGAAGTTGACCCAGCTGTGCAGCACGCTGTCGGGCGTGAAGTAATAGCGCCGGTCGCTGTAGTACTTGATCCAGTCCGCGCCGTGCTGCACCTGCTCGCGCACCGCGAGCCGGGCGTTGTCCACGCCGTCCACGGTCTGCACGCCGTGCGGCAGATCGATCCCCCAGTTCGGCGTTTGGATGGGATACAAGCCCGTCGGCGCCATGGCGCGTGTCGAAGCGAAGATCCTCGGACCCGGAACTTCTCCGCGGTTGACGGCCAGCTTCACATCCACGTCGGCATACATCGCGCCTTCCGTCTCGACGTCGCGAATCGCGGTGAAGCCGTGCTGCAGGGCCAGCGCCGCGTTGCGGGCCGCCAGAATGGCGCGATAGGGGATGGACTGCTTGAGCAGCTGATCTTCGTATTCTTGCGACGTGATGTCGCCCTGGAGCAGGAGATGCGTGTGCGTGTCGATCAGTCCCGGCAGCACGGTCATCTGCGAGAGGTCGATGACGCGCGCATTTGCCGCCTGGGCTTGGACCTGCGCCAGCGGGCCGACGGCCCTGATGCGCTCGCCCTCGATGAGAATGCCGACATTGCTCTGCACCTGCTGCGACCTGCCGTCAACGAGTCGCCCCGCCTTGATCAACACCGGCGCGGGCGGCGTCTGAGCAACGATCACACGCAGTGGAATAGAGAGGGCGAGGACGACGATGAGAGCGCGCAAAAGAGTCTCCGGTCGAGGGCGTGGAGAATCTAGCTTCCCTCGCGCCCCCTTGTTGCGACGTCAAATCATATGTTATGACGTCACCTCTTCCCCCTAGGAGGCGTAGATGCCCGTCCTCGTGACCTGCGAATGCGGCACGTCGTACGACCTCAAGGACGAATTCGCCGGCAAACTCGTGAAGTGTCCCAACTGCGGCCGGCCCGCGCGCGCGCCCAGCGCCGCAACGCCGTCGCCGCAGGGGCAAACCGACCCCGCGTTCGATCGCGACACGTTCCTGTTGCGCCAGCAGCTGTTGAAGATCTCCGAGAAGTACGACGTGGGAGACGAGGAGGGCAACAAGCTCATCTTCGTGGAGCGCCCCGCTCACCTCCTCCGCAATCTCGGCGCGCTGCTGGCCGGCGCCGCGATCTTGTTCGGCGGGATGGCCGGCCTGGCCGCTCTGCCGAGCTCGACCACAGGTAGCGCGGCGACCGCGTGGCTCGTCGTCATCGGCATGCTCATCATCCTCGTCGGCGCGTTCGCCGCCGGCATCGCCATCTCGGCCAAGCGACATGTCACCTTTTATCGTGACGAGTCCAAACGCGAGCGCCTGCTCGACATCCTCCAGGACAAGAAATTCCAGCCGATCACGATGACCTACACGGTGCGCGATGCCCGCGGCCGCCCGCTCGCGCGACTCGGCAAGAATTGGCTCTTCAACATGATTCGGAAGCGCTGGTACGTGTGGGCTCCGGACGGGCGCGTGCTGTTTCTCGCGAAGGAAGACTCCGTCATTCTCTCCCTGCTGCGGCGGTTCCTGGGTCCGTTGTTCGGCCTGCTCCGGACCAACTTCATCTTCCTCCCGGCGGGGACTGAAGATGTGATTGGCGAGTTCAAGCGAAAATTCACCATTCTCGACCGCTACGTGCTGGACATGACCGCCGACCCGCAGCGTCTCATGGACCGCCGCATCGCGGTGGCGTTGGGCGTGATGCTCGATACCGGCGAGCGGCGATGACCGACGGCGGGATGGGGGCGGGCCCCGGCGAGGAGCCGATTCTCATCACGCCGGACATGCTCGCGCAGCGACCTCGCCCGACGAGACCGGCGGACGGGCGCATCGATTTCGAGCGCGGCATGCGGCATTTCCCGCCCGTCGTGCTCGCGATCATCGTGGCGAACGTCGCCGTATTCGTGTGGGAGGTCACGTCCGGCGCGTTTGTGGATGGCAAGGCCTTGATCGAGGCCGGGATCACGGGGCCGAGTCTCCTCGACGCGGGCGCGCTGGTGCGCGCCGAGGTTGTGGCCGGCGAATGGTGGCGCATGATCACCGCCATGTTCCTGCACGGCGGATTCAGTCATCTCATCGGCAACATGATTGTCCTGTTCATCGTGGGGATGGCGTGCGAGCACGCGTTCGGCGCGGCCCGGCTGGCGCTCGTGTACTTCGGGAGCGGAGTGGCCGGCTCGACGCTGAGTCTGGTCGCGAGCCCCGGCCCGTCGGTGGGCGCCTCCGGCGCCGTTTTCGGAGTGCTGGCGGCCGTGGTGGTGATGCTGTATCGCAACCAGAACCGCTTCTACGTCCGCGACAAGCGTATCGGCTTCGTGCTCGCGGCCTGGGCAATCTGGCAGCTGCTGACCGGGTTCCTGAGCCCGTTCATCGACAACTTCGCGCACCTGGGAGGAATCATTGGTGGAGCGGCAGCGGCACTGCTGCTGACGCCACGGCTCACGTCCTCCCCTACCCCCTGACCCCCTCTCCGCAATGCGGAGAGGGGGAACCAAGGGCGGGCTATCGAGACGCCAGCGGCTTCCCGTCTGCGTCGAGGAAGCGGATCTCACCCCAGTTCAACTCACGGATGCCCGCTTCGATTTTGGAGCGATCGCCCACCACAACCCAGACGAGATGATCGGGACGGATCGTTGCCTGCGCCGCGGCGGCCGCGTCCGAAATGGTCAAGCCGCGCACCCGTTGCGCGTACGTCTCGAAGTAGCGGTCATCCAGCCCGTACGTGACCATCTGCTCGAGCGAGCCCTGCACCGCGCCCATCGTCTCCCAGTTGCCGGGCAGCGTAAGCGTGAGATTTGCCTGCGCCTTCGCCAGCTCGTCGGCGGTGACCGGCCGCGGCCCGAGAATGCCGCGCAGCTCGCGATCGACTTCGATCATCGATTCCTTCGTCTTGTCGGTCTGCACCGGCGCGTACGCGATGAACGGCCGCTGGCCGCGCGCGTCCCAGATCAGCGTGAACGCACCGTACGACCAGTGCTTCCCTTCGCGCAGGTTCATGTTCACGCGTGAGGTAAACTGCCCGCCGAGCAGTGACGTCATTGCCTCGATCGCATATTCGCGCGGGTTGGCCTTCGGCGCGGCCAGATCCGCGGCGAGAATCGTCGACTGCTCCGCCCCCGGGCGGTCGAGGATGTAGATCAGCGGCCGCGGCTGATCCGCCACGGTTCCGACGTTCTTCTGCGGCACCTCGCCCGCCTGCCAGCGGCTGAAGACGCGCGCGAGCCGGGACTGAATCTCCGCCAGCGACACATCGCCCACGATCACGAGCGTTGCATGGTTCGGCTTGAACCATGTGCGGTGGAAGCGCACGAGGTCCTCGCGCGTCATGCGTGACACCGACTCCTCGTTGCCGGAACCCGTGAGCGGGTTGCCGTACGCGTGATTGGCGCCGTAGAGCAGCTGCGGGAAGACGCGCAGCGCCATCTGCACCGGCTGCACCTTCTCACGCTGAATGCGCGCCAGCCGTTGCCGCTGCTGCCGCTGGAAATCGGCCTGCGGGAACGAGGGGTTGAGAATGACGTCCGCGAAGATCGCGAGCGCCGGGTCGAGCGTTTCCTTGATCGTCGACAGCGACACGCGCGACACGTCGAGCTGCGAGCCGGTACCGAGCTGCGCGCCGAGCTGCAGCAGCGTATCGCTGATCTGCAGGGCGTTGAGCCTGGTCGTGCCTTCATCCAGCATGTCGAGGGTGAGACTGGCCGTCCCCGGCGCCGCGAACTGATCGGCCGCATATCCCGCGTCCACCAGCAGGGTCATGTTGACCTGCGGAATCGAGTGCCGCTCCGCCAGCACGATCTTGAGTCCGTTGGGCAGCGTCGCCCGTGCCACGGCCGGGAAGCGCGCTTCGGGCGGCGTGCCGGCGTCGGGGACCTTCGAGCGATCCGCTCCGGCCGCCGTCGTGCCGAACTCGGGATACGGACGGACCTCGAGCACCCACTCACCGTCGTTGAGCCAGCGGGCGGCAGCGGCACGGAGATCCGCGGCGGTCGCGGCGGCAATACGGCGCTGCGTCACCAGGTAGTGGTCGGCGCTGCCTCGGAAGACCTCGTTGCGGGCCAGCACGTCCGACTTGCCACCGAAGCCGCCGATCCGTTCGATGCCGCGAATGAAGTTGGCGCGCGATTGCGTCTTGATGCGGCGCAGCTCGCTCGCCGTCGGGCCCGACTGGATGAAGCGCGCCAGCTCTTCGTTGATCGCGCGCTCGACGCGCGCCAGATCGCCGCCGGGCTTGGCGGTCGCGCGAATCACCAGCTGTCCGCCGATCTCGCGCAGATCCACGTAGGCGATGACGTCGGTGGCGGTCTGCTCATCGTAGACGAGCCGTTTGTACAACCGCGACGTTTTGCCTTGCGCGAGGACATCCGTCACGAGATCGAGATAATCGGCGTCCGCCGACCCGTACTCCGGAATATTCCACTCCTTATAGATGCGGGCCTGCGGCACACGATCCTGCATCACCTGCCGGCGCGAGCCGGTGCGCCGCGCGATCCACGTATCCTGCTTGGCGATCGGTGGACTGGCGGGAATGTCGCCGAAGTACTGGTCGACCTTGCGGCGCGCAGTCTCGGCGTCGATGTCGCCGGCCAGCACGATCACGGCGTTGTTGGGGCCGTAATAGGTCCGAAACCACTCCTTCACGTCGTCCAGCTTCGCGGCATCGAGGTCCTCCATCGACCCGATCACCGACCAGGAGTACGGATGGCCGGCGGGATACGTCCCTTCGGTCATGAGGATGTCCACTTTGCCGTACGGCTCGTTCTCGCCCTGACGTTTTTCGTTCTGCACCACGCCGCGCTGCTCCGTGAGCTTCGCCGTGTCGATCGCGCCGAGCAGGTGGCCCATGCGGTCCGACTCCATCCACAGCGCGACGTCGAGCGCGCTGGTGGGCACGTTCTCGAAATAGTTGGTGCGGTCTTCGTTGGTCGTGCCGTTCTGATCCGTCGCGCCGATGCGCTCGAACGGCTGGAAGTAATCGTCGTTGAAGTGTTCGCTGCCGTTGAACATCAGGTGCTCGAACAGATGCGCGAACCCGGTGCGCCCGGGGCGCTCATTCTTGGAACCGACGTGGTACCAGATATTGACGGCGACGATCGGCGCTTTATGATCCTCGTGCACCAGCAGCGTGAGGCCGTTCTTCAGCACGAACCGCTGATACGGGATCGTGATGGGCGCCGGCTCGGCCCTCTGCGCCGGGGAGCGCGTGGGCGCACGCGGGGCCCGCTGGGCGGGCGCGGATGCGGCCACGAGCCCCAGCGCGAGCGTGAAAAACGCTATGCGGGACATGGAGAATCTCCTCTACATGAAGGCTGACGGCGGGCTGAACGAGCGGAAGATATTACATTTAAGGAGCATGGCTACCACCCTGGCCGAACCCAAGAGAAAAGTCAGCGCCGATGAGGCGCGCGAGGTCGCCGAAGCGGCGCGCGAGAAGGAATGGGCGGCGCCCAGCTTTGTGCGCGACCTGTTCCTCGGCAAGCTGCGGATGGATCTCATCCATCCCTACCCCGAACAGGATCCTGACGAAGTCGCTCGCGCGAAGCCGTTTCTCGACAAGCTCGAGCGATTTTTGCGTGAAGCGGTAGACTCCGACCGCATCGATCGCGAAGGCGAGATTCCCGAAACCGTCATCGAGGGGCTGCGGAAGCTCGGCGCGTTCGGCATCAAGATTCCCCGCGAGTACGGCGGGCTCGGTCTCTCGCAGCTCTCCTACATGAAAGCCATCGAGCTCGTCTCCTCGGTGGACGGCTCGCTGACGGCGCTGCTCTCCGCGCATCAGTCCATCGGCGTGCCGCAGCCGCTCAAGCTGTTCGGCAGCGAGGCGCAGAAGCAGAAATACTTCCCCCGCCTCGCCGCGGGCGCGATCTCGGCGTTCGCGCTGACCGAAGAGAGCGTCGGCTCCGATCCCGCGGCGATGGAAACCAACGCCATCCTCGACGACGACGTCTGGATCCTGAACGGCGAAAAACTGTGGTGCACCAACGGCACCAAGGCCGAGCTGCTCGTCGTGATGGCGCGGACGCCGTCGAAGATGGTCAACGGAAAAGAGAAGAAGCAGATCACGGCGTTCATCGTCGAGACGGACTGGCCCGGCGTGGAAGTCGTGCACCGCTGCCACTTCATGGGCCTCAAGGCACTCCTCAACGGCGTCATTCGGTTCACCAACGTGCGCGTGCCGAAGGAGAACGTGCTCTGGGGCGAGGGCAAAGGGTTGAAGCTCGCCCTGATGACGCTCAACACCGGCCGCCTGACGTTGCCGATCTCGGCGGTCGCGGCGGGCAAACGCTGCCTCGAGATTTCGCGACGCTGGGCGGCCGAGCGCGTGCAGTGGGGCCGGCCGATCGGCCAGCACGACGCGATCGCGCAAAAACTCGGCACGATGGCCGCCAACACGCTCGCGATGGAGGCCATCGCCGAGTTGTGCGGCGCGATGGCGGAGCGCGGCGGCTACGACATCCGGCTCGAGGCGGCGATCGCCAAGCTGTACAACTCCGAAGCCGGCTGGCGCATCATCGACGACACCGTCCAGATTCGCGGCGGGCGCGGCTATGAGACGGCCGACTCCTTGCGCGCCCGCGGCGAGGCGCCGGTACCGGTCGAGCGCATCATGCGCGACTTTCGCATCAATCTGATCTTCGAAGGCTCCTCGGAAATCATGCATCTCTTCATCGCGCGCGAAGCCGTCGACAAACATTTGCAGGTGGCCGGCGACGTCGTGATGCCCGGCAAGACGGCGCGCGAGCGGCTGGCGGGACTCGTCCGGTCGGCGGCGTTCTACAGCTGGTGGTATCCGTCGCGCTGGATCGGCTGGGGCTTCTGGCCACGCTACGCCGAGTTCGGCCGGCTCGCGCGCCACGTTCGCTTCGTCGAGCGCAGTGCCCGGCGGCTGGCGCGCGGCGTCTTCCATTCGATGATCCGCTTCGGGCCCAAGCTCGAGCTGCGGCAGTCGGTGTTGTTCCGTCTGGTGGACGTGGCGGCCGAGCTGTTCGCGATGGCCGCGACGTGCTCGCGCGCGCAGCGACTCTACGAGCGCGACAAGACGACCGGTGCGCGTGCGGTGAAGCTCGCGGATCTGTTCTGTAGGCAAGCTCGACGGCGGGTTCGCTCGAAATTCAACGGATTAAGACGGAATGAGGACGTACCGACGTACAAGTTCGCCCAAGAGATCCTGTCGGGCGAACATCGGTGGCTCGAACGAGATATTGTGAAGTTGAACGACTAGCTAGGCCGCCTGATGAGCAATCATGATGCTCTTCAGACGTTCAGGCGCATCAGCTCCCGCGTCGCCATAGGGCGACGGATGACCTTCCGGCTCCATCGTCACACTCGGACAGACCAGCGCATACAGACGCGCGCGAATCCGATCGGTCGCTGCTTGAGTCGCGACCGGCGCCGCAATCACGACTTCGCGCGCACCTAATCCCTCGGCGGCCTTCGCCGCCGCCAGCACCTTCCACGGATAGACGATCTGGCCTTCGACGATGATCGCCGTGCGCCCCTGCAGGCTCTTCACCGGGCGCTGGGTGCGGTACAACACGAGATCCTGCTTCACCCGCGCGCGCGAATCGTCGATCGCGGCCTGCAGTTTTTCCAGGAGATTCATGCCCGGCTGAAAATCGGGATCCATCTCCGCGGGCGCCGACTCGGCCATCGCGCCCACCGGCGCGAGGTTGGCGCCCAGTTTGATGAATGACGCCACGATCACGTCGAACTGCGCGCCCATCGCCTTCGAGGCATGGGCGGCAATCTCGACCCCTTCGGGGGTGATGCCGAGCAGGATGCACGACTGGTAGCCGCGGGCCGCCAGCTGCTGGCCTAAGAGTGCGCCGGCGCTGGAGCGCGTCGCATAGAGGCTGGGACGTGACGGGGTCATGGATTGCCAAGATAGAACGACGGTTGGAGACGGTAAAGGACGGTAATTGGCATTATCTTTTCGGCTCCCAAATCCAGGACGCCGTAGTGCCGAAGGACACGCTCACCGTCGTCGATAACCGCACCGGCAAGAGCTACGAGCTCCCCATTCAGGACGGGACCGTGCGCGCCGCCGATCTGCGCCAGATCAAGACGGCACCCGACGATTTCGGTCTGATGAGCTACGATCCCGCGTTCATGAACACCGCGGCGTGCCGCAGTGCGATCAGTTATATCGACGGCGACCAGGGGATTCTGCGCTACCGGGGGTATCCGATCGAGCAGCTCGCGGAAAAGAGCACGTTTCTGGAGACCGCGTATCTGCTGCTCCATGGCGAGCTCCCGTCGGCCGCCGAGCTCGATACGTGGGTCTATCAGGTCACCCATCACACCATCATTCACGAGAACATCAAGAAGTTCATCGACGGCTTCCATCATGACGCGCATCCGATGGGGATGTTCGTCAGCGCCGTGGCGGCGCTCTCGACGTTCTATCCAGAAGCCAAGAAGATCAACGACGAGCAGTCGCGCAACAATCAGATCTTCCGGCTGATCGCCAAGACTCCCACGCTGGCGGCCTTTGCGCACCGGCACTCGGTCGGGATGCCGTACGCCTATCCCGACAACGATTTGAGTTATACGGGCAACTTCTTGAACATGATGTTCAAGACGACGGAGGTGAAATACAGCCCGCATCCGGTGCTCGAGCGGGCGCTGGACGTGCTGTTCATTCTCCACGCCGACCACGAACAGAATTGCTCGACGAGCGCGATGCGCAGCGTCGGGTCGTCGCACCCGGATCCGTTCTCGTGCATGGCGGCGGCCGCCGCGGCGCTGTATGGGCCGCTGCACGGCGGCGCCAACGAGGAAGTGCTGCGCATGCTGCGGGAGATCGGCTCGATTGAGGCGATCCCCGCGTTCATTCAGCGCGTGAAAAAGGGCGAGCTCCGCCTGATGGGATTCGGGCACCGGGTCTACAAGAACTTCGATCCCCGGGCCAAGATCATCAAGCAAATCGCCGAGCAGGTCTTCGATGTGACGGGCAAGAATCCGCTCATCGACATCGCGCTCGAGCTCGAGCGCATCGCCTTGCAGGAAGACTACTTCATCTCGCGCAAGCTCTACCCCAACGTCGATTTCTATTCGGGCATCATCTATCAGGCGATGAAATTCCCGATGGACATCTTCCCGGTGTTGTTCGCCATCGGGCGCACACCGGGCTGGCTGGCGCAGTGGCAGGAGATGTTGCTCGACAAGGAGCAGAAGATCGCCCGGCCGCGGCAGGTTTACACCGGGCCGGACAAGCGGGATTATGTCTCCATCGAGAAACGGAGCTGAGGTCCGCCCCCATGCCCACCTACATCCTGCTGTCGAACCTGACCGACGAGGGCGCCAAGGCGCTCAAGACCAATCCCAAGCGGTTGCAGGAAGTGAACAAGGAGATCGAGAAGTTCGGGGCCAAAGTCACGGCGCAGTACGCCGTGCTCGGCCCCTATGACTTCGTCAGCATCGTGGAGTGTCCCGACAACGAGACGATCGCGCGGGTGTCGGTCGAGCTGGCGTCGCGCGGCAGCATCCGGCTCCTGACGCTGGCGGCGACGCCGGTCGCCAACTTCATCCGGACGCTGAAGACGCGCGACTAACGCCGGCGCGAACCGCCACGGCGCGGCCGCAACGACCGCTCCGGACGCGCCGCTTCTTCCTCCGGCGTCCTCGGCTGGAACGGTGGGACGGACGGCTCGAATCCGGGAATCACTTCCCGCGGAAACCGCTGGCCGATCAGCTTCTCGACGTCGGCCATCAGCAGCCATTCATCGGGTGAAATGAGCGTCAGTGCGAGACCGCGCGCGCCCGCGCGGGCGGTCCGGCCCACGCGATGCACATACACTTCGGCATCGGTCGGCACGTCAAAGTTGACGACCATGCGAATGCCGTCCACGTCGATACCGCGCGCGGCGATGTCGGTCGCCACGAGGTTCTCGGCGGCCCCGGAGCGGAACTGATCGAGCGTGCGCTGGCGGTGGCTCTGCGCCTTGTCGCCGTGCAGCGCGTTCGCCGCGATCCCCTCGCGCTTCAGGAAGGTGACGAGCTTGTCGGCGCCGTATTTCGTGCGCGTGAAGATCAGCGTCTGACCCGTGGGCTTCGCCTTGAGAATCGAGGCGAGCGCGCCGCGCTTCTGCAGCTTGTCCACCGCGACGATCACATGTTCGATGCCATCGGCGGCCTGGGCGCGCCGGCCGATCTCGACCGACGCGTGCCCATTCAGCGCGCGCCGCGCCAGCGCATCGACCTCTGGCGACACCGTCGCAGAGAAGAGCATCGTCTGCCGCTCGTCCGGCAGCGCGCTGAGGATGCGACGCACGTCGGGGGCGAACCCCATATCGAGCATGCGGTCCGCTTCGTCGAGGACGAGCACTTCGAGCGCCGCAAAGTCGACGTGCCCGCGCTCCATGTGATCGAGCAGGCGTCCCGGTGTCGCGACCACGATGTCCGCGCCATGCTTCAGCGCGCGGGTCTGCGGCTCCATTCCAACGCCGCCGTACACCGCCGCGCCTTTGAGATGGGTATGGCGCCCATACGCCTTGATGCTGGTGGCGACCTGCTCCGCCAGCTCGCGTGTGGGCACGAGAATCAGCGCGCGCAACGTGCCGCGCCGCCCCTCCGACAACCGCTGCAGGATGGGCAGCACGAATGCGGCCGTCTTGCCGGTGCCGGTTTGCGCGGAGCCGATGAGATCACGGCCCGCGAGGGCCAGCGGAATCGCTTCCAGCTGGATGGGAGTGGGTTGCGCGTAGCCTTCATCGGCAACCGCGCGAACGAGTTCGGGCGCTAGGCCCAGTGCTGCAAATGGCATACTTCTCCTAGACGTCTAGACGTGTAGACGTCTAGACAGTTCACACGCACGTCCCGAGACGGGCCAATCCCATCTCGACATGGACGTTGCTTCAGTTTTGAACCTGGGGGATGAAACCGTGCGTGTGTTCAGCGACGGAGTCCCTGAGCGGGACTATCCGGAAGGATGCCAGCTCGCGGTTCTATGCGAGGGGAAACATAGCGACTTAGCACCGAAAAAGGCAGGGCCTAGGTCCTAGGCAGATGTCTAGACGTATAGACAGCTAGCGGTTGGGAGGTTTGAGTGATCCTCCAAACCGCTAGGCGTCTCGACGTCTCGGCGTCTATCTCAGCGTCTCAGCCGCCTTGGCTGGCTCAGTGCCCCACCACCACATTCTCGGTAGGGCTCGTTGCCGGGGCCAGACTTCATTCAGCGTCTCTCCCTCGTATAGCCGCCCGTTCTTCATGACGTACCGGACGCTGTTCGTGTTGCGGATGTCCTCGAGCGGATTGGCATCGAGCACAATCAAATCCGCCAGCTTCCCCGCCTCCAGCGATCCCAGGTCCTGCTCCATCCCGATCGCATTCGCCCCGTGGATCGTGCCGACGCGCAGCACATCGTGGTTCGACATGCCCCCCGCGGCCATCGCCCACAGTTCCCAGTGATCGCCCAGGCCGTCCATCTGGCCGTGGCCGCCGAGGCCAATGCGGCCGCCGGCCTGCAGAATCGCATTCGCCGCTGCCGCGATGCGCGGGAAGACGTACTGGTTGTCGCGGAACCAGGGGCGGCGCTCGGCGCGCTGATCGATCTCATCATGCGGCATGAAGCGTCGCACCTTGGCATTGTCGTGAATGTCGTTGCGCTCGTAGAAGTAGTTCTCACTCCAGGGACCGCCGTACGATACGAGCAGCGTCGGCGTATACGTGATGCCCGACTGCGCGATCAACTGCACGGCGTCCTTGTACAGCGGCATGATCGGATAGCTGTGCTCCGATCCGGGATAGCCGTCGGTGACGGCGGTCAGGTTCATCTTGAAGTCGAGCCCGCCCTCGATCGTGGGCATGAGCCCGAGCTCTTTGGCCGCCATGATCACCCACTGCCGCTGCTTACGATTGCCCGTCATGTACATCTTGATCGTGTTGATGCCGTAGAACTGGCTGTAGCGCCGCAATGCCTGGCGCGTGTCCTCGAGACTCTTGAAATCTTCGTCCCAGAAGACCCCCGGGCCGGTGTGGTAGATGCGCGGTCCGAGGATTTCTCCCGTTTCCACGAGATCGGCGTAAGTCAGCACGTCGGTCGTGGCGGTCTGCGGATCGCGGGTGGTCGTCACGCCCCACGCGAGATTGGCGAGATACTTCCAGACCTGGGTTTCGTGAATCCCCCAGGTCGGCCATGGATGCGCGTGCACATCAACGAATCCGGGAATGATCGTCTTGCCCGCGACGTCGATGACGCGCGCTCCAGCAGGTGCCGATCCACGAGCCCCGACCGACACGATGCGATTGTCCGTGACCACGACGTCACCGTTCTCGATCACCTCGGCGCCCTTCATCGAGACGATGCGCGCGCCGCGCAGCACGACGGTGCCCCGCGGGACGTCGCGGGGAACGCGGATCGCGACATCGACGCGCTGCGGGTCGTAGGCCGGCTGCTTGCCGAGCGAGTCGGACCGTGCCCGCAGCCGCTTCTGCACCGAATCGGCGAGCGCCTTGAAGACGTCGCCCTTCAGCGAGTCGGCGCGGATGGAGTCGGTGCGCTGCTTAACCTTGTCCATCGAGTCGGCGACGACTGGATCCCACCGCAGAAATGCGCGGCCAATGGACCAGTAGGCCTGCCGCCCGTCATTGGTCCAGCCCACGAAGTCGCCGCCGATCATCGTGAGCCGCTTCGTCGGGAAGGCGGCCGAGGAGGGATCCGACACGTTCACCACCGGCGTCGTTCCCCCGATGAGCGGCATCGTCACCAGGTAGACGTAGTTTCCGACCAGCGCCAGAACTCTGTCGGAATCGGGACTGATCACGATCTCGCCAGCCAGATCGGGCTCCGCTCCCGGCCCCGGATAGGTATAGCCCGTTACCCGGATGTGCGCGCGACGATCGGTGCCGTCGTAGCGCATTGAGACCAATCCTTCGGGCCCCTCATAGATGTAAATGCGGTTCGGATCGCGGCTGAAATGCGGCCGTCCCCACGCGTTGATCGGCGAAATCCGTGTCAACGCGCCACCCGCAGCCGGCACCCAGTCGATCTCGTAACCGGGCGCGAAATGCTCCTGCGCCCGCGGCGCGCGCGGGCCTTTCACTACCACGATTCGCGCTCCATCCGGGGACCAGACGGGCGTGTCGTAGAACGCGCTGTCGCTTGTGAGGCGCACCGGACGGCTGCGGCCGTCGGCGCGGATCTTGTTCAGCGTCCCGCCCTGATCGGTCCAGGTCACGTACGCGAGCCATTGGCCGTCGGGCGACCACGCCGGCACCTGCTCTTTGACGGTATCGCTCGTGATGCGACGCGGCGCTCCGTTCGGCAGATCCATGACGTACAGGCGGTCCAGGGCGCTGAACGCGAGCCGGCGGCCATCCGGCGACGGCGTCGCGTTGCGGATCTGACGCACCAGCACGCTCCCCGTGTCCACACGGATCGGCAGGTGCACCATCGGACCCAGCTGCTGATCGACTTTCGCCGTGAACGGAATGTCCGTCACCGGCCCCGACGGCACCGCGACCCGGTGGATCTTGCCGCCGTACGAAACGACGATCGCCTGATTGTCGGGCGTAAACGCGTAACCGGGATACAGGTCGCGCGTGAAGCGGGATTCCTGGTCGTCCCGGGTCACCGGATAGACGAGCCATTTCTCGTCACCGCTCGCGAGGTCGCGCAGCCGCAGACCGGTTTCGGCGTCGTAACGGGTTGCGTACACCAGCCACTTGCCGTCCGACGAGAGCACGGGACGCATGGCGCTTCCATACATGTCCGTCTGCGTGAAGAGACGGCCGTTTTGCCGGTCGTAGATCGCCAGCTGCCAGAGCGGATACTGGAGGTTGTAGCCGAAGCCGCCGCGGTGACGCGAAACCCAGATGTAACGGGGATCCTTCCCGAACGCGGCGCCCAGCGTGTTCATCGGCGGCGGCATGTTGGGCCCCACCTGCACCCGCAGCATCGCTGCGCCGGAGCCGCCGTCCTTATGAATGAGCCACAGCTCGTAGACGCTGCCGAGCACGCCGGTCGTGCGCGAGACGACAATGTAGTTGCCGTCGGGCGTCCAGTCGGGCGATGCGTACAAGTTGTTCATGCCCTTGGTGAGCGCTTTCGTGTGTGAGCCGTCGGGGTCACACAACCACACGTTCTCCGCGCCGCTGCGATCTGAGAGGAATACGATCCGCTTCCCGTCCGGCGACCAGCGGGGTTGGGAGTCGAACGACGGTCCGGAGGTGACGCGCGTCGCCGTACCGCCGGCGATCGGCATCGTGTAGAGATCGCCGAGCAGCTCGAAGACGATCGTTTTGCCATCCGGAGAAACATCCAACGAGATCCAGGTGCCTTCGGACGCATCAAAGCTCACGTTGCGCGTCATGCCGAGCGGCAACGAATCGAGCTTGACCTTGGTGGTATCGCGCTTGGTGGTGTCTACGGGAGGCGGTGGCGGCTGCTGGACGGCCAACGTCACAGCGACAAGCAGGGGAAGCATGGAATCTCCGGATGGAAGAACGACGGCGTGCTGGAACGGCTGGAAACTAAAACCGACGGTAAGAGACGGTAAGAGACAAAAAAGTAGGGGCGCAGCATGCTGCGCCCCTACCTGGATCCACAGTCGCCAATTCCTAGATGCTGAGCGCCCGGACCTGTCTGGGCGCCGGATCCTGCGAGCGCAGGACGATCCGCATGGCGTGGGTCTCGTAATCGATATCCCAGCCCGCGATCCGCGGCCGCACGAACTCCTCGCCATCCTCCGGCGTGAGCCCTTCGGGCGTCGCATCGAGGAACTCCATCAGCTTCATACGCATCTCGAGGTACGTGCAGCCGTCGCGGCTCGCCGCGATGCGGATGCCCACATCATCGTCGAGCTGGCGGCGCACGAACCCCTGTGCGACTTCGAGCAGCCGGCCTACGATGACGCGCTCCAGCATCACGCCATCCTTGCGGCCCAGGCGCCGAGCCAGCACGCGGGCCCGGGCGGGGTCCAGGCTCAGCGCCAGGAACTGACGCCGGATCTCCGGATGGGGCCGGCGACGGCTCTTGGTCTCCCCATCCCGCTCCGCCTTGGCGCAGGTAGGGAGGTCGTTGCGGTGCAGCTTGAGGAACTTGGTCATCGGGGCGTAGACGTCCATGCGGCCGGGGGCCGGGGGACGCCGCCGTCCGGCGACGAGGTCGGAGATGTAGATCTCAGACACCTGAACCGCGTCCGCCAACTCGCGCGGGCTGCGCTTCAACTCGCGCAACCGGCGCCGTACCAGTTCTCCAACCTTGACGGGGCGCTTCAGGGGGAGGGCTGCCGCCATGTATGCTCCTTTTTGGGCTGTTGTCGTGGGGTCGGACAATATCGCTAAATACAGGTCAAAACGGTAGTTCTGCGACCGAAACTCGTCCCGTCCGACTCATCACGCCCGGCAAGTCCTTGCGGTTCGGCACGTTGTGATGATACAATTGTATCATTCCATGGATTCAATTGTAACCAGGCTGATCCGACAGGGGAGCGCCATCTGGCGGGCGCTCGCCGGACGCAACGCAGCCGGAGCGGCGACACCCGGCGGCGCGCGTGTGCTGCCGGCATATGCCGCACTGGCTCGATGCCAACTCACTGGTACCAATCTCGATCCGCGACTGCGTTTGCTCGTCACGCAGCTGGCCGCCGAGCGCAGCCGCTGCCGTTGGTGCATCGAGCGGGGGCGGCATCTGTGGCGTGAAGCACAACTCTCGATTGAGGAGTTGCGCGCCCTCCCGCGATACGAGACCAGCTCACTGTTTTCGAACCGCGAGCGCGCCGCTTTGCGGTTCGCCGACGCGGTCACGCGCTACGCCGAGGCCAGTGGAGGCATGCCACTCGAGCCGTTGACGAGAGCACGGGAGCATTTAAGCGAACCCGAAGTCGCTGCCGTCACGGCAGCCGTGGCGGCCGAGCACTTCTTCAATCCGATCACTGGTGCGCTGGGCGCCGACGTCGCGCCGTGGGGAGCCCCGGTCGGCTCGTCCATCCGGAGCTTGTGGCTATGAAGCCGGACGGAGCAGCAGGCGGCCGATGGCTCCTGCTGATTCACCAGCTGCCGCCGAAGCCGGACTATTTCCGCGTCAAAATCTGGCGGCGCCTGCAGGGCATCGGGGCGGTCGCGATCAAGAATTCCGTCTATGCCCTGCCCTTCACTCCCCAGGCGAGCGAAGACTTTCAGTGGCTTCGCAAGGAGATCGCGGCGGGCGGCGGCGAGGCCTCCGTGTGCCGGGCCGCGTTCGTGGATGGCCTATCGGATCCGCAAATCGAAGCCTTGTTCCGCGCCGCGCGCGATGCGGACTACGCCGAATTGACCCGCGCGGCCGAGAAAATCGAGTCTCCATCGGACGCCGCACGGCTCGAGCGACGGCTGCGCGACGTCACGGCGCTCGATCACTTTGGCGCGGGCGGGCGCAAAGTCGCCGAAGCCGCGGTCGCCAAACTCAAGTCGCGCAATGTCCCCCGCAGCAAGCGCGTCGAACGGCCGCGCGCACGACGCACGTGGGTCACACGTCCGGATGTGCACGTAGACCGGATTGCGAGCGCCTGGCTCATCAAGCGATTCATCGATCCACAGGCCCGCTTTGTCTTTGGCGAACCGCGTGAAGACGCAGTGAGCTTCGACATGTTCGAGGGCGACTACACGCACGAGGGGGACCGCTGCACCTTCGAGACCCTCATCCAGCGCTTTGGACTCGAGCCGGACGCTGCGTTGCGCGCCATCGCGGAGATGGTGCACGACGTGGATTGCAAGGATGGGAAGTTCGGCCGTGACGAGACGCCGGGGTTGGCACGACTGATCGCTGGAATCGTCAAACGCAACGCGCGCGACGACGCGCGCATCGAGCGCGGGACCGAGCTGCTCAACGACCTTTACGAATCATTACAGCCGTCCCCACCAGGGCGATCACCGCAAAGCTGAACCACTGAATCGCGTACGACAGATGCGGGCCGTTGTCGAATGCCGGAGCCGGCCAGCGGCGCGGCAGGCCACGACTCGGAGCCGGCGTCACCTGTTGCAGCACGAACGGCAGGAATCCGGCCGGATTGACGTCACCGCGGCCGCGCGGCGGCACAAACGCGATGCCCTCGACGATGGCGGTGTCCGGCTCCCGATACGCGGCGGGATCGACGTGAAAGGCGTCCGGTGAGGGCACCCATCCTCGATCCACCAGCACCGCGGCGCCATCCGCCAACCGCAGGGGCGTGATCAGTGCGACCCCGGGAGTGCCGTCGAAACTCCGTCCCGGCCAGGTGCGCTCAGCGCTGAAATCGTAGACGCCGCGCGCCACCACGCGCCGCTGGCGCGCGCTATCGGCTAAAATGCCGCCGCGCAGCTCGAGCGGCGGCAACGCCAATCGGGCTGACAGGCCGGCGTTCCTGGCGCGGCGTTGCGCGAGCCGGTCCAATTGCCAGATGCCCGCGGCCACACACGCTGCGGCCACGAGCACCGCAACGATCGCGAGCGTTACGTCGCGGCGCTGCATAACGCCAACTTCTCCGCGCGGGAGAGGCGCCGAATCGCCGCCTCGCGCTTCAGCGCGGCGCTGCGACCGGCCAGCTCTTCCTGATAGGCAAGCGCGACCGGCCGGCGCGATCGTGTGTACGCGCTGGCTTTCCCCCTGTTGTGGGATTCCAGGCGCCGACCGATGTCGTTGGTAATCCCGGTGTACAGCGAGCCGTCGCGGCAACGCAGCAGATAAACCATCCAAGGCACGCGTCCAAGCTAGCGGGCCCGCTCAGGCCGCGCCATTTTGCCGGCCGTGATTCCCTCCGAGCGGCGGCGCATTCTCGCGTGGTGCGTCTTTGATTTTGCGAACTCCGCATACTCCGCGGTCATCGTCGTCACGGTTTTCAGCGTCTACTACGTCTCCTACATCGTCGGCAACGAGCGCGGGCTCGGCGACCTGTGGTGGGGACGCGCGATCTCGGCATCGCTCCTGCTCGTGGTGCTGACGGGACCGTTGCTCGGCGCGCTCGCCGACCGCGCCGGCATGCGGAAGCGGTTCTTCATCGCGTTTACACTGCTGTGCGTCGGATGCGTCGCGCTGTTCACGACGCTGCTGCCGGGGATGGTGCTGCGCGGGTTCGCGCTGATCGCGCTCGCCAACTTTGCGTTCGAAAGCTCGCAGATCTACTACAATTCATACCTGCCCGACATCGCCCCCGCGGACCGGGTGGGGACGGTCTCCGGTCTCGGCTTCGCGATCGGCTACCTCGGATCCATCATCGGATTACTCGTCGCCCTGCCGCTCGTCAACGCCCGGCAGTTCAATCTCCTCTGGGTCCTCGTCGCGGCATTCTTCGCGGTGTTCTCCATCCCGGTATTTCTGGCCATGCCGGCGGATCGCCCCCAGCCCGAGAAGCGCGTCAACGTCACGAACATCTTCCGGGATGTGTTCCGCGATCACCGCCTGCGTCGCTTCTTGCTGGCGTACTTCGTCTATTTCGACGGCGTCGAGACGACGATCGTATTCTCGGGCATCTTCGCCGCAACGACGCTCAAGTTCACGACGCCCGAGGTGATCAAGCTGTTCCTCGCCGTGCAGTTCTCGGCGCTCGCGGGCGCGCTGCTGCTGGCACGCCCCACGGACCGGTGGGGCGCCCAGCGGGTCATCACGGTGACCCTGTGGCTGTGGATCGGAGTGGCGGTGGGTGCGTACTTCGCGCAGACCAAACCGACGTTCGTCGCGGTGGCCGTGACCGCCGGTCTGGGACTCGGGTCCATTCAGGCGGCGAGCCGCGCGCTGATGGCTTCGCTCATTCCGCGCGGCAAGGAGTCGGAGCTGTTCGGGTTCTATGCCCTGTGCGGGAAATCGTCGTCGATTCTGGGGCCGCTGGTCTTTGGCGGTGTGTCGTATCTGGCCGGCAGCCAACGCGCGGCGGTCGCCGCGGTCGGCGTGTTTTTTGTCGCGGGCCTGATCCTGCTCCAGCGCGTCAGGTCAGCTTTGCCTGCATCGTAATCTCGACGTTGCCCTGGATCGCCTTCGACAGGGGACAGTTCTTCTTCGCCGTTTCCGCCACTTGTGCGAAGGTAGCCTCGTCGATGCCATCGACCTTGCCGCGGACGTCCAGGGCGCTGCGCGTGACCTTGGGCGCCCCATCCACCGTTTCGATCGTGACGGCGGCGCGCGTTTCGATGCGTGACGCCGCGTGACCCGCCTTCTCGAGGGCGGCCGAGAGCGCCATGCTGAAGCAGCCCGCATGGGCGGCGGCCAACAGCTCCTCGGGATTGGACCCCTTCTTTCCCTCAAAGCGGGTGCCGAAACTGAAGGAGCCGCTGAAGGTCCCGCTTTGCGCCTTGAAGCTGCCCTTGCCGTCTCTGAGCTTGCCTTCCCAAACTGCGACGGCGTTGCTTGTAGCCATGATCAACGGTCTCCGGTTAAAGGTAGGGACCGGGAATCTGGCGTGACACGCGCTCGTTCGCTACGCTTGCAGTCCCCTACGTTCGGGAGTTGACCCGATGGCGGCCAAGAAGACCGCAGCAAAGAAGCCCGGCGCTCGTCCTCCGGCCCGTCGCCAGCCGGAAACGCTGCGACTGCGCGAGATCACACCCTCGTTCACCGCGAGCGACCTGCAACGTAGCATCGCGTTCTATCGCGACGTGCTGGGATTCGTCGTGGGAGAGGAGTGGCGCGAGAATGGCGAGCTGCAGGGCTGTGAGATGCGCGCGGGATCGGTGGCGTTCTTCATTAGCCAGGACGATTTCGCGAAGGGTCGCGACCGGCAAAAGGGAATCGGCTCCCGGCTGCGCTGCACCACCGCGCAGGACCTCGACCGGTTTGCCGCGGAGGTCAAGGCGCGCGGCGGTACGCTCGATCAGGAACCCATGGACATGCCGTGGGGCGAGCGCCAGTTCATGATCACGGACCCCGACGGCTTCAAGCTGACGTTCGTCCAAGTGGGTTGACCCTGTCGCCCGCCGCGCAGAACGTCCTGCGATCCGTCGCAGCGACGCTCGTATCGGATGGCGCGGCGGATCTCGGCGACCGGGTCGCACGCAAGATCGAGTCCCTGCCCAGCCCCGCGGATCGCGCCGAGCTCGATCTCCTGCTCCGGTTGCTCGACTTTCGCGTCGTGAATCTGCTCCTCAGCGGCATTCCTAAACCCTTTACCGGCATGTCCCCCGCGCAGCGAGAGCACTGCTTGCACGGTTGGGCGACGAGCCGCATGCCGCAACGCCGAAAAGCCTTTCAAGCGCTGAAGCGGCTAACGACAGTCACGCACTACACCACGCCCGGCGTCGCGCGCGCGATCGGGTATCCGGGTCCCCTCGGCCCCCCGCCCAACACCGCGAAGCCGATTCGTCCGGTCGCCATTACGGGCCGCACGACACTCGACTGCGACGTCGTCATCGTGGGCTCCGGGGCCGGGGGTGGCGTGGTCGCCGCGGAGCTGGCGGCCGCCGGTAAGGACGTCATTGTCCTCGAGAAGGGCGGCTACCGCAATGAAGCGGACTTCACGCACCAGGAAGGTGAAGCGCTCGAAACGATGTACGACGCCGGCGGCCTGCTCGCGACGCATGACCTCGGACTGGTCGTGCTGCAGGGCGCAACGCTCGGCGGCGGCACAGTCATCAATTACACGACGAGCCTTCCCACACCTGCTTCGGTCCGGCATGAATGGGCCCGCGACCACCAGCTGCCGCACTTCGAGAGTGAGGAGTTCACCCGTTCTCTGGACGCCGTGGCGCAGCGTATCGGCGTCAACACGGATCATGCGAAACCATCGGGGCGCGATCGGGTGCTCATTCGCGGCCTCGAGCAGCTCGGTTGGCACCATGGGCTGCTGCCGCGCGACGTCCGTGGATGCACGCAGGACGACTCCTGCGGCTACTGCGGCTTTGGCTGCCGCCGCGGCGCGAAGCAGTCCACGCTGATCACGTACTTGCAGGATGCCGCGGCGCGGGGCGCGCGGATTGTCGTGGACTGCGACGTGCGTCGGGTGGTAATCGATCGCGGCGTCGCTACCGGCGTGGAGGCACGCGTGGGCGGCGGAAGATTCGCCGTGACCGTGCGAGCGAAAGCCGTGATCGCGGCCGCCGGGTCCGTGCATTCGCCGGCGCTGCTGTTGCGCTCCGGGGTGTCTCTTCCTGCCCTGGGCCGGAATCTGGCGCTGCATCCCGCCACCGCGGTGTTCGGCGACATGGATGAGGACGTGCGGCCGTGGACGGGGACCGTCCAGGCGCACTATTCCGATCAATTCGCCGATCTGGACGACGGCTACGGCTTCAAGTTCGAAACGGCGCCGGTGCATCCCTCGCTGCAGGCGCTGGCGGCGCCGTGGGAATCCGCGGCGCAGCACCGCGATTGGATGGCGCGGCTCCCGCGCACGGCGCTCGCGGGGATCCTGTTGCGCGACCGTTTTGGGGGCCGTGTGAGCGTGGATCGCGCAGGCAATCCGGTCGTGGACTATCGCCTGTCGCCGTACGACCGCGCCCATCTGCGCCGCGCCATCGCCGGCGGGGCGGCGGTGATGGAGGCCGCGGGCGCGCGCGAGATCTGGTTGCCCCTCGCTCGAGCCGTCAGCTATCGGCCTGGCGCGCACGGAGCACGCGACGAGTGGCTCGCGCGCGTGGACGCCGCCGGCTGGGGACCCAACCAGCTGCTGCTCGTCACCTTCCACCAGATGGCGTCCTGCCGCATGGGCGCGAGCGCGCGCAGCTCCGTCGTGGATGCCGAACACCGGGTCTGGGGTATACGAGGCCTGTACGTCGCGGACGCGAGCGTCTTCCCAACGGCGTCCGGCGTGAATCCCATGCTGACGGTTATGGCGATAGCGCATCGAGCCGCACAGATGATTACGTGAGCCGTCTGCCGTCAGCCATTCCCTAGGGAGAATCGCATGCTTCTGTTGCTCACCGTTGCCACGCTGGCGCTCCAGCAGTCGGTCGCCGACAGCTCGCCATTTCGAGCGCTGCCCATGCCTGGCGCCACACCGGTGCGCAGCGTTTCTGGAGCGCCCGGTCCCCGTTATTGGCAGCAGCGCGCCGACTATACGCTGGAGGCCACGCTCGACACAGCGACCAACACCCTGCGCGGCCGGGGACGTATCTACTACGCCAATCGCTCCCCCGAGCCCCTCTCATTCGTATGGGTGCAGCTCGATCAAAATCTTTTCGCGCCCGGCTCGATCTCGGGCGTCCTGAACCAGCCGCCGCTGCTGTTCGCGGGCGGCGTCGTGTTCGACTTCAGCGGCAAGGGGTTCGTCGGCGGAATCACGATCGACCGCTTTGCCGCGGCAGGGCGGCCGCTCACCACCAAAGTCTTTGGCACCATGATGCGCGTCGAGCTGTCGCGGCCACTCGGGCCCGGGCTCAGCATCACGTTCGACGTCGCGTGGCACTTCCCGATCCCGCCGTACGGCGGCGGCAGGATGGGCCGCGTCGGCACGCGTTTCTACGAGCTCGGTCAGTGGTATCCGCGCATGGCCGTCTACGACGATGTGCACGGCTGGAACACACTGCCCTTCCTCGGTGCGGGCGAGTTCTACCTCGAGTTCGGCGACTTCGACGTGAGCCTCACCGTGCCCGCCGGATTTGTCGTTACGGCAACCGGAGCGCTCGCCAATCCCACCGCTGTTCGCACGGCGCAGGAGCGCGCTCGCCTGTCGCGCGCCTTCACCACCGGGCAGGTGGTGCCGATCATCACGCGCCCGGAAGCGGCCGCGAATGCGACCCGTCGAGTCGCGGGCACTCGCACGTGGCGCTTCACCGCGAGCGGCGTGCGCGACTTCGCGTGGGCCGCGGGGAGCGGGCTGCGCTGGGACGCCAGCACGTGGCAGGGCATTCTAATCCAGACGTTTTACCATCCCGACGCCACGCCGTGGGAAGAAGCGAACACCATGCTGCGGTTCGCGCTGAGGCACTTCTCCACCGCGTTGGGGCAGTATCCCTGGCCCCAGGTGTCGGCGGTCGAGGGACTGGTCGAGGGGATGGAGTATCCGATGGT